>C687J35021_10000090_pt1 | contig 65117 bp, 76 predicted proteins | sample RifCSPhighO2_12_FD_35021 | JGI IMG/M metagenome (IMG submission 35021) | reverse complement strand
TTAGACCCGTAGGGATGCTTCTCTAGTATTCTTTTTACTATTTGATAGTTAGCTTCAGTCAACTCACAAGCATCATAAAGCTGGTTTGCAAATATAACCTTGGTGGCAAAAAACGAGTTGAGGGCAAGTTTAGCCAACTCTGCGGTGGTATTATCACACTCTATTATGGGAGATCCCTTCAGCCTTCCTTGATAAAATGCCCTCACCTCTGCTCTAAATACCCCCTCAAATCCACCTATTAACACAAATGGGGCGTTTTTGGTATCCTCTACTGCTGTTGCTTCGCTTAAAAACTCGGGGTTTGATATAACCCTGTCTATTCCTTTTTTTTGAAGATGAATTGCAAACCCGGGGTACACTGTTGAGCGGATAACATAAATAGGCCCGTTTCCATACCCTTCCATCTGAACAATGATGTCCTCTATGTCCTTGGTGTAATACTCCCCGTCTCTAACTGGGGTGGGAAGACAGACGAATACCAATCTGCACTTTGAAGCCTCCTCTAGTGTTATGTTGGACTCGTTCTGATCCTTTGTAAAAATCTTCTTTATCCCAAATACTTGGGCAAAGGCTTTTCCAACCGTTCCATAACCTATTATGCAACTATTATCCATGTTAAAAAAGTAAAGGCTCTAGTTCATGTTTGAAAATATAATCTAGGTTTCTGAACTTTCTAAGGAATGTAGATAGTTTTATATCGTCATAATTATTAAGTTTTGCCGCTATTAACCCAGCCGTTTCCTTGTGATACCGCTTCTCGTGGCTTTTACGCTCCTCATCTGATATCCCGCCAGGGCCATATTTCGTGGTAGTGTTACCATCCATACCATTCAGTACGTCAATGTTTGAGGAGTATTTTCGATAAATCGCACTAGGGCCGAATATATCTCTAAAGGGAGGAAAGTCAAAATTTAGCACCACAATACACTTATTCAAACCTGCCTCTTGGGTAATCAAGGAGTAAGACTCAGACACAGAAGACATGATAAATACATTGGAAAGACGCATGAGAGCCATAACATCCTTGTGGGGAACCTCGGTCTTCCACTGCTCATCTACCTCGGAAGTCCATATCAACTCATCGGCATTTAGCCCCCAATCTATTGCGATATTTTTAAGATCATCCCTGTAGGTCAACTTGTCTCCTCCGGTTGAGTGAAAGTCCACCACAATTAACCTCACTTTAAGATCAAAGTCTTTTAGGGATGCTATGGTTTTTATGACCATTTCAACCTGTTTCCCACGGTCTAGTCGAACAGGATAGACGCATATAACATCGGCAGGATATAGCTTTTTAGCCAATTTAGCTACTTTGGGGGTTAGGGCATATACGTCCGCAAGATCAGAAGGGTGGTGGACTACCTTAACCTGCTCCTCTGGGATGTTAAAATTATTGGCTATTCGTGGAATGGAATAGTGGTTGAAAAACACATAGTATGAATTGGGGAAAGGTTTTTCCATGAGTTTCAGGTATTCATCCTCAAAATAGGGTCGAAGGGCTGCAAGTGTTACTGGAGAGGTGGCAGAGTGTATCCAGTGTAACCATCTTAATTTCGGAAACTCGGAGGCAACACGGCGGGATGCAAAGTTATGTTTGAGGGCAGCATTTTGGTAGACAATGTCGTGGGTTATGACAACGTCATCGTCTTTGAAGGTATCTTTTAGAGCAGTGTAGAGCTTCTCCACGTCCTCCTCAAATGTAGGGTCTTTTTTTACCTCGTTATGAACTGTAACCAATGGGATCTTTTTGATAGTTACACGCTCATCCGCATAAACCCCAGATGGAACAAAAGACTCTGCCACAATAACCGTAGGGTTGTAACCGTTGTCGAGTAACATCTTAATCTGGTCTTGAACGATACGGTTGAGGGAGTAGGCTTCGGATATGTCGGCAAATGTAGTAAAAATCGTTACTTTTTTCTCAGAAGCCATAAGTAATAGTTAAGCAGATAGTCTTGTACTTGTCAAGTGCAGACTATTCTATGTCAGTTATATATTGACGTGAGGAAATACACACTCGGGTTGAGGAATCGCCCTGTTCACACACTGCATACACTCCATTTTCAAATGTCAATCCGTCAAATTTCTCATTGTCAGAAGTAGCCGCCGAGGCATCTAATACCCATCTGAGATTAGTGGGTGTTGCATCTGCCGCTACTTTCCCGTTATAAAAAGCAACATAGGCTGATCCTGTTCCTGCTTTTAGGGATAGATTCGTAACCTCACATGAGCCTGCAAGTTTCTTAGCATCCCCTGCTCCAGTTGGCGACCATACTCCCGAGTGTACTGTCATCCCAAAAAGTGTCCTTTCCCTCTAGGGCGCAACTTTTGAAATGGCTTGAATGTCTGGTTCTCGACCGTTACTCCTTCCCCGTACCAATTAACTCCATCGGCATCAGGCCCGTTTTGAATATCGATCTGTGAGTCTATTGGGTTCATGTATCTAGGTTCTATTTTAGTTCCACGGGAAACTGGAATAACCGACTCGTCAGCGCCATTTTCTTCAATAGTCTCTCCCTTGTGGGAGCGTTTGTGTCCTGCTAGGGCTATTGCGGCTCCTGTTGTAAAATCACATCCGGGGTATTCACATCGGAATTCCTCGGATCCTCCAACAGACTTTACTACCTTTGTTGCCAACTTCTTAACCTCATCAGAGGTTACGATCTTTAAAAACCCGTATGTCTCAACGAGCTTTGAGGCGGTACCATCCTCATACTGTACCAATCCATTAGATACCCCATCTTCAAGTTTATAGTTTGCGGGGTAGTGGGAATCAAGCTCGATTCCTTCATGAACAAATCCGCTTATTGGTGCGCCGTCGGGAGGATTGTAAACGATCTGCATATCTTATGGTATTACAATAGGTCGGCAAATGTCAACTATAACGTGGTCGTTGTGCTAGTGGTGGTTGAGGTACTCGTACTGGAACTCGTGCTCGTACTGGTTGAGGTTGTGGTAGTACTGGTTGAGGTTGTGGTGGTTGAGGTAGAGGTACTAGTTGTTGTTGTAACTGCCCTAAACCACCATTGAGACTGGTAGTATACACACCATCGGTTGTTTAAGGTGTCAAAAAAGAAGTCTCCTACTTGGGGATCTGTTGGAAAACCATCCAGTCCAACATGCCTTTTGTGTTTTGTACCCGCTAGGGACGAAAAGTGGGTGTCAGCCATTATCCTGTTGTGGTAGTCGACGTTGAGGTTGAGGTCGACGAACTTGTAGATGTTGAGGTTGTTGTAGTGGAACTACTTGTGCTGGTTGACGTTGAGGTGCTGGTACTGGTACTCGTGGTGGTAAACGTGGTGCAAAGCCAATTGTTCCCACTCCACCTACACCATGCTTTTTGTAGTGTGTCCCAGTACTCATCTCCTATCGCAGGGTTTGCAGGAGGCACTGACGCCATCTTTATTTTTCCTAGTATGTTAGTTGCGTGTGTCATTATACTGTTGTGGTAGTACTTGTACTGGTGGACGTTGAGGTTGATGTACTGGTTGATGTTGATGTACTGGTTGACGTTGTGGTTGTGGAGGTTGTAGTTTGAGTCGTTGACGTTGACGTTGAAGTAGAAGTACTGGTTGAGGTACTCGTACTGGTACTGGTACTCGTACTAGTGCTTGTAGAGGTAGAGGTTGACGTTGAGGTTGAGGTTGTGGTAGTGGAACTACTGGTTGACGTTGAGGTTGAGGTCGACGAACTTGTAGATGTTGAGGTTGTTGTGGAAAGGGCAATCCCATACCATTGCACCCCATCGTAGCGCATCCAAGCATTGTTTGTGGTGTTATAGTATTCATCTCCGATTTTTGGATTTGTAGGATCGGCTGTTGATGATGGAAGCCTGCCTGCTAAAGAGGAAAACCGTGTCATTTAGTAAATGGTATAACAAGTAAAATCGACGTGTCAAATCTGGCGTCGTAGGGTAGAATGAGTTATGCGCCGGATAATCAAAAAGTGTGCCTATAAAAACTGCAAGGGACCCTTTTTTCCTTGTGAAGGACGTGAAAAACTACAAAGATTTTGTAAACCAACCCATAGAAAGAATGCGTGGAAATTAGTCGGAGTAGGCAGCCGAATCACCCTTGGAGCCGTATACACCTCTCCAGTCTGAGAATCCTCCTGAGAATCGCTCTCTTACCTTAAAGAGTGCTACATCGGTTTCAAAAGCATCATCCTGCTTGAAGTTTGCTCTTTCTCGGAAGAACCATGTTACTTGGTGCTGATCGCTGTCAATCAGGAAAAATGCCGTGGTTGAGGACAAATAAATCCATGGGATGACCTTTACCTCGTTAAGATACGGGTTCATGTCATTATCTGCCGTATTCGAGCGAAGTTTCGAGTTAAAGATTATGTTTGCGGCCTTTTCAAGGTTGATTGGAACCAATACCGTGCGTGGCATAACATCGATCTTCATTCCCTTGTCGTCAAGTTGGTTTCTCATGGCCAACTTAACAGTCTCGTAGTTGGTTTCGGTTAAAGGTAGTCCTGTACTTGATGCGTTGGATTGTGATGTTCCCGCATCAGCTCTTGGGTGAGAAGTGGAACATAACGGTTTGGCATCTCCACCCTGTTGTGAGGTAGAAAATGCATTATTCCAAATAGTTGCGGCCTGATTTTCCTCTGTTCTTCGTCCAGCACGACCCAATTGATCTGGCTTTCGGTTCATTATGTTGTACTGATCATCGTCAAAAAGTTCCTTTTCGATCTTGAATCCCTTAGCGTATGTAATGTGGGTGTAAAGAACATCGTACATTTGAACTGGATCTTCGTACGCTATGGGTTGTCCTGCCGGCTTAGGAACCAAGTATCCAAATCCTGAAACCGCAGAATCACGCTCATCCTGCTTTCGGGAATCACTTACCCTAAAAAGCTGGGTAAAGACTCTTTCGGTCTCCTTGAAAGCATCGTTAAAGATTTTTCGGAATCCCGGTTCCAGTATGTCTCCAAAGTTCGATTTGACTGCCATATTATGCCTCGTTTACTGCCGTACTATTGGCGTGGTAATACATTAACTGTGGTTCTGAAACTCTAAACAACCCTTTACTCACATCTGCATCATTGTCGGGATCAAGTTCAACAAGCTGAAACTGACCACTTGTGTCTGACGCTGACCCTTGATCGATTTGATTTGCATCTGAATCGTGATCAAAAAATTGAAAAAGGTTGCTTTGGGCTAATGTTCCGCTTGAATCGTTGTAGAAAAGAATATCAGGAAGAGCCACCGTTACCTCAGCGTACACCTTTCTTGTTCGGGTTTGATTATCCGATGCGGTTACTACGGTATTATCATCTGTTTTCGTATGAGCGGTTGCTCCTGTGTAACCAAATCCCAAAACTGGAATCCCGTCATTGTCAATAAAACCAGTAACAATCCCCAACACTGCATCTCCAACGGCACTTCTGACGACAAAACCTGCTGTATTTACTCTGACTGAATCACCTATGATAAGGGTAGTAGAGTTGGCAACGATTACTTTAAGAGGCGTGGGAGTTCCTGTCCCTCCCGAAAGATTTTTTCTATATTCAAAAAACTGTGCGCTAGGTCTTGCCATGTCGTTGGTGCTTTTTTAAGCTAACTAAAATGTATTACAAGAAGAATTGCTTTGTCAAGAGCATTTTAATCATCGGAGTTTCGCCTGTCATTTATCTCTTTTTTCATCGTTAAGTAATCCGCCTCGGATACTCCCTGCATCTTGGCAACAACCTTTTCCTTATCGGTCAAAGTAATCTGCGAGGAGGAGATCGATGAGGAGGGCATCCCGCCTATTACACCCGTATCCTTCTCATCCTCAACCTTCTGACCTACCTTGGCGACTAGTTTGTGTGCCTGTTGCAGATACCACTTATACTTAGACAGGGGAACCTCATCGTAAACCTGAGAGATTGTTTTGTTATCGTTTTGGTCTAAAAGCATCTTCATGGTTGACCCCATTAAACCTCTTATCTCTTTTTGCTCTTCTAGGGTCAACTTGTCGATTCCAACATCCTTTTCAAACTCTGAAGTTACTGAGTTCATTATGGCAGTTCGGGTATCCCTATCTTGAACCCCTACCATAGGCTTATCATCCTTCTTCTCTTCGGGTACACCAGTTCTTTTATCGTGTACTTTTTTTATCTGCTCGATCAGTTCGGGATCTGAAGCGATGGTCTCTAGGATTGGATCGACCTGCTTTCTATATACATTATATTCCTCTGCGGTTTTTTTGTATTTTCCAAGCTCCTCTCCTACTTTTAGAGGATCGATGTCTTTTTTGTCATCCTTTGGAGGCTCTGGGGTAACGGGAGTATCTTTTGCAGGCTCGGGTTGTGGAGTATCGGGCTTTGGATCGTCTACCATGAAGAAATGGTATTATATTTACTCGTACTTGTCAACCCTTTTTTGATTTTCCCATTATTTTTTAGATTTGGATTTCATAGTCGCCCGTGCTTTTTGAGCCATTTGACGACCTTTTTTAGTATAAGGATAGTGTTTCGTTCCCCGAGCTGTTCTAACCGTTGGCATAACCTCCACCTCCCAACAATAATAAAATTGCTAAAAGACTTTCCAAATCGGGTTGCGTGTAATCCTGTTGAGGCTGGGGTTGTTGGGTCTGCAAAGAAGCCAATAACGACTCTATGGGGTCGCCCTGATACTGCTGTTGGGGTTGAGAAGTTGCCTGTGGAACAGCTTGGGGAGTGATTTGGGGGGCTGAGGAGGAGGTGTCCATCCTAAGATTCTGGGATTTTGAGGGAAAAAATTGTTTCAAGGTGTCAGACGGGCCTGAGCCACCCGTTGCAAAGTACTGGTTAAGCGAATTTCCCATCGAGCCTAAAAAATCAAACGGTTTCATTTTTTCCTCCTTCGCTTCAACTCTTCAGGGGCAGCCTGACAAGCCATTGAAAAGGCTTTAAGCCCCGCAACTTCTCCCCGTTTTGCGGCTCTGAAAACCATTAACTGATCTGCGGTCATGTTGTTGCTCTCATAAAACACCGCATAGACGCTTGAATCGGTCATTTTTGTTAATATACTATTAAGATACCCAAAATTAGCCCGTTTTGCAAGATTCGCCATAAACTCCAGTTCCTCACGGGTTGCACCCTTTAATATCCACTCTACAATCTGCGGGATGCTTTTAAGAGGGACTGTTGTTCGGCGTTTTGTATCTTTCATTATATCGAAGGTTCTACTTGTCCTCCACCACTAATTTTAGCAGGTAAAGTATCTTGTAATGCTCCTTTTTGCCCGTTTTGAGGCACAACAGGGGCACCGTTGGGGGCACCGGGGACTGGAGCCGATACCTGCCCTGATTGCCGATCCTGTTGTGCTGCTATCTCAAAGGCAACGTGCTTCATAAAAATCTGTACCCTAGGATCAGTCGCCTCCACCTCCTGAAATGCAGGTGAGGACATGAATTTGGTGTGGATCAGGGTGTGTGCCGAGGGGGCATAGGCGGTTCCGGGAATATCCTGACCTCTAATCATAAGATCATTTTCGGTGTTGGCAAGCTCTATCGCCATCTGAAGACGGGTGGCGGCGTCATCCTCGGGAGTTTCCTGCTCCGAGGAGAAGTCTGCGGGATTTTGGTCGTTTACCTTGATAAGATAGTCTGTTAGTTTCTGGGTCGAGATAGGAGCACCGGGTACTACCATGTCTGACAGTTGAATCAGACGATCAAACATCTCGGTTGCCTTGGACTGAAGTAGCGGTTTGGAAATGGGAAGAGTGGAACCTGCCTCAAATTTAATATCAAACCCTCCCCGCTCTGGGATAAAAAACTTGGGTTCAAGCTCAAAAAACGAGAACCCTTTAATAGATTTCTTTTTGGGTTGTCCTGTCGTATCAACATCGAACTCCGATCCCTCCAGTCTGATCTGTCTGTAGGATGCCTTGTAATTCTCACTCCCCTTAGTTACCAGCAGTCCCTTTGCCTTTAGCTGTTCTACCTGTTCCTTGTATTCCTGAGTTCCCGACTCCCCCACTATCTTCTCTAGTTTAGGCTGAGAGTAGTATTGGATTATGTTAGAAACCCGAAGCCTTGCTTGTCGGGTTAAAAATTCCCTCTCAAACCGTCTAACCTTTAGTCTGATCCGCTTTAAGGTTGACTCTTTCAAAATAGCAGCCTCGGTTGCGGTACCCGTTGTGGGCAAAGCCTGTTGACGAGGGTTAATGCCCGTTGCGACCGTCGCATCCTCTTCCAAATGAGAGATGGAAATCTCAACGGATCGTGGAACGTCGCCATATTCTACGGGTTTGACGGAATTTACGTCATCTGCGGGGATAAATCCATGGGGTCGGGCAATCAGATCCTCTTCTGATAAATTCAACCTATTAGAACCTATGAACATTTTGTCTATGTCAAGGTGATTTCGGTCTATGACCATTCTACGAAGCACGTTAAGCTCATCTTGGATGGATTCAAGAAGCGCAGCCTCTCCCTTGCCATAGAATTTGTGGGTTCGTTTTATGTCAATAGCACGCACAAAGGGTAGTTGCTTGTGGCGGTAGGGGTTAGGCCCCATCACGATCATCACATCGTTTGCCACAATACACAGCCAATCGTCGGGTTTGACCGCCCAATACCACAAAACCTCAACTTGGGTACTCTTATCAATCCCCTCAGGTGGCTTGTACCACTCGTAGTAATCTACGTTCCCGCCCGGGGTAACCTTATCAGCATTTCCCAAAGGGTCCCATGTATCGCCCTTGAAAAACTGCTTGAAGTCGTCAATGTTCATTATGTAACGTCTTATGGCATCCCTTGCCCCGTATGGCCCCCTGAAACCCCGTGCAGTCTCATCTACAAAAAAATCATTATTTTTGATACATTCCAAGTAGCAGTCGTTGTAGTCAATCATGTCCTTCTCATTCCACTTCCCGTTTTCCTTGCCGGTTTTGATTTTTCTTATATCCGAGTAGAAGTACTCCTGCCCTATCCCCGTTCCTTCAATAAACGCATCGTGCACGATGTCCTCAAATTCAAGATCCGAGTCGGAGATCTGCCACGTATAGTCGAATACGTCGGACATGACGGTAGCCTTTGGCACATCCTCCGAACCACGGGGGAGGATGAGTGGACGGGGGGACTGGTCTATGACCTCGGATAGGACGGTCTCAACAACCGATGTGGTAAGGGGGACTACGTGATTGGACTGCCAGTCCTCGGGATCTCTGTCGGATCTGAGGGACTCCCATTGTTTTCTGCCCCGTTCCCACTCACGCTCTGCCTTTTTCCTCTCCTCGGCAGACTCCATCTGGAACTTTCTCTTGTAGACCCTTTGAAGCATATCCTTCTCCTGCCCCTCGGGCTGGTAGTAGGTTCTTATGGTGGGGTCTTTTTTTGGCATTGTCTAAAGTATACTACCTGTACAGGTATCTATGTCTAGCGGAAATTGCGCCCCGCTTTTGGCGTGACGGGAAGACCACATCCTGCAAGTACGATAGTGCATCTATAATGTCATCGTGTTTGGAGCGGGGAAAGCGAACCAGCTCATCCTCCAAAAAAATATTATTAACCAAAAGTTTATTATGAAACACCTTCCCGTTCTCGTACAGTGGCTGCAAACCCTTAATCCTTTGATCCTTGGTTCGCTCCTGTGGTTTAAGCTCGGTAATGTGCATGGGGCGCTTCTTAAATCTGATGTCCTCCCGTAGGGAATACCCTATGGCACGTTGGAAGGCTACCTGTTCTATGGCAACGTCGTTTAGGTTATAGGCGTCCCTAAATCGAAAGATTTGGTTAATAAGCTGGGAGGGGGGGATGCGAGCCCTGTAGATGTCAAGTACATAAATGTTGTTCCACTCGTCAACCCCCACTATAACCATCGCAGTATAGTCTGCATCCTTTTTCAAGGAGACCGCAGGGTCAATGAGTAGGAAGCGGGTCATAAGTTTTCCTCTTATATCGTCTGAAAGGTAGTATCTGAACCATGAACGCTTAAACGTCGCATCCTCTTCAGGCACTGGGTCATTAAGATATTGTGCGCTAAAGTGAGCCCACCCTTCTTCCCTGAGTTTAGATAGAAGGTTCTTCCTTGAAAACTTACCCGGCCACAGTGAGATAAACCCCTCATCCTCTAAAATGTTCCCTTGGTATGCCCTCTCCACCTTGACCAGATAATTCTCCAAGGCGTTGTTCTCCGCATCCAGTATCCACCCGTACAAATCCGAATCATGCCACCGTGTTCCTATTACAATAAACTGCCCGTGGGGTTCAAGCAAGTCAAGCGAGTCCTTGTAGCGGGTTACAACCTTCGTAATCTGGTCTGCCGTTGCGACGTTATCACGGTTCACCACGTCATCCATGATGATAAGATCATAGTGGCCTCCTACCAGATTATTGTCTATCCCTGCTGCGGTTACCGTGGGCTCACGCTTGTCGTTCACCGACAGTCTCGTCCTGTCCTGCGACCACTCCACGGCGTCAGTAGTCATGTCCCCCCAGACCGATATGATCCGTGGGGACTGCAGGTTCTTTTGGATGCCCTTATGGATGTCAACCGCCATCTGCCATGTTGCCGAGTAGATGAGGATTCTTACTTTCGGATTTTTCAGGATCTGCTGGGTGGGGTAGCCTATTGAGATCAACTTTGTCTTTAGATGAGACCTCGGGACGAGAATTAATTTGCGCTTGTCAAACTGGTCGGTTACAAAGTTGCACAGTACCTTATGAAAGGTACCAAGAGGTACAAAGTTTGGATCGCCCTTCTCAGCTTCCAAAACGAACTTGTTGAATAGGTATAAGGAATTAACGGCCTTCTCCCTAAGTAAGGTGTTTCTAATGTTGTGTTGTGTGACAATGTCCTCCTGCATCTTTTTAAGATGCGGGTTAATTATCTTTTGGTCTAACATACAGTTTCAACTCAGTCTCGTCCACCAACTCTATCCCGCTATCTGTGGTTCTAAAGTGCCCCATCATCCGAGCTACCGTGTTGCCTACGGTTACAGCCATAATCTTGGCAGCATGGGTATCAAACTTCGGATACCCACTAATCTTAAACGCCCCCGTAAGATCCGTTCCTGTTATCCCCACTACGATTCCCTTCTTGTCAAAGTAGGCGGTAACCCCAACCGTAGGAGGCAATCCTTCATCTTCGATAAACCGCCAAAACACCCGCAACAGCTCCCTTGAATACTCAGAGCGTTTCTTTTTACTTAACTCAAACAGGGTTTCATGGGTTTTATCTATTACGATCTGCTCCTTCTTGGCTTCCCCCTTGGCGTGTTCTTGGACCAATGGCGCAGCCTTGCGCTCACTCTCCTGCCCGAGCTGGGACAGGAGATACTCCTCCTCCCCCCGCTTTTTTTTCAACTCCTCCTCCCTTGCCAACTTAGTCATACTTTAGAGTATACCACCTTATAAAGTGAACTATCTGTATAACATCCCGCATCTCCAGTCCCCCGTACTCAAAGATCCTCCGCCGCATGGTATGCCGGTGGCATCCCAAGGCAAGTGCCAGCTCCCCCGCAGTTATCGCTCTTCGCTTAGTCAGTGTTTTGTGTTTGAACCTACCCATGCTTTTATTATACCTCAAAGCAGGTATTTTGGATAGCTTATTCTCAAATTTTTTGCTGCTTCTGGGATTTTTGTGCTGTATTTGGAAGAGGGCTAGTCATTGTTTTTTAAAAGTAGATTTGGGTGGTATGGGGGGGTCTAATACACTCAACAATAATCAATCACAACGTCGTAAATTGAACCATTTACGATGTCTTAATAGCCTCAAATAGAGCTATAGGATGCTCTAGGGTGTACTATGAGCCTTCAATCTCTTTAAGAAGTAGTGTATTCTCCTCGTTGAGCTTAGTTAGCTCTTGTTTAGCTTTATCAAAAGAGTATGTTGTTACCTCTTTCTTCAAGCTTAATTCGCTTTTACTATTAGTAGGATAAGCATTAGTAAGTCTGAGTAACTCTGTAATGGTCTTAACTTTAAGCTCTGGAGTTATTCTTGTGGGGTTTATGGGAGCTTTGGCAATGGGAGCAAGTTCCGCAATAAGATCATGTACTTGAATGTTGTTTACTTCTAAAGCCTTTTCAATGATCTGCCGGATGTTTTGGTCCTTCAAGTTGCTAGCCGCAATACTTGATGCGCTGTTTGAGTCTTTTACTTTATATATTTTTTTTACTATTCGGGTTCCGGAGAACGTGCCTCTTTGCTTGATCTCTTTTAGAGCTTCGTTGACAAAGGCATTTTTTTTAACTGATAGTCCATTATTTAATCTCTTCCCGTTATCGCTCATAGTTCTATTATAGTATATATAATGTGATTTGCACTTGACAAGTACAGACCTATACATTACAATTAAATTAATCATAAATTGAGCCGGGTGTTACAGCGAGAGTAACTTAATGAATAACGACTTTAGGTAAAACTAGATCAATCACCCAGCTTAGAAGAAAGAGAGGTGAAGAAATATGAAAATGAAAATATATCTAGTTCACAGAACAGACGAAATAGGATATGACGAGTATATTGCATGGGTTATTATTGCCAAAAGTCCAAAAGAAGCTATTAGCTTGTGTAACTGGGCTGACGGCTCTCCCGAAAGAAAAGACGTACAAGTAAGAGAAGTAAAAGCAGGGAAAAATAGTCGCAGATTACTAGGAAGTTTTAACGCTGGGTAATAAACTATGAAAAAACTAATTGATCTTATAAAAGAAATTCTCTATACCTTTGATCCTGTCTGGAATGATGAGTACATAAAGGTTGGGGAAACGTGGGTTATTATAAAAAAGAAAAAACGGCCATTTAAGGATTGCGACGATTATGTTGAGGTTAAAGACGTTAGAAGTTTAATTGACTATGAATAAAGCAAACGAAGAAGTGCTGACTGTTGTGAAGAACCAGTTAAATAAGCTGGGCGTACACTATGAGGGTACGACGATATACGACAAGGACACAACTGGGCTACTTAACGATTACGACGATTACGATTGTAAGCTATTCAATGATCCATCCGGGCATTGCGATCATCCCAGCCATGCAGTATAAACCAATAATAACAAAAACGGCTATAATCTTTCATCTACAAAAGCCTATTTACGATAGTCATTTTGGTATATGGGACAGGTGGATTAAAATTGCCAAAAAGGATAAGTTGAAGATGATAGTCTATACTCCGTTTGGTCTGTCTACCTATCCAACATATAAGCAATGGATGAAAGAAGCTGTTAAAAAAAACCGATTTTACAAAAACCCCAATGAGCCTATGGTGTTCTGGTGCCGTGATTTGTTGCCCGATATACGTTTACGACGAGAACGAAAGGAACGTGAGGCAAGGGAGAATACAATTAGTTCCGACGAGTATGCTAAACATAAAAGGCGAATGTTGGAGATTGCAAAAAAGATCGGAATTATCAAATAATGGATTAGACTGCTAATAGTTTTTGACCATAAAGTATCCATATTCTTTATTGCCCTTCGGGCAATCGTAGATCTAAAGATTCTTTTTTTTCCCCGGAAACTCCCCATACGTCCTAGTTTGTACCAAAGGACTTGGCAAGGGGTCTACTTAAAAAAACGACAACTGTTTCAACTTCATAGAGATAATATTCAAAAGTTTATGGAAGGAAGGTTTGTAATCGATCTCTTTTCCGTAAGCATTTTTACCTACATGATGAAGTTCACAATAACGAAGTGCTAGTAGCAATGTATCAAAATCGTCCTCTGTTAATTGTATCTCGTAAAGTTTTTCAGACATAAAAAAATCCGCTTTCACCTCGGCAAGTTGAACTAGCAACTTCGGTAAGTGCTTACTCACCGATGCGAAAACGGACTTATGCTAATTCATTTTACTCCTCTTACCGTAGGAGTGCCACTTTAAGTGGACGTAAGTAAAGTATAAACATATTGCAAAGTAAAAGTCAATAGGGAGAGAAATTTCCACCTAATAGTACATATATAAATAAAATGCACTTGACAAGTACGATTGTATCCACTACCATAGCTAGTATGAGGAAATATAAGCGTGAGGTGCTAATCCCCACTGGCGATTATGCCAACGAGAAAATCTCAGTAGAGTTTGATTTTGACGACAAGGTTCCTTTTAAGGAGGCTTGGGCCGAGGTTGATGAGGCACTAGATTGGAAGGCGGATCTTGTGAAAGAAGCCGTACGATTAGACAAGACTTTTAAGTCCGACGAGAATAAAGCGAATCCCCCGATAATAGAAGATACTAATACCAAACCCTGTCCTTTACCTGAGCATGAGGGAATGACAATGACTGGGAAGGAAGGACAATATGGGTATTTCTACTCGCATAAACTTATAGACGGTACATGGTGTAATGGAAAGCCAAAAATTAAAGAACATTAAAGAAAGACGTTGAACTATGAAAACCAAAAAGAAAAGTCATCGTTGGGTTAAGTGTTCTTGTGGATTAGTAAAGATCTGTGCAAAAGATGATTGTTATGAAACTAAAGACCTATGACGGAAAACGCTAAAAGACAAGCCATAAAAATTGGGAAAGGTTTTGAACGCTTCATAAAAGGAGTGGTCGGTTATCCTACAATCGCAAAGAGATTTAGTGTATCGCAGACACTAATTTACAACATTATCAACAATCTAACATGGAAACAAATATGAAGAAGATGACAGCTTTTTGGAATAGAAAATCCATTAAGGACAAATACGTTAAGCGGGTATTGGTTCATGCTAAGGCAGATCAAATTATCCAAGGGCGCTATTGGAAAAATGGGAAAGGATGTGCAACAGGGTGTGCTGTCCACTCATCCGCCCCTCACAAACGATACGAAAGTGAACTAGGAATACCCGAAACGGTAGCTTATTTAGAAGATAGAATTTTTGAGGGGTTGTCAAATGGGAATGCTAAGAAGTTTGCCGTTGAGTTCTTGCAAGTTATCCCTGTAGGAGCCGATTTATCTAAAGTTACACCGAAGTTTATGGTGTGGCTCATGAAGGATTTAGAAAAATATGCAAAAGGTTATCCTGACGTTTTGGCTTCTTTGCATCAAGTAAGAAAGCTCTACGAGAGAATAATAAAAGGGGGCGTAGTATCGGATGGCGAGTGGGATTCAGCAGCATGGGCAGCAGCAGAGGCAGCAAGGGCAGCAGCATGGGCAGCAGCAGGGGCAGCAGGGGCAGCATGGGCAGCAGCAGGGGCAGCAGCAGAGGCAGCAGCAGAGGCAGCAGCAGAGGCAGCAAGGGCAGCAGCAGAGGCAGCAGCAGAGGCAGCAGCAGAGGCAGATCAGTATAAGAAAATGGGAAGGAAGTTATTAAGTTTATTGAAAAGCACAACATGAAACCCACAAAAAAGAAGTACCAAACAATACCACACCCGTATGTAAAGAGAGACGGAAGTATAGGATTGAAGCCCGTTGCTGTTTATGAGTCTCGTACAATATTTAAAATCGGAGAATATGGATTACATATTAGTTACCCAAAAAAGATAAGAACATGACCAACACAAAAGTCCTGAAGAAAGAAAAGAGAGTGCATATTTTTGATTTACTGTTTGGAATGTATCTTGACGAGGGAAATACCTTTTTGGGTTACGACAAAAAGATGATTAGAGAAACAATAAGAAAGATAAATCCCTATGACATGGACACACCATAAGAAAACAATCTGGGAGCGAATTATCAGTTTCATAAGAAAATATGCCGGATACACTAAGTAAGTACTTTGAGAAGCTACCGATACTAACCAAACAGGCGAAGGGGTTTTTGCTGGATCCAAAAGCTGATAAGGCTATAGCTACCTTAATAAACTACAAGGAGCAGATTGAAAACGTACTAAAGGCGGTCAAGGAAGAGGTGGTCAAACAGGGAGAGGCACAGATGGAGGGGTTCCGCTCAGTGGCAGGAGAAAACGTGATGTTCTACAAGACTAATGGTGGGAAAAGAATAGTTGTTGACTTTGGGTATGTCAGACGTTATCAGGACAAGTACGGTAAGTTACCAGAGGGAGTAATGGAAACCGAGAGTTCGGAGAGGTTAGTATTTAGAAAGAAAAAATGAAACCCCTTAGAGTTAGCTATACATTACTGTCAATCTGGGAAAGAGGAAATGTAGATGATGCGGTCAACTTCTATCTCAAAAAACCTATGCCCGCAACACCGCAAATGGAGGAAGGGAGAATGTGGGCTAAGAAAAACGAGGAGGAGGTAAAAGCTCACAAACGGTTTATCAAAGAATTTGGGGCAATAGCCCTGAATAATCCAAAGCCCGAACACAAGTACGAGATCCCCTACAACGACCTGTTTTTGCTAGTGATCCAGCCCGATTGTGTTGATGAAAGTACACTATACGAGAACAAGACAGGCAAAACCAGCCTTAGCTCCTACTTGTCTTCTCCACAGTTGGCTCTCTATTATCTTGGTCTATCTATGATAAACCATTCAATATCGGTAATTAAACTCATCCACTATAACCAGTATGATAATCTAACAACTTGGGGTATTAAGCACCCCGGGGAGTATTTGCTTTTGGAAGGGAGGAACTATATTGATAGCATCGCTCCTGAGATTTATGAACATTTCAAAAACCTTAAAATTCTATGAACAAACTTAAAATTATATTTCTTACAGCATTGGGGATAACAGGTGCAATAGGGTTAATTTACCTATTAACCGCCCCTTCCTTGCATTTTTACTTTGCAAACGAGGGATCCGTGATCTGTACCGAAAGAAAAAGCTGGGGGATAATCGATAAGGGGAATACTACCTGTTTTCGTGCAAGACCCCTTTTTGATCCCACCCCTACGCCATTTCCGGTATATGGAGAAGAGAATGGGGAAGTTCGTTTGGGGAATTAGCTATGGTAGGAATAAAAGGAATGAGAGGACATACCGCTTGGAACAAAGGATTAAAGCCCGATTACGTACAAAAAGAAAATCACCCCATGTGGAAGGGAGATAGCGCAGGATATGTAGCGATACATATGTGGCTGAAAAAGTATTATGGGAAACCAGATCGCTGTGAAAACGATCCAACTCATAAGGCAAAGAGATTTGAATGGGCAAACACAACTGGAACTTATACGAGGAATATAAAAGATTATCAGCAACTTTGTCCCTCTTGTCATAGAAGAATGGATTGGGGGAATTTTTGTAAGGCTGGGCATGAGTTCACCGAAGAAAATACTCGTTGGCACAAAGAAGGATATAGAATATGCAAAATTTGTAGTAGAAATTGGATGAAGCAATTTCGTGAAAGAAGAAAAATTAAATTATCACAATGACCAACACAAAAGTCCTGAAGAAAAAAAACGAGAAATATAATATCTGGAAGTGCGGGAAATGTGAGAGGGAAAGACTTGGCGTAAAAGGAGACATTATCCCCAAACACCACCGCTTTTGCTTAACTAATATGAAGTGTGAGGCGGTATGTGCTGATTTGAACGGACACGAAGGGGGTGTAAGTTTAGTCCGAGTAATAAATATAGAAAAAGACGGAAGTTTTTCAGGTCCTTACAGATTCTATTATTGTGAAGAAGCCATAAGAGAAGACGAAAGAAATGGTTTCATAGTAAAAGTTGTAACCTAATTAAGTCCTAAAGATATGAGACCATCAGTAACATCAGCGCCAGACAGACAAGCATATGATGAGGTTAGAATTATAACCGTGCCGAGATACAAGAATAGCGAATTATCAGGAGCTGAGTGGAGAATAAGTGCTGAAGTGCAGTTTTTACACAAAGGGGTAGTTATTTTTGAGAAAGGCTAGAGTAATCTGCGCTTGACAAGTATAAGACTATCTGCTTGACTATTACTTATGGCTTCTGAGATATTGTCGCCTAAATATATAAGTGGAACGATATTGCCCTACGCTCCTTTATATGAAAATACCGACAAGGAGTTTATAGTGAAGTATCACAAAGACCTTATAAGTTTTCTCAAATCCCTATGAAAATACTTTTCTACCTCTCTCTTGTTTTGATCCTTGGTTTAGTTTTATTATTTAGTGGAGGAATATGGTAGCTCAATGGACTAAGATGCCAAAGGAAGTGAAGCGGTATATTTCAAGAGGAGAGGTTGAAGTACCTTTTAAGCTAGAACCCGTAACCGACAGAGTACCTTTTAAGACAAAGTTAGGATATTTTCTTTTGGGATTTCTTTGTGGGGCGATAGTTAGTTTTTTATAAGCACATTGATAAGTGGTTAGATAGCTAGAGTGGCGTGGGTCGCTCCACGATAGATTCCAATGCAAGATTGCAACTTGAGCCGAAGTGCAGGGGTTTTGTTTACCTTGTCGCACGGGGCTAGTAGGACTGCAAGTGTAAGCCTTGCCTCTAGCTTTTTACCCATTTATCAAGTAATAAAAATATGAAAGACGACAGTTTGGAAGATGCAATAAAAATAGGGAGAGAAAATCCTGTATCAGAGGTACTATATGGGCTAAAGGAAAAGGGGAAGATCCCTTTTATCTCCGTTGAGGTCAAAGACGGGAAGGTAGAAAGGGCTATTTTATACATGAGCGGGATTAAGTACCATTTTCACCCTACAGAATATAAAGGAGAACATATAGACGAGGTTGTAGAAGATTGCCCAAATGAAGATTGTACAGGTAAGTTTTTTTCCATCCCCTTTGATGGTTGGAGTATAAGTGCGGTAGATGAGGATAATCCGTTTAATAAACTAAAATGAAAAGGTCAGATAAGGTAAAAAGGGAGTGCAAACACGAAGAAGCGGTGTATTGGAATCCATATAATAAGGTAGTCCAATGTCATAGTTGCGGAGTGGTGTTTGTTCCCGCACCAAAAATTGTTTATATTATAAATCGTTTATTCAAATGGTGGTAAAAAATACCCCCGCCATTCAGACGGGGGCATGGTATACTTATACGAGCTGGTCTTTAGCTCGTACTTGGTCTTGGAGTTGGCTTACCTCTTTCTTGGAGAGGAAAGACTTCCAATATACGTTATTACCCTTCTCATCATTGAGAAACCACGTTGACGCTTCCTTGTGGTCGTACGGGTATACGTCTATAAAGACACGACCATCTTTTGCCCGACCAATATCTATTACGACATTATCGGTCTTTACGATAGTTCGGTCTTCTTCTTTAGTAACCACCATTTTCATTCACCTCCTTTCATTAGTGAACAAACTGTTAATGTGCTTTAGAGGGCTGTTTCACCCCATACTTAATTATAACATTGGTTTTTTAAGCCAATGTCTACGCACATATTTTGTAAAACTCACTCGTAGAAGTCCACAAAGAAACCTTGTCAAGTCCCTGTTTTTGAGTTTCACGCCTACAACCCTTAAATCTCGTAGCTAATAATTTCTTACAAAGATGACTTTTATATGAAAAATCAAACTGTATCAAAGCATAACAAGAAACAACCCGTTAAGAAGAAAGAGACCCGAGTTCCCTTAGTCTTAAACCCTACGCAATACAAGAATAAAGTGTTACGAAAAGAACTCGGAGATTACCCTGTCATCAGATCATCGAGGATATGGGAAAGGTTGAGATGAGGAAATTCGTAACTGCTATCATAGATTCTAGGACTTGACAAGTCCAACTCTATCTGTTACTATAAGGTTGAGAGCCTATCTAGGTAGTAACCGTCTTCATCGCCGTGTCGTTGGTGCTACTGACGATAGGCTCTATAAGCGATTGACATTCGTATACACCTATATGATACTATACTAGCATGATAGCCAATCTAACCATAAGACATTTAATAGAAGCATTTGAAAAAGCTGGAGTGAGGGTTTCGCCCTCATGGGTGCGCCGTCAGGAAGACAAGGGGAATCTTATTCTTCCCAGATCCACCACGAATTTTAAGATGGCGCAGGGAGCACGAAGACCCGGAGCCGTAAGGTACTTAACTTCGGATATTATAAAAGGGGTAGTTAAAGCATTTCTGCCTGAAGGCACACCGTTACCCGATAAGATCAAAGCCACTGGCACTGGATATTACAACTACAAAAATGCTAAATAGATTTATAAGGTTTTTTAGGCGGCTGTGGTTGAAGCCTATTATCAAAGACCCCTCAGCGCATACAATCTCAGAAGCCTTTGGATTTGAGGAGGAGAAGTTTAATCTTCTAGTTCGAGAACTTACCCGATATATATTAGATGATGATAGGCTGGTATCGTTGGAAACGTATCTGAATGGCCCTTTGTTTAAAAAGTATAGCTTGAACCTCTCAGACCCCTCCCATGCTGCGATACTAGGGTATGCCTTCTGCGCTGCGATATTTACCAAGCGAACCCTACAATCTAGGGCAGGAGCAGATGCTCTATTGGATGCTTTCTACCCAGAGCGTAAGAAGACGGTAAACTAGGATGGAAAAGGATATCCAAAAGGCAATAATCGACTATCTTCAATATCTGGGGGCAGTTGTGGTTAAGGTCAACAACGTAGGAATTTACAAAAAAGACACCAACTCTTACATTCCAACCCGTCAGCTTGGAGTCTCTGATCTTTTGGTATGTTATAAGGGAAAGTTTATAGCGATTGAGGTCAAACGTAAAGGAGGCAAGCTAACCCTGCACCAAGAAGGATTCTTAGAAGATGTTAAAGGGGGAGGTGGAATAGCCTTCGTCGCCTACAGTCTTGATGATGCAATTAGCACGATGGGTCAACTTTTCGAGGGTTAGGAGTGTGTTTGCGAATAAACTGCATATCCTCATCCATTCTTTTCTCTATCTCATCATGCACTTCCTGAAAACCCCTTGCACGTCTTACCTCCCCTTGCGTAAACGTACCGTCAGCGTCTAGTTCTAACCTACGATCAGTAAGCCCTTTTTGTTTATACCGTCTCTGTGGAATCGGTCCTCTTTCTTTCATTCTTCATTTTAATTGCTAAACTCCACGCTGTAAGCCATAGATTAAGGTCAACGGGATGTATGCCATGCTCAATGGTGAACTTCATAAAGTCCATATAGGTATCCAGATGATGTGAGCGTTCACGGTTTGACATATCAACATTCTTATCTCCTACTAAAAGCCCAGCTCTGATCCCACGATCAAAAATAGGCTTCCCACCATTACGATAGAGGGAGTTTATTTTAAGGTGTTCTATATGTCCAAGTCTTCTCTCCATTACTTACCTTTTACAACCTGTAGAGCTTTATATGCTCCTGATGCTGAAAGACCGAGTAAAATCCCATCTTCTATTCTCGCTACTCCGAAATAATGTAAGACACCGATTAAAGCTCCTACAACTACTCCGACTGCAAACTTCACAAATCCTTTATAATCCTTTTCGTACAAAAGACTGGCCCCGTTCACAAATCCTACTACTGCTCCTAATGCTATTATATTTTCCATGTTCATCACCTACCTTACAAAAATGATTCCATTCAAATCTATAATGTGAGTTCTTATAAGGACAAGAAAAATAATTGCAATCACCAGATAAATCGTGGAATGTAAGAGGGCGGTTTTAATAGATTCCCATACTTTGTTTTTTTGATATGTTTCTCTTCTGAGTTCTTTCTGGATTGTTTTGATCTCTCCGATATCTTTCCGCATCTCAATTACCGACTTACAAAGCAAGGGTATCCGCCCCACATCAATAAACTTTTTTGCTTTGATCCCGATTCCAAACACCTCACGCAAAGCATCTGATAATGCTCTTGTTGAAGGGTCTTTATGTTTGCTTTTTACCATATCTTATAGTTTACGATCAATAATTACTAACATAAAAAATGTGTTTAATAGTCTTTCGCCTATCCATTTTAGAAATTTACTGTTTTTTATAGACTGTTTTAACACCCTCTCTACCCCTTCCCCTATTCCATAACGAAAGGTAGGGTGCGTTATCAGTTCCTTAGCTACTTTGCTAACGTCTTCTATAGGACGTTTGCCTTTTTTTAGAATAAGCCTAGGGCTTTATAACAGTCCATATACTTTACTTTAATTTAGAGCTTTGCAACTGCGTCTTTTATCTCTTTTCTACCTTGCAATCTTCCTTCTTCTTTTACAATCTGAGTGTCTACTTGTACCTTAACCTGCGCTATAACAGCCTTTACTTTGTTGAAGAACTTGTCAGGATCTGCTGGATTGTTGAAATACTGCTCTGTGCCAGCGTCAGTTGCATACCCTTCATCCTTGAGCCATGAGGCGATCTTGTCTACCTGTACTGATTTTTTAGTTTCTATATTAGATGGTGTTGGTGTAGTACCTGAACTTGTAACGGATGTGCCATAATTTGAAAATCCCATATCCATTATTTGTCGGGGATCTACTGCTACATTATTTTTTCTCACTTCCCAATGTAGATGATTGCCCGTACTGTTACCCGTTGAGCCAACTTTACCTATTAGCTGTCCCTTTTTGACAGTGTCCCCCAACTTAACAACAAGTGAATTAAATAGTTGATGGGCGTATAGGGTAGCGTATCCTTCGGCATGATCTATTCGAGTTAGATTTCCATAATCCTCGGTACGAAGGCCTCGTGGGTGGGGAAAGGGGTCGGAAGGGGTGTTGGCAATCCACTTTCTAGTTTCACTGTCTTTTGCAATAACCACCTTCCCGTCTGCTGAGGCATATATCGGTTCCCCGTCAGGATAGGCGTAGTCAATCCCCGGATGATCTTTTCCTAGATAAGTAGTTGAGACTATTGGATCCTTACCTTTGGTGTTTATGGGGCGTGCAAATATCATTGTTTTTTAGAACTTGACCCATCCTCGTAGTAGGTATCCCTTATATTGCTTATAACCGCTTTTAATTGGGCGACTTTCAGTGCCACCTCATCTGCACTCTCCCCTATGTCGGGTATTAACTCCAATGCCCGTTGCTGTTCGGGCTGGGAGAGATTTCCCACCTCTCCAAACTGACGTGCAAGCTGTACTCTAAGTCCACTCCTTGCTCGTCTGAAGGCAAGGAGTTTGGCGGGAGCTAGCCCAAGAGGCCCTCCTATGCTTACTCCCAATCCCCGAAGGCGTGCGGCGGGAGCAAACTCTGGAGAACCTATCTCACCCAGAAGGTTAGCAAAGTTGTCTATTATGATTTCCGCTCTGTTTAACTGTCCTACTCTTTTCCTATCGTCTGCGCTCAACGCTCCACCTTTACCTGCGGACAAAAGCTCAAAAGCTGTTTTTATATCACTTGCGCTTTTTGCCTTAGACAGTGCCAGCAAGCCTAATGCTTTATTAAGCTGTGATCCCTGATCCTCTATGGGAGTAGCTTCAGTAGGCTCAAATGATTTCGTCAAAGCCTCTCCCTGATCTCCCTGATCTCCCTGATCTACTCCTAGAGTGAGCCCCAATCTTGAAAGAGCGTCACTTGCTGGGGTTCTTGGCCCTCCCAAAGCCTGTATCCCCTGTCCACTGTAGTCGGACAATGCCTGAACTGATCTGTTTACTCCTTTGGATAACAGGGGAATCCTCGTACCTAGTATGGTAAGACCTTCCTCAGACAGTCTCTTAAAGTCTGGAATCCCTTTTATGATAGTGCTTATTTCTTTATTCAAATCCTGTACTCTTAATCTCTCGGCAGGGGGAGCAACCTCAGTAAGAAGATCCGTGGATATATCCCTAAGGTCGACTATCGCCCTATCTACTGAGGAAAGCGGAACTCCTCTTGCTTCAGCGTTATAGGCTCTTGTGGCCTCCTTGTTGAGTACTCTTGTGAAAGCGTTTATATCCAACCCACTAAGATCAGAAGGTTTGCGGTTTCCAAAGGCATCTCTTACTGCTCTATCATAGATTTTTTTGAACGCCAGTTTATCTGCACCTTCCAAACTTTCAAAGTATTTCGTGGCTTCATCTCCCAGTCTTCGGGCTGGGATTGTAGTTGGTACGCCTTTTAGGGTTTCGTCAACGAGCTTAGACTGATCAGCTATGAATTTTTCTGCATTGTTAAATTTCCTAGTTCCAGAACCTAAAAAGTATTTGGGATATTTTGAGGTCAACTCTTGCAGAGCCTCTTGCTGGCTGGCTCTGTTTAGGGTAGAGGTTCCGGGGATTGTACCTTCCCGTGAAACCCCTCTTCCTAGTTTGGTAAGGATCTTACTCAATGGCCCTGCCTCCTCAGCCAACATGCTGGCTGGCAGACGGGTAGCATTTGCCACATCCCCTACCCCCGTACCCAGAGCCTCCTCTCCTGCTGTTACACCCTTGGTTGCACCACCTAACAGTTTAGGGAAGAACTTTCCTAGTAACTTCCCAAGCCCTGCGCCAGCCACTCCTCCTACTCCAGCAAGTGCCGCCTCGCCTCCAGCCTCCCCAACATTAACGGGTTCGTTTTTAAGTCCTTGTTTTGCGAATGTTCCCACTCCTGCTCCCAACGCCCCTCCTAAAATGGGGTTGCCGATAAACGATCCTCCCAAAGCCCCTGCCAAGGGCAAGAGGTCTAATGGATTAAATCCCTGAGATTGAGTTTGTTGGCCTTTGGAAGCCTGATATGCCGTAGCCTTCGCCAACACTTCTTTATCAGAGTAGCCATATTGACGGGCTTGTTGGATTTTTTTTAGTGTCTCTTGGTCAAATTGGATAGGCATAGTTAGTACCCCCCTGTTCCATATAAAGCATTTCCGCTAGAGGGAAAAAGAGTATCTAATTGATTAAGCAAGGTGTTTTGAGGAGCCTTCTGAACTACGGGTTTTAGCGTGTAGGGATCGAAGGGTTGCTGTTGGGCTGGAAATATAGCTGCCATTATTTTTTGCAGGAAGTTAGGTTCCTCTTTTTTCTTAGCCTGAGTTTGTTTCTTTTGTGTTGAGGCGAATATGTCATCGAGTGAAGGAACCTGTGTTTGTTGACTTTCACCTAAAAGTGAAAGGATTGAGGATATATCTCCTAGTCCTACACCCTCTGAGGCTTTAGTTTTAGCTTCCTGTTCCGCTACGCCTGTCTTGTATAAATCCAATAAACCAGAGGATCTCGTCTTTCCAGCCTCAACCTGAGAGTTGTACAGAGTGGCTGCATTTTCAACTATATCCCCTATTGACCCGTATTGGTTTCTTATGATCTCATTTAGTCCAAACAAGGGAGCTAGGGCGGCTGCTGATCGTGAGGTGGTTATAGCATCCTGTTGGGTGGGGGATAAGGCAAGAGGCCGTCCCTCGATCTGGGGCATATTGTATGGTAGGTAATCCGCTCTTGCCCTAGCTGGAGTTGACAGGTAATCGGATAGGGCAACATCACGGGCTTTCATAACAGGATTATCCTTGGCAAATATGCTTACCAAGTTTTGCCTCAAAGATTGCAGTAGAGACGGGGCGGAGGACTGTAAGTTTGCCACATCCTGTGTGGCGTTAAATGCTCCCTGCTTCAACCCTTCTAGTGATGTATCCATAATTAACTATAAATTCCGAGCGATTTTAACATATCAAATCCCGATGCTGATTGTAACTCGGGAGGCAAAGTAGCCTGAAATCCTGATATGTACTGTTGCCCTGCTTCTTTGGTCAGATTAGAAGCCCTCTGTTGAACATCCGTAAATCTGTTTCTTTCAAGATTAGACACGTACCCCTTCTTCTCCGCTCCTATATCCTCTATATCTCTGTTGAGCCCTACTTTGTATCCTTTCTCCTGTAGAGAGGACTTTCTAAGGTAGTCTGACAGATCTCCTTGGGACTTTTCGGCCAGCCGTCCACCTGTTCTTAACTGTTCCCCTGATCCGTATAGTCCAGATTGGGCATAACCTTCCTCTGCGGTATTTAGTGCGTCTTGTAAAGTATTCCGAGACTCCTGAGAATACGATTCTGCCGAGGCATTAAGTTCTGATAACAAATCCTTCGTATCATCTACCCCACGGTTTATTTTAGTGGTTACACCCTGCAAGTAGTCTCCCAATAATTGATTGTAGTAAGGGTCGATCTGTTCTTTGGCGGCTGCGTTTTTTTCAGCCAGAACCTCATCCACCCTAAAGGCTTTTCCTGCCCTATACTCACCGAACCTTTTTGTAACCTCATTTTGGAGATCTCTAAAGGTATCTTCAAGGGTTTTATTTACCGAAGATAAGGGGTCTTGGTTTGCTCTGGCGTAACCTGCTGGTAGGTTATTCCAGTCCAACCCTAATCGTAGCGCATCCTGTTCAGTTATTGTTTTAACGCCAGATGAGGAGGAAGCTGAAGGGGTAGGTTGTGGAACTCCCCCTCCACCTGATCCCCCACCACTATAAGACTTTCCTTGAATAGCAGCAAGTTCAGCAGGAGTAGTATCACGGGTAACATAAAACTGGCCAGTTGGAGCTTGACCAAATTTATAGTCTCCGCCCGTTATCCTCCTACGATCCTTCGCAAACTGCCGAGCTTCTTCAAACGAATTTTTCCAAACAAGTGCCATATCTTGATTATTATAGCACTGTAGGTATGGATAAAGTCAAGCGTCAGAAGCCTAAATTATTTCTAAAAATAAAAAGTAAAAAGTCAAAATACCAAGTGTTGGTTGAAACTCCATTAATCTCGCCATATACGATAATTTGACTTTTCGTAACGATGATATTTGCGGCATAGAATACAGTCGCTCCAGCTCCTGTAAAAGGACAATATTCATAAACTGTTCCAGGAGTTACTGATCCAACCTTAACATAAGCTTCAACATATGGATAATAACCTAAATTATGGTCAACTGTCCCTCTTGCTGAGATATCTTCTCCTGGACCATTTGCCGTAAATTGTATGCTTTTGCTTATTTTGGCAAAATACTTCAAAGTCCCAAAATCGGAACTAAACTTTAATTTTGAGGGGTCTTTTTCGGTTAGAGCATTTACATTATCCTTGCCTATTAGTATTTTCATATAGCTTCCAAACAAAAGTATTTAATATCAATATTCACGGCAGATCCATCCTGATTGTCAAAATTAAAAACAACATTCGTATTGTTTGCTTCAACGTAATTAAATTGAACATTATTAAATCCATTATCCATCCATCCTACTTTTGCAGTCCACAGTATTACGTCTTTTGAATTTGGAAGAAATACTCTTGCGCCGTTTGTTCTTTTTGCAAAAGCATGAACTAAAGGTGTAAAAGGTAATCCGTGTTTTACAGTAAAAGACTGATCGTTTGTTGAAGCTGCCAGCTCCACGGTCTTTTGACCCTCCACTATTATTTTAAATGTATTTTGGGAAGAATCAAAGATTGCGTCGTTTGGACTCAATAATTTTAAAACATTTTTACCAATTTTAGAAAATGCAATTTTGAGGCTCATGGTAACTGATCAAGGAAAATATAATACTTAAATACCTTTGTTCCCCCGCTAGCATTAGAAATACGCAGGCGGTTAATATCAACATTGAAGGCTACATTGGCAAATGTATTGCCGACGATTCTTCTAAAGACCCCGCTGGTTATCTCAACGAACACAAAGCATAAGGGAGGATATTTAAGACCGTGAATTATGTCCTTTGCGGCTCCATTGGCAAGAGATATCGTATCTCTTACGTTTTCCTTAATAAGAACATTGTCTTGAATCTGATCTATGTATAAAGAGAAGTTTCCTGGATCTTTATTTTCAAGAGCGTTGATGTTTGGTTTTGCTAACTTTAATACTAACGGCATAATTATTCCTCCCCAAATAGTCCTTGAGGAACTCTTTTGTCGTCATAAAAAACAAAGCGTGCGTTATCTAACTCTATGTCAAAATTGCCGGTTTTGGATTTAATGATATTTAACCCACTTGAGATTTGCATAAGAACATTCCCCTGATTATCTTTTACTAAAAATCCAATAGACTCATCAGGAAGTACGCCCAATGTAATCAAATCAACTACCCCATTATTAACTTTAAAAGACCCACTTTCCAGATCAAATTTTGTCTTACCATCTGGGCTAGAGATAACTCCGCCCTGAATCTTGGTTCCAGGGATAACATCTACAAAATTGTCAAAAGCCTGTGGATCAAGAGTAGACTGTTGCTGGGGAGTGCTGATCTGTAAGTTCTCGTCGAATCCTAAATCTAGATAGGACATTTTTAGATTAAGCGTGTTCTATCGGGTTTATAGAAAATTGATAACTTCTCAACCATCCAATCATTCTCCAAGGTTCCATCCTCCTCTATCCTAAAGCTCACTCCTGCCCCCACCCTGTTTTGGGTATTGGGCTCAAACTCAGTTCTATCCCCCTCCATATCCCCCAAGGGCTGCCACCTATCGTCTATATCATTGGGCTTATCCCACATCTTGTATGACACCCTTAACCCTCTGGCGTTTTTGCCTATGGCCTGAATATAGGGAAAGCTGTTTATGATCTCTGAGGAAGAGGGATAGATCACCCCAGTTTCCAACACGGCTGCTATAGGCGAACCGTTATGGGAATTGCCAGACCCCATTTTCATTACCTGATTGTCCGATGTTCCACAGTAGGAGTTTTGAACGTCTGATGCTATGTACTTGGTTGAGGCTGTTATGACATCGGCGATAGGGGAAACATCCCATGCCCCCGTTGCGGTGTTTATCGTTACCACCGCATTGGTCATTGAGATATTTTCGTTGTTGTTGGTCAGGTCTCCTACAAAGAATCTCAACTCATCCCCTTCCTCCCAAGCCACAACCTCAGAGTAGTTTGAGGTTGACATTCCCTGTATAAACACATCCACTGCCCGTGAAGCCTTGACTGCTGAGTTTCCGTCATACTTATATATTCCCGTTATCCCAATGTCCGATCCATGAAAGTAGTAGGTATTCCCTTTCCTATCGTTTATGATTGACCGTGGAGCAGATGTTCCAAGAGCCCCTTTTACCTGTTTAAGCTGTGTTCCCGTGTAATACCAAAGAGAGAATAGTTTAAAGATTAGATCACGTGAGGAGTTTTCCCCAAACCCCATAATCTGATCTGAGTCGTCAGTTCCCACGTCAAACCAGCTTGATCCCACCCAAAAGTCTATATTCGTATTAACCAAATCAGCAGAAGGAATGTTCTCATTTAGGGTCAACTCATACTCACTGTCTACACGGGCTACCGTATACTGCCCTATGTCTCCACCCAATAAGAAAAACGGATCGCCAACCTTTATTCCCCTTGTCTTAAAGTATGGTAGTCTCCCATTCCCGTCGTAGACCGCCTTAACCCCTTTTGTATTTTGTTTTAGGTTGCATCTTCCCGATACTACTCCCCATTCCAAGCTTTGAGATATAACCGCACCAGACGGGGATTTACCCAGCTTGGGAAATAGGGACTTGAAAACCCTTGACTTGTAGTTAAGAGCCGTTCCCGAGCCGGGGGTTAGAGTAACGTTCCCCACCAAAAGCTGTGCGTTGTTGACTGACTTTCTAATGTATTTAGGTACTATCTGATAAGGCAGGGAAAATGAGTTGCTCCAAAACGATCCTGACACGAATGATCGCATGGGGTCTGTGCCGTTGCACATAAACACCGCATCTATAAATGTCTCAAAAAACACCTCATTCCCCGAAGTAAGGTTAAGACCATACCCTAAACCCGTTGATACATTCACAACATCGTTCTCGTAGGCAGCCAATAGTAGATTGGTTCCCGATGGAGAGTTATATCCTATGAGCCCAGTAATATCCGCCATTTAAGCCGTTGTTGTGGTGCTTGTGCTTGAACTTGTAGTAGTGCTAGTGCTTGTTGAGGTTGTAGTCGTGGAGGTGCTTGTACTAGTTGTTGTGGTAGAAGTAAGGTCGGAGTTTTGCTGTACGTAGCCTAGCTTCTTGCCAAACCCGCCTATAGGATCAAATGAGATATTCTCGGCTATGTTTACCTCGCCGGGATCCTGTTGGAAACGTGAAGACTTACGCTGTATTCCCTTGCTGAAATTCTCAACAGGCAGTATTTTAATTTTCTCGTCAAGCTCGGCCATTGTTAGTATTCAGGGCCATCAAAATAATTTTCACGGATATAGTCGGGTGCAACCACCTGACGGGATCCGTAGAGCCTAGATATGGCACGTTGACCTCTGAATCTCCATAGTTGTTTGGGCTGTCCTTGTGATGTCTTGTACTGTTTATCCAGCTCATCCAATAACGCTATCCCGTCCAGCTCCTCCAAAGCCAGTGTTTTATCCCGCCCGTCAGGCCCGTAGAACTTCTTTCTATACTCTTTGGCCTTAGTGTCATTTCCTTTGGTCGCAAATATCTCGGCAATAAGATAATCCTCCAGTATCTCAGGCATTATAATGGCAGTTGTGTCGTCAACGCTGTCATAGTTTGATTCAATCTTGTAGTAGTTTATATAGAATGTTACTACGCCATCACTTTTTATCTTGTTCTCAACCTCAAAATATCCCAAGGTTGATGCGGAGTCTGGGGGCAATAGTCTATAATAATGGGGATAGTCGGTATTGGGGCGGTTCAAGTCTCTTGCATATTCCTGAAACTCGGCATCCCCTTTTCTGCTTAACATCCATAGCTGATCCGTGCCTCCCGAATTGTACCGGCACTCTATCGTATCCATAGTCCCAAAATCGGAAATTGAGGAAAGTGAATACACAGCCGTCCCTGCGATACCCGAGATACTTTTGCTGGAGTTTCTGCCATTTACCTTCCAAAACCAATACCTTCCGTTATGGGCTCTTATTATGTTTTTGGCACGGGTAGCGGCTCTTAATAGCTCATCAACCCTCATTATCTTTCCTTCCTTATCCCCCGCTATACGTCGTGCCTCTTTTATTATGTACCCCATCTGAGTTTGCGTAAACCCAGTTCCCGCCAACGTGGGAGAGTATTCGGAATAAGTTGTGGTAACAGTATTGTAGAATCTGAACCTATACTGCCAGTTATCATCGCCTGAGCTGTGAAAGTAAACGGTCTTTCCTTTTGGATTATCCCATTGAATAGCAGATTGAGTAAGTTCGGCAAAAGTTCCAGCAGAAGATGACCTGCCTTCTATTGACACCTGATCCCATATTGACTTGTAAACTGGCGTCCCCTTGTTGTGAGCAAAATTTAGTGCTGAGGCTAAAGTTAGAGTAGTTGATCCTGAAACGCTTGATATTTTTTTAAGCTCGGTAAGCTCCTCTGTTGGATTTCCAAACACCCCCAGATCGTCTGCGGCAAACGACACGTTATTTCTAACCGTAACTGAGGTTCCAGACGAGTAATCTGATGAGATATCGGTAACGTAGGAATCAAGAACGGGATTGTCTATCTTTATCTTTCTCATAAGCCGTGTCTAAAATTAGTATATCACACTTGCTCTGTCTTTCTGTCAACTTCAAAGGATAGTTCGTTATTCTTAGCTTCTTGTTCAATTTCAAAGGAATAAGGCCATGTTGTAGTCGTGGTGGTTGAAGTTGAACTTGACGTCGAAGTGGAAGTTGAAGTGGTGGTTGTACTAGTGGATGTCGAGGTGGAGGTGCTACTTGTTGTAGACGTTGAGGTAGAGGTCGAAGTTACAGTACTAGTCGTTGAGGTTGAAGTAGAACTAGATGTGCTTGTCGTGGTTGTGCTAGTAGAGGTAGAAGTACTAGTAGTTGTTGTGGTTGTAGTTGAAGTAGTAGTCTGTTGCTCTAAAAGAATTTTAGAAGTACCATCTTCTTGAAGTATGTAGTCTGCATCCTCTTTCTTCAAAAAATCGGCCATACATATATTACCTTAGTACTAAAGCTATAATTGACGCTATCCCCGTTGGTGTTCCTTCCTTTGTCCATGTAAGAATGAAGGTATCTGTTCCTAATGTAGTGATTTGTGCAAATTGTCTGGTTCCTGATGCTGTATAAATTAGAATTGAAGCCGCACCAGCTGTTGACATATCATACGTCCCTGCTGCATCTCCACTATTATCATACATACACATTCCATTTGTCCCATCATCGATTCCGACTGACATCCTTGCGCCTGCTGCAACGTTTGCTATAAAAATAACTGCTTTTGGGGGAAATCCTATTGACGCACTCTCCACCGCTCCTGATGCAGCAGTCAAGTCTCTTGTGAAGGTCATTACCTTAAATCGGGTCAATCCAAAAAGTAAAGTCGCTACTGTTATTTTCTGGGTCGCAGGAGTTCCTGCCGGATCGTCAACTACTGGTATTAAATCAGTAGAAACAGGAGTAGTATTTTCAGGTAGTTCGGTAACTTTAGCATCTGCCATGTCTAATTAAGATTGTAACACATCAATTATCTCCATGAGTTACTTCAATTTTCTTTTGTTCTCCGTTCTCCACGCCAAACTCCAACTTATCCGCATCCTCCCCGATCACTAATTCGGTCTGATCTTTTTCAAGCGAGAAATGATAGGTCATGGTAGTAGTAGTACTGGTGGAACTGGTAGTTGAAGTTGAGGTACTCGTCGTGGTGGTTGAAGTTGAACTTGACGTCGAAGTGGAAGTTGAAGTAGTGGTTGTACTCGTTGAGGTAGAGGTACTAGTTGAAGTAGAGGTTGTAGTGGTCGAAGTGGAAGTTGATGTGGTTGTGGAGGTAGAGGTGGTTGTGGAGGTACTCGTACTGGTTGTGGTGGTTGAAGTTGACGTACTGGTGCTGGTTGTTGTCGTAGTTGAGGTACTAGTTGTAGTGGTTGAGGTACTAGTGGTTGTTGAAGTCGTAGTACTGGTAGAAGTAGTGGTTGTTGACGTACTGGTGCTGGTTGAACTACTCGTTGAAGTAGAAGTTGTCGTAGTTGAGGTACTAGTTGTAGTACTAGTGCTTGTTGTACTTGAAGTGGAAGTTGATGTGGTTGTTGTACTCGTTGAGGTTGAAGTTGAAGTGGAGGTCGAGGTGGAAGTAGTAGTTGTTGAGGTTGACGTAGTAGTTGAAGTGCTAGTACTTGTGGTAGTACTTGTTGAGGTTGAAGTTGTTGTGGTTGATGTCGAGGTACTAGTGGTAGAAGAAGTAGACGTACTGGTTGTAGTGGTTGATGTGCTCGTAGAAGTGGTAGTCGTAGAGGTACTAGTACTTGTGCTCGTGGTTGTTGTGGTAGAAGTAGATGTCGTTGTGGTGGATGTAGATGTACTCGTTGTAGTAGATGTACTCGTGCTGGTAGTGGTTGTAGAAGTGGAAGTACTTGTTGTAGTTGTAGATGAGGATGTGCTAGTCGTAGTAGACGTAGAAGTGGAAGTGGTCGTAGTTGAAGTGGAAGTACTAGTTGAGGTTGTCGTTGTAGTTGAAGTAGAGGTTGTGGTGGTCGAGGTTGAGGTGGTTGTTGAGGTTGTTGTGGAGGTTGAGGTGGAGGATGAGGTGGTAGAGGTAGAAGTGGAAGTGCTTGTGGAAGTCGTGGTTGTCGTACTAGTACTAGTGGTTGTAGTAGATGTACTCGTACTCGTAGATGTAGTGGTTGTCGTAGACGTTGAGGTTGTGGTGGTGGAGGTACTGGTTGAAGTTGAGGTACTGGTAGTGGTTGAGGTACTAGTGGTTGTTGTACTAGTGGAAGTGCTGGTAGTGGTTGTGGTGGATGTAGATGTAGTAGTGGATGTGGTCGTTGCTACAGCGGGAGGTTTTATCGAAAGGGTAAAGGTTGCAGTCTCTGTGGTTGCCGACAGATCGTAACTAGCCGTACCCACGTTTGTGCCTGATGTTTCAATCTCAGCCGTTGTATAGACTGTATGCCCGTCATTTGATGAGAGGTCGTTATGCTGGATTGCGGTATGATCTGCAGGGACTGCCGTTAAGGTCTTGCTCTCGTTCCACGTTGCACCTCGTATGATAAGACAGTTATCTGCACCCGTTGTTAAAGTTGGTGTAACAGCCTCATCTTCTGCTGATGTTGCTGTAGCAAAGGTGTCAATAAGAGGAGTACCACCTGTGTTTGTGATACGCATCGCAATAGCGCCCCAGTTGCCCGACCCTCCTGTGCGTGTAACTTCCCAAGATGCGCCCTCTCCTGATGCTACCTTATGCAACACCTTACCAGATGCCCCTGCGGTTGTTCCGCCTCTTATGGAGGGGTCAAACAAGTCGGTAAACCCTGTTATGTCAAACTCGGCAGTTCCCTCAACACTCTCATCACCATGCGCCCATACTGCAATCAAATCCCCATCTGCTGTATCAGTGGGTTTGGTCAGAGTTAATGAACTTGTTGAGCCTGATACTTTGGTTGAAGCGGAGACTACCGATACTACTGCCATGTCTAATTGATTATAGCAGTCAGGATATTAGAGGCGGTACTAAGCGTGTTAAGGGTTTTTTTATGCCATTTTCTTCATAATGCCCCCATACGTCAAATTTCTCTCCCCACAGATACTTATTATCATTCCATGGTTCATGTCCCTCAAACAGCTTTGGATTAAGTTCGTGTTTAATATCTTTGCTCTTTCCCCAGAAGTGCCAAACCCATGACTTCATGGTGGAAACCATACGTCTGTGATACTTAGGATCACACTCTTTACGGGGGATAGGGTAGCCACAGGAGTAGGCTCTACAGTTCATATCGTAGTCCTCCCCGCCTCCCCAAATAAACCGCTCTTCAAACAGCCCAAGTTCAATAAACGCCTCACGCTTGAAAATAGGCATCCACATGGCTATGGCATCCACCACGCCACGCTTGGTAATAGGGAAGGAGTCGGGGATCTTAAAATCATGCCTAGATTGTATTTCCTCCTTGTTGTAATCGCCTGATTTTAGATACTCTATATCCTCACGGCTAAACTCCTCTTTGTGTGCAATAAGATCAAGATTTATTCCATGTTCCAGTCCGTATCCCCACATGGCAACCCGTGGGGACTCGGGACAGATCGCAACTATATTGGGATCTGTTTTAAACTCCTCTATCGCATCTTCCCACCAACCTGAATACATAAACTCAGTGTCGTCGTTTACCACTGCGATATATGGTGTTTCCCACTTTAGCCCATGTACTATTCCCTCGTTAGCAGCCTTTGAGAAGCCCGCATTTTTCATTCTTATGTATAAATCAATGTTAGGATTATGCGCTAAACCCTCTATGGATTGGTCTACTACGATTAGCTTAAATTTTGATCTGTCAGTGTACTTAAATAAGGTCTCTAGGGATCTTCCTACGTAGTCCGTTCTTATTATTGGATATACGAAGGTTACGTCTGACATGATTGTAGAGCTAATTGATAGGTTTTATGTGCTTCTTCTTTGGTAGAAAAAGATCCAAGATGTTTTCTCTTTCCGTTCAATCTTATCCTAGCAACCCAATTATTGTTTTGTGAATGAAAACTTACTCCTACTAGTCCACTTTCCCCCGGTCTATAAGTGGCATTTCGCATATTTTTGACTCTGTCGGAAAATCTTAAATTTGATCTACGATTATCAAGTTTGTTCTTATTTATATGGTCTATTTCTTCTCCCTCTTTAGCTTTCATTACTAATCGGTGCAATAAAATAAATTTCCCTTTTATTTTTGCAGTAACATATCCATTGGATTTAATAAACCATTTGTATTGATTCAATAACGCTCTGTTGTTTTGATCTACAATTACTCTTGACATGACTTAAACAATCCCTTTTCTAGTGCTTCGCTAACAAAATAAAAATCAGTGTTATTATCCCATGGGACACCATGGAGTTCTTCGATTTGCCGAAAGCCATTCTTTCCAGCGAGGTCACCTGTAATCATGTCCCAAGTATGACAATGAACTATATCTGAATTACAGTCCACGCATACTATTTTTGTGTCTTCAAGTCTGAACTGCTTGTTATAATGGCGGTCAAACACGACAAACTCTAAATCTCTCATCGCTTTATATAATGCTTGATTATCTGACGCTAATTTGTTGTGAGATTGGAGGGGATAGCCTGATCCACCGCCGTTTTCATCACCCGTAATCATCCACCCGGGAGCCTTAAAAACCTTTCTATACCTCCCGTCCAACCTATTCATTAATGCAGTAGTTTTCTCATAATCCCATTCCCAACACTCGTAATTTGAGTCGTGATCCCAGCCATGTACCAAAAGCTCTATCCAGTCGTGTTTTTCCATAAGATCAAGCATACCTTTGCTCGTCTTGTTGGGTATGGTAAAAAGGGAAATCTTAAACTTAGGATACTTAGCCTTCCAGTAAAATAACATTTCAAGACCATTTCGGTCGTACTTATCCTGAAAGTCATCTGATTCTAAAATAACCAACGGTCTGTTTTTTCTATCCCAATCACTCACAGTAACTCCTTTCTGCTTTAATATAAGCGTTACTTGCCTTTTCTGGACTATCAAATAAACCCAAATGAATACGTTTATAATTCATCCTAATTCTAGCAACCCATTTTCCAAGTTCTTTTATATACGAAACTCCCTTATAACCACTTGTATTATCTACTTTTAATTTTTGATTATGAGAATTTATACTTTGAGTTACAGTTCTTAAATTGATTCTTCTGTTGTCTAGTTTATCTCTGTTAATATGATCTACAGTAAGTCCTTTGGGGGGGTCTAATAAATATCTCGACAATAGTATAGTCTTATTTTTTCCTTTATTTCTAAAGTTTCCTACTACATATCCGTTGCTAGAAACAAACCATTTCTTTTTACTAACCAGATTATAATCTTGGTCGTCTATTTTGGTAAAAAGTCCTTTGTTTAATTTGATCTTTTTCATGTTCCCAATAGTGTATCAAACTTATCTAACATACTTTGCAAGGGGTAGCGTTTTTCAATGTGTTTTCTTATAAATTTAGGATCTGCTTCTTGTGCTTGTTTAATCATCCTGACAGCCTGATCGTGTGTTTCGTACAACATCCCCTCATCCCATACTTTCTCGGCTCCCATGAATTTGTTGACAACAGTTGGTATCCCCTTGCTCATGCTCTCTGCTACCGCATAGCAGAATGTCTCCTTCATCCCCGGATGCAATAGTATATCAATATTCTCGTACCATTGGTTCATCTGATCAACGTGAGCGTAGAGTTTTACTACGTCTTTAATACCTCTTGATTCTATGTAGTGTTCGTACATTTTAGGCCAATACTGTCCCCCTTCGTGCTGCCCTCGTATGTGAAACCTCCACTGCTTATTCTGTCTATATAACTGAGTGAATATATCCAGCCCTCCCATGTGGTTTTTAGGCCACCACATATCCCCCAACACCATCCCCAACTGAAAACCGTCGTTTTTTTGGGTTTTGAGCGGGAACTTGTCAAGGTTTACTCCGGGTTCTATCAAGTGCAACTTTGTGCCGTAGTTGGCCTTCTCCTCTATTCTGTCTTTTATATGTGGGGCTATGACTATTGCGGTATCTATGAAGTCTATATATTGCTGGGAGTAGAAGGGAACATACTCGACCCACACATCCCAGTCAATCATCCTACAAACGATTTTGGGCTTTTTGTTATTGTCCCAGTCTTCGGTTCGGGACACTCCCTCTGCCCCGTTATATATCTTCCATAGGTAGTCTAGGTTTCCATCAATCCACTCAACATAGTAAAGATCGGCCCATTGAGCCAAATGCTCACTCGCTCCACGCTCATATCTTACCTCATGTTTCTTTTCCCAGTGTTCTTTCAAGTCCTGACAGAACTTTAAACCTGCGTTGTCAGCTATTGCTATTTTCATTTTATGAGTTTAACTTTAGGAATTGGAATAATACATTCATAACCTCTGCCATGAAGTTTCTTCAAGATCTCCTTCTCAAAGTTCCATGCAAGAATAAGTATTATGTCGGGGGGGTTTTTTTTAAGATGGGACTCTGGGTAAATCCTTATATTCGTTCCGGGAACCATCTTCCCCTGTTTATACTTTGTCCCGTCAACGACATAATCTATTAAAGAACTATCGAGTCCACAAAAATTAAGAAGAACAGTCCCTTTGGCTGACGCTGCAAAACCAACAATCTTCTTCCCCCTTTTCTTCTCGGCGACAATAAGCTTTTTTAAGGTTTTTTTAATCTTTATAGAGTGAGCTACGAATTCTGGAATAAGAGACCTTCTACGTCTTACCCAAATCTGCATACTCCCCCCATGAATGTTGTCTGAGGTTATATTAAAAAGCTCAAACGGTGTATTTGCAAAAAGAGCATATAGTGGCTCGTAGGTAAAATACGATAAGTGTTCGTGGTATATCGTGTCAAACTGGTTTTGAGCAAGAAGGTTTCGGGCGTCAGGGAACTGTGCAAAGAATACCCCATCCCCATCAAGCAATAAGTCAAGAGCCTCAATAAAAGCATACAGATCATCAACGTGGGCAAAAACATTGGTTGCAGTAACGAGCTTTGCGTATTTTCCTGTAGTGCGAACAATAAGAGAAGCCGTTGCTCTGTCAAAATATCCAACCACCGTCTTAACCTTGCTTTTGATATTTCTGGCAGGATCAACGCCTATTACCTTTATCCCTTTTTTCTTAAAATGAGAGAGCAGACTCCCATCGTTAGATCCTATATCTACTACAAGATCTCCTTTTTTAAGCCTAAGAGCTTTTACTGTTTTTTTGACAATATTTTGAAAATGCAAAAGGTTCGTTTTTGAGACTGACGGAACGTAAAAGTACTCATCATACATTTCTTCCTTTGGCACAACATACGAAAGCTGCAATAAGGTGCAACCCTGACACTGTAAAAGAACGAGGGGATACACCTTTTCTCTTACCTTGTCCTTTTTAGGATCAATAAACTTGTTTGCCAAAGGCTGTTTGCCTAGCGAAAACACTCTTTTAAACTTTCTACCTTTACAGATTCTGCATTTAGTTACTTTTGACATCGTATTATTACCCTTTTCCCAGATTCGGGATAATCATTTACAGATCCTAAAACTTGTATGTTTTTAAAATGCGGTTTTAGCAAGGGGATATATTCTTCTGCTTTATGATTTCCATGTCCTTCAAAAAACATGAGATTGTTTGATAAACTGCAAACTGTATCTAAGTTAAAATAGGAAAACCCTGACAAAAACAAAACGACATCAAATTTTTCTTGTGGCATCTCTTCTTGGAATTTAGCATTAAAATATCCAAGATAATTATTGAGCCAGTGAGCTGTTTCTGCAACTTTGTAGGTATCTACTCCGAGGGCCATACTTGCTCCGTTATCCATCGCTCTTCTTAAAAAATATCCACCATTGCATCCAATATCCAATACACTCCACCTGTCTCCCAGATTTTCCCCTTTCAAGTTTATAAACTCCTGACGCTTTAAATTGCTTCTTCTTCCTACAATATCCAACTCTTCTACAGACTGGTAGGGTAAGTTCTCATCTCCGCCAAAAGACAATCCTTTTTTGATCCTTTCTATAAATATAGATAGAAAATTTCCATAGATATTGTCTTTTCTGATAAACCTATATCCTTGAAAATCGGTTATTTTCTTCTCTCGTAAATTTTGGCGGTCTAAATCGTAATGCAAAAATCCATTAGTCTCGCAAAAATCATTGATCTCTTTTTTATAATTGTCTTCTATTTCTTTATCAAAAATTGTCTCAGAAGAAATAAACTCGGTTACTTGAGCAATGTACTTTACAAAACCGTTTTTTAAAAAAACAAGATCGGATATAAAAGGAGCGTATCCATAAAAAGCAAATATATTTTGTATGGAAGTCGATTCAAATAAACGGGACTGTTGGCTCCAGTGGCAATTATAAAAATTCATCTCCAAAGGATATGGATTATAAAAAATCTTTAATGTTAAGTTTTCTCTACCATAAATCTTTCGTAAATCCTCATTGATATACAAATTCACAAATTCAGGTCTAAGAGTTAAAGTGCTTCCTCCCATAATCCACTGCTTATCTTCTATCGTTGGCCTATCTTTATAATTAGTAGATAAAAGTCGCTTTTTTATTCTCATAACTTGTTCCATAAGATTGTTAAACGCCCTCAACTCAAATGTTCGCATTTTTTATCCCCTCCCTGAAAAACTCCCGCCACTTGGGAGCCCATTTGCTCCATGTGTAGTTTTTCTCAATAAACTTTCTTCCCGCTATTCCCATCTTGATCCTCTCGTGCGTATTATCCCGCAAGTATTCACAGGCGCCTCTTATCTCACGGGCTATTCTTGTCAAATCTCTATCCGATGGATCAATAAGTATCCCCCCACCGGCGTCGGTAAGTTCTTTATTGTTGCCACTATCACAACACACCACAGGCACCCCACAAGCCGCTGCTTCCATAACAGGAAAGTGATACCCCTGATCTATGTCGGGACGCACGAACACATCCATCTGGTTATACATATTCGGAAGTGAAGGATACTGTCTATCCCCGTCCACTACTGAACTTAAAAATGGCATCCCGCCCATAAGCTCTATCTCGTCTATTCTGGTATGCTTGTGCCACTCGGCAGGATAGATCATAAGCCGTGTCTTATCCATACTTGATAAAGCCTCTACGAATAGTTCCTTGACGTATCTTCTTGGGGTCTGCACGTTCCCCAGCGTTCCTACCCTAAACTTATCATCGGTTCTTGCCATTGGAATGGGTCGAAGTAGTTTGGTATCTATCCCAAACCGTAGCTTGTGATGAGGTTGGGACGGGGACATCCCCTCCGTGGCACTTCCCCATACCGCAACATCCCCATGAAACCTAGGAAACGAGTCTAGTATGACTATTGCCAGTTTATGCTGAAAGGCACTTTCAGGCTCCAGAAATGTATGGGTTGAGAAGTGGGGATAAATAAGATCATAATCGTTAGGATTTTTGTTTAGAATCGAGGTATTCTTTTCAAATACGTTTACAGCAATAGAGTCGTAGTATTCGGCCTCTGGGGGGTAGCCTACATCAAAATAAAACTCGTCTGACAGATATGAAATCAGATACTCAGTATATGCCTCTATGATATGCCTTCGGGCAGGAATTATCAAAATCTTTGGAGTCATATTTTTTTAAGAACGATAACGGTATCACACCCTTTCACTTCTGCTCCAACATTTTCTGTCAATTCCATAAGTTTCCAGCCTTCTTTATTTTCAAGATAGTCAAGGACTTTCTTACGGGAATAGTTGTTGGTGTATTCATCGGGATAGACTTTTTCGGTGGGCAGACCCCGTTGATCCACTATATTTTTAATCTCATGCTCTTCAGAATCCAAAAGCCCCGTCCACAGTACAACTATTACCAGACTCCTAGACACCCTACAATGCTCATCCAAGGCATCCTCAAAGCTCCTCATGTGATCTACAACGTGCCGTGAGTAAACAACGTCAAAACTCCTATCATCCTGATCTATCTTGTGAATGGAGGGATTAATGAAAAAACTCTGATCAGGCCATTTTTGCTGACACCACTCTATATTCTTTCCGATTATGTCCGTTCCGTGGTAAAACAATGGAGCCTGACCTTTGGAGCTATCAAAAAAATTAAGATGCTTAGTAGGATCGTAGGGGTGGTAGCCTCCTTCTAGTAAAGCCTCCAAAGTTGTTCCCGACCCACATCCATAATCTAGGAAACTCATCCTAGGCTCCACGTACTTTTTGATGGCATACAGTTGGGAAGGGTGATTTGGGCCATTTCCCCCACCACGACACAAGGTCTCGGTGTCCGGGGTAAAAAACCACAGATCACTTTGTTGCGGTTGCTTTGAGCTTGGGCTCTCCTGATCGGTGTTCATACTCTACCTGTGAAACTTGTATATTGTTAAGTCCATGATGTTCTAATAATTTGAACATAGACTCCTTAGTGTACCCCCACTTGTGGGAAGGATGATCTACAATCGAGTAAATCTGCTGAATCGTATTCTCCTTGTCATGCTCGTATTGTGCGATAAGTCCATCCATATCAGGTACGCTTATTATAACCTTCCCCTCGGGTATAAGCACTCTTTTCCAGTCTTCCAGTATGTTATGTACCTCATCCCTGTTAAAATGCTCCACGACATCATGCGCCTCAATAGTCTCTATAGTCTCTGGCTGAAATGGGAGGGACTCCCGAATGTCTGCGATCATATCGGTTCCCGCAAATACCTGAGCGTCTATATTTATGTATCCCTCAAACCAATAATCCCCACACCCCAAATGTAATTTTAGCCCTTGTCCTTTGGGACGGCCATAGTGGGCGTATGGGGCTATGGTAAGATGTTCCATTTTGCTGGATCCCCCTCCAAATACCTATCCATCAATAACGCCAACTGTCCCGACCTTATTTTTGAGGTGTACTGAATCCCTCTGTAGGTGCGGTTCATCCGTTGCCTTTCTTCTTCGTTCACCAAAAAGTATTTTATCTTAGCGATAGCCTCTTTAGGGGTGTTAAAATATGCTATACCCTGTGGTAGAAGCCACTCCATGCCCGGTGCATACTCTTGCAACAAAAACCCACCAGCAGTCAACACCTTGCCGACTCTGTTTGACCAATATCCATAACAGTTTGGCTCTGCCGAAAATCCCAATACAACCTTGCTTTCTGAGATTAGCTTGTTGTATGCTGCGCCATATACAGGAGGTTCTGCATCCAGTCCAAGCTTCCTCCACTCCTCATGTCCCCACCCAAATATCTTAACGGGTACCTCCTTGTCTATAATCTGCAACCACTCTTTTCTATGTCCCTGACCTATGCATGAACCTGTGAATACTACATCATACTTTTTGTGGGAGGTTTGGTAGTTGGGCAGATCCCCATCACACACATCCATCTGAAAATAGTAGGGTTTAACACCTAGCTTTTTATACTCGTCAAATATCCCAGCCTCGCCTGATAAATACAGATCAGCTTCCTGAGCCATTTTGATGTGCCATTCAGGAAACCCCTGATCCCACATGAAATCCCATATCCAGTAGAATACCGGTGCACCGCTTTCTTCCCTAAGCCGTCTTATAAAGCTCCCGTCATAAAAGTGATGCCACTTGGCAATAAGGTTAATATCCGCCTTCAGGTCAGTAGGTACATTCTTATACTTACCTTTTGGACTGCCCTCTATAACATACTCACGCCACTCGTCTCTTGGTATACGGACTACTTGTACATAACTCTCAAGATTAGTGGCCAAGTGAGTTTCATCTGAAATCTCTCCCACATATCCGGGTTGGTTAAATGCTCCCACAAAGTTGACTTTCATTTTCTAACACGAACTATTTTGTTATGTAGTATCTCCATCTTCTTTCCGTAGTGTTCGTCAAGCCATTGTTTAGTTTCAGGGTGGTCGTAATCGTGAAACAGAATAGTTCCTCCTTTATTCATCTTTGGCTCCCATAGTAGAGTGTTCTGTTTTACCGAGTCATAATTGTGATGCCCGTCTATGAACATAAGGTCTATGAATGGATAAGGAAACAAGGCTACAAACTCATCAGCATCCCCATGCACGTAGAACTTTCGCTTTAGTAACCCCACCATTCCTTCCTGCTCCATGAACACAGCCCTAGACACGCTAACTTCGGGGATAGGGCCGTGATCGTGGATATCTATAAACACTCCGTAAACGCCCTCTGGTGCGTATTCGTGGAATACTCTGGCTGATCTACCCTCATCAACACCTATCTCAACGTAGACCTGCCCACGCTTCAATTTAGAGGCTTCCTCACGCATTACCGCCATATCAGCCTGACCAAACCCACCTTGAATGTGTTTTGCTATATGTTCATCTAGCTCTGGAATCGTTTTCATAACTTAGCAAATCTCATTAAAGTCTTACAGTCATCATACTTGTATTTTTATCTGTCCTTTTATGAATTATCCACTCTTTAACTACTCCTCTATGAGTATCTACAAATTCAGCAACAGCCCAGACAACACCCGGTGAAGTAGTATCTCCATCGTGAAACAACATAACCCCATTATTCCCCATAAACGGATACCATAGCTCAATATCTGTTCTGCAACCTATGTAGCTATGATCCCCATCTATAAACAAAACGTCTATAGCTTCATTCCATGTTCTTGAAAATGATCTACTATCTGCTTGGAAAAACTTCGTTCCTGGTATCTTAGGATCTTCCCCAACATCGATCCCATATACCGTTACTCCTTCTTTTGCAGCTTGTCTTGCAATATACAATGACTTTCCTTTATCAACTCCTATCTCAAGATAAATCTGTCCCGATCCAAGTTTCTCAACTTCTGGAACTAAGATCTCAGCATCAAGAACGCTAAACGCTCCCAGAGGAGCTTCTACATCAAGTTTATTTAGATCCATAATAGTTTTCCCACGTTGGGTTAAACTTGCGACCTTCTTCTTTTGTTGGGATATTAAAAGTAGCTTCCCATATTCCATTATCCGTTCTGTCAAAACCCCATTTTTCCTTAAAGTAAGCGTAGTTTTTAAATCTGTGTGAGTCGTTTTTGGGCTCAAAAGTTCCTGAAGTTTGAGAAAAATGATAGACTAAACAATTCTGAGCCTGCCACATATCCACTCCTGCTGATTTAATTTTATACTCTAAGTCTGAATCCGAATTTGATCCCCAAGGATCGTAGTTTATATCATAACCTCCTATTAAATCCCAAAGTTCTCGTTTGATAAGAAAAGGCAGATTAAATCCTGAATCTAATCTTTCTGGCTTTTTACTATTTTTCACAAACTCTGTAAATTTGCGCTTGTCAAAATCCCCACCTGCCCCCCCACAAAATTCTACTAAGAACGTTGGAGCTCCCGATCTTGGTTCAACTAACTTAGGACTTACGCACTGTAATTTAGGAACCTCAGTCCAATAAGCCAACTTATCAAACCACCCTTCAGGATATACCATATCGTCATTTGTTACAAAAATCCAAGGAGTATTGGTCGTAGCTACTGCCGCATTTGTAGCCTTGCATTGTCCCTGTTCTGTTAAAGAAATAAAAGAATCAGCCATCGTAGGAAACGTATCGGCTTCTTCGTCTAAGTCTTCTACCGTTCCGTTTATAGCTATTATTTTTTTTATGCTAGGAGCAGTTTCGTTCAAAGACTCTAAACAATACAAAAGTGAGAATTTTATTTCCTTGCCCCTATTTAATGTTGGAACTATAATCGTTACCTCTTCAGGCTTTATCATAAAAGTCTTTAATTATTTTAACCATCGTAGCCAAATCTTTTCTGCTCAAATCCTGATGACACCCTATCAGCAATCCATTTTCCAGTATTAGTTTTGAGGTGGGGTATTTATCTTTTGGTACCTTAATATATGGTTGGTTAATAAGAGGCATGATCGTACGGGTTGTTATAGAATGTTTTTCAAGGTGTAGCATAAGAGCATCCCGTCTGTGGCAGATTAAAGGAAACATCATCATGGCATGGTTTTTAATATATTCTAACCCCAACGATCCGTAAAACTTTAACTCTTGATCTAAGTATCTAGCGTTTTGTAGACGTCTTCTTATCATCCCTTTGTAGTTATCCAACTCCACCAATCCCAATGCAGCTTCTACTTCTGTGGAACGGTAGGAATAGCCGGGGTAATTGAATTTGAACCTAGAATGAATGATCTCTTTGGTGGGCACATCATCATCGTTTATGGTTAGATACTTGTTATCCCTTCCATGAAAAATTAAACTTCTGATAAGATCACCCAGTTTCTTGTCGTTGGTTATAGCCATTCCCCCTACCCCCGTTACCAAAAGGTGTGCAATATAGAATGAGAAGCACGTAGCATCCCCTATACCAATTCCACGCACAAATGCAGCCTCACAAGAATCCTCTATTACCTTAACCTTATTACTTTTGGCTAATTTCATAATTTTTCTCATTTGGGCAGGTTTTCCCAACAGATGAACTGGAATAATAGCTCTGGTTTTAGGAGAGAAAGCATCTAGTATCAAATCAGGATCGATATTTAAATCCCCGTCTATGTCTACTAACACAGGTTTAAGTCCAACATGGCGTACTACGTTATATGTCGCAACAAATGTTGTTGCTGGAATTATAATCTCGTCCCCATCCTTCCACCCGTATAGAATCTTCATGGCGTGAAGTGTAGCCTGAAGTGCCGAGGTTCCGCTATTGGTCATAACCCCATGCTTATTACTATGAAGTTTAGAAAACCGTTTTTCAAATTCGCTTGTCATATCTCCGTAGGAGAGCCTATTGCTTTTTAGAGCCTTCATTACCTTATCTCTATGAGCTTTCGTTAGTCTTAATGTTCCTACGTCTATCATTTTTCCAAAAGTATCAATGTATTAAATCTTCCTTCCTTATTTATTTCCAGATCATCCTTTGTCATAACAACTGTAAGTCCAGCGTCATCAAAGGCCTTTTTTAGAGGCTCCCATGCGTAATCCTGAAGGTGCGTATCCTCCCAATCTTCCTCCTCCTCCTCCTTGCCATAGCGGTTTCTGCTATTTAGGTTGTTCTGACCCCCCTCGTTATAGTTAATACTGCGCCATAATACGATTAAAACGTACCGTTTTGCGACCCGTGATGCTTCCTTGATTGCAGCCTCGTAGTCGTCCAAATGATCCAAACAGTGCATCAATAAAACACAATCCCAACTACGATCCTCTTCCTTTATCGCTCTGGCATCCTGAACCTCAAAGTTCCCTTCGGGAAACTCACGTTTGCATACATCGATCATCCCCCATGAATAATCAGTTCCCTTGTACTTAAAGTTCCACCCCGAAAAGTTTTCTTTGATTAGCTCATAAATCGGCCCTGTACCACAACCCACATCCAAGATACTTTTAACTCCCTTGTCCCTTAAAAGGTTCAGCAGGTATACCCTATGAGATTGCGCTCCCATTTGGTAGGGGTCTTTGAAGCTATCCCAGTAAACACGTTCCCTAAATCTCATATTCTTGTATCCTTCTGTGAACTGAGCTTTTACCTATTCCTAAAATTGCACCTATCGTATAAACAGAAAATCCTTTCTTTCTAAAAAACTTTAACAATTCAATATTTATTATTTTTTTAGGATTGAGTGGTTTTCTTTTTCTATGCAACTTAATATGTTCGGATCTTGTTAAAATCATCAAATTTTCCCATCTATTATCTATTTTAATTCCATTCACATGATGTACGTCTTCGTGATCATGTAAAGCTCCACTAAACTTTTTGGCCACTAATCTATGCTCTACAACGTATCCATATCTATCAGCTTTTGGATGACCTTTTGTTAAAACATAAACGTAACCATTTTTTAACATTCTTCCTGTTCCTCTACCTACATTAAGTTGTTTCATTTGTTTAAAATTTGAGCATCGTGCTCCATCCTGCGGTTATATTCATCATAATCCTCATCTAATAACGCTCTATTGGTTGCAGCCATGATGTGTGTAATATATACTTTGTTCGTATCAGTCCATTTCGCACCAACCCTATCCAGCCTATCATAAAAGTCTCTTTCTGCTAAAATACCCAAGTCCTCATTCCAACCTCCAGCCTTCTCAAATATCTCTTTTTTTACCATGATAAGTCCCGCATCCCGCCCACCTTTTCTAGAGTCAGGATGATCGTGGGATCTTTTATAACTTTCCAAAACAAACTCCCTTGATCTTGGAACTTGATCTGGGTATACGACGTCGTACTCATCAAGATACTTCAAAAGATCAGGCAACCATCCTTCCCTAACAAACACATCGTTTTGAAGAAAAACCAATACATCCCCGTCCGCCTTCTCAGCCCCCATATTCATTCCCTTTGTGTATCCGGGGTCATAGTCTAGTTTCATGTGGATAGTGTCAGGTGCGGTGAGCTCCAAAGTTCCATAGTCGTCTCTTATGGGCTCTTTGGGAATAGGATCCACTATAATAAGCTGATAGGGTCTATCGGTAAACTTTCTCACATGATCCAAGCACAACATACTCATGTGACAGGCTGTTTTGTTGTTGTTGAAGCAACTTACAATTATAGAGGTAGCCATGTTTTGTTGTCGTATGCCTCACGATGATCAAACTGTTTAACATATTCTTTAAGCTCGGGTGTATGTTTTTGACGCTGTGGAGTAAAAGTCTCATCGTACCCCCAATTATTTCCAAAGTTATGATATGCCCTGATCCGTGAGGCTATACCTGTTTTATAACCGCCATCGTGCATCCTAGAGCAGATGGTACGCTCCTCGTGGTTTCTGCCCTCTTCGATTTTAAAATCCCAACCTCCTGCTATCTTTGTTGCCTCTGTTCGCATTATCCTAAACACCGCCCCACACATATTTCTATCCTTGACATCCTCTGGGTCGTTGGGGTCTATGCTGACTGCTCCTATGAAGATGTGGGGCATCATCGATATCGCACCATAAGTAGGCCGCTCCTCCATCAGTTTAACCATCTGGGACAGCCAGTCTGGGTTTAGGTCTGGGACTAGAAGATCAGGATCAGTGGTTATAAAGTACTTTCCTTCTGCCAAAGATAGAGCTGTATTCCATGCGTAGTGTATTCCGGCATTTCCCACAGACTTCCACAGTGGAACATAGCGGTATATCCTACCATGATGCTGCGCCCACTCATTTCCACCATTATCAATAATGGTTATACGGTAGTAGCTAGAGGTACGCTCCCCAATATACTTAACGCACTCCTTGGCAAACTCCTGTCTCTGGAATGTGGTTATGAAGATGTCAATCATATTATCTAGGATTAACTATGTAAAGATATTCTTTTAACACTCTGCTATGATACTTTCGGGTGTACTTATAAAACAAATAATAATCCTGCCCCCATGGGTTTCCCAGCTCTTTAATAATTTTGGCAGGCTCGTTTACATGGTCAACCATGAAAAACTCCCTTATTTCGGGGTATTGCAACTGTGCTGCTGCTGCAAAATCATACGGAGTGCCCATGTACAGGTCTCTTACTATCTCTCCTGCCCCGTTAGGGTAGTTAATCTCTCTACAGTCAACGTTTTCTATCCTCGTTTGCGGGAACCCCCCCAAATCCTCATAAACCGACCTGTGGAAGATAAATGTCCCATTTACGATATTTCCCCCGCCAAACTTAACATGACCCTTTTCTTTTCGCTTTGGTTTGAAGGGATCACGGTAAGCTATGCCCCCATCCTTATGCTGAAACAAACACCCAAAGTTAATCATCCTTACATTGGGGAATTGTTCAATAAATTTGGACAATCTTAACAGGCTGTTGGGTTTGTACTCGTCATCTGAATCCAAAAACGCAAACCACTCCCCCTGCGCCTCCTCAAACGCTACGTTGTACGCCACAACCCTCTCGTCGTGGGTTTTGTGGATCAACTTTAGGTTTAATCCTTTTTTTTTAAGGCTATTCCAGTCAAACTCAATGGTCGACCCGTCATCAACCACAACCCACTCAAAATCGGTAAAGGTCTGCTCTTTTACCGATTTTATGGTCTTTTTGAACCTATCAATCCTATCCTGATTCCACAGGTTGACAGGGGTGATTACGGAAAACTTAAACATACTCTTTGTAATTATCCTTGTCTATCGTCCCTCCGTTCTCAAATTCGTTAAACTCTTCAGTAGGGATTACCTCCTCATCCCCGAACTTAAACCCTAATGCCTTTAGGGTTTGTGGGTCTTTAACGTGATGGTATTTGCCCCTCTCAATAAGAAATAGCGCATCTCCACCGCTTGACGTTCTGACCAACCGTTTCTCGGCTCCCAATGTTTCCTCAATCTCACGGTCTACATCCTCCCACTTTTTAGCATACTCGTCCTTATCCCTGTTCATTATGTTAGGGGTATCCTCTATCGAAAATCCCGTAGCATCTGATATGTGTGAAGTAGCAACGGTCTCAACACACGTCCACTTCTTATCAGCCTCTTCCATTCTGTTGAAGAAGTCCGAATCCTGAGCGTATGACATAAACCTCTCGTCAAACGTCCCTATTTCGTTTAATAGTGAGCGTTTAATGGCAACACAGGAAAAATCCTTAAAATCAGAATACCGTTGACCGCTTTGCAACTTCATATCTCTTATTCGCTTCGATTCTCTTGCCCGTGAGAATGGTTCGGTTAGAGAATACATGGGATGCGCCATAGCCAAGTCGTATCCTTCGTTTAAAGCCTCTTTCAAGTCTGACAACCAATGATCGTATACAAGAACATCGTTGTTAAGCAACACTATAACCTCCCCTTGTGAAGCTCTTATGCCCTGATTCCATGCCTTTGTAACTCCTAGATTTTTTTCGTTTTTAATTACCTTGTGGGCATAGTAGGAGTTTAGAGTAGGAGGCTGGATGGGTGAACCGTTATCTACTATAATAAGCTCGTACTTCTCTTTGGTGTGCTCCCGTAGCGATCCTATGCAGTTACCCGTATAGTGAAAAAGGGTGTAGGAAGACATATACACTGGAATGATAATCGAGGTCAGATCCGATACAATCTCATGCTTGAACCCCTCCTGTTGAACTTCGGGCTTGGATTTTTGCTGACAAGCTGCACATCTTGACCATGTTAGACCGTCCCCGTATACTGCGGGGTTTATCTTACATACCTGACATAAGGTTAAATCAACCATGTTGAAGCTGAACGTACATTTTATTTAACTCAACAACCTTTCTTATCAAATCCAAGTTCCCATAATGGGCAAGAGCCTCACTATCCTTTGGCAAACACTTCCCGTGTACCCCCCNCTTNTCTCTAAACCATACTGAAAAATGGTTNTTAGACCCGTAGGGATGCTTCTCTAGTATTCTTTTTACTATTTGATAGTTAGCTTCAGTCAACTCACAAGCATCATAAAGCTGGTTTGCAAATATAACCTTGGTGGCAAAAAACGAGTTGAGGGCAAGTTTAGCCAACTCTGCGGTGGTATTATCACACTCTATTATGGGAGATCCCTTCAGCCTTCCTTGATAAAATGCCCTCACCTCTGCTCTAAATACCCCCTCAAATCCACCTATTAACACAAATGGGGCGTTTTTGGTATCCTCTACTGCTGTTGCTTCGCTTAAAAACTCGGGGTTTGATATAACCCTGTCTATTCCTTTTTTTTGAAGATGAATTGCAAACCCGGGGTACACTGTTGAGCGGATAACATAAATAGGCCCGTTTCCATACCCTTCCATCTGAACAATGATGTCCTCTATGTCCTTGGTGTAATACTCCCCGTCTCTAACTGGGGTGGGAAGACAGACGAATACCAATCTGCACTTTGAAGCCTCCTCTAGTGTTATGTTGGACTCGTTCTGATCCTTTGTAAAAATCTTCTTTATCCCAAATACTTGGGCAAAGGCTTTTCCAACCGTTCCATAACCTATTATGCAACTATTATCCATGTTAAAAAAGTAAAGGCTCTAGTTCATGTTTGAAAATATAATCTAGGTTTCTGAACTTTCTAAGGAATGTAGATAGTTTTATATCGTCATAATTATTAAGTTTTGCCGCTATTAACCCAGCCGTTTCCTTGTGATACCGCTTCTCGTGGCTTTTACGCTCCTCATCTGATATCCCGCCAGGGCCATATTTCGTGGTAGTGTTACCATCCATACCATTCAGTACGTCAATGTTTGAGGAGTATTTTCGATAAATCGCACTAGGGCCGAATATATCTCTAAAGGGAGGAAAGTCAAAATTTAGCACCACAATACACTTATTCAAACCTGCCTCTTGGGTAATCAAGGAGTAAGACTCAGACACAGAAGACATGATAAATACATTGGAAAGACGCATGAGAGCCATAACATCCTTGTGGGGAACCTCGGTCTTCCACTGCTCATCTACCTCGGAAGTCCATATCAACTCATCGGCATTTAGCCCCCAATCTATTGCGATATTTTTAAGATCATCCCTGTAGGTCAACTTGTCTCCTCCGGTTGAGTGAAAGTCCACCACAATTAACCTCACTTTAAGATCAAAGTCTTTTAGGGATGCTATGGTTTTTATGACCATTTCAACCTGTTTCCCACGGTCTAGTCGAACAGGATAGACGCATATAACATCGGCAGGATATAGCTTTTTAGCCAATTTAGCTACTTTGGGGGTTAGGGCATATACGTCCGCAAGATCAGAAGGGTGGTGGACTACCTTAACCTGCTCCTCTGGGATGTTAAAATTATTGGCTATTCGTGGAATGGAATAGTGGTTGAAAAACACATAGTATGAATTGGGGAAAGGTTTTTCCATGAGTTTCAGGTATTCATCCTCAAAATAGGGTCGAAGGGCTGCAAGTGTTACTGGAGAGGTGGCAGAGTGTATCCAGTGTAACCATCTTAATTTCGGAAACTCGGAGGCAACACGGCGGGATGCAAAGTTATGTTTGAGGGCAGCATTTTGGTAGACAATGTCGTGGGTTATGACAACGTCATCGTCTTTGAAGGTATCTTTTAGAGCAGTGTAGAGCTTCTCCACGTCCTCCTCAAATGTAGGGTCTTTTTTTACCTCGTTATGAACTGTAACCAATGGGATCTTTTTGATAGTTACACGCTCATCCGCATAAACCCCAGATGGAACAAAAGACTCTGCCACAATAACCGTAGGGTTGTAACCGTTGTCGAGTAACATCTTAATCTGGTCTTGAACGATACGGTTGAGGGAGTAGGCTTCGGATATGTCGGCAAATGTAGTAAAAATCGTTACTTTTTTCTCAGAAGCCATAAGTAATAGTTAAGCAGATAGTCTTGTACTTGTCAAGTGCAGACTATTCTATGTCAGTTATATATTGACGTGAGGAAATACACACTCGGGTTGAGGAATCGCCCTGTTCACACACTGCATACACTCCATTTTCAAATGTCAATCCGTCAAATTTCTCATTGTCAGAAGTAGCCGCCGAGGCATCTAATACCCATCTGAGATTAGTGGGTGTTGCATCTGCCGCTACTTTCCCGTTATAAAAAGCAACATAGGCTGATCCTGTTCCTGCTTTTAGGGATAGATTCGTAACCTCACATGAGCCTGCAAGTTTCTTAGCATCCCCTGCTCCAGTTGGCGACCATACTCCCGAGTGTACTGTCATCCCAAAAAGTGTCCTTTCCCTCTAGGGCGCAACTTTTGAAATGGCTTGAATGTCTGGTTCTCGACCGTTACTCCTTCCCCGTACCAATTAACTCCATCGGCATCAGGCCCGTTTTGAATATCGATCTGTGAGTCTATTGGGTTCATGTATCTAGGTTCTATTTTAGTTCCACGGGAAACTGGAATAACCGACTCGTCAGCGCCATTTTCTTCAATAGTCTCTCCCTTGTGGGAGCGTTTGTGTCCTGCTAGGGCTATTGCGGCTCCTGTTGTAAAATCACATCCGGGGTATTCACATCGGAATTCCTCGGATCCTCCAACAGACTTTACTACCTTTGTTGCCAACTTCTTAACCTCATCAGAGGTTACGATCTTTAAAAACCCGTATGTCTCAACGAGCTTTGAGGCGGTACCATCCTCATACTGTACCAATCCATTAGATACCCCATCTTCAAGTTTATAGTTTGCGGGGTAGTGGGAATCAAGCTCGATTCCTTCATGAACAAATCCGCTTATTGGTGCGCCGTCGGGAGGATTGTAAACGATCTGCATATCTTATGGTATTACAATAGGTCGGCAAATGTCAACTATAACGTGGTCGTTGTGCTAGTGGTGGTTGAGGTACTCGTACTGGAACTCGTGCTCGTACTGGTTGAGGTTGTGGTAGTACTGGTTGAGGTTGTGGTGGTTGAGGTAGAGGTACTAGTTGTTGTTGTAACTGCCCTAAACCACCATTGAGACTGGTAGTATACACACCATCGGTTGTTTAAGGTGTCAAAAAAGAAGTCTCCTACTTGGGGATCTGTTGGAAAACCATCCAGTCCAACATGCCTTTTGTGTTTTGTACCCGCTAGGGACGAAAAGTGGGTGTCAGCCATTATCCTGTTGTGGTAGTCGACGTTGAGGTTGAGGTCGACGAACTTGTAGATGTTGAGGTTGTTGTAGTGGAACTACTTGTGCTGGTTGACGTTGAGGTGCTGGTACTGGTACTCGTGGTGGTAAACGTGGTGCAAAGCCAATTGTTCCCACTCCACCTACACCATGCTTTTTGTAGTGTGTCCCAGTACTCATCTCCTATCGCAGGGTTTGCAGGAGGCACTGACGCCATCTTTATTTTTCCTAGTATGTTAGTTGCGTGTGTCATTATACTGTTGTGGTAGTACTTGTACTGGTGGACGTTGAGGTTGATGTACTGGTTGATGTTGATGTACTGGTTGACGTTGTGGTTGTGGAGGTTGTAGTTTGAGTCGTTGACGTTGACGTTGAAGTAGAAGTACTGGTTGAGGTACTCGTACTGGTACTGGTACTCGTACTAGTGCTTGTAGAGGTAGAGGTTGACGTTGAGGTTGAGGTTGTGGTAGTGGAACTACTGGTTGACGTTGAGGTTGAGGTCGACGAACTTGTAGATGTTGAGGTTGTTGTGGAAAGGGCAATCCCATACCATTGCACCCCATCGTAGCGCATCCAAGCATTGTTTGTGGTGTTATAGTATTCATCTCCGATTTTTGGATTTGTAGGATCGGCTGTTGATGATGGAAGCCTGCCTGCTAAAGAGGAAAACCGTGTCATTTAGTAAATGGTATAACAAGTAAAATCGACGTGTCAAATCTGGCGTCGTAGGGTAGAATGAGTTATGCGCCGGATAATCAAAAAGTGTGCCTATAAAAACTGCAAGGGACCCTTTTTTCCTTGTGAAGGACGTGAAAAACTACAAAGATTTTGTAAACCAACCCATAGAAAGAATGCGTGGAAATTAGTCGGAGTAGGCAGCCGAATCACCCTTGGAGCCGTATACACCTCTCCAGTCTGAGAATCCTCCTGAGAATCGCTCTCTTACCTTAAAGAGTGCTACATCGGTTTCAAAAGCATCATCCTGCTTGAAGTTTGCTCTTTCTCGGAAGAACCATGTTACTTGGTGCTGATCGCTGTCAATCAGGAAAAATGCCGTGGTTGAGGACAAATAAATCCATGGGATGACCTTTACCTCGTTAAGATACGGGTTCATGTCATTATCTGCCGTATTCGAGCGAAGTTTCGAGTTAAAGATTATGTTTGCGGCCTTTTCAAGGTTGATTGGAACCAATACCGTGCGTGGCATAACATCGATCTTCATTCCCTTGTCGTCAAGTTGGTTTCTCATGGCCAACTTAACAGTCTCGTAGTTGGTTTCGGTTAAAGGTAGTCCTGTACTTGATGCGTTGGATTGTGATGTTCCCGCATCAGCTCTTGGGTGAGAAGTGGAACATAACGGTTTGGCATCTCCACCCTGTTGTGAGGTAGAAAATGCATTATTCCAAATAGTTGCGGCCTGATTTTCCTCTGTTCTTCGTCCAGCACGACCCAATTGATCTGGCTTTCGGTTCATTATGTTGTACTGATCATCGTCAAAAAGTTCCTTTTCGATCTTGAATCCCTTAGCGTATGTAATGTGGGTGTAAAGAACATCGTACATTTGAACTGGATCTTCGTACGCTATGGGTTGTCCTGCCGGCTTAGGAACCAAGTATCCAAATCCTGAAACCGCAGAATCACGCTCATCCTGCTTTCGGGAATCACTTACCCTAAAAAGCTGGGTAAAGACTCTTTCGGTCTCCTTGAAAGCATCGTTAAAGATTTTTCGGAATCCCGGTTCCAGTATGTCTCCAAAGTTCGATTTGACTGCCATATTATGCCTCGTTTACTGCCGTACTATTGGCGTGGTAATACATTAACTGTGGTTCTGAAACTCTAAACAACCCTTTACTCACATCTGCATCATTGTCGGGATCAAGTTCAACAAGCTGAAACTGACCACTTGTGTCTGACGCTGACCCTTGATCGATTTGATTTGCATCTGAATCGTGATCAAAAAATTGAAAAAGGTTGCTTTGGGCTAATGTTCCGCTTGAATCGTTGTAGAAAAGAATATCAGGAAGAGCCACCGTTACCTCAGCGTACACCTTTCTTGTTCGGGTTTGATTATCCGATGCGGTTACTACGGTATTATCATCTGTTTTCGTATGAGCGGTTGCTCCTGTGTAACCAAATCCCAAAACTGGAATCCCGTCATTGTCAATAAAACCAGTAACAATCCCCAACACTGCATCTCCAACGGCACTTCTGACGACAAAACCTGCTGTATTTACTCTGACTGAATCACCTATGATAAGGGTAGTAGAGTTGGCAACGATTACTTTAAGAGGCGTGGGAGTTCCTGTCCCTCCCGAAAGATTTTTTCTATATTCAAAAAACTGTGCGCTAGGTCTTGCCATGTCGTTGGTGCTTTTTTAAGCTAACTAAAATGTATTACAAGAAGAATTGCTTTGTCAAGAGCATTTTAATCATCGGAGTTTCGCCTGTCATTTATCTCTTTTTTCATCGTTAAGTAATCCGCCTCGGATACTCCCTGCATCTTGGCAACAACCTTTTCCTTATCGGTCAAAGTAATCTGCGAGGAGGAGATCGATGAGGAGGGCATCCCGCCTATTACACCCGTATCCTTCTCATCCTCAACCTTCTGACCTACCTTGGCGACTAGTTTGTGTGCCTGTTGCAGATACCACTTATACTTAGACAGGGGAACCTCATCGTAAACCTGAGAGATTGTTTTGTTATCGTTTTGGTCTAAAAGCATCTTCATGGTTGACCCCATTAAACCTCTTATCTCTTTTTGCTCTTCTAGGGTCAACTTGTCGATTCCAACATCCTTTTCAAACTCTGAAGTTACTGAGTTCATTATGGCAGTTCGGGTATCCCTATCTTGAACCCCTACCATAGGCTTATCATCCTTCTTCTCTTCGGGTACACCAGTTCTTTTATCGTGTACTTTTTTTATCTGCTCGATCAGTTCGGGATCTGAAGCGATGGTCTCTAGGATTGGATCGACCTGCTTTCTATATACATTATATTCCTCTGCGGTTTTTTTGTATTTTCCAAGCTCCTCTCCTACTTTTAGAGGATCGATGTCTTTTTTGTCATCCTTTGGAGGCTCTGGGGTAACGGGAGTATCTTTTGCAGGCTCGGGTTGTGGAGTATCGGGCTTTGGATCGTCTACCATGAAGAAATGGTATTATATTTACTCGTACTTGTCAACCCTTTTTTGATTTTCCCATTATTTTTTAGATTTGGATTTCATAGTCGCCCGTGCTTTTTGAGCCATTTGACGACCTTTTTTAGTATAAGGATAGTGTTTCGTTCCCCGAGCTGTTCTAACCGTTGGCATAACCTCCACCTCCCAACAATAATAAAATTGCTAAAAGACTTTCCAAATCGGGTTGCGTGTAATCCTGTTGAGGCTGGGGTTGTTGGGTCTGCAAAGAAGCCAATAACGACTCTATGGGGTCGCCCTGATACTGCTGTTGGGGTTGAGAAGTTGCCTGTGGAACAGCTTGGGGAGTGATTTGGGGGGCTGAGGAGGAGGTGTCCATCCTAAGATTCTGGGATTTTGAGGGAAAAAATTGTTTCAAGGTGTCAGACGGGCCTGAGCCACCCGTTGCAAAGTACTGGTTAAGCGAATTTCCCATCGAGCCTAAAAAATCAAACGGTTTCATTTTTTCCTCCTTCGCTTCAACTCTTCAGGGGCAGCCTGACAAGCCATTGAAAAGGCTTTAAGCCCCGCAACTTCTCCCCGTTTTGCGGCTCTGAAAACCATTAACTGATCTGCGGTCATGTTGTTGCTCTCATAAAACACCGCATAGACGCTTGAATCGGTCATTTTTGTTAATATACTATTAAGATACCCAAAATTAGCCCGTTTTGCAAGATTCGCCATAAACTCCAGTTCCTCACGGGTTGCACCCTTTAATATCCACTCTACAATCTGCGGGATGCTTTTAAGAGGGACTGTTGTTCGGCGTTTTGTATCTTTCATTATATCGAAGGTTCTACTTGTCCTCCACCACTAATTTTAGCAGGTAAAGTATCTTGTAATGCTCCTTTTTGCCCGTTTTGAGGCACAACAGGGGCACCGTTGGGGGCACCGGGGACTGGAGCCGATACCTGCCCTGATTGCCGATCCTGTTGTGCTGCTATCTCAAAGGCAACGTGCTTCATAAAAATCTGTACCCTAGGATCAGTCGCCTCCACCTCCTGAAATGCAGGTGAGGACATGAATTTGGTGTGGATCAGGGTGTGTGCCGAGGGGGCATAGGCGGTTCCGGGAATATCCTGACCTCTAATCATAAGATCATTTTCGGTGTTGGCAAGCTCTATCGCCATCTGAAGACGGGTGGCGGCGTCATCCTCGGGAGTTTCCTGCTCCGAGGAGAAGTCTGCGGGATTTTGGTCGTTTACCTTGATAAGATAGTCTGTTAGTTTCTGGGTCGAGATAGGAGCACCGGGTACTACCATGTCTGACAGTTGAATCAGACGATCAAACATCTCGGTTGCCTTGGACTGAAGTAGCGGTTTGGAAATGGGAAGAGTGGAACCTGCCTCAAATTTAATATCAAACCCTCCCCGCTCTGGGATAAAAAACTTGGGTTCAAGCTCAAAAAACGAGAACCCTTTAATAGATTTCTTTTTGGGTTGTCCTGTCGTATCAACATCGAACTCCGATCCCTCCAGTCTGATCTGTCTGTAGGATGCCTTGTAATTCTCACTCCCCTTAGTTACCAGCAGTCCCTTTGCCTTTAGCTGTTCTACCTGTTCCTTGTATTCCTGAGTTCCCGACTCCCCCACTATCTTCTCTAGTTTAGGCTGAGAGTAGTATTGGATTATGTTAGAAACCCGAAGCCTTGCTTGTCGGGTTAAAAATTCCCTCTCAAACCGTCTAACCTTTAGTCTGATCCGCTTTAAGGTTGACTCTTTCAAAATAGCAGCCTCGGTTGCGGTACCCGTTGTGGGCAAAGCCTGTTGACGAGGGTTAATGCCCGTTGCGACCGTCGCATCCTCTTCCAAATGAGAGATGGAAATCTCAACGGATCGTGGAACGTCGCCATATTCTACGGGTTTGACGGAATTTACGTCATCTGCGGGGATAAATCCATGGGGTCGGGCAATCAGATCCTCTTCTGATAAATTCAACCTATTAGAACCTATGAACATTTTGTCTATGTCAAGGTGATTTCGGTCTATGACCATTCTACGAAGCACGTTAAGCTCATCTTGGATGGATTCAAGAAGCGCAGCCTCTCCCTTGCCATAGAATTTGTGGGTTCGTTTTATGTCAATAGCACGCACAAAGGGTAGTTGCTTGTGGCGGTAGGGGTTAGGCCCCATCACGATCATCACATCGTTTGCCACAATACACAGCCAATCGTCGGGTTTGACCGCCCAATACCACAAAACCTCAACTTGGGTACTCTTATCAATCCCCTCAGGTGGCTTGTACCACTCGTAGTAATCTACGTTCCCGCCCGGGGTAACCTTATCAGCATTTCCCAAAGGGTCCCATGTATCGCCCTTGAAAAACTGCTTGAAGTCGTCAATGTTCATTATGTAACGTCTTATGGCATCCCTTGCCCCGTATGGCCCCCTGAAACCCCGTGCAGTCTCATCTACAAAAAAATCATTATTTTTGATACATTCCAAGTAGCAGTCGTTGTAGTCAATCATGTCCTTCTCATTCCACTTCCCGTTTTCCTTGCCGGTTTTGATTTTTCTTATATCCGAGTAGAAGTACTCCTGCCCTATCCCCGTTCCTTCAATAAACGCATCGTGCACGATGTCCTCAAATTCAAGATCCGAGTCGGAGATCTGCCACGTATAGTCGAATACGTCGGACATGACGGTAGCCTTTGGCACATCCTCCGAACCACGGGGGAGGATGAGTGGACGGGGGGACTGGTCTATGACCTCGGATAGGACGGTCTCAACAACCGATGTGGTAAGGGGGACTACGTGATTGGACTGCCAGTCCTCGGGATCTCTGTCGGATCTGAGGGACTCCCATTGTTTTCTGCCCCGTTCCCACTCACGCTCTGCCTTTTTCCTCTCCTCGGCAGACTCCATCTGGAACTTTCTCTTGTAGACCCTTTGAAGCATATCCTTCTCCTGCCCCTCGGGCTGGTAGTAGGTTCTTATGGTGGGGTCTTTTTTTGGCATTGTCTAAAGTATACTACCTGTACAGGTATCTATGTCTAGCGGAAATTGCGCCCCGCTTTTGGCGTGACGGGAAGACCACATCCTGCAAGTACGATAGTGCATCTATAATGTCATCGTGTTTGGAGCGGGGAAAGCGAACCAGCTCATCCTCCAAAAAAATATTATTAACCAAAAGTTTATTATGAAACACCTTCCCGTTCTCGTACAGTGGCTGCAAACCCTTAATCCTTTGATCCTTGGTTCGCTCCTGTGGTTTAAGCTCGGTAATGTGCATGGGGCGCTTCTTAAATCTGATGTCCTCCCGTAGGGAATACCCTATGGCACGTTGGAAGGCTACCTGTTCTATGGCAACGTCGTTTAGGTTATAGGCGTCCCTAAATCGAAAGATTTGGTTAATAAGCTGGGAGGGGGGGATGCGAGCCCTGTAGATGTCAAGTACATAAATGTTGTTCCACTCGTCAACCCCCACTATAACCATCGCAGTATAGTCTGCATCCTTTTTCAAGGAGACCGCAGGGTCAATGAGTAGGAAGCGGGTCATAAGTTTTCCTCTTATATCGTCTGAAAGGTAGTATCTGAACCATGAACGCTTAAACGTCGCATCCTCTTCAGGCACTGGGTCATTAAGATATTGTGCGCTAAAGTGAGCCCACCCTTCTTCCCTGAGTTTAGATAGAAGGTTCTTCCTTGAAAACTTACCCGGCCACAGTGAGATAAACCCCTCATCCTCTAAAATGTTCCCTTGGTATGCCCTCTCCACCTTGACCAGATAATTCTCCAAGGCGTTGTTCTCCGCATCCAGTATCCACCCGTACAAATCCGAATCATGCCACCGTGTTCCTATTACAATAAACTGCCCGTGGGGTTCAAGCAAGTCAAGCGAGTCCTTGTAGCGGGTTACAACCTTCGTAATCTGGTCTGCCGTTGCGACGTTATCACGGTTCACCACGTCATCCATGATGATAAGATCATAGTGGCCTCCTACCAGATTATTGTCTATCCCTGCTGCGGTTACCGTGGGCTCACGCTTGTCGTTCACCGACAGTCTCGTCCTGTCCTGCGACCACTCCACGGCGTCAGTAGTCATGTCCCCCCAGACCGATATGATCCGTGGGGACTGCAGGTTCTTTTGGATGCCCTTATGGATGTCAACCGCCATCTGCCATGTTGCCGAGTAGATGAGGATTCTTACTTTCGGATTTTTCAGGATCTGCTGGGTGGGGTAGCCTATTGAGATCAACTTTGTCTTTAGATGAGACCTCGGGACGAGAATTAATTTGCGCTTGTCAAACTGGTCGGTTACAAAGTTGCACAGTACCTTATGAAAGGTACCAAGAGGTACAAAGTTTGGATCGCCCTTCTCAGCTTCCAAAACGAACTTGTTGAATAGGTATAAGGAATTAACGGCCTTCTCCCTAAGTAAGGTGTTTCTAATGTTGTGTTGTGTGACAATGTCCTCCTGCATCTTTTTAAGATGCGGGTTAATTATCTTTTGGTCTAACATACAGTTTCAACTCAGTCTCGTCCACCAACTCTATCCCGCTATCTGTGGTTCTAAAGTGCCCCATCATCCGAGCTACCGTGTTGCCTACGGTTACAGCCATAATCTTGGCAGCATGGGTATCAAACTTCGGATACCCACTAATCTTAAACGCCCCCGTAAGATCCGTTCCTGTTATCCCCACTACGATTCCCTTCTTGTCAAAGTAGGCGGTAACCCCAACCGTAGGAGGCAATCCTTCATCTTCGATAAACCGCCAAAACACCCGCAACAGCTCCCTTGAATACTCAGAGCGTTTCTTTTTACTTAACTCAAACAGGGTTTCATGGGTTTTATCTATTACGATCTGCTCCTTCTTGGCTTCCCCCTTGGCGTGTTCTTGGACCAATGGCGCAGCCTTGCGCTCACTCTCCTGCCCGAGCTGGGACAGGAGATACTCCTCCTCCCCCCGCTTTTTTTTCAACTCCTCCTCCCTTGCCAACTTAGTCATACTTTAGAGTATACCACCTTATAAAGTGAACTATCTGTATAACATCCCGCATCTCCAGTCCCCCGTACTCAAAGATCCTCCGCCGCATGGTATGCCGGTGGCATCCCAAGGCAAGTGCCAGCTCCCCCGCAGTTATCGCTCTTCGCTTAGTCAGTGTTTTGTGTTTGAACCTACCCATGCTTTTATTATACCTCAAAGCAGGTATTTTGGATAGCTTATTCTCAAATTTTTTGCTGCTTCTGGGATTTTTGTGCTGTATTTGGAAGAGGGCTAGTCATTGTTTTTTAAAAGTAGATTTGGGTGGTATGGGGGGGTCTAATACACTCAACAATAATCAATCACAACGTCGTAAATTGAACCATTTACGATGTCTTAATAGCCTCAAATAGAGCTATAGGATGCTCTAGGGTGTACTATGAGCCTTCAATCTCTTTAAGAAGTAGTGTATTCTCCTCGTTGAGCTTAGTTAGCTCTTGTTTAGCTTTATCAAAAGAGTATGTTGTTACCTCTTTCTTCAAGCTTAATTCGCTTTTACTATTAGTAGGATAAGCATTAGTAAGTCTGAGTAACTCTGTAATGGTCTTAACTTTAAGCTCTGGAGTTATTCTTGTGGGGTTTATGGGAGCTTTGGCAATGGGAGCAAGTTCCGCAATAAGATCATGTACTTGAATGTTGTTTACTTCTAAAGCCTTTTCAATGATCTGCCGGATGTTTTGGTCCTTCAAGTTGCTAGCCGCAATACTTGATGCGCTGTTTGAGTCTTTTACTTTATATATTTTTTTTACTATTCGGGTTCCGGAGAACGTGCCTCTTTGCTTGATCTCTTTTAGAGCTTCGTTGACAAAGGCATTTTTTTTAACTGATAGTCCATTATTTAATCTCTTCCCGTTATCGCTCATAGTTCTATTATAGTATATATAATGTGATTTGCACTTGACAAGTACAGACCTATACATTACAATTAAATTAATCATAAATTGAGCCGGGTGTTACAGCGAGAGTAACTTAATGAATAACGACTTTAGGTAAAACTAGATCAATCACCCAGCTTAGAAGAAAGAGAGGTGAAGAAATATGAAAATGAAAATATATCTAGTTCACAGAACAGACGAAATAGGATATGACGAGTATATTGCATGGGTTATTATTGCCAAAAGTCCAAAAGAAGCTATTAGCTTGTGTAACTGGGCTGACGGCTCTCCCGAAAGAAAAGACGTACAAGTAAGAGAAGTAAAAGCAGGGAAAAATAGTCGCAGATTACTAGGAAGTTTTAACGCTGGGTAATAAACTATGAAAAAACTAATTGATCTTATAAAAGAAATTCTCTATACCTTTGATCCTGTCTGGAATGATGAGTACATAAAGGTTGGGGAAACGTGGGTTATTATAAAAAAGAAAAAACGGCCATTTAAGGATTGCGACGATTATGTTGAGGTTAAAGACGTTAGAAGTTTAATTGACTATGAATAAAGCAAACGAAGAAGTGCTGACTGTTGTGAAGAACCAGTTAAATAAGCTGGGCGTACACTATGAGGGTACGACGATATACGACAAGGACACAACTGGGCTACTTAACGATTACGACGATTACGATTGTAAGCTATTCAATGATCCATCCGGGCATTGCGATCATCCCAGCCATGCAGTATAAACCAATAATAACAAAAACGGCTATAATCTTTCATCTACAAAAGCCTATTTACGATAGTCATTTTGGTATATGGGACAGGTGGATTAAAATTGCCAAAAAGGATAAGTTGAAGATGATAGTCTATACTCCGTTTGGTCTGTCTACCTATCCAACATATAAGCAATGGATGAAAGAAGCTGTTAAAAAAAACCGATTTTACAAAAACCCCAATGAGCCTATGGTGTTCTGGTGCCGTGATTTGTTGCCCGATATACGTTTACGACGAGAACGAAAGGAACGTGAGGCAAGGGAGAATACAATTAGTTCCGACGAGTATGCTAAACATAAAAGGCGAATGTTGGAGATTGCAAAAAAGATCGGAATTATCAAATAATGGATTAGACTGCTAATAGTTTTTGACCATAAAGTATCCATATTCTTTATTGCCCTTCGGGCAATCGTAGATCTAAAGATTCTTTTTTTTCCCCGGAAACTCCCCATACGTCCTAGTTTGTACCAAAGGACTTGGCAAGGGGTCTACTTAAAAAAACGACAACTGTTTCAACTTCATAGAGATAATATTCAAAAGTTTATGGAAGGAAGGTTTGTAATCGATCTCTTTTCCGTAAGCATTTTTACCTACATGATGAAGTTCACAATAACGAAGTGCTAGTAGCAATGTATCAAAATCGTCCTCTGTTAATTGTATCTCGTAAAGTTTTTCAGACATAAAAAAATCCGCTTTCACCTCGGCAAGTTGAACTAGCAACTTCGGTAAGTGCTTACTCACCGATGCGAAAACGGACTTATGCTAATTCATTTTACTCCTCTTACCGTAGGAGTGCCACTTTAAGTGGACGTAAGTAAAGTATAAACATATTGCAAAGTAAAAGTCAATAGGGAGAGAAATTTCCACCTAATAGTACATATATAAATAAAATGCACTTGACAAGTACGATTGTATCCACTACCATAGCTAGTATGAGGAAATATAAGCGTGAGGTGCTAATCCCCACTGGCGATTATGCCAACGAGAAAATCTCAGTAGAGTTTGATTTTGACGACAAGGTTCCTTTTAAGGAGGCTTGGGCCGAGGTTGATGAGGCACTAGATTGGAAGGCGGATCTTGTGAAAGAAGCCGTACGATTAGACAAGACTTTTAAGTCCGACGAGAATAAAGCGAATCCCCCGATAATAGAAGATACTAATACCAAACCCTGTCCTTTACCTGAGCATGAGGGAATGACAATGACTGGGAAGGAAGGACAATATGGGTATTTCTACTCGCATAAACTTATAGACGGTACATGGTGTAATGGAAAGCCAAAAATTAAAGAACATTAAAGAAAGACGTTGAACTATGAAAACCAAAAAGAAAAGTCATCGTTGGGTTAAGTGTTCTTGTGGATTAGTAAAGATCTGTGCAAAAGATGATTGTTATGAAACTAAAGACCTATGACGGAAAACGCTAAAAGACAAGCCATAAAAATTGGGAAAGGTTTTGAACGCTTCATAAAAGGAGTGGTCGGTTATCCTACAATCGCAAAGAGATTTAGTGTATCGCAGACACTAATTTACAACATTATCAACAATCTAACATGGAAACAAATATGAAGAAGATGACAGCTTTTTGGAATAGAAAATCCATTAAGGACAAATACGTTAAGCGGGTATTGGTTCATGCTAAGGCAGATCAAATTATCCAAGGGCGCTATTGGAAAAATGGGAAAGGATGTGCAACAGGGTGTGCTGTCCACTCATCCGCCCCTCACAAACGATACGAAAGTGAACTAGGAATACCCGAAACGGTAGCTTATTTAGAAGATAGAATTTTTGAGGGGTTGTCAAATGGGAATGCTAAGAAGTTTGCCGTTGAGTTCTTGCAAGTTATCCCTGTAGGAGCCGATTTATCTAAAGTTACACCGAAGTTTATGGTGTGGCTCATGAAGGATTTAGAAAAATATGCAAAAGGTTATCCTGACGTTTTGGCTTCTTTGCATCAAGTAAGAAAGCTCTACGAGAGAATAATAAAAGGGGGCGTAGTATCGGATGGCGAGTGGGATTCAGCAGCATGGGCAGCAGCAGAGGCAGCAAGGGCAGCAGCATGGG
>C687J35021_10000087_pt1 | contig 66386 bp, 69 predicted proteins | sample RifCSPhighO2_12_FD_35021 | JGI IMG/M metagenome (IMG submission 35021) | reverse complement strand
GCCGGCCCAGCTGAGCGAGCCGGTATACCGCAATGCGGTCATCTTGCCCAAAATTTCACCGGCGGTGTCCTTACCGCAGCGGCCCCAGCCGCAAAACGCTACTGTCGGCAACCCAGACTCAGGGTGCGGCATATTAGTCCTTTCAATATCCGGATATTAACTACGGGGTACTTTGACCAAATGTGATTGGTTCAGCCAGCGGCGCACCTCGCCACTCTGTATCCCACAAGAAATGGCCTGTAGTTGAGTACCTGTCATCACTATTTTCACGGTCGTTGCGCAGGAAGGCTACTTGAAACGATGTTCCAGCTTGCTGTGTTTCCGCATTGATTGCTACGGACACTCTCAAGACCGTCCCATGTAAAAGGTTCAAAGTATCTGTAGTTTCTTGCTGTATTATGTCTATAAAACGATCGTCCGTAGCTTCAATCGCAATCTCAGACCCCGGGCCTATATCTAGACGCAGTTTACCTGAAATACGTGCTTGTCGATGGCGTAGGACTTCATGAAGATATAACGTATGGGCGTAAGCTGTCCATAGGTTTTTGCGTAACAGCATCTCGGCCGCTTCGAGTGTCACCTGTGCTGGTGGTGCCGCCACCGTGGAGCCGCCTTTGACGTGCGCGGTTAATTGCGGTTGCCTTATAGACAGAGCCAGATTAGTGCCATTAAGAATTGAATTAGCGATCCACGGCGGACACTGCTTAGTTAGAATTTGCCCTGTCTGGCATGTATCATAAATAGGCCCCGCCGCGTTTAAATCAGGCGCCCCCTTCGGCTGCCCATCTGCTCCGGTGACATACATGGATCTACCGGCCAATAAAGCAATGCCGCGCACATTATGCGGGACTGTAGAATTTGTCTCTATATTAAAGTATTCGTCCGCTTTAATTACTTGCCACGGCTCTCTCAGGCCAGGCGTAAATGGCACAACTAGCGCGCGACTGACCATAGGGACTACAGCAAACAAGTAACTGGATGAGTAGTGCCCCACTAATTTATTCCATATCGTTGTGTTAGCTAGCGCACGCACATCGGATGGCGCGCCGGCTACGTCGTAGGCGATGGCACCTGGCAGAGGGCCGGCCGTAAAGCCAGAACGTAACATCAGCGGCTTACCGAACGTGTACGTAGGCGCGCCGTTAACAGTAAAGGGCTCAAACTTGGCTATGGCGGCCAGGGAATCAGCATTTTTACTTTGAAGGTTCGGTGTAAAGTTAGGGCACGCTTGAACAGAGCGGTTATAACTAAGAACGTCGTTCCAATTGAATCTATCTGCGCTACAGATTTCTTCTAAAAATGCCTTTATTCCACCGAGCTCTCCTACGCGGTAACCCCAGAAGTCATTCATTACCTCCGGAGCGCCCATTCGTACTTGCCACATTACGGCCGGGCTGTCGTACTTCTGTAGTGGGTTTCCTGTAGCTCCGGTTGCCTGATTGCCAACAGAATACATTGAAGCGGCGTGTAGCAAGTTAATTGGATTAGACGGGCTGGATGTCTGACTGAGCGCAGATGAATAGTTTAAATCGGCTAGCCAGTGGTCTAGTGTCAGCACTAACTCAACAGAACCGAACGTCTTTCTAAAGTTAATCCCGGCCAGCCTCCCTTCAAACAAACGAAATGGCCCTACCGGCCACTGTGTCGTATTCCCGGCTGTCGGTATAACGTGTATGTATAAATCTACAGGGAAGCGCATCTCTAGAACAGGGAAAAACGAGTGTATGTGAGAAGTGCGTGTTACATCGTCCGCGCGGCGGCCCAGCGCCATAGCCAGAGTACATCCAGGCAGCTCGTTCACGGCATATGACACGCTAGCAGATGAAATATCTAGAGTTATGTTATCTACTGTTCCTGTAACGTTATCTTGATATGTCTCTTGAAGTAGTTCATCTATGGCCGCTTGAGACATAGTAGTGGCGAGGAACGTCAGTAGCTGCGCCTTGGGCATAATGGCCCAAGCCCGTACTTTATCAACGCTCCATAGATCGTTAGCCATTGCTGTTGCCTTGGAATACGTTGTCCAACTGATAACCCAGAGCTAGTATGAACGAACCGAGACGGTACGCCGTGGGTAGGTACTTATTTTCCCACAGTTTTTTAAATGTCTTGTATGGTTCCGCCGCGCTAAACAAGTAGTCGGGGCTACCTATAGTTTCAAACGCAGCCATGACGTCAGTGATCGTATAGGCCGGCCGCGCAAATCCAGTTACAACCCACGATGGCAGGGACGCTCCCGTGCTAGATACGGTTACTGATAAGTTAGACTCGGGCAGCGCTATGGTGTTAGACAAGCCGTCTGTGAATGTTACTGCCTGACTAGTAGAGCTGATAGGCTCCACCAGAGTATCGATTAATATGTGCGTGGAATCCGTCATTGTTAGGCGCCACTGACGATATAGACTATTACTTTTCCACGCCGTAGTATCGCCTAGGATGCTTATATTAGTAGTTGTCCCGATTTGCTGATACGCGGTAGCTCCGAACACCAGGTCTCTAAAGACACGAGTATCGTGCGGCGGCCAATACGTAATGCGGGCATCCAGGGCCGTGACATAACTGGCTAATTCAGATGAGTGTAGGATCGCCATGACTTCCTTTAAACGCACATTCATCATGGCACGATCGGCACCGGTCCCAAACAACAATATCCGGATATTATCTAAGTTGGATAGGTAGGGTTGTGCGACGTACCCGGCAGGTACGTACTCTTCACCCGGTGCGCTAGAGACGACAGAACTACTTATATTTAGCAGTAGAGTTCTGAGGTGGTTTACCATGTTACTGCCCAGATAGTGGCTGCGACAACGAGTTGCGCGGCGGGTATTTAAATTGAAGTGCGAACTGGCCTATGTTGGTTTGAGTGTCATTGAGTTGATACGTAAATCCAACCAAAACCCCCTTTAGTGTAGTGGCTACACCGAGCGCTATCTCAATAGGCGCGCCGCTGTTCGATAACCGGTTAGTTTCGTAGTATTCGAACACTTTATCCAGCCCAGAACGTTCAGTGGATGTGCATATGCCAGAAAACCCCAGGCCACTTATAGTTAAATCCCCGATACGCTCTCCGAACGTGTAAACATAAATAAAGTCTCGTAGCGAGTGTGCAAACTGTTGACCCCCCTGCCCGGCAACACCTATTCCAGTCATAATGGCCCGCATTATGTCCGCTTTGCCGAATTCACTAGCTGTTCCCGGCGTACCTACCCTAAGTTGTATAGGTACACCAGCTACGCCTGATTGTATGGATACAACGCCACTTACGCTGCCAAAAATATTCATTGCTGCTACCTAAATTACGATATTACGATTGCCTGGCGGCGGCGCCTTCTTGGTATCGTCTTCGACCACACGTACAAATAGTGGCTTGTCCTTTCTAGTTCCGGCCGGCTCTGTTGCATCGGACGTTTGCTGCAGGTTCTTCATGAGCTCGCCTAGCTGTTTGGTGTCCATGGACCCTAGCGTCTTTAATTCTTCTTCGCTAAGAGCTCCTGTGAAGGCGGCGTCCTGTAATATTTCACTAATCTGAGCGCCGGTTTTATCCTTCAGATCAATGCCCATTTTACCAAGTTTCTGCAGACCGGTTGCGCCAAAACCGAACTTGCTAAACTTGTTTATATTTTCAGTCATAGCCGTGCGCTGTTCTGGGGTTAATGACGATTTCAGCAGCTCTGTATCCGTCGCCCCCAACTTCTCAGTCATCTCAGTTAGAATTTTGGCGCGTCTATCTGCCGGGGTCTTCTCATCCATGAACTCAGTAAATAGTGGCGTAAGCTCGTTTTGCATACCGAGTAATAGTTTCTGTACGTCTTTTCCACCAACTCCTCCAGCTAGCGTTGTTACGAATTGCGCCAGCGTCGCTCCGGCCGGAGCTGTCATCAGGAAATCTGCCAAATTACGTGTTATACCGCCACGTCCAATTCCTCCTAGCACGCCAGCCATCTGCCCGCGCAGCCCCATCGTTCGATCAATTTCAGCCGCTCTGGCAAACATACCGGGATCAAATGCGGTACGTAGGCCTAGGAAACTGGGGAAATTGGCAAAGTCCTTGCCCTCATTAAATAGCTGACCTACGTTGCCCATCGTTATAGACAGCGCATTCTCCATATCTTTTATTTCTTTAGCAGACATATTAGGATTAGCTGCCATAAGCCTCTGTCTTATGGCGGCGTATCCATTAGCGTCTTTCGCCATTTCTTCTGGCGTAATAGCAAAAAACGCCTCGGCGAACTGACTCGACATGTCTCCAAGTCCGCCGCGACGCGCGCTGGCGGCTAATGTGTTCATTATATCGTAACGTTGCATCCTTCTAGTAAGTCCGCCCAGATTACCAGCGGCTATGTATTGTTGATTTACTTTACCGGCCTCCAGCTGCACCATAAACGCCGCGCCCCGGTCGCCGGCCATAGTTGCCAGCTCTGCCGGAGTAAACGACGCAAGCGATCGCGGCGCCTGCCCGGGTAAAGTAACCTCAGTCTGATTTTTTGAAATGGCGTCCATTATAGCCGCCATGTCACTACCAGCAGCGAACGGCCGTTGTGCATTCAACGCCATTATCGCGCCCAGCTGATTAGCCACTGGAGACGCCGTAGCTGCGACATTAAGTTGCGTTGCGCGTGCTAGCAGGGTGTCTTTATCTGGCATACCGAACGCGCGAACGGTGGCAAACCCCGTTCCACCCATTGATTGAGCATACATCGCTGCGTCTTGCGCGGCAGTTACAGCAAATTGGCGGTCTAATCCAAACTGATCCGCGAGTGCCGCACCGCGGGCTGTGACTTGGATCATTCCTTCGATGCCGAGGCCGGTGGCTCGCGCTATTTGTTGCGTCTTCCTAACCATCATCTCCAGTCTGGCCGGATCCATCTGTGCCATGCTGCCCTGTGTTAGGGCCTGCAGACCATCGAATATTTCGCGCATGGGCGCGTCTGGGCGCCCCAGATCACCAAATATATCGCGCATGGCGCTAACAGTACCGGCCATGCCCTTTAAACTTTGTGTAATTTTATCGGTGTAGCGCTGCTCACCGCCAGGGCCGGTGTCTCGAGCAGATCCCCCTATTAAACCTCTACGGGACATCTCTTCAAACATAGCGCCAGCATCCCCGGCGCCAAGTCCGCGCATATTGCGCATAACATCAAGCGTGCTTACATCTGGACCATACAATGTTTTAAAAATACGCTCGTTCATCCGCCCGGCAGTTTCGCCAGACATGCCAGGGGCGCCGGTAATCGGGTCTATCATAAACTGCGCGCCGCGCATTATGTTCTGTGTCATAATGGTGCTGCTGCCGCGTAAACCCAGCATACGATCAATCGACTCTGGTGCGAGCATAGCCAGACCGGGGAGCATCCCGCTCATAGTTCCGGCTAGGTTACCGATACTGGCGGCTACTCTGGGATCCCTTACGTCAACGTCAGCCGATAATCGCGCAGCACCGGCGATGATGTTTCTAAGTGCCATCTGATCCACAACGCTGGCCTGCTGCATAGCCTGTTGCTGCTGTGCGAACAACCCCCTGGCCTGCATGGTGTCGAATAAATTGACGCCGCCGCCAAACTGCAACGCCATGGGTCCGCCAGGGCCTATCATCTGTGATAGTAGCGCCTGAAGGGCCATGTTCATGCCCATATTGGCAGTCTGATTCATGCCAGGTATTTCGACACCAAACCCAGGAAAACGCGGGCCGACCCCCTGCCCGCGAAATAGCGTGCCATTCTGAGCAATCAGCTGTGCTGTCAGTGGGTCCACTTATAGCTCCGCTATTTCTTTTTACGTTTACGCGTCTGTTCTGGTTTGGCGACTGGCTGCCGCGCTGCTTTAGACGCCGCCACGGCCCGATCAATTCTCGCGGCTACCTCTGGATCTTTAGGATCACCAAACGTTTTAACAAGTTGTTTATACATTGCATCGACATTATCGATTCTTCCAGTCTTGCCACTCTTGCTATTCCACGGGAACAAGAGGTCATTGGCGGCATCTACTATCTTGCCTGTAGATTTCCAATAGTGGTCGAACCACTGCGAGCCCGCGGACGGACTTAGCGCCGAAGCATGGCGTAACGTCTGTAATTCTAAATACTTGAGAAATTCGTCCGCTTCCCAGGCATCTAGCAGCCATCTAAGTCTAGTCCACCAGCGGCGATCGTTCGGGTCGAAGCGTGCAAAATCTATAACGCCTCGGGCTGCCGCCCTGATCATCAGGGCTGCCCGCCGATCGCCGGCCAAAAATTTGGATCATCCATGTGATCTGCTAGCTTAGCCGCTAACCTCTCAAACCGAAGACACGCAGATGCCGCGGCTTGCCGGAAGGGCGCCTGAACGAGTACATGATCATAAATGTACGGTACGATCAATTTAAGCTTGGTTGCCCGCGGCGGTAAGGCGTCCGTTTTGTATCCGTTTAAATCTGGTAGATTCTTAACTACGGATCCTATCTCAATGCGAGACAAGCTGAGGCACAGCTTGTAGTCGCTAAGAGTCCTCAAATAATGATCGCTATCCAGCACCAATCCGGCATTAATATCATGAGTAATCTGAGTAAAGCAAGCGTCTAGCTCCTCGTTAGTTAACGTTCTAAATGTAATTACTAAGTTACCGCCCAGTAACGAGTAGCTCTTATAGAACTTGCTAAGCCCAAGCATTGATTGAAGGAAACTTAATTTATCGAAATCTTCTGGTTCCTCTGGATCGGGGCGACTAAGTTGCCAGCCGCAGTGCTGGCAGTGCGCTGGCGGCAGCGTAGCTCCGGTTGCGGAAGTGGTCTGTTCGGGTGTTGTCGGCGCGGTCTTAGCCGGCTCTACCTTCTGTGTGCGTAAATCTACCTCTTTATCGGGTGCCTTTTCTGGCTTTGGCGGCATGACACTCTTGTATTGCTCGATAGCCGACAAGATACTTTGTTGCCTCTCAGCCGACAGAGACGCCAAATCTACCGCTGCCGGTATCTCCAATGGTTTGTCTGGCAGTTCGCGTGGCTGCATCTCTTGTTCCTTAATAAACGCCTCTTGCGCGGCCTTTAATGTTTGCGCCACGCTTCCAGCCGGTTGTACCGGCACAGCGCTTTCCAGATTAGCGCCAGAAATAATGGTGCCTGCTTTAAACGGACCCTTGTTAGTTGGGTTTACCACGGCGCGTTCCTTTCTATATCCGGATATTAACTCGAACGGATTATGGGATAGTTTCCTTCAAGTACAACTGTAGTCGGCGAATCGTATGTCGGCGCCTCATATAGCCCCTGATTGGCCGTACGCGATTTACTTGTGCCGACTGTAGCGTCATATAGGTTCAAGTTCTGACGATACCAGGCTAGTGTAGTTATCCATGGCTCTTTGCCTGGGTGTGGGTACGTGACTGTGCTTGACACCGAACTAGTAACTGCCGGCTCTGCCCAGGTGTCAGGAACTGCGCCGTTGATTCGCGCAATTTGCTGCCAGCGATTTTCAAACAACTTTAAATCGCTGGTATAGCACTGGGCCGCGGTGCGCATCGTGACTTCTACCTTACTTAGGTCGCTTGTACGCTGCCCGCGTTCAGTGGTGTCGTACTCTTGCTGACCGATAGTGACTAGCTCGGTCGCGCGTGTGGTTACGTAACCTACATTAGTTACAGCTGTGGATAGGTCTGATCCAGCCAGCCTGGGCACTTGGTTACTATACGTTGCTGCCGCGGATGTTGCTATATGACCATCGCTAACTTCGATCCAGTGCTTAACAAGCAGACAGTCGTCCATGATCACGCCGCCATGGATACGCATCGGCGTGCCAATAAAGGCGCAATTAGACCAGAACTCATTAGACGCCGAGACGCCGCCAAGACTGTCGACAAAAAAGTCGAAGTTGGCTGTTTCAGTAAAGCGTTCGTGATAAATGGCGTACGACCGAATCTTACCATCGTCGGCATCGAGAATGATATGCCCTTTACGAGCGGCTCCGACGGGTGCCTTGGCCTGGTTTATTACATCATAGCCCCAGCAGACAACCTGACTATTAGGGGCCTTTAGAACAATACCCGAAGTAACAACGTCTTCTCCAGTGTTGCCTGTAAAATTGTATGCCGCGCAACTGGCCTGACTTTCAATAACCACACCACCGCAGCCGTTATTGCCAGCCAGCACCATCACATTGTTTTCGGCTTTTATGCGTACGTCCTTACGGCTGGTAGTAATGTCAGCCGAATTAAACGCCTTGGCTACAAAATCCCAGCCGGCCCAGCAATTTAAATTCTTGCCTGGCTGCATCCATATATCGCCGGGGCACGACATAAAGATAGATCCGCCCGCCATCTTGATCTCGGCGCCAGACCCGTCACCAAGCACAATTCCGCCATCGTCTAATAATGCTATGAAGCTCTCTGTAGGGTAATAGTCCGCTTCTCCATACCGATGATCAACGTGCAAGGCCGTAGGGAAGGGTGGAGACAAATACTGATTTGCTGCCAAGCTGCTAAAAGACGGCGGCAGCATAGCCACCGGCCCCAGCGCGGTGTCGCCTTCCTCCGGCAATAGCCAATCATTATCGTGGTATGCGAAAGGATGGGAGCCCTCCCAATTAAATGCGAAGGCGTTTAAATCTAGCACCGCCGCGGCACGTTGTAGTGAGGCTATACTAGCACTTACCGATGTAGCCGGCTCGTCGATCACAACGTGATCTACGCCGCTTCCAAGCATGCTAGCGGCCTTGTAATTAGCAGGAGTATCCCCGCCAATATCTTCAGGCCTGACCAGCATCTTGGGCGTCGGGATACCTGGTCGCTTTGAAATTATAATGCGCTTGGCCGAACGGACACTCCAGGCACCGGTTAATGACAGTTGTTCCTCAAATACGCCTGGAAAGATGTTGGCATCCTGATATCGATTAACGGGCGTAATAGCAGCTATGGGCGGCAATGATAATATGCGCTTACCGCCCTGTCCCAAGTAGCCTGCAAATTCTTGACACCGGTAAAACGCCTGCTGATCGTCATACAGAGGCTCGAGTACGGCGTATTCCTGCTGTGCTTGTTGCGAGGTCGTATCGCTAAATTCACGATGGCCAGACGATGAATAAAGGAATACGCCCTGGCGCTCCCAGAAATAAGGTGAGTGGCCGCCAATTCTGATTGCTTCGCCTTCGTCGTCTAAATCTTCCCGCTCACCAACCGACGACCTGATTTGTAAATTGTGGCCAGCCAGCCGCGCAAGTTGGTCGTGATAAAAAACGAATAAGCCCGTTTCCTCGTCAACACGCACATATCCCATAAAGGGATCTAAATAAATAGCCAGCCCAGTCTCTGTGATAGCGCCCCATTCTCCAGCCGTGGTGCTATCCATGGGCCGGCCGGCGTTCCATAACTGGACTCCGCCGGCCCCGGCTTGAGATAACGGTAATTGATGAGCGCTGTCAATGTACATGCCGGAGCGGCTGCCGGGCCAGATGTAATCGGGACGAAATGCGCGATTATCTGATTGCCGCGGCGGATCCACGGCCACTATCAGCGGCCAGTGGTGGGTGTCTGGATGGACGATGCAAAATACAGCACAACCAATTGGAAGTGTATTAAGTAGACGCGCCCCGTGCGGCTGTAAGCCGGTTGTGACGCCTAGTGTGCACCAGGCAAAGCTTTGAGGGCCGAAGGATACGCGATACGCGTTGGCGAAAGGGATGGCGTCTACTATACGGCCCCACCGGAGACTGATAGGTAATGTGGGGTCGAATGTAGACAACCAGGCGGCGCCAAACGGGTCCTGCCGGGGCTCGGTGACCTGTTTGGCGCCGTATTCACTGATCAGGTAGTTGTTGAGATCATTCGCCAGGTAGTCCATACGCCCATAATACCAGCGGCGGGCTTGGCACGACTACCGCAGAGCTTAGCCGACCTGTAAACCAATAAATTGACCACCGATCTGTTCTTGCACGAGCATCTCATTGGCGTCAACGTTAATAGCCAAATTTTCAAGTAAAACGCCGTTCACATACCAGGAAGTGTCGCCGGCTAGCACCAGACCGGCCGACTGACAACCTATTGTAGCTGTTAGTACCAGGTCACTAGAAAAACACGGGTTGCCATACTTCTCATAAAACTCAATACTTATGTCTGCAAAGCCAAAAATTCTACCGAAATTTATACGACCCTGCGGTCTGCCTACTACCCAGTATGTTGATTGTTTGGTGTCCGGAGCAGCGCCGACACCCGGGCCTAGCTCGTAGATACGCCGGATTGGCTGATTATATTGTATCGCTAGGTTTTGAACAAGGAGTCCAAGACCGTCATTAGTTAATCCTTCCCATGTCATAAACATCGTATCTGCAGACAAGCCGCCGCTCATTAACTGATCAGTGCGCCCGAAAATATCCGCCATATATCCTCCGCTCTTAATCTAATTTACTGGTAGTCGTACTATGCCGGCTTAAGGGCGTAGTTATTTATAGGATAATGGTTAACTCATTCTGATTATTGGGATACGGTTCAACAACAGTTAAGTTAGCCACAATGTGATCAGGGTAAACCGTACTTGCGGCTAGCGAATTAACAGTCATTAAGATAATCGCAGGCCCCAGTGTTTCAACATTACTTGATACCGTAAGCTTTCTAACCATGGCAGCTAGTTTGGCCTGCATAGCTACAATAGTAAAATTAGTAACGTTGGCCATACCGATATACGGCGCCCAGACATCAAAAATAGCGTATGAAATCATGTCGATGTTACGGCGCCGCATCTCTTCTTTATCGCTGGTTGTCGCCACGTTTGTAGTAGTAGGCCACAGCGTGTATACCGTGCCATCGGATGCCTGCGTCAGAACCCAAACACCGCCGGCGCTCAGAAGATTGAGCTGGGACTGGGTAAAGTAGTTTGTAGATCGCTGCACGGCATCGAAGCCCAACAGGGCTACATTGCGTAGACCCTGATGGCTCGGCACGGCCCCGGCTAGGCCAGCTAGTGCCGCGCACGCAAAATAACCGGGTTGGCTTACACCAGAACCATTGATTGTGTCGGGCCACACATAACATACGCGAGTATTGTTATAGCTGGCTGCCTTGGTATTTAGTTCAGTGACTACCTGGCTGGAACTAAGCGTACGATGAACTTCGACCTTTTGTGTAGTAGTAATTGGGCTGACCGAACCGGCTACTACGCGCAGCACAGTTTCCGAAGCCACGCTAGCTACAGTATACTCTGTCCAAGCCGGATCACCGAACGCATCCACCGTAAACTGATAGCGCACCGTATCGCCGGCAACAACACCATTAGTGATAAATTTGGAGTTGCCGGTAGTTACTTCAAGATAGGTATATGAGGTAGCTACAATCGATGGATCCTGCTTTAGAGTGGCCTGGGCCACTAAACCATCCGAAGTAGTCGTCGATGTTACGATCGCCTTGATTGGGCCTACGAAGGCCGACAGAAAACAGGCGCGGTACTTACCAACAGCGTCTGCCGACTGCTGATTAACATGATTGACTACTAGCGTATGCACTGACTCGGTCTGAGTTAGTGGTACGATGTTGTAGATGTCCTCGAGCCCAGCGACCAGGCTTAGAGCATCAATCCACGGCTGATTAGTCGATAGCGCCGGATCGTCGTTTAAAACAACGGCTTTAACAGGATCGACTGTAGTTGTCGACAGAGTTGTTTCGGACGATAGCACGGCGCTGGGAGTATTCTGTAGTGCCAGGTCTACCGCCCACGCGGCCGGGTTGTCTGGATCCACTGTGCCTAGTGTAGCGGCTACTTGTGACCGATTATTAAAGCTGTATACCTGGCCAGCCGCAGTCTTACTCCATTCACGGTACTCGATACAGACCGTAGCACTAGTAATAGGCAGAAGTAAGGTAGTGCCGCCGTCAGTCCAAGTCGAATCCGTCGAGGTGATAGCGGCGTTAACTACAATATTAGACTGAGATTGCGTCCAGTTAAAACCGGACGACGGTGATGTATGCTTGGCGGGAATCTGTAACAGTGTCTTATTAATATACAGCCGCAAGTCTAGGTCTGTAGCGGCAAGCATGGCAGCAGGCAGGCTATCCTGGAATACGATAGTTTTAACTGCGCCGTTAGCAACCGCAGTAACGACCACATAATAAATGTCGCCTTTACGCAGGTTAGCCTGATCAAATTGAATTGTAGTCCCTTGAGTGCCAATCGCAAAGAAAGTCGCGGCTGCTGTGATGTTGGTCGGGCCGCTGGTGTCGATACCGGTGGTTGTGCCAACCGAGATCTGCGGAGGACTGGCATCAGCTACGTTACCGCCGCGGCTGATCGTCACAATATAGGTCGTATCGGTTGCTCCGGTGTAGGTGCCACCGGAAGTAGCGATTGGCTTGGTAAAGACCTGGGCGACTGTGACAGACCACTGCTGACCAACAATAAAGTCGGTCGCACTAATGCTGCTCGGGCTAACGGACGAGACTAGCGATCCATCCAGGCTGAAGGTTACAGTCAGGCCCTTTGTACCGATGTCCGTAGCTACGCCGAAGGCAGACGGTGCCAGGCTGGCTACGTTGTCGCCACCATCGGCAGATACAATCGATAGAAGCGCGGTAGTCGCATCGCCGGCCGTAGATGACTGTGTGCAGGTAACGGTATAAGTACGTGTGATGTACCCGTCTGCCAGGCTGCTATATGCTGAACCATCTGCTACAGCCACGACTTCGTTAATCGGCGTTCCGGCTGTCTGCGAGATTGACGTGGAGGCTGACTGGGTGGCTCGGTTATTGGTGTCGGATGTTGCCGCGGCAACTGTAGCCGCCACGGTATCGGCGATTAACTCAGTGACCGTACTGGTTACATCGTAAAATACACTTGAGACCGTGCCGCGCAGTTCGATTATATCGCCTATCGTAACGTCGCGATCATATAAAGTAGCCGAGCGGCTGGTACCGTTGGCGGTTTTAAATACCGAGGTAGCCGCGCGTACGCGGTTCGAGAAACCAGACACCGGTATGACTACGCCACCGATACCGATATAGTCATTAAAGTAGTTAAGCCGCGCGTTGGTAAACCAGACCTTGGTGTATGCCGTGTCGATGATTGAACCACTTTCCTTGCCTGGCCAGGAGTAAGTGGTATCTAGACTGGCGTTGTACGCGCCGACGCACTGCCGCTCAGATGACACACTGTAGCGATGTAGCTTAGCCGCGGGCCCTATAACGCAGGGCCGCAGCGGAGCCATCTTATTGAGATCTATGGATTGTGCGCGACCAAGGGCGCTAGCGACGTCAAGGATAAAGGGCATATTTCCGGCCTCCATGCCAGACGATGGCTTACTGCCAATAACGGCAAAAGTCGTGCCGTTCTCTATAGACTAGCTGTTTATACGCGACCAGGCTATACTAACTGCCACTCCCGGCACTAAAATCCAGTGATTTGAATACCGCCGCGTTTGGTGTGATTTCCCAGCTGTCCCACCAAGCATATGCCAAGTCGACGGGCACAACAAAGTTTTCACTAGCCTCTTCTAGTTTGGTTAGTTCGCCTACGCCGGCAACAACCATACGAATAAGGCCGAGTTTAAGATTCATAATGGGCGCGAAGCCAATTAGTTCACGGTATGTCTCGGCGGCCAGCGTCTCACATTCACCACTCTCCCCGGCGATACAGAATACAGTGTGTGTCCCGAGTAGGCGGACAGAGTATACGTCTCGTGTAGCGGCCACTCCGCCGCCACCGAGAAAACGATTACCTATGCCGTCGTGCATGACTTGAATTTTACCGCGCTTAACTATAAGCGCCGGTCTTTTTTCCGTATTTTGTGGGCGGTAACGCCCAATAGACTCTATTAAAATTCCTGTGTTGTCCGAATTGGACCACGTATCGGCCTGTACCCCTGTCTGCTGAATGTTGCCCGTTACGTAGTGTTGCCGCAACCACTGAAGTATCAGTCCAGTTAGTTTAATCGGTGTCCAAAGCGGACACAGAGTCTCTATGACCGGTTCAAGATCTAGTTGTGGTTCTACGGCCATTACGAATATCCGGATATTGGTGAGGTGGGGGTGTGTTAGGTAATGTCCCTAGCGCGGCATCTATAAATAACTGGTCTGGCTGGTAACTCCACATGTCTAACTTTTTAATTAGCGGCTGCGCGTCTGTATTAGTTTCTGGCGCCATGGTTACGGCCTCGGTACAAGATACAGTGGATCGGTGAATGGAGCCGCGCGCAGCTCTACCGTGTACACAAGTGGCACTGATCGCATTGTAACCGCCTCTTGCACAGAATGGACATACCAGCGTTCGTCTGTATCCTTACTAACGAACGCATCGCCTTGAATAGGAGGCAACACGCCCAGCAAGCGCGCGGAAATTATGTTGTCTTTAACGGTACCGCGCGCCTGCATCTCTCGCATTTCTCGAGTCTTGGAGGGCTCCATGTCGGCGAATGTGGCAGGCACCGGTGCATAGTAACCGCCAACAAAACCGGTACCGTAACTTCCAGAGAAGCCACTATCTATGATCTCTCCGGTAATACTGTCAATATTGCCGCTAGGCGTGCCAAAGCGCAGTGCTTTGTAGAAGTAGCAATCGATGGATGTATAAATACTGTGGCGCTTCTGTTCCTTGCGTAGGATCTCGCGTGCCAGTCGCCAATCTCTAAAAGAAAGGTGGCCAAGGATATCCGCTATATCTGATGTGTAGGTCCCTAGTGTAGTGGTCAGGATTACTCGGTAAGACATATTCATTGTCTTGCCGAATATTCGCTGACTGGGGTCTGTGGTTGTGTAGGCGTTTACAAGGGCAGCGCCGACGTTAGCCCAGTCTGTAGCGGTGGGCACGCCAGATTGGCTAACCTGCAGCTGGAAAGAATAGGTAGCAGGCGTGGGGTCATTAAGATGAGGATTTAGTGTCCAGGCGATGCGAGCACCGCCTGGAACCAGGTAGTCGACAGTAACGCGCTTAAAAGCAGCGTTATCTGGCGGAGGAGGCTGCGGCATCGACTAACCTCCAGATGGCAGGGCGGTACCGTCGTTTAGTGCGGCACGCCCATAGCCGCTACCCAACTCGCCAAAACCAGCTTCCATATTGGCCGAAACTTTAATGAAATGGACCCATTCACGGTATCCGGCCCAGCGTTCGGATCCGCGCTTGTCGTAATCGTTAAACTTATTTTTGTCGTCAACCGTCAGGCCGCTAGCGGAGTATTGTAGATGATTGCGTCTGTAGTTCTCAGCAGCTAGCATAAGCAGCTGAGCTACCGCCCCCTCCATCCAATAGTAGCGCCACCCAAATTGGGAGGAGTCGAACGCAATACCGATTAGCGGCGGTGCTTCATTCCAGTACTGAATAGGCCGCATAAGGGCTAGCGCCACTTCGGCCGAGTCAAATTCAATAACATTAAGTAAAGTGTTATCTTCAGGGCCGCTATCGCGTAAAGCTAAGCGTAGTTCATTTAAAGAGGGCGGACCGCCATAATTAACGTCATCAGCAACCCACGGCCCCTTCTCAACAACCATAAAGTGCTTGCTGGCAAACAGCAGACTGCCGGCCGAATTAAAGATGCCGACGTGGAAATAGAATATGCCTGGATTGGCGACCGCATTGGCTGTGAGAACAAAGCTAACTACGCCAGCAGTACCGGCCTCTATTGTCCCGGCGATATCGGCCACCAAGCCATTGGCAGATAGCACAGCCTCAAGAATACGTCCTTTAGCCGTAACTCCTGCCGCACAACCGGACAAATTAATCGGATCACCATTACTATTACGCATAACCCAACGAATAGTGGCAGCTTGTCCTTGTTGCACATAGGCGCACTGCATACGTGTTGGAATGGGGTTACCTTCGACTGTGGTTACAGCCGGGGTAATGGTATTTTGCGTAGTGCAATTGGTATCCGACACGTAGCCTCCTTGCCGCGCGGCACATACTGATAGTTTAGCTGGTGCCAGGTAGACGTGCGATAGCTAAAAAGAAGGCACCACTTGGGTGCCGGGGCGATTGGTCTAATTAAGTAATTTGATCGTTGTTGGCTTCTCCTTTCAATTCAAGGGTAAGGGTGTGGCAAGCTAACGCTTTGTTGAACTCCGTCGTGCTCGACCGTAAATACGCGGCACGTATAGCACTTACGCTTAGAGCAACGACTCCCGAACAACAGACCTGCCATGTAGCATCGGCGAACAGGGGACGGGTATCTGACCTGTGGGGGAATTCCTGCGTGAGCATCTCTTATGTAGAACCGCTCCTCGTCTACCAGGCTTCCCCCCGGTACGCCGGGGCCGGCCCAAGCTAAGGTAATCCCGACAGAGTTACGAATCGTAGGCGCTGCCACTGTCTCCGTCCCGGGCGGTAGTTCATAACACAGAAGCGGTGACTCGTGTGTTGTGTGCAACACGGAGAATATCCCCGGAAGTTTAAACGTTTCCCTGGATAGTGCCAGCAGCGCTTCGTTCTCGACGGACCACGGCGTCGTACACCCGCACAAGATGCCGCGCAATCTCGCAGCACTGAGCGATGCGCCTTGTAGCAGCCGTCCGAGTATGTAGAGCTCCAGCGGATCACACGTGCGTCTGCACGCCGCGAAAACCGGCAGTACGTTATTACCATCATCGCTAATTTGTACGCGGGAACGCCACCGCGCTGCCGCCTCTGAGCGGTTGTGCTCCTCCAACCAGTCTGCGTAGACCAGCCAGGGAAGACTGTCCTCTGGCTCTGCGACGATAGCGTCAATCAGCGCCTTTTCATCAGGCGGCGGTTCACGTAAAGTCATTGTAGCTTCTCCTTTTTCTGTTTTGTGAAACGATGCACCTCCACGAGGCTACACCACGGCAGCGATACCCGCGCGCCATCTGAAAGCGCAATCGCGCGCTTTTTCTTAGGCCCTAGGTAAGTCACGTCCTCTATCACCACGTGCACATTTGTTTTCTCCACCACCGTTCCTCTGTAATACCCTTCAAACGCCATGAATAGGTATTGCCCTCCAATCTTAATGCTCGTCATAATTTCTCCTCTGTAAGTACATTGTCATGACATCCAAACATCGGATGTTTCTGTATGTAATAATGACGTTATATGGTCGTTTGTTTAGCTGTGCTAAACACATAAGGGCCAGTGTTGTTGCATTTAAATGCAACAACACTGGCCCTTACCAATATCCGAATATTAACTTCTAGTCGTCGCTAATCAAAAGCATAAGTGGCTCAGAGGTATTAGGACAAGTCGCCCAATGAGACCAGTCGTTGGGTGATTTTTTCTTTAGTTTAATAAAGACAAGCCCCACGTGCTTTTTGCCGCAGCGCGCGCATCCCACAACGTTCATCTTAATTTCTTTTAACCGCCGCCTTTTAACCGCCACTTCTTCTGTCACTTTACTCCTCATCATAAATGTCAGACACGCCGAAGTCCGGATCCTCGGCCTCTGGTGGAAATACGTCATCCTTAGGCCGGTGGGGTTTTAATCGTTGTTTCATATCCTGTTGTTCTTCTTGTTCGTCGTTCTTAACAGCCTCTAGCGTTTCCTTGCGCAAGTCTTCGATTGCCTGCGCTAACTTCGCGTCATCTTCAGCCGGCGGCCAATCACACCGGCATACCATTATTAAAGTCATCCAGTCATGCGCTGAATCGTGATCAATCGTGTCATGCGCAGATACTATGACACCGTATTCATTAATGAATAACGGTGAGTGCCTAGTCTCTTGTCCGACATATACCCAGCCGGCGTCTAGGTATTCGCGATGAGTACGGTATGGCTGACAACGACAGGTGTCCTCTTCGTCGTCGTCATCATCTGTTTCTGTCACATAGTGATGCTCTAATGCGGATTCAATGCCACATACTGGAAAAACCGAATGACTAACCGTTAATTCGGCATTGTCTTCGTTTCTTTTAGCCCTAGCCACCAGCGCCACGTAGCGATCAGGCGGATGGCTAACAGACAGACTTTGCGTAATAGCGCCAATGTGCATATCGCTCATTTACCACTCCTCTCATACCACGGTATGACCGATGAAGGCAGCGTGCCACTATAGTAGAACTCGTCACCCAGGATATCTTTAAGTTCTGCCAATTTCTCTCGCTGGTAGAGCGCCGTAGACGCCGACTGTATTTGCACCAGTACGTAATAAACCTTCTCGCAACGAGCAGCTAATTCTAATTGTTCGTATATTTTCTGCCGATGCCAATCGCTAAGACATGTATTAAGCAGGTGTTCGATGTGGTCACTATTTTCTTTAACGGCTCTGCGCACAAACTCTTCCGGCGGGAAGCGATAGCGGTCCAGTACGTCAGGCAGGTCCTTTGATGCCTTGTAGTGTTCAATGAGTAAAAAGTAATCGCTACACCAGGCTTTAACCCAGCCCGGGTCGCCGGGGTTCGGGCGGAAGAACCAATCAACGTTATACCTATCTATTACTCCAGTCGTACCGGCCGTCTCTCGTACGTTGTCTCTAAATTCCATTAATACGGTTTTCCAGTTGCGCTCTGGCATAGGTATATTGTTGACGTGTGGCAATTCTACAGGTATACTCGCACCACTTGCCGCGCACGTAATAGCCGCACTGACTACTAACACAAGTGTCACTTTTAACATAAAGGTTGCCTCCTTAGATAACCAATCCTAGCACAAAGCCATAAAAAAAGAACGCCGGTTTACAAGGCCGGCGTTCTTTTCGAACGGACTTAGCTGTTTAAATTTACTAGGCGTCGCCAGTATAGGCACCGTAGCAAGGATTGGCGATACCCACCGAGCCGTTGTCTACGTTGGTTACCTTGACGTTGCCTAGAGATGCGTCGTAGTAGAACGACACTGGGCTCTTGATGATTTCAAGCCTGTTGTTAAGCAGGTCGCTTTCAAACGCGGCACGCTTGCGGTTGTCTAGACGGCCGCCCTTAGTGAAGAAGTGCGAAGTAATGTCGCCGAATACGGTGATAGACTCGCCGATGGCGAGTGTCTTACCGTGCGTCTGCAGGTAACTAAAAGTACGCGCAGCGCCGGATACGTTCTTGAGCGTGGTATAAACGCAGGTCGTGTCAGGCATCTAAAGCCTCCTACTTGTGGTCAAATGAATTTGGAATTAAATTACTGGACCAGGGAGGCCTTCATGGCATCCTGATAGAGTAGAGCGGCATCGCGAATTTCCGGGTTACTGCAGAACTGCGCGGCAGCCTGCTTGATGGCGCTCTCGTCGATTTGCGAGTTAGCGGCTGGCATACCGATCGACTGGCGAAGCTGGTTGCGGATTTGGCTAACGACAGTCGTACGGTCGCTAGACGACTTGACTGCGTTTACAGCTTCCGCCTGTTGAAGATCTTCAGCTAGCTGTAGGAATTCAACGGCCTCTTCCTGACTACCGGGCTGAATGCCGTAGTCGGCGGCTAGCTTGTGGAAGAACACTGGGCAGAACACAGAATTGAAAAGTTGAGAATTGGCGTCTTCGTACGTCATCGTCGGCTTGGTTGCAACGGCGGTAGCGGTCATGAAAGTGCCTCCTTGCACGTAAATGAAGCGTCATGCTTCTACGTAAAGAGTAACTAATCAAGGGCTGGGCTGCAAGCTATGTTCAATAAGTAAGCGGTATTTTAGCTATGGCCGCAAGCAGCGATGTTGTATTGGGGAACGGTAGTCCGCGTGCCGCGCGTATATTGCACGACGGACAGAGGACGCGGAAGCCTGGCGGGAAGTTATTCTTTTTAAGCCAACCGTACATTTTTCCGCGGCCGCCGATCCTTACAGCGTGCTTATGGCCGCCACCGTCAATATGGTCAATTTGAAGAATAGCGACTTCGGTTTCGCCGCAGCCGACACAGACAGGACCGCCATAGGCATTACATACTTCTAGCTTTAAGCCTTGGTGGTGCTTGCGGCCACGCGCATGGCAACGCGGGCATAATCTATGGTCAGCCGGAGCGGGTCTAGTTAAACAACTACTACATATGCCATTTTCTCTACAATGCTGCCGATGCGCAGTTGCGCGTTTATTTTCTTTATCCGCACACGCCTCACAGCGGACACTACCAGAAGCTACAGTATCGCAATCTAGACACAGGCCTTGTTTTCGTCTTTGCCTGTAGTCTTTCGTAACTCTAGTATTAGCTAGAGTAATACAAATATCGCAGTAGAAATTACCCGGCTTGGGTTTTTCATGGTCTCTGCCATTGGGACAACAGCCTGCAGCCTTAGCACGTGCTGCTCTAGCTTTGGCATATCCGTTGTCAATCTCTGTGCAACGTTTACAGCGCGTGCCATTGTCAGCCAGCACACCGCATCGAACACACAGGCTGTTTTTGCGACGTTGTTGCCTCAATAGTTTTTGTGCAATAGTTGCAGCAGAGGACATATGAAACAGTACCTGTTAAAGAATAGTTTAACTGTGCCTAAACGAAACAACCAGCACATAGTAGTGCTGGTTGTTTGTTATAGATAACTCTAAACGATAGGCAATGCTTATTGGAAATCGACGCGCACCAACCCGCCGGTGTGGCCAATCGACGCGCCCACTTCCTCGAACAAAAAGAAGGAAAGCATCCAATACTCGCGTTTTAAATGCATCGTTGCATCTTCTAGCATGAACTGTTTGCCAATAAACTTGGGATCAGCAAACTGGAACTGGGTATTATCAGGCACCAGATCGCGCTTGATCGTGATGATCCAAGTACGATTCATGAACTCGCGTTCGGTCCAGCCGTTACGCAGCAGATCCTGGCTTAAATCACCACCAACCTCGTCACGACCCCACTTGAGGTATTCGTAGATGGTGACGTTGTTTACCAGGACGGTGCGAGCCTCGAGGTGGAACGGGGTCGAAGGCATGACCTTGAACGCGTCCATCTGAGTATCGCGAGTGATACCGCCGCTAATAGCCTGCCACTGGGCAACGCCGGAGGTCGGTGTAATCGAGCCCTGGCCAATTAGAGCCGTGTTGACGGCCGAGGTGAACTTCGAGTCCTCTTCTGCTAGCATGTCCTTGATCATGTTGTCGGCGATTACCTGCCGAATGTCCATGATCCAGGTGCGCAGCTCGCCCATGTCCTTGACAGCGCGCGGCGAGAGCAGCCGGTCAAAGGTGACCTGGTAGCGAGGACCACGAATGTAGAAGTTCGTGGGCAGCGTGCCGTAGGGTACGCTAATGGCTGGCGGAACGTTAGGTTCCTTGTCGATAATAATGACGGGTTTGTCGGTCCATAGCTGACGATCGAGGTCGTCATTAGAGACCTGCAGGAAGGGCATAATTCGGCGGGAGTAGCCATCTTCACGAATTCTGATACGGGTGAATTCGTTGATAGCGTCCGCCGCTTGCTTCTCCAGCCCACGGTCCTGTAGTTGCTCGAAAATGAGCTGGTTGGCGCGCTGTTGTTCAGCCTTGGTCAAAGCCATTGCGATTCGACCTCCGTGTCGCTGGATGCGGGCGAAATCCATTCCGCCCGACGAGCTTATTTGTTAAGAAACCTAATTAACGCGTGCCCGGCATATAGCGGGGCCAGAAAGACAATACGCTTTTACCGAGCGAATTGGTGTACTTACCACGAGAGACTACGCCTACGACGCTGTCCCATGCAGCCACGCCCGGATCACCCCAAACACACTTGGCCGTGGTGGCAAAGGCCTGGCCACCAGAGGCGTCCTGGTTGGTTAGCTTGCCAGCGTTGGCGTCGGTATTGCTGGTGACCGCGCGCAGGAAATCATTTACTGCGTAGGTCTGAGNTAGTGTCAAACTCAGTTGTTTCTAGCTCATACGCGCCCGCGGCAACAAGGCCCATTAGCTTGCCGGTAGGACGAATCGGTACCCAGGCGGGCGGATTAGCTGTGGTGCCACCCAGGGCTACGCCAGCTGGAACGCCGGGGTTCTGCACGTCGAAGTGATTGTAGCCGGGCCAGAGGAAGATTGGCATCTTCTTAATGTTAGCGCCCATCTCGAAGACGCATACATTAGGACCGTCACCGTTAGGACCAGCGCCCGTGGTAGTGCTAGCCACGTGTACGCACTGGCCAGGTAGTGGCGCTGTGCCAACGCTGCCGATATTGACGCTGGCCGACAGATTGCCGTCCAGATCAATAGCGTGCTCGAACGGCCAGCCCTTTAGGGCCGTCAGTGTGTTCTCGAACATTTGACCAGGATAGGTCCAGCTCATATCTCAAACCTCCGTTATTGCCCGGCTGCGGCAACGTTACCGTACTTGTGAATTTTACAGTGGCAGTTGGCGCACACGATATCGCATTTTTTCATTTCTTCATTAACCGCTTTTCGCGATTGCGCCAAAGCGGGCACGTTAGCTTTCTTCATTTTAGGGTCTCTGTGATGAAACTGTAAACAAGCCGGATCACGTTCACCACAGTACTTACAACCAGTTTGCCAAAGCACCTCGTAAATTAATCGTCTGGCCTGCGCATATTGCTTACGTTGTTGCGCATTAACTCGTGATTTAAATTCAGGATCCGTGTTATAACGCTCTCGTCTACGTTCCCTGGCCCATTCGTTGTCCTTCGCTCTATATTCCGGATCCCTTGCTCTTCGTTCAGTCTTATACCAGGCCATTTATCTGCCTTTCTAGGCGATAGAAACTAGCTAACCGACAGCCCCAGCCGCTCCATGAACACCCGGTCCGATTCACGCATGCCAGGATCCTTGCTGCCACAATAAGGACCGCTTACACCATTGCGTGCCGCGGCAGCCTTGGTCTGACCCTCTGGCCTGCCTAGAGGAGCTACCTCTTCCTCAGGAACACGATGCGCAGCGGTGTTAGCTAAGACCTCTAGCGTCTTAGCGTGATCCTTCAGAACTTCGGTTGCTTCCTTGCGAAGGCCCTCAGGAATACGCTTGTGCTTAATGAGGGTCTCAACAACGCTCGGAACTAGCGTATCGATCTTGGCCTGCGCGGCTTCTTGCGCGGCAGCCTGCTTCTCAGCTGCCGACAGGATAGCTCCCGAGGCCTCGATATACTTGGCAACTTTCTGGAACAACTCAGTACTCATTTAAGGCCCTCCGCGGCCGATTAATATCCGGATATAGTTAGCGCCCAGTACCAATCAGCTCACGAATGTAACTTTTCATCTGATCGCGATAATGGCGCTGCTCAGCAGTCTTGGCCTCGCTAAAGCGGAATTTGCCAGATCGCTTATAGTCGCGTACAGCTGATGCAATTTTGGCGCCCATGTCTGCCGGAGAGCCGGGAGGAGGGCCGCCAGCCATTTCGGGAGGAAGCCCACCAGCCATTTCAGGAGGAGGCCCGCCTGGAGGAAGGCCGCCACCAGCGGGTAGGCCGCCCGCCGCGCCTGCGCCACCACCAGCTCCTTGCATCGCGGCAACAAGCTGTTCGGGCGAGATACCGAGCTCTTCAAGGGCCATAGCCAGCTCAGCCAGCGCAGCCTGAGGGTCGCCACCGCCGCCAGCCGGAGGAGCTCCAGCTCCTGCGTCAGCACCAGCGCCACCAAGACCACCAAGAGCGGCCTCAGCACCACCAGGAGCAGGACTACCACCAGCAGCCGCAGCACCTTCGTCGCCATCTGGTTCCGGAGGAAGTCCAGCAGCAGCTCCATCAACGGCTCGCTTGGCAGCGGCTACTTTTTCGGCGTGCTCTAGATGGGCTAGAACGGTCTGGCCAACACGATCGGCCCAATGAGCGGCCTTGGTAATCGTATCGGCAACTACGGCCTGAGCGGTTTGATCGGCGGATTGTTTGTTAAAGCCAAGATAAGCGGCCAGCTCATAGCCAGCTTGAGCAGCCGCAGCGTTTTCGGACGAAGCCGAGACGGCCTGGGCGATGGCCGCCGCGGCTTGTTTATCCTGAGAAGGTGCGGCTGATCGGCCCGCACCCACGCTTACCGAAATATCGGCAAGAATTTCATTAGCTAGATTGGCGGCAGCCTTGGCGGCCTTGGCTAGTTCAGCAGATGCCTTATAGCCTTCACGGCCACTTAACGCCTCTTCGACTTTAGATGATTCTGCCGTAACGCCGGTATCCGTCTTAAAATCGTTTTCAGAAGCTGGGTCTTCGCCAACACTAGACTTGCGAGTACCGATTTCAGGAATCTTGTTACCTGCGCTGTTGTTGCCCTCACCACTGTCGGGCTTAGCAGCATCAACACTGGAAGGAACCATCTTCTTAACGTCGCTTGCGTTTTCAGCCGCGCGAGGACCTTCCTTGGCAACTTCCATATAATCAGGAACGCTCTTGGAGACGTGCTTGGTCTCACCGACGTAGGTACCGACTTCAGTGATGGGCTTGCCATCCGAAGCGGCCTTTTCCTTTTCGCCGGTGATCTCGTTGAGCCACGAGCGAAGCGTCGCAAAGTGAGGAGACGTGGTCGGCATGATTAACCATCCCTAGTTAGGACTGATCGATGTCAGTCGTAGCATCGTGCTACTGTCCAGATTCTCGGGTATTTGCCGCATAGTCGTCAATAGTAACCGTTAATAACATACACGATTTTGTCGAATCACTAGATCACACAGTAATGGGAAGTCAGAAGACTGTTGATGCATGTTAAGAAAATGCAGCTGATATGCTGCGTAGTTCTTGGTTAAAGACTGCGCTGTTTCGGAAGCAGCGCCAGCTGCTTTGTGCCGCGGCATTGGATCTAGGCGACGCATAGCAGACAGCCACATACGCTGCCGCGCATGCTCTGCGGCAAGGCTGCATGAAGTAGCTTGTTTTTCAGCCCACAGCTGCATTTTGTGCGAAACAAGCGCATCAGGCAAGCGTGTGTTACGCAGGATATCCACGATATTGTCATCATCTAAAAGTTGACGATGCGCTAGCGTTAAAACGGGGGCTGCAATTACAGCAGCAGCCGCACATTTTTCAAAGGGAGCCCCAGTAATTGCGCGCAGCCAATCAGGGAAAGCCAGCGCAACTTTCTCGTGTGCTAACGCCAGTAGCGCCATGTTACGATTTGTTTCTCGTAAGTCACTTAATCCTGCAGGTCCTGTATATACTATTGGATCGAATGCTCGGTCCCATTCAGAGTCTGGGCATGTTAATTCGCGGTCTGCTAATTCGCGAGCTAACTTAATATGCTCGAAAAATGCGGCACTATCGAATGCGTCGTCTGCCGGCATAGCTGACGGAGCAGTAACGTTCATAAGCTCAGCTAACTCCGCACCACCGATAATGTGTTGTTCCGAAGCTACTTTACCAAGCACATAGGCGGTACGATCAGCATGCCGCGCTACTTTGCTAATATCGAAGAAACGGTTGATGGGATTATCGGCATGTAAGATATGCCCATCCTCACAGACGCGTCCGATGTGGTGGCGTAAACCACCGTGTTTACAATGCCCGCCGTCATCGATACTACGACAATAGTTGGCGCGAGACTTGGCCTGGTTGCCGCAGGACGAGCAGACATCGTAAGCTACTTTAGTAGACATACTGACATCATAATCGTTGCCGCGCTCAAGTGCATCTAGCTCCTCATCAGCGACAAGTCCGCCATTACGCCGCGCGGCTTCTTTAGTGCCGTTGAGAGCAACAATAAGCTCAACGCGCCTCATGGCTTCGTTAAAGTGCGAGTGTTTAACGATGCCGTAGCTACGCTCAGTATTCTTATTGAGGTGGCTACGATAGGCGCGAGCGTGCTTTACAAAGGTAGGATGATCGCGGCGCAGCCCAGCCGATTTAAAGGAGTCCCCGTTTCGGTTCGAATTGTGCACGGCTACGTATACATTATACGTATTATCTTCAGCAACTTCTAAATTAAATTTCTTAGTGTTGTATACTTTATCAAGACTAATGCCGGTAACCGGCGACAGCATATGGGTGCTACCAATGTGGCTTCTCGCTTGCTTTTGCCTTCTATGGATGACGGGCATGCGCAGCCTTGCGCAGCGCTTGACAATTTTTTCTGAATAAGCGCTGCCAACGGATAACTGATATATAACATTATCTTGTTTACCAAAGCAACCATTAGCTATCCGATTACATCCTTGACTAATAGAGCTAGGAATATTAATGCTGGCCAGCAATCTCTGTAGATCTAAAGCCAAATTGAGAGACGCCGTACTCGCAATTAAGGTGCCGCGGCACCGCGGCGCACCTGTCCGCACTATGCATCCGTCTCCGTCGAAATATCCGGCCAAGAACTCTAATTTCCACTTTGTGGTTTGTACAAATATTGTTGGATGCAGCCGTTTGCATGTAGCATACTTGCCAAATAACTGTAAGCATTCCGCCGCCAGCTCTTTGTTATGTAATGATACACGAATACCCTTTAAACTAGTCAGCGACCGCTGCGTGCTAAAATGTAATTTAATGTCGTCTTTAATTCTAGTTACTACCGGCCCGTCGTTAGTCGACATTGTTAGGACTAGCCCGCGTGTCTGCTGATATCCAGCGCGCCGCGGGTTATACTCTTTAAACGTGCAACCTTCTGCAAGATACACGCCCATAAAATAGGCCTGTTTTGCTGGCAGGCGTGGTAGCCCGGTCTGCTCTGGCTGTACGGGTACGATAAGAAAATCGCCTGTGTGCACATCTGCTGCAGGGACAAACTGAGCATAATTTTTAATTACGTTATTCACAGCCTGTTTTTTAGCTATGCCAAGCTTTTTTAAATGCCGCGCTCGTCTTTTTTCTACGTCAAAATATTCTCGGCGTACGACCCACACCGGGTGATTGGCGGTTGTTACTAGTGGTAATGGCAATCCAGATATATCAATAGTACACCGTTGACCAGTGTAGTCGTCTGAAAATACGTGCGTTACAGGACGATATCGATTATTATGTGTAAGCACCAAATCACCGACCTGCACTTGCTCTATAGGCTTAAGCCCGTCCGCGGTGGCAACCGGGGCGCCGGCAAAAAAACAGCCGTAAGATTCGTGCGCGCCCATAGCTATTAAGTGGATGGGCACCTCACCAGGGGCGAGGTCTAATTTACGAACAACGTCGGCGAGCTCATAGCCGGCACGTTTGATAAACGCACCGAGATCGCTGCCGCGCAAGCCCGATGCACCGACTTTAATCAGGCGGGTGGCCTCTTCACCGAAGTCCCAAGAACCGGGAGGAATGACTTTAATCATTATCGCCCCTCAACGCTAGGTGGTCGTACTGGCGGCGTAGCTCCGAGCCATTCGGCTATATTGCGATGGGGCAACCCCGGAATACCTGGCATGTTACCGTAATATCCGGCGGCTCCGCCCATTTCTCCGCCAGCAATTGCGGACATTATCATACGTGATAATTCTCCGGCCCATCCGCGGGAACGCGTAGCTGCATTTATCTGCGCCTGACTAAGTATTCTTGATGGCGGTGTTTGTTTAATTAATGGAGCCCTGGCTTTCGATAATTCCGTTAAGAGTGGCGGGGCCACTTGCGGCCGCGCCGGCGGCGGCTTACCAGCAGTCCAGGCGGCCACCTGTCCAGGTAAACGTTGCGCGACTCCTAGTGCTCGACTGGCCGGCCCCGGCCGCCCCCGCATCAACTCTTCAGCTAGTATTTTACCTTCCGGCAGATGCTTTAGTTGTTCTGTAAGATCCCGCAAGCGTTCTTGCGCGTCCATTCCTCTCGGTACGAAATACTTACCGCCAACCCTAACAGGTGAGCCGGTGTTTAATGACTTGTTCCATGCCGCAGGATCAAATTCTATTTTTTCTGAAGTGCTGAGCCCCGGTCCGAATAGTCTGGTAGCCCCCATCCGTTTTCCAGCGTCGGTCATTAACTCATTTCTCACAGATTCATTTTTAGCCAGCACTTTAACCATATGCTCTTCTTTAGCATTGAGCCCCCGTAATAAAGCTGGATCGCCCTTTACAGAAAAATTGTCCGCAACATGGGCAAGTTGTTCCAGTCTACCTCCGCGGCCGATACCTAATGAACGGGCCAGGGCATACACCGCTGCGCCGGCGGCCGCTCCCTCGGTGGCAGCCACGGGCCCTGGATAATATTCTTTGTTAGGCGCCGCCCCTATTAACTTTTTTGTTTCTTCTATTTGGGCGGCTGCTGGCGATACTGGCTTAGCCGGTCCCGGCAGTCCTTGAGAGGCTGTTGTTGCGGCGGACAGCGCCCCAGGAAACCCGCCTGCCGCTCCCTGCCCAATAGCCGCCGCAATATCGGTGGCGTCTACAGTTATATTTCTGTGAATATTATCTAGTTGTTTGGTGAGGGCTAGGTTACGTTCTAATAATTCCTCATTAGTAATCAGATTATTTCGTCTAGCTTTTAGATTATTGTGTATACCTGCTGTTAGTGTTGTAATTTCCATCAGTCTAGGATCGTCTTTACCAAAACGCCGTAATGCTTCATTACCTATAGTGCTGGCTACTTGCACCGTCTTTCTAGCGTTTTCAAGCGCTTCAGCAGTTCCAATAGTTTCTCCACGGCCAATTTTAGGCACGGGAGTAGCGGTAGCAGAAAATGTCGGCTTTTTTGTTTCTGGATCTTTAGTAATGGTGGTCCCAAGGGGAGGCGGCTCCTCTTGTTTCTTATCTGGCTGCCCAAAGTAGTGGGCGCCCACTCCGCCTATAGTTCCACCCAGCAAGCCGCCAGTAAGCATGTCTGAAAACGCCCTGGATTTACGCCTTCTGCCTAACAGTCCGGTGCCCAGCCCCAGTAAACCGCCGGCGCCGGCACCGAGAAGCGCGCCTTGCGCCCACGGCGTTTCATTATAGAACTTCTGCGCTTCTCCCCACGTCTTATCTAAACCAGCAGTAGCTGCGTGTTGACCAATCTGCTTTGTTAGAGGCTGAGTTACATTTTCGCGGAATGGCTGGGCGACGTATTTTTCGAATGGTTCCGCTACATATGTTTGCCACTCATTTGCGGCCGCTTTCGTCATTCCGGGCGCGCCAAGAATAGTGCGCTTAGCTATAATCTCGGCGGCTTGCTTGACCGTCCCGGTAGCAATAAGCTGCAAGTCATGTCGCGTTGTAAGAGCTATATTCATCACGAGCTCTCCGTAGTAGCAATATCCGGATATTAACTAAGTTGCTGCTCTTGCTGTGTTATCATCACCTATGCCGCGCAGGTTCTTTTCAATGCGTGTTAGCGCTTCCAGATCGAAGTAACTGTGCGGCCCGCCCTCTAAGCGGCGGCGCAAGAAATCGCGCATTATTGCGTGGTTCATTGACGCGTTAGGCGCGATCTCGCGTAGATCGGCATAAGCCCGCGCGAAATCATGTGGGTCGTAGTTTTCAAACTCTGGTTCGCTGAGAAGCTTATTAAGGAGCTTTTCTCGGTGAATTCCGGCCATTTCCGCGTCATATTTAATATCGGGGCCCGGGGTTTTCATCTGACTTTCTAACACCGACTTCATCCTGGCTTTCTGCATTTCTTGAATATTACCGAGCTCTTGACTAAGTGGTAACTTAACCAACGCTCCAGATAGTTCTGAAAACATGCCGCCGGCCGCCGTCTTTTCGATCTGAAGGGGAATATCGAAACGACGAATACGCCCAAGCACCGGGTCGTTAATGAGCATCGGGTCCACAGCAGGTTCGCCGTGCTTATTCTGCCACGCCGCTTCTTTAACTTCCCAATCGCGCTTTAGCTGATGATAAGCGTTACGAAGTTCGAGACATTTAACAACACGATCATAAGACTCGCCTTTGGCCGGGCGAACTAAACGAGCGGCAGCCTGCTTGACCGGTTGAGGATTAGCTTCCTCTAGTGCATCAAATAATTGCCGCGCCGGGTCTCCGTGCATACGTATGCAGTTTGCACGAACTTCCGCGAAGTTTGGCGCCCCCGCTGATTTGAAGTGCGTTAGAAGTTCGGTAGTCTCTTGCTGGGCCCAGTCAAACGCGGCGCCAGCACGTGCGCGCGCCTCTTCTAACGCTTTTTGTTCGTTCTGTTCTGCCGCTTTCTTGCGTCGAAAATCCCGCCCCTCATACCGTGGGTACGCCTCCGCTTTCTTATCTGTCAGCGGCGGCATGACGAAACGTCGCGCATTTAGCTTATTCTCAATATCCGCTAGACTGTTTACCCATGAAGTAGGAGGCTGATCGTAACTAGAGTCTACGCCTACGCTATCCGCGGCCTTGGTGCCATCCTTGGGATACATCTTCTCTAGTATCGTAGCGGTATCGGCCAACTCAAAAGAAGCGGCACGACTGGCTAGGTCACTAGCGGATTTGCGCTGTGCTACCGTGCGTCCAGTATTATACGCGGTAACTAGCAGATGCACGTGACCGGCTGGTACCTTATATTCGCTAGCCGCCTTAGTGATAGCCTCATTAGGCGTGTCGCCACTATCGATGGCGTGGGCGACGTCTTCAAGCACTTCTATTAGTCGCTGCTCTGCCGCGCGATCCATTGGCTTAATACTACGTGGAGGCATGATATAGTCCTTGACAAAATTACAATTTGTGACATGATGCAATAATGTGGCGATCGGTTAAAATCTCGTTAAAGTTTGCTACGGCAAAAAAGCTACGGCGCCTTGCCCATCTCACGCGTCGGCTGCGTAAGCTTACTCAACGATATATAAACTTTATCTGGATCAGCGGCGGCAGACTCGCCGCCGCCACTCTCAATGCCGTTCCGTGCCTCTGTCTGTCCTACCGACAGCGTTCTGACTGCCTCAAATACGCTCTTGATATTATTACAAGTTGCCGCGCGTCCGCCAAGACCCTCAGCACCGAACCAGGCAAGCCGGTCATCGGTAAAACGTTTAAGTTCTCGTCGCTTACCGCGACTATCGAATTAGGAAAAGGCTCGTTCGACTACGTACTCAAAATTAGCGGCGTTCGTGCCGGCAAACGGATTGCGCTTCCCTTCAAAAGCCACAAACGACTGAATCATTGGCTTGCTAAGCCGGGCGCCAGGCTCCTTGATGGCTGTATTATTAGAGGCTGTGAAGCTATCCTCTGGATTGACCTTCCAGATCTGCCTACGAAAGATGACGGCGGTTCTCTGGGCCTCGACATCGGCTATAACAAGCTGCTCGCCGACAGCGCCGGCAAGATGTACGGTACACGCATCAAAGAACTGTGCGAAAAGGTCCGCCGCAAAAAGCCAGGCAGCAAGGGCAAGCAACGCGCCTGCCGCGAACGCTACCAGTATATCAGCGAGACGGCTAGGCTGTTGCCGTGGGATCGGATCAAGCTTATTGGTGTTGAACAATTAAAAAACCTTAAACGAGGTAAGAAACCTAACCGGAACAAAGCCTTTAGAAAACGAATGGCACCGTGGAGTTACCGCCAGGTTATTGAGCGGATCAGGCATCTTGCTGCGGAGAACCGTGTTGCTCTGCATTTCGTTGATCCTCGCAATACCTCCAGGGAGTGCTCCGTCTGCAAATCGGTGTTCAGTGAAAACAGACAGGGGGAGAAGTTTTGTTGTGTCCGCTGCGGCTACGCCGTAGACGCAGATACCAACGGAGCACAGAACATTATCGCCCGCACCTGTAGAAACTCTCGGCAGTCTATGGTCGCCGAGTCGTCGGAAGTTCAGTTGCCATTATTCTGAACAACCATGCGTCTTTACCTCTGGAATACGATAGAGATCGATATCGGGAACATTAACAGGTTGGTGGGTCGCCGTTATTGATAATTGTTCATCTGCACGTAATTCGGCTGAAATGAGCGGTATTTTAGGAGCAGCGCTACTTCCAATTAACCAGCTTAACTGGCCCAGGAAAGCTTGTAGATTGCCCTGATAGCCGCTAGTTGCAACTGCTTCGTCAGTCTCGCCATGCGCGGCAGCCGCTTCGGCTACGCGTGACTGCATTTCAAGCAATTTTTCTTTAGTAAAGTCATTGAGGGGAAGCATTCGTGCTGCAAGCGCCGTCTTACGGCGCATAGTGGCGCGGCCATCCTCAATTATATAACTCTCAGCATCGCCGGGCTGGGCCACATTCTCCGAGAAGGTAGACACCAACCAGTCTAGTACCTGCGGCGAGCGTGAAAAATAACCGTAGACCTTCCACAAGAACGGGTAATCTTTATCGTTCATACCGCGATAAAGAGAAGGACCCAGCACCTGATGTATGATGTAGCTGGGCACCTCTAACTTATCGGACACGTCAAAAAACACTTTGCAGTATACCTCCAGTATCTGCTGAGATAACCCGGTACGCTGCGAGATACTGCCAAACTTCTGCCGCGCCAAAACCCGCGCTTCAATTTCGTGCCTTAGAAGCGACGATTTAGTCTGCGTGTTATCAGCTCCCCACAAGTCGTAGGCGACTGCCAACTTGGGGAACTTGTCCATGACGACATAACGATCGACATCCGTACGACAGCGCTTTAGTGCTTTTTGGAAACGGACTACCGTACGGACATAGTTATCATCCTCCTGTCTACCAGGTAGGCGGCCTGCGTGCTCGCGCATAAGTCGTGCACGATCCCAGCGCCAGGTAACAGGACGAAGAGGGTGACTAGCACACAGCGAGAACATTAAATACCGCCAACATCGTTAGCTACGATAACTCCAACATCCCAAGTTGTAGTGGTAGCTGCGCCGGTAGGGATAATGACTAAATAAAGACTACGAACGTTCACTGTGGGGTTGCCGTCCATGTTGATATAGCGACGACCTGGATCGAGCTTTAGTTCAATAGCATTGCCGGAAGTAGCAGCTTGCTGCGCAACTACACGAAATAACTCGATGGTTCCTACTGCCGCGGTAGCTACAGCCGCCTCTCCGACAGGGTAGGGCACCGAGGACATAAGTAGTTCGATGGTGTACCCTACACCAGTGCCGCCCGTCTGTTTGACACTTAGATGTACCAGACGACCTTCTGAGGGGGCGTCGACCGCAACACACCTAAGTTTAGCGGCAGTAACGGTAATTGCCGCCTGCGCAACGCTGGCACCTAGCGGTGGTGTCGCTGTATATAACCGTGCCGAAGTCTTGGGCATGGCGCCGTCCCCTTATTAATATCCGGATATTAGTGTCCGGCGATGTCAGCCAAGTTAGGCAACACGCCTTCCTCCGGCCCAGAATCAACTCGCTTTTCGCGCAACGATAGAAGCAGATCGCCGGTCTGCAAGAATGTATCCCGCATGGTCGACTCTAGCTCTTTAAGTTCCTGCTTGCCGAAACGATCTTCCCACTGGTCACGATTCCAATAATAGTGCATAAGCAGCCGGCCGTAACTATCCACGGCCCTTACTATACTACCTAGCACCTTGTCATCTAGTACTGACTCAAGATCAGTAGTTTTAACGATAGATGCGATTAGGCTCGTATCGAAGATCTCCTTCTGGCCTGTCTGCGCCGCCTGCATCGCTGATTGAACCGCACCATAGTCTGGTTCGGGTCCGACGCGTGTGTTATACGGTCCTACGTCCGCAGGATGGTATAAGTAACGGTCAGACATCTGTGAGGTCAGGCCTGGTATGGGTAGATTAACTGACATACCAGGCTGTACCGGAGCGCGCCCACCACTGAATGGATCTGTTGAGGGTATAGGCTCAGGCATAGGAGGAGCGCCTGGAGCCGAGTTCTGCAGGTCATAGCGCGGCTCGGCATACTTAAACAGGCACCCAAAGACACGCTCCTTGGCTGCTTTTTCCAACACGTCGCGCGCGGCAACCTCTCTCAAGCCGTGGTCGCGTACCAGGTGAACCACGGCGTCTTCTGGTTCTAGGCGGGAGCTGTCATTTACAGTATAAGCTGTGCCGTCGTGCCGTAAAGTTACTGGGGCTAACCCGGCCTCTTTGCTCATTAGGCTTGTATAGATATCGGCCATATTGCCGAGTACCAGAGCAGGCGGCGGCTCACTATCGGATCCACAGCCACACAACTTACCGTCGAGAGTGAGCAGTTTGCTCTTTTCAGGAGCATATAACGCGTCACCAGCGGCACGGAGGACCTGCCCAGGCTTTCCAGTTAAAACAAGCTGATGCGCGTGAGCGGCCTGCTCAAGCGTGTCGTCTACAGGGTTTCGATGTGTAAACGAGCTCGGGCGTTCCTTCTTGGTCGCCATTAAAAAATTGATGCCGTAACTAGGAACCAGCCCGCCATTATAACGATGGACGTGGAAGGGGAACGTGGCCTGGTTTCCGCTGGGGCTAATAACTACGTGTTCAGACGAATCGGCGTCCTCGAGCGAATCGGCCGCTGGCAGATCGTCACAGAATTTGTGCATCTCATCCAGGTTGTGTCGCCCTTTAGTCCAGACGTCACTAGCAGATGTAGTTAACCATGACCTGTTACCCAGGCGAACTACTAGCACCGTGTTATTTTGGGTTCGGCCGTTAGCGCCATACAGTCCAAGGAAAATAGCACACTTGGCAAATTCGTGCGGTCGAACCAGTACATCGTAGATTCCAGACTCGGACGGGTTAACAAGTTCTTTGTAGTTTATATCGACGTGATACGGAACCGTTACCTCGTCGTCTAAGCGCTCGTCGCGAATGACAACCTTGCCGCGCAGCAGCTTTTCGCGCTCCCCGCTTTTAAGTTCTGACTTAACTACAGAACCCGCCCCGCCTCTGGAGAGAATGTTGCGGAAATGAATGACATGCACCGAGCTACGCTTGGAGATAGCGTCACCCGGTTCAGCGTTCTCTTCGCTAGAGTCTGGTAAACTTGAGCCTGGAAGCACGTTGGCACGACGCAGCGCATTACTAGGGGCACGAGCACGACGTGCGTGTACAAGGTTGATAACCGAATCTCGGACTTGTGCTGCGCGGCGCGCTGCATCTAGGGCCCCAGCAATCTTCTCCTTGCCATGGAACGTCTCTAGGCCATCCATAAGAACAGGATAATCAATGACCATCTGCAAAAATGCCCGCGAAGCCGCGGTGCCGGCCAGCTTGAGGAAGCTTGGCAAATCCAATATATCGTCGCTGCCGGTGAGTGGAGACGTGGTTACTTGATGGGCGAAACTGGGCAGGTAGTTGCGGACCCAGAGAGGCAAATGACTGCCCGGCAGCGCACAGGGATCCGCGGAGGCTTTTTGATCTGAGGCAAATTTACCGGGAGAGCGGCTCAGCTGATAAAAGTTAGGCGGCAACACACCCAGCCGCGCCAAGTCACGCGGCACGCTATCGCCCAGCACATGGGGCTTGCGATTAAGAATGAAGTTAAGCCAATTTTCTGTCATTGGCACGATAAGATCTTGGTTTTTAATATACAGCAGTTCGTGGCCCTTTAATTCACCGTTAATAAAGAACACCGGACCATACAGCCACTGCTTACCAAGTTTAAATCCAATTACGCCTAGCGCACGGGCATTATCATCCGACTTGTCTACCAGCTGAAAGCCTACCTCGTAATCCAGCAGCCCGGGCGCCCGTTCTCGAATATACGAGTGAGCCAGATTGCTAAACGACTGCTCGAACGAGGTATCTTGATCGCCTTCGATGTCGGCAAGCTTAACAAGTCCACGCTGCATACAGGCGCGCATATTCGCAAGATCGCGCTGACGAGACAAAGAAAGCTTCATATGGTATCACCATCCATGGCAAAGGTTGGCGTCCGTGCCAAATCTTCCTGTATTGTAAGCAACAATAGCTAAAAAAGACCACCGCGGTTTAGGCGGTGGCTGGTTGTTTAGCTGTCCGCCTTCAATAAAGCAGGCACTCTCAGGACAGCCATATCGACTTCGAGCTCCATCCAGAACTCGTCATTCGAATCGTCGTCCAACCTGATTCTGACCAGATCACAGCCCGGGTCAATCGTGACCTCCGCATGCATGTTCTCCGGCCTCAGCGGCGCAGCAAACTTACCGGCGTGCCGCCCATGAACAAGAACCGCCCTACGATCTGGCATACGGCCTCCAACGTGGTAAATAAGAAACGCGATACACTTCTAATTATACCACGAGAAAGCCATTAATTTAGTACTGTCCTTTTATTAGCTGCTTGCCTTGAGCCCAGGCGTTTTGCATAGGAGATTGCGCCGGCATCCTGGGGCCACCAAAAACGTTACGCAGATCTTGCAGGCCGCCCATGCCGCCGGTGATTAACCCGTGCGCGGCAAGAATACCGAAAGGTCCAGTGGTCTGTAGCAATCCCTTGGTTAAACCAGGGGCGGCCGCGCTGGCAAATTGAGCAAACTGGGCCGGGTTCTTTAGTTGATTTTGTGCCGCGCCGACAATATGGCCAAGGTAATCTGATGGACCGGCGCTCGGCAACTGCGGAAGAGCTCTGGCAGCGCCAGTCAATGCCTGGAAAGGTTTAGATGCTGCTTGCACAGCACCCGACCAGCTAGGCTTTTGCTGCAACAGAGGATGGAAGAATTGCCCCATAAGATTAGGCATGCTATCCTCTAGACCTTGTCGGTCGATTTAACTTCAAATCCTTTGGTGGGGCCGCGCTGCCCGAAATGCAATCCCTCGGCCAGGGCGGGCACATAACTAGTGCCTGCCATGTTACTTACAGCGCCGCGGTGTGCGCTATGTAGCAGATTCCGCTCTAGGTTGGAACCTAGCATCTGCGTCATCCAATCCGGGTCGGAGCCAAGAATGTCCTGACCACGTAGCATAGCTGGCTCAAACGGAGGCGGACTGTCGTGCACAGTTACTTGTTTGACGCCATACCGATCAAAGTCCGCCAGCATAGAGGACCGCAGTTTAGTGCCGATCGTGTGATGTAACACTGGAGATTCAAGATATTTACCCAGGGCTTGCTTGGGCGCCAGCATGCGATAACCTTGCCGCGGCTTATATGAGTGCTCGAGGGTACTGTAGGAAACAACATCATCGGGCGCATAATCGCCCATTTCGTCATGCAGCCGGACATGGTCAATCAAACCGCGGGCTACTAACTCAACATTACGTCGGTGCGGCGTAAATCCGGCGCTCTTGGCGGCATCAATGAATTGCTTTACAAAGTTAAGCCGGCCCTCGCCAATACCGCGGTGCTTAACTATTTCTGCTGGGTTGGGAATACCTTCTGATAGGACATCGCCGGCCTCTACGGGCTGCCCGGGCTTGACTAATACGTCGTGACCAGGCAGTACATAATGCAGCTCGTCACCAATCTTAATGTAATTGCCGCCCTGCGGGGCTGGGGTAATGGTAGATACCTTTCCATCTAGTTCTGCGTGCGTAGCGCCACCCGAGAAAGTTTTGGGGTGCTGCACTAGCTGGTCAATAAGCTTAAAGCCAGAAATAGACTTAGAGGCTCCGGCAACTCCGCCCTTGTGCTTCGACGAGATAGCACTTTGAGTAAGCGGCTCAGACACTGAAAATGCCGCGCTAAGCCCTACGTAATCACCAACTGGTGCGGTGCGCCCACGATCTCGTATTCCTACATCGTTAGCGTAAACACCGCCCTGTTCTGGCCCGCCTACCAGGGGGCTTCTAACCAGAATCTGGTCGACGCCGCGGCCTTTGAGCTCATCTAGTATCTGCGGTGTAAGTATCGTATTTCGTTTGTACGGGCCTGCGGCCACTGCCAGCAACGCGCCCTCATTATGTGGATCCGAGGTATCTACGGGCAATCCTCTGGGATTACCCGTGTCTTGCGGCTTATCACTATCTTGTTCTGTCACAACTAAGCGATGCGCGGCACGACTAAGCTGTTTACCAAAATAGCCTACCTGCTGAGTTGAGTTTGAAACAATCAGACCATTAGCCAGCACAAACAAATGATCGGGATGATCTACTTCTAGATCGAACGTAGGCACGTCGCCAGCAAACCGCTTGTCATTAAATGCAAATCCTATGTCTTTTTCTAATTCACCTGCTCCTGCCGGAATAGCTCTAAACTCATTACATGCCATTCGCAATGGCAGTGCCGAGCCCGGCCTTCCAGCTTTTATCCTTGCCAGTATCTTGTGATCTTCAGTAGCTACGACATCTATTAAATGCTTAAGTTTTGCACCTACACGAAAACGATAACGATAACAACTACGCAAACCATTGTTATAAACAGCAGATACTCGTACAGGGAATGTATTACCTGACGTATCAGCGCCCAATATCATATCATCGACCTGAATTTGACAAATTGGTTTTTCAGACCAGTCAGCCATGCGTACCAACGTATCTTCTGAAACACAGAGCTTGAGGTCCACAATACCTTTTCTGGCACCGTAAGCGCCAGCAAAGTACTGCGCTGGAGTTAGCCCTTCAGAATATGACTTTGTAACCGGTACTGGTATTACTCTGCCTTTGTGATCTTCGTAAAGTAAGTCCCCGCCGCGCAAACTGCGCAAATTTCCTGGGTTGCCCTTGGCGCCACTTACTATTTGTTTGGCTAACGGATTATCTTCGCCAACACTTTCTTTAAATATGTCCTTCTCCATTGGATCGGTAGCATCTTGCGTAACTTGAATAATGGCCTTCTCCTTGTTCTCTGGAGAAAGCTGACTGGAGAGAATACTGTCAATCTTAGCTTGTAGCGCCGCTCTGTGTTTGTACGCCGACTGCGCGACAGCCAGGTGGCGCAGACCAAAAGAGTACCCGCCCGATGTGGTCATAGCTTCCGCGCTTACTTTCATAAGAGCGGCGGATACTTCTCTATATTTCTCGGGACTAGTTTCGCCCAGCCTCTGAAAAAACGCCTGCGTACCCTTCTTGTCAAACACAGGCGCCTGCCCGCGCATATCTTCCGGTAGCGCTTCTTCTATCAGCAGTTTTCCTAGTGTTGTGCGTTGCATTGTTTAATCGGCGCAATTTGAATTAAAAGCAGCGCTGCTGTCACCGCTACATCCGGCTATGAGTGCCAACGACCACGGCTTACCTACGCGCTTACCGTTCTTATATAACACCGCCTCTACCTTGCCGTCGGCAGTGTCTACAAAACGCAGTACGTGACCGGCACACAATACAACCTCGCTACTATCGATGTGCAGCAGTGCTTCAACCATCTAATATCCGGATATTAGCGCGGCCGTTTGACCTCGATCTCGTTAATTACAGTAGTGTAATTAATGCCAAGCATTTGCAGCATGTGTGGAAACTCTGGGTCTCCCAGCCTACTTGTGTGTACTAACCCATGATCAAGGGCTATGCTCATGGATACAGGGGTATCAAAATCGTCAAAGACTACAATACGCGTAATAGGCACACTCACCGGCTGACTAAGGTGATCATGGGCTTCAATACGCATTAGTTGTCGCCCCTTCCTTTAATCGCGCGAATAAGACTAGCAGTGGCCGCCGCGCGGCTAACGGTTTGAGCGATGCTCTCAGGAGATGCCTGCCATACACTACCCAGGCATTCCGCAAGGTCTGCCGCGGCCTTGGCCTGCCCGCCACTAGCCCCGCCGCCATTTAGAGTAGCTGGCGCCACCGGTTGAATGGGTTGAATTGAGCTAGGTGGCGGCTGGCCGCCTTGTACTTGTGCCTGTGCCGGATCAGAGGTTGAGCCCGCGGCACCGGGAGGCATAGGCGATCCTGTGGCCGGGTCGCGGTTAGGGCCGTCTAGAATATCCTGAGGTAACGAGAGCCCCATGCTTTGCGTAAGTTGCATGAGTAACTTCTTAACCTGATAGATATCCATGGCTACGGTATTTAGATCTGGTTTGACGCCCTTGCCGGCCGCGCCATTGACGCCCCCAGCAGCTCCGCCCTGAGCTTTAGCGAGCTCTTGCTGGATGACTTGCCGAATCATCTCTGGATCCGCGCCCATGGGGGGAGCACCGCCCATCATGGATGGATCCATAGGAGGAGCACCGCCGCCAGGAGGCATACCACCGCCCATCATAGACGGATCCATCGGAGGCGCTCCGCCGGGGGGCATGCCACCACCCATAGAAGGATCGCCGCCCATAGAAGGATCGCCTCCGGGGGGGACGAAGGCCGCCTTCTCGGCCGCCTCGGCTTGCTCTAAGCGCCATTGGGCTAGACGTAGAAGTTCAGGATTAATAAGCATAGTCGAGAATCCCTTGTCTTGAGATAGACAATACACCAATAATTTCAGAATAGCTTGTTTTTACAAATGAAGCTAGCTATACTTCAAATGTTGCTTCTATAGCTCAATGGGCAGAGCACCTTGGTCTAAACAAGAAAGATGCGGGTTCGAGTCCTGCTAGAAGCGCTGGAGGATTAATCATGCCATTCACGTAGATCCGTAAAATGTACGTTTTTGTTAGGCTGGACCTCTCGTCGGCACAACGTATTGTCCAGGCAACGCACGCGGCTATCGAAGCCACACGTTATTTACTTCCCGTAGAGTTCGACCATCCGCATCTAGTGCTTATTGGGCTATCTGATCAAGAAGCGTTCACATCTCTTTGCGCTTTACTTGAACGTAACCAGATTAATTACCGCCTTTTCTTTGAACCAGATTTAAACAACGAACTTACCGCTCTTGCCACCGAGCCTATTGCTGACGGTCAGCAACGGCTATTTCGTCGTTACCATTTGTTAGGGGAATAATATGACTAATGCTAATATCGTGCAGGCACAGCCGGCTCCGGTGTACTTCTCCCGTTGGGGCGCCCATCCCGGCGACTATCAGACGTTCATGCAACTCAAAGAATTGAACAAGGCGTATCAGAAAGCCAGGACTCAGTATCGTTGCTGGGTGCGCTGGAACCGCAAAGCTGTCAAGAACAGGGTGTTGCGGCGCTGGGTGCGCAACGAGGCTGGACAAAAGATCGGGCGCGAGATTGTGGGCGCGTGGAAAGAGCCGCCTCTTAATCCTGTGTTCGTTACGCGGGAGTGGATGGAGGATCTGTGGGGACCCGGGTCTGACTGGAAGAAGGACGACAACAACAAGATCATTACAGACGAGCGCGGCAGAAGCCTTAGGAAGGGCATCCTTACTGAAAGGGTTACTTTCACTGAGCTGCCGATCGGTGACGACTACACGCGTGCCAGGCGGCCGACGGATCCGCAATCTGCTGCTAGCATTAGGCCGCTTACGATGTCGAAAGAGCTCATTACGTCGATGCTAAACGAACTGGCCGCCGCGCAAGTGCGTGACGGCCAGGGTAATATCCGGGTATTGGCTACTTAGCCTTTTTGGCGGGAGCGGTCAGGCCTGACAGCCTATGGTCGGTCAAAAACTTGCCAATAATGGCAGACGACTTAAGCAGTGTCAGGCCGCCGCTGTCGCTACGTACAACCATGCCAACAAACTCGTAATGGTTGTCACGCTGAATAAATACACCGCCGCCGGAACTGCCCGAGCGCATGCCGCCAAGGTTAGCCACGACAAAGCGGGAAGAGTTGAGCTCTGGTAGTACGAAATCCAGGCGCATTACATTCCCCTTGCAGAAGGCTCCTGTGATGCTGCCATAGACGGAGCCAACGTGAAGAATCTCTGTACCTGGCTTGAGGACATCTGAATCACCCCAGATAGCAGTAGATTTCAGAATATCGTTTTCGACTAGTTTAAGCACGGCAATATCCATACCGCCGCTTTCTTCAGCGTCAGAAAACGCAATGACGTCGGCCATGAGCTTGAGCTCGCCGATCTCTTTACCTTCGCGGAACAAGGTGCGCGTTACGTCTATCTGAGGCCAAAATGCCTTTTGTTTCTTCTCTACCGTACCATCATTTTTAGTTATTTCGACTTCTTTAACTTCCTTGGCATGAGCAATGACATGCCCGGCAGTAACTACGTACTCACGATTATCGTGTTTAAAAATCGTACCTGAGCCAATGCCTTTGGTAGTTTTAACACGTACAGACGGAAGCAATACTTGATCATCGAGAGCGTCGGCACGAACCAGGCCGGCTAAGCTGAAATAAAGAACGGCGGTTAGAACCACAAGCGCGCGCATTGTGCTGGCTCCGTTTTGAGTGGGGTTAAGAATAAGTTACTTTGGCTTATATACATTAACTGGTGTAGGCTTGGGAAGAGTATGTATATCTTGTGAGCGACTACCAAAAGCGGCGGATGGGAACGGCGCGCGAATGCCAATAAGCGGCCGCGGCGCAACCTGCCCACTGCGAGCCAGGGCGATAGCTTGCTGCGGCGTTGTGTTTAGTGGATTAGGCGCGGGCGTCATATAGTCAAAGCTGCGGTCAGCGCCCCTTATGGTTGGCACTACCTTAGAATTTGGGCGGCCACCACTTAGAGCTGCTCGGGTAACGCGATTGCCGACGCCGAGCTCATCAAGCCAGTTAGCGACTCCTACGCCAAAAGGAGTATCGGCTGCCTGTTTCATAAACTCTAAATGTTGATCAATACGGTCCATGTTTCCCTCGACTAAGATTTAATTAGCGCTAGCGACTACCGCTCAAGGTCGAGCCGGCCGTCGTTAGGCGGTTTAAATAATCCCGTAAGAACGGCGTTGCGACTCTTGCATAGTAGGGCGATGCCCGCCCCTCGTTAAACGGAGTGCGCCCAGTGCCGGCAGCAGATACGTACGCTCCACCGCTTAATTGCGCTGGAGGCGCGGCCAGCTCATCTCCAAAATCACTACCACTTCTACGGAAATAGTGTGTAAAGAAACCGGGATCAGCCGCCGCGCCTCTGGCAGCACCGGCTTGAACGCCCGGTCCCTTGGCGCTACCTGCTGTACCAAATGGCACCTGTTTGGCTACACCTGCAGGACCAACGGCTGCGCCGGGACCTTTAACCGCACCGAACATACCCGGGCCGCGCGCTTCACCAGGCGGCGCGGCAGCTAATTTCATAAACTCTATGTGTTGATCAATACGATCCATGTTTCCTTCCCCCTATCGAATGCCGCCTTTATAGACATTTAATCCAGACGGTCTGGGTTTAGCCTCCCCCTCCGGCGCGTACTTCTGAGCTGCCTGATTCCACCGCATATCTTCGTGCAAATAATTATACCGAGCCACATACTTAGCGTGCATCTGAGGATAGTTATTTTTAAACGCTGGATTGGTGATAAATTGTCGTAATTTATTTAATTCGGCGATCTGTTGTTGTCCCAGTGGTTTCAGCATCTCTTGTGGCAGATCTTGCCGCGCAGGCTCTGGCTTGGCCGCGCCCATAAACTTATTGACCGGAGGCCTGGACCCAATCGCCATGCTTCGCGCAGACAATGTAGTGCCCGGACCAGCTGCCGGCAGTCCTTTAGCCTGCCCCGCCGCAATATCAAGGGCCGGCGCGCTGCGCGCGCTACCTGTTACAGGCGCCGACGGCTTGGCTGACGTAGGCCCAGACGGCAAGAATTCTCCGCCCTTGCTGAAGCCGCCGCGCTGTAAATAAATTAAACGTGTGATGGGGTCCACATTAACCTCACATAATCTCTACTTGCTGACCCAGCCCAATCTCCCCTCTATGATATGCTGCTAATGCATCTTTTTTAGACCTGAACACCTTCACAGGTGATTTCTCGTCCTTGGCGGTCGATGCCGCGTGCAGCCCCTGCAAATACTCGGCATTGGGCAAGTAAGTTGTCGCCCTAAATGTTGCCGCGCTAAAGATGTTCTTACTAGGCAACATCTTATCGTACGCGTCTTTAACAGCCTTGTCAGAAATAGGTACGTGGAATGCGCTTGTATCACCATCATGGTCGGCCGCCATACTTTTAGTAATTAGCGGGCTCATACGGATATTGTCGCCATGAACAAGTGTAGGCCGCAAGGCAATTAAGTTGTATTTGTGAAGAATAGGATAGCGGTTAACTAGAACCGGCCTCTCATTCATCTCCTCCAACATAGCGTCTTTAGCATATTTATCCTTGTCTTCTACTGCACGCAGCGCCTGAGTACGCTGCATACCGCGGCGAACTAGGCGCCGTACGATAAACGGAGCATAAACATCCCAGGCCTTGCTCTCCGGGATACCAATATGGTCCATATCTAAATCTGGACCGGGGACGATAACGCCGGCTCCGGCGGTGTCGACGGTTGTACCGAGCAATTTCATCTGTAGCGTTGAGCGCTTTGGGTTATCGCCAAATATGTTCTTTAGCAGGCCTTTGACGCCACGCTCTGTGTTCTTGGGGTGGATGGGATCACCCAAACCAACGACACCCTTAAGGGCGTTATAGAGTGTTTTGCGTTCTTCGCTTATATCGTCGACCTGTCCCTTAAGAGACTTGAGGTTCTGGTTGGCGTCGAATAACTCCTTATACACGTAATTTGCATCGCTAATCAGCTGGCCGCGGCCGCCCTGCATGCGCGACACAGGTCGATATGCAGGTGGAAGCACGGGCACTGCACTAAGAACCCAATCACTGGGATTCATCTTTAACTGATCCAGTGTTTTAAGATATTGCAGTTTACGTACTGCCATATCTCGGGCAGACTTGCGCCCCGAGGCAATATCAGCGCGCGCGCGTTCCATTTCTTTGGGTACATCTATACCTGCTAATGCAGCTTGAATGGCGTGCGGTCCGGTTTTGCCACTAAGCGCCTCCTTACCAGAAAACACGTCTTCAAACTTCTTCTGCGTGAGGCCGAGCATATGCCGGACCGGGTCTTCGAAGGCCGGGTTAACCAACGGCTCCGCCAAAGTGATCTTGCCCCATGTTGAAGCGCTATCCGCGTTGCCAAATAACTCTGGGCTGAACAGACCGCCAGGAACAGGCTCAAGGTTGCGATCGAACCGGACAGTTTCGGCGTTTTTAAGTTCCCTATTGCCGGCAAGCAGGTTTACGTCTTTATCCGTTAGTGCCATTAATCTGAGGCGGGGCCCATCGCGCATTACATTAATGCCGGCGCCTTTAAGCTCATTTAAAAACTTCTCATAGATAAAAGGCACTTGCGCATGTGGTGGCGGGTAACCGCCCATAAAGGCCAGCCAGAATTGCTCATTCTTCTGCCCGCGTATAGCTTTAGCGTCTTGGAGCACCCCAGAAGCTCCGTGCTGAAGAAGCGCGTTTGTATCACCAAGACTGAAGCGCCGCGCATTTGAACCAGGTGTTTTAGTCGGCTCGCCTGATGCGGAGTAAGCCCCCAGACCACGACCTTGCGCTTTTGATTCTGCGAGGTGGTGGAGTTTCATTATGTAGTTGGTACCCGTCAACACATCGGGAATATGTCTTCCGGTGCGCGGGTCAATAACTGTCTCGGTGTCGGTTAAGTCGTTCTTTTTAAGCTCATCTTGCGCAAACTTAGTGAGATCTGGAATCTTACCCCAGTCCTCAATTGTGTATGACTTGCCTGTCTTAGCCGCTACTTTACCCAGCTGTGATTCGATGACCCATGCTGGGTTAATACGACTTAGAAGTGATAACGCCGACCAGGCCATATCAAACGGCTTACCGTCCTTGTCTTGCGGCATTTGCTGGTCCGGCGATACAAGCACAACGCTCTTACCGCCGAACTGGTTGCTATTGCCGCACCAGACAGGCTTGCCGTTACGACGAACATACAAGACATGGTTGCGCGGCAAAGTTACACAATATACGTTGCCGTCGTAATTCTCCCAGCGCTCGAATTGTTCGTTTAATTCCCTGGATTGTGAGTGGTTGATAGCCGGGTTATTCTTGTTGCAATAGGCGCATACTTTAAAATGTCCTCGTCGTAACGAAGTGCGGCCGTACGTATGATCCAAATCTGCATTAGTAATCCTGGCGGCATGTCCGACATGTAAGCACAGCCGCTGTATATCGTCTGCCAATCGTTCAGACCCGGTAATGTAAGTGTGAGTTACAGCTAACGGGCTGCCGTTGCCCCAAAATAGCCAATCAAAAAGAACAGTAAGAGTTTCCTTTGACCACGAGAATACCTCAGTAGGAATACACTTACCGTCATTTAATTCCATTTGCTGGAAGTGGCGCCGCAGTTGTGCGCCGTTTAATTCTGCGCTAGCGGCATAAGCTGACGAGCCGAACTTAATTCGCGAATAGTTTAATGCGGCCGTCAGGCGCTGAGTCTTAGTAGGGTGTGACAACACCGCCGTTGTACGGCGCCCCGTCGAGATAGGTTGGTGTATTTTAGCTCTTTCGCTTAAGTAAGAGCCCAACAGTGCAGCATACGTCTTCGGGTCCAGCCTAAGTGGCGCAACCTCTTTAGACCCACTACTCGCGCTGGTCGTATACCCGGGTAATTCAGCACATGCCGGGTCCTGGCCGCACCATTCGGCATTATTCTTTAATCTGAAAGATTTACCAAACATGTCTGCCGCGGCAACTAATTTATACTGTCCATAGTTGGAGCGCCTGTCTATATAGTCACTAATGTATAAGTTGTGGTTGTCAGTTACGAGTAAACTAATTTGCTTAGCGTCCAAGGCATACATGCGCCCGTTGTGCGGGTACCGGTGTACTGCCACAGGCTCAATATATTCAAGCTCGCCGGAGGGCGTTAAACTCGCTACTTTATCCTTAACCGTAACTTCGATTGTCGACTTCCAGCCAGACAAAGTTAATATCTCTGTGTCTTCTGAATAACACAGTTTATCGCCTTCTTGTAGTGGTGCCGTCGTACGTACCACCACATTAACACCACGACGAGTGTTAGTGACATCCGTTACGATGCCGGGGCTATGATGATCCCAGGTCATAGTATGGTCGCTATAATTACTCTTGGCGCCCCTGTGAACCTGGCCGTAGCTGTGTTCTCGTTGTGATGCAACCAGAACAAGGGGGTCGTTAAAATTAACTATAGTTCCAGGCTTAATTAGACCAGAATCATCAATACTCTCCAGTTCTTTTTTGGTGTAGTTACCAGGAAACATGCTTACATAGGCACGCTTGCCGCGCAAATGGCTGTCGTTCCAATCGAGTTTATGTTGATACATATGATCAGACGTTAGACGCTTAGCGAATGACTCAGAAACTAGCGCGGCGTCTTCATACGGTTGTCCCAGGTATGGCAGGTAAGCAATTCGTGCGTTTGCACCGAACGCCGCCTCGCCATTGGCTGTCGTAAAGTTACTTTTAGCTATCGGCTGTCCAGCACGAACGTAGTCTCCCTGGCGAACTAGGCTGGTGTTGTGGATACCCGATTTGCGCGGGCCGGGTACGTTATTGTAGAGCTCGTGTGTTTTCTTGGTGCCGTCCTCGTATCTAACCGTAATTTCATCGGGAGTTACTTTAACCACTTTGCCTGGCTGATCGGCAAAAACGGCGCCCATATGTTTAGCGTATAGCTCGTCATAGCTCTTACCTGGCTGACCGGGAACCGCTGAGCGCACTAGCCGCGCCTCTGGCTCAACCAACGGGAGCGCCTGAGAAATAAAACGAGCGCCCATGGATACGCGTTGCCCCTTGGCTGCGGATTTAAGAGGAACTAGATTAGACAACGGGCTAAATGACTGCTCCATAGAGGGCAGCTCAAGCTCTACTTGTTCGCGCGGCACATATGTTAGTTTGCCGCCCGACATTGCTGCAACGTGGGGCTTATTGCCCACCAATTCTCCAGGCAGCGCAACTACAGTACGATCCAATTGATCGGGTGATCGATAAACTATACGACTAGATTTAACATCACGAAAAGGGGCATAGAGATTATTGTCCGTACCCTTCTGCACACCGAAGGCTATGCGCAAATCCACACCAGCTGACGAACTATTGCCAGACCAAAAACCCGCGCGATTATTTCGACGAGTGTAGAGCAATCCTCCAGGCACGGTGGCGCAGTAAACCACGCCAGAATAATTTTGAATGTAATATTGACTGGGACGCGCTAGCCAGGGCCGATTGGCGTGTACCTGTCGGCACTTGCGGAGGTGCGCGCGTACAATTAGCATATCGCGATAAGTGTCTTTGCGGTTTTCCGACTCAACGCGTATACTTGTTGCGTAACCTAAAGACAGGGCTAGCCACTCAAAATCGTGCGCCAATCTCTCGCTAGAAGTACAAAAATTTACAAGTTTGCCCCGCTTATCTCTACGGCCATCGCCTAGCATAAGAGCCTCAAAAAGACGTTGACGAGCTACTGCAGTAGCACGCAGCGCCTCCTCAGGAATCCACTTATCGTACGAGTAGCCAAATTGTTTTAGATATTCTGATAATTGTTTTCTGCTAATACTATAACCTTTAACCTGTCCGTATCGTTTACAAACCGACCATTTAAATCCTAGTTCAATTAACAACTCTTCAATCCTCTGGCAATTTTCTGGATGAATTGTCTTAGATTGAGAAATGTTAGTCCTTCTATTGTTTACACAACCCTCAGATAAATACCAACCAAGAAATTCACACCAGGCGCCTATTTCTAGCGGCTTAAATTGACGCAGCGATCGCGTACCGATAGTTAGATGAGACCCCCAGCCGCTAGAACTAACGGCCGCGGCTACTTGCGGTAATTCGAATGGTTTTTTATTTGTGCCCTCCCACGGTTCCCAGCCAGCACAAAGGTGTATTCGCGACTTATTGTGTATTTGCGCGGCTATTTCAAAGCGCCACTTGGCGTCAGAATCCCCTGTCTTGCACCACATTCTATGCGTAGGTGTAACCAGATAATCTAGTGTTTGTGTCTGCGCGCCGTACATCAGCCCTTCGTAATAACCGCGGTGTAACTTTATAGGCCTATGAAATTCGAGCTTGTTATCGACCAGGCACGCTAATTTGTCATCTTCAGTAACATCCGGCCACGCTATCCAGCCTCGATAAGTGAATACCTGCGTAGCTTTATCGTGGCACTCCGGGCTCTTCACCAGATCTAGAAATCCCAAGTGGGAGGGATGAATAGATCTGGATTCTACTGGGATGCTTTCGGCACTTGTACCGATGCCGCCCTCGCCCATGCGCGTTACGCGACTGGCGTGGTCAATAAACTCTGCCGCGCTAACACCTTCTGGATTTGCGGTAAGACCGCTGCCCATAAATCCAGCAGCAATAGCCTTATCAAAGAAACCGGGTTTGACGTGCTCTAAACTATTCTTAAGCGTAGCCTGCCAGAGTAACGTGCGTAGTGCGCCCTGGTCGCGCCCAAGCCTCTCCGCAATAAAATCCTCGGGGCCGTGCACTGACTGATACGCCAGATGGTCACGATCGTCTGGCTCTGTTTCAAGTTTATGTACGGCTAGCAGTTTCTTAGTTGTTGCTAACACAGCTTCTTTAGACACACGATCGAACGGGCGGCCCAGAGTACGTCTTGTTACTTCTGGGTCAAGCACCATGGCCGCCATGGCTTTTGCAATTTGTTCTTTGGCATCGCCGGTACGTTCGGATGGGCGGGCTAGTCGATCTCTCAGTTTCTCTAGGGCGTGCGGGGAGTCGTGGGGCATATTAGCTGCCAGTAGATCGTTGCCCCATGCCTTGCGCAGCTCATCGTCCGTAGTGCCGATGGCGCGTAAAACCGAGATAAGGGGTAATTTGGCTTGCCCCATAGACATACGAAAGACGCCAGTCTCCGGGTCCAGGAAATAGCGGTGAGACGCGCCCTTGCCCTGGACGTTAACGTGTCCCTCGATCTCGCCGTTAGATTTGCGTCGCGTATAGATACCAGGACGTAGCCGTAGCTGTGAACTAACCACAGTCTCGTTGCCGTTAACAATGAACGTGCCGCGCTGAGTCAGGTGCGGTACGTGAGCTACCGTGTTAGTTTGCTCTGAGATAGGCACGCCAGATGCGTTATCAATGAGTTGCCAGGTGCCGCGCAAACGACGTGTTAAGGAGCGCCCGTTTAGAATCGCTTCTTTTTGCTTGGCAATAGGCACTTCGGCATCGCCGTCGTAGTGAAGGTTGCCGAGGTTGATAGTATATTTGGCGTTAGTGAGAGGCGGTAGTGCTCCAGCGGCCTTTAAGACATTGTCGTAGATAAGGCCGCGTGTAGCATCTAGGTCGCCAAAACGACGACGTCCTGTAGGCAACTCACGACTAGGTTGTTGGAGAGCGGGGCCCTCCGTGGCCTTATTTTCGCCATCCATGGCGGCACTCTCCAGTTCGAGTTAATATCCGGATATTAGGTTTTGCCAAGTAGCTTGTCGACAAACAACATAGCTTTACGGGCTAGGTCTTCTTGCGCTCCAGTAGCCAACGTGGCCCCATCCCCATTATCGCCTGTCTCCAAAATTTCTGCGGCTTTCGATATGCTTCCGTTCGCGTTTGTGGGGGAAACGCCGGGTTTACCCAACGGTGCAAACTGCAGTGTGGGCGTGGCATTAGCTATCCTCGGATAATCGATCCGGTAGGAGCCTTCTTTTTCGTCGTCTTCCTCATCTGTACGCTTTTTCTTCTTACTTCCCACGAGGCGAGATAGGCCGTACCCGCCCAGAGCGCCCACACCTAATGCACCGCCGCCAAGCAAAGCCGCAGTGCCCACATTACCTAGACCAGTATAGTTACGTGCGCGCGCGAAACCACGTAGCAATGGCGACAGTATTGGACCAGCTTTGTCTATCGTATCCTGTTCAACCATTCCTCTACCTACGCCGCCAAATGTACCGGCCATGTTCTTAATGCCACTATACATTGGCTGAACCATAGTTTTATTAAGGGCATCGGCAGTCTCAAGAGCACGATCGCTGTCTGTTATATCGCCGACCCTGTTGGCAGAGGATATGGGCCTGTAGCCCGCCTCAAGAAAGGGGGCGTTCAGTCGCATACCGTAACTTGAAACGGGGGGTGGCATGGCACCTATAACGCCGATTTGAGGATTTAGACGAGGCTTATAGCCCGAATACTCAGTGCGTCTAGACAAAAATGGATCCGAAAGCGACGGGGGGCCGAAGCCCCCCGTTATACCGCTGTGTCCACGCTCACGCCTGGGCTCACCGAACACAGGCGGGGGGTTAGCGGCGGTTTTTACCGCCTCTTGTTTCCCTTCCGCAGCATACTGCGCCTTTAGCTTCTCTGCCTGCCGCGGCGTTAGCTTATTACCGGCCTCGTCCACCGGTACAAGCCGAGCGTATACCGACGCAGGCTGCGCCAGCGCCTGTGACTCGATCTGTTTCTTAATTGCTTTGGCCTTTTCGCGCTCGGGATTGACCTGCCGCGCGTAGTTATAGCCAACGGCCCCGGTACCTGCGGCCAAAGCCCCGGCTCCCAGCCCATATATACCGGCCAATTCTCCCCAGCTCTGATCGCCGCCGACGAGGTTATGCGGGAGTCCCCATTCCCACCAGCGCCTACCTTCTGTAGCCGACTTACTAATATTAGAAAAGGCCTCGGACAGTGCCGCGGCCGCTGCCGTAAGCTTGGTATCTGTGGCGCCTTTTAAAGCATCCTGATACGCGCTCGCCGTCTTAGAGATATCCAGGGGCTTGAATTGTCCAAGCGTATGTTGTCTGTACTCGTCTTGAGCTTCCTCGATGTCATCCTCTAAATCTTGTAACTTCTTCTTTCGAAGAATTGCATCCAACCCTCGGTAGCCGCCGTATGCGGCACCCGCGGCGCCACCTATGGCAGAAATTGGATACCACGGTACGGCATGCCTGTTTTCTGCCTGGCCGCCAAGCCACCACTTAGTCCAACGATTTAGTACATCAGAAGCTGAGTTTGTTGTATCGCCATCAGCAGCGAACTTGCCCATAGCACCATCCGGCGTAGCTTTCTTAATCGGCCGTTTAATCTTGTATGGGACGTCTACGACCAGAGGTCGACTAACGGACTTAGGCTCCCTCACACTCTGCGCCGTCATTTCACCGAGGCCCTGCACTGCGCGGGCGCCGGCACCAACGGCTCCGGCTCCGGCCAAAATGGGCAGCAGGTGTGTTAGTGCATCGATCTGGCCAGGGGATAACTCAGCTTGCTTATCGCGTGTAGCTGCGGGGAGAGTTGGCATTTGTTTCGGCCTCGTAAGGATGCTTGGGAGGCGGGGTATGGCCGTAGATTTCGAGCCAGTTAATAAAGACCGGCCAGGCTTTTTTGTCTGTGTCGTAGTCGAGGAATCGTTCATGGCGTAACTGGTACCATCCATTTACACAGTGATCAATAATACTCTGATAGCGCTCTAAATCATCCGGCAAATATAAGATAGCGGCCTTGGCGTCATATACGTGCGTTATATTCTCATATTCTTCGGCCTTCAGCATGCCTGGTGAAGCGCCGCGAAACGGGAAGCCATCGATGGTGCCAGGCCAGAATAAAGGGTTACCGCTTGAATCTGTCTTTGCGCCAAAGTACTTAGCAATTGCCACTTAAGGCTCCTTCCCTAGTCTACTGCCACGAGGACAGTTTAACGAGACCTAGCTGAGTTCAACAATCTGCCCTGGGTTCTTTTGCTGCATCTTCTTGACAGCCGCCTGGTATTTGGCGTCCTCCGCAAGACGGCGATACTCAGCCAATAGTCCTTCGCGCTTCAAAGCTTCTACATCGTCTGTATCAAGCCTATTATGAATCTTACCACCTATGTACCCAGCGCCGAGACCAAGACCGGCAGGAATACCAACAAGGCCGGCCATGCCGGTCTCTAAGTATTTATTGAAAGCCGGGCCGATAATGGCCTGCCCCGGCGCTTTAAACAGTCCTAACAGCCGACTCCATGTGGTCGGATCAGTGGCATTTTTAGTTAGTTCCACTACTGCCGCGGCGCGCTTTTCGGTTTCCTCTGTGGTAAGCTGTTCTTCAGCACAGCGTAGGAAGAACCCGGCCTTAAACGCGCCTTCTGGGGCCATGGGCGCCTCTGGAAGTGCTAGCTTGGGGGGATTGCCGGCATCCATAATTGCTCCGGCGTCTATGTTTTGTTTAGACGCAAACCCGTCACAAAGATAATTTGCTTCGACCTGGGTGGCGTACTTGGTGCAGTTAGAATTAGCGGCCTGGAAATACTTACAAGTTCCACAGGACGGGCCCAGTGGTTGTGCAGGCCTGTAATTGGGGGGCCCTTCGCCGGCGGCGGCTTTAATGCTTGATAGTTCTAACAGACCGCGCGCGAAGGCATTGTCTTCTGCCTTTTTCTTGTGTTTTCGTTCGGGTAGCGCAGATATGTTCTTGGTGTGATGCGCCCAGCGCCGCGCAGTGCCTTTAGTAAGCTCACCGCGAGACTCGGCTGCAAACATGAAGCGGAGCTGTGATTTACTTTTTGCGGGAATGGGCGTAACCCTCCAGTAAATAGCGCGCTATTTTAACTGTCGCGCCCTTTATCCAATAAATCCTGACAGCGCTGATACCTGCGCTCCTTACAAGGACAATATCCGTGAAAACTTATAGCATCATGACAACTACCGCACCAGGGTTTAAATCCAGGGGGATAGTTGTGCTTCTTTAACCATCGATGTAACTGGGTACCAGTTCCACAACCTGTGATACGGCGATGCTCAGCTCCATCGTGGTTTATGTGATGAAGCGATAGAAATTCTCTGGTGGTGTCGCCGCAACAATCACAGTGCGCTCCCCCGTAAGCTATAAGCGCCGCTTCCTTCAATCTTCGTCGATATGCCAAATCAAGTAGTCGCCGCCATTCTTGGCAACCAGAACAGCGCCTACCTTGAGTTTCTAGAACACGCCCACACGTAATACACATTCCGTACTGCCTACGATACTTTTCCAGTTCGGACGGCATGCGTACCTACCTTTCAGTAGTTTACCGTGTACTAGCACTAGATGACCAGCTTTTTAAATTCGTGGCTAGGCAATAGCGTAGCTTTGCCAATGCCGGGGACGAACACCCGGCCTGGGTCTTTAGGATTGTTAATAGGTAAAAAATAAGCTGGAGCGCTTGATTTCTGACGAGTCCGGGCGTCACTGCCATCCATCATGGCTTGAATCGGCCTGGCTTCTTTGGCTCTTTGCGCGGCAGCTTCTGGTGTCAGCGGATCACCCTGATTACGGGCCTCTTTGGCGCACTCACAAAGATTTTCAACACAGCGTATGGTTTCAATTCTTTCGTCAGCGTGTTGCATGACTCGCGCCATGGCGCTAAAGTGCTGCGCACGATACAAGGCTTCTTTCCAGCCATAAGACTTGAAGTCGCCCGTATTCTGATCCTCAATACGAACCAGGCCGTTTTCGGCCCAGAACTCCTGCTGACGGAACCTAAATCTCTGCCCGACTGGAACGCTAGGTTGTGGCATGGTTAATACATCCTTGTATTAGTAGCCATCTAATCTTTAGATAGCTCTTTCAAATGCGGCTAAGATTTCCGCCTCTTCGTTAGCGCGACGCTCTTTCTCATCTATGGCCCACATGTAGAACCGGTCCAGCCCACGAACACAGCAATACACAGGGAAAAATAGTACTAATAGCGGCAAAGCAGCAGCGTTCGCAAAAGCAATTATGGCATGCGCGCAAAACAATCTAACTTTGCGACAATGATACCAGTAGTTTAGAAGTTTTTTCATAATTAAGAAGAGGGCCCGACAAGGTCGTCCCCGGCGCCAAAGGAGTAAACGCGCACCGTGGCTTGTCGGGCCCAAAATACCTACTGCTTGGCCTTGCGGCCGGGCTTGTTCTTAGGCTTTTTGACCGTAACCGCCGGGAACCAGGCTGTCGGATCAGACGCGGATGTGGCGGCCAGGCAAGTTGCCGGCCCCGTACTCTTTACCTTCTGTGCACTTTTGCCGATCTTCTTGCGACCGGTCTTGGTAGTTGCCATAACGAACCCCTAACAAGAGAAAACGAATTATCCAACACGGATAATTCAACACTACTCAGACATCTGTAATTTACGGTACGTCTCATTAATAAATCGTTTAGTATGGCCTACTGGCCACGGTGTACCACTAATCTGCTTTAGCAGTTGTGTTGCTTGTGCTAACACAGTGTACCGCTTAGAGCTTACGGCGAGCATCATCGCTAAACGAGCCACGTCCGTCAAGTCTATTGTTTGATCGTTTGAAATAGATTCACAGATAGCTTCCAGCGTATCTACCGCGTCACGAATAAAGTCTGTGCGATTATTAACCCATTCGGTTATTGGCGGCAGGGCCGCGGACTCGTCCGGCAAGACTTTGATGGCGTGAATGATACTTTGACGTTCAACTAATGCTAGTTCAACCACCTGCGCCAGCAAGGCCGAATCCTTACCAGTAATTTTAAATGGCTTAAACGACCGAATCGTGACGTTATACGAATGTGCAACCGGCCCGTCTGGAAGATTGTCGAATTCAAATAATTGGAGAGACCGCAGAAAGCGTAGGTGGCTCTGACCAATAACAGGCGCGCGCAACAAACGCATAAGCAGCCGCGCTGCTGGCGCCGTCATCTGCTCAGTCGGCACTTCGTCAACAGGAGCTGTCATTGGTACAACTGCACTTTGACACATCGCTCCATTAGAGCACCACAGATCATCTGGTGGCGGGCTGGTGTCTGCTGGCACTAATGACGTGAACAGCGGCACAGGCGCGGCAGCACTAACAATGATTGGAGCGTTGTCATCTGGCGGCGTTTTAGGCTTGTCGGATCTAAGTGTTTGAATATCAGGAATAGATGAACATCCTTGGCAGAGTCCGCAGTTAACAGCGGGTTGCCACTGACAATGACGACACAACATATCGAGCTCCTTTAGCCGAAAATAATGGGCATAACGCCTTTCAGCACGCCGGCCCACACACCAGTAGACTGTAACGACTGCTGTACTTCGGGTTTTAATCCAGCCAGTGCGCCTAACGTCTTACCGACCATCATTCCAGAAAGATAACCAGAACCAGCAGATGCAGCAATACGAGCTACGTCTGCGGGGGATACCCACGGGGAGTTGCCTCTGGCCAGGCTAGCTGCTTCTACTATGCCTGTTGTTGCAGCACGCACAGCCATAGGCGTGTTGGGATCTTCCCACACAATGTTATTAAACTGATCTCGGGGTATGATGGGTAAAAATGCCGAAGCGCCGGTGTCGAAAGCGGCCGCCTGCTTGTCACTATCGAACCACGCAATATCCGGATATTGTTTCCTGACGCCGTGTCTAATGATAGAAACGATAGAGGATCCGTGCTTCACTGGCTGTATATCAGGCACGACTTCATTGGGCCCGACAGGAGGTGGCCATGGCGCCAGTAGGCTATGACCGCGGCTTAGGTTATCGATAGCGGTTAGCCCACCAGGAATGGCGCCAGTTAGTGCTCCTAGCCCTGACAGCGTGCGGCGCAACTTGCCGCGTTCAAAGTATCTTTCGGGTAATAGCTGTTCACCTAGCCAGCCGAGCCCATAGCCAGCTCCGGCACCAAGCGCTGCGCCAGCTAATATATTAGAGAGCGGCCGAGGCCCTCCCCAAATAGCATTAATTGGTCCGGGTTTGATGCCAGTAACGTCAGCAATAGGTCCCAGTACATCTTGTACCTTCCACGGTTCCGCGGCGGCACGCTTAACGGAGGCATATCTTTGCACAAGCGCTCTAACTGTGCGCGGCACGTCTTTCCAGGTTATATCGGTGTCGTTCATAGCTAATTAACTTAAAAGGGCGTGGGAAAGTCCCACGCCCAGTCTAACACAATCAATTAACGAACGAATAGGCTCGACACGGTACGGCACACGGCATTCGGCCCGAGTAATAGGCCTCCGGCCCCAGCAGCTTCTTAAGCTGTGCCAGAGCACGACGCTTATGAAGCGGCGAAACTGACATATATTCCCCGTCGTCGTCGGGGACGGGTAATTCGCCCTCGTCGTCTAGCTCACTCATGTAGAGTTTACCCTGCGCCGACAGTAGTAGATCCCACGCGTAACTGTGACGAGCGATATCTTCGCTAATCTGGTTCCAGTAACTCCAGTTGCGCAAGTCGCACCAACGGCGCAGCTCCACGTGATTTCTGTAAGCTACACTAAATTCTCGTGCCCCCCTTACCATAGTCTCGTCTGGAAACATAAACACGTCACTTTCCGGCGGCAGATCAACGGTGGACTCAAACAAAAGAATAGCAACAACGACGGCCAACATAGCGCGCTCCTTTCGCACAAGGCCACTAATCGCTAAAAGACGTTGCCCGTAAACGAACAACGCAACTTATAAAATTATGACAGATTAGATTGCGATATTTAGTTGGTGCCGTCAGGTCTTCCAGTAGTCGGCTTCTGACAATAGCACGGCATTCCGTTCGCTATCGGTCATCATGGCCCAGGCTTCTTGCATTTCTTCATGTGTCCTGTCTAATGCGCTTTCATTCTCGTCCTCGTGTTCGTAACTATGGAACATCTTCATATACTCACGACGTAATTTAAGATACTTCTGCATAGCTGATGGCTTTTCGACAGCCGACGGATTAAGTCCCACTATACACCCCAGCCCGGCAGAAGCAATTAATAGCAAGGCAACGATAGCGGCAGCGGGTGAGCGGGCATCTCCACTCGATGTGATAGCGATGTAAGTCAACGTGATGATAAAATTTCCGACGTAGCAAAGATAAGTAAGGCACTCTCGCAACATAGCCGCGTCCCCTAGTAATTGTTAACTAAGTCTATTGCTCCAGACAACCGTGCCGCGCAACTAGTATGTAGCCTGGCTGCCTTAGCTAGCGGCCCGGGAGTCATGTACATACAAAAAGCATTACCTGAGGTAACAGAGCGCTCCGCAGCATTTATGAAGGTTACATTATTGGCAGATAATTGCAATGTAATTTTAGTGGTTGTGTCTGAAGATCCGCTTACCGCGATATACGCAAAAGAATCATTTAAGTCTATGGCCGCAGAGACACCGCCGGCCGGTACTGCTTCTTGCTGCCATACGTGCTTGCCAGCTACGGGCGCGGGCGGCTGGTTTAAACTGATAGCATAGTTAGTATCCGAGACTGCTGCGAATTTGAGGATCGGGTTTACCGGTGACTCTAGCGACAAATACGGCCCAACGCCATCAACAGAGTACACCCCGTGTCGACAGTGTAGCGCCATCAAGTTAACTAGTACATTTAGATCGCCGGCGGCTAGTGCGCTAATGTCGTCTTCATTAGCTACTGCACGTATAGGTGAGACGTAACTATAACAATGACCACTCTTTAGAGTGGTCTGTATCATAACGTGTACGTCAACAATGTCGAGAACTTCAGGGCGTTCTGGATTTAGAAACGGTCCAGCCATTAATCGCGGTGCCCCGACAAGAAGATCTCTAGGTCATGATAAAGTTCTTCGCGAGAACGCGTGTCATCCCAGAATGAACCAACGTGAAAACTGCCAGGCACGTTTTTAACCTGAGGATACGCCCTACGATATTGTCTTTCAGCGTACTCATCAACCTGTCTCGGCGTGTCTACTTCCATAACGCCATACCATAGCGGCCAGGGCACTACACCATCAGGAACAGTCTCTAGAAAGCAACAAGTACAAGCGAACTGCACTTTGCCCTCCCGGAGCCATCTTTGGTCACACGATAGTTTGTGGAGGCGTAACCTCTTGAACCGCCAACGGCTTAATAGTAGGCGGTAGCGCCTGTCGAGGCATATGAAAACGGAAACCTGTACGATGCGTAATGCCGACTATAGGGCCTCCCTCGTCTTGATCAATACGCCAATCATGCGGCTTGTGCTCGATTAGTGCCAAAATAATAGATTGCTTGGCTGTCCAGTCACGAGCGTCAGAGTAGCGTTTAGCGTCCTTTAGCTGGTCTATTACGCCGGCCTGCTTCTGATACCAGTGTCGCTGCGACATTGGCTCCCAGATAGGCAATCGTCGCGGCACTCTCTGCCGCTCTTCTTCCTTCTGAGCATCAATGTCTACTCCGGCCTGCCGTAGTAGTTTACGAATAGCCAAATAGCCCAATACACCAGCGCTGGTACCAGCGATGTATGGCGCTGGGTGCGTCGTAGGATTTAACCAGTCTGTGTCGTCTTGTTGTTTAGCTACAGCATCGTCTTCCTTAATATCCGGATATTGGGCTGCAGCTGCCTTGCGCAAATACTTCTCATAAGCAATGCCCACATAATAAGCCTTATCGGCGCTCTCGCCACGATTTAATGAATCAAGCCGAGCCAGCGCTCCCTTAATTAAAAAATCTCGCTCATTCGAGTCTATGTCCTTATCGACCCATATCTCATTATCTGGAATTAAATTAGGAAACTGCGCGGCAATACCAAATCCACCAAACTTTTCGTTATCTAAAGATCGTTCGTAGATCTGAGAACCATCGACTACATATGCTGTGTACGGACCAAAGCAACCGCAGCGCTCTCGGTAAAGAGCAGCCTTGGGCGCGGCTAACTCATGAATCGACTCTATTAATTCAGAAGACAGTACTGAATGAAGCATACTAGCTCCGCGACAAGCCTATGGTTTGCATTAATCGCTGTAATAGAGACGCACGACGCGCATCCCGGTCAGGCTGCTCAGGTTCTAACGGCAGCTGCTGTTCAGACTCTGCTGGTATCTGAGGCTCTTTTGGTGGTGGTGGCGTATAACCAGGTGACTTGTCGTGCTTACTACCCACTTCTTTAAGTAGATCTAGAAATTGTTGGTTTAGCTTATCTTTGTGCGCGGCAAGTTCACGCAAATAATCATCTGCCGCGCGTTGAGTATGCCCGCGGTCGAAGCCTATGCGGGATAGCATCTTATTGGTAGTACTAAGTGGCAGTCGGGCTATGTGGCGTTGAATTGTCACATTTTTTAAATCTTCAGGTAGCCCGGCGTGACCGCCGAAACGCAAACCCCGTCCCTCGGCCTGCCGTAGTCTGGCCTCGTGCCAGTAAGGATCCAGCAACTGCATAAGCTGAGGACCTTTTAAGTTCAGCCCCTCAGCACCGGAGGGCCCCAATAGGGCAACGCGCAATTTATTCGCATTAAAATCATCTACAAGCTTTTTACGCTCGACGTCAGACAGACCACCGTGAAATACCCCGTGAGGAATACCGGCCTTACCGAGGGCCGCCGCATACGGCGTTAGCCCGGCCTCAATGAAGTTACTAAAGACTACCGCCTTCTGCCGCGGATCTTTTAACTGCTCCTGCAAGCTACCAAACGCGCTCTGCAGTTTGGCCGATTGCTCAAATGCCTTGAGCGGGTCCTTGGTTCCCTGATATGGGTAGGTCGATAGGCCAACCTGACGGGGGCCGGATAAGAACGAGCGAGTTTTAATTAATTCGTCGCGCGTAAGCGGATAGTCGTGTTTCAGTTTCCAGCGCAGGATCCACGGCAGCCTATCAAACATAGCCTCATACAATCGAGACTGCGGTGTAGTCATCTCAGTTACAACATCTTCGTACTTAACCGGAACCGTCGAAGACTCTGGCCGATAGTAATCGACCCTGCCTTTAAGTAACTCTTTAAGCTCCTCCGGTCGCTCTAGAGACGGCTCTTCGGTGGGCGCAACGCCCATGATGCGGCCCACAATACCAGGAGAAACAGGTCGCTTGCCGACAAAGCGCTGTTCAAACTCGCGCGGCGTAATCGTTGTGCCGCTAAGCATTGATATGAGCGGAGCTAGCTCGCGCGGCGCGTTGGTGACGGGGGTACCAGACAATAGGAGTAAGTTCTTGGCCTTTTGCGCCAGGTCAGTTACAGCGGCAGTACGCTTGTTGGCAGGATTACGGAGATTTTGCGCCTCATCGACGATTAAAGTATGCAGTTTTTCTAGTGGAGTCGGTTTAGAAGCACGCTCGTACGAGACGATATCCGCCGGAATAGACCGCGTAGTAAACTTTCTACGTTCTTCTCGCCATGTTGGCCGCAATGCCGCTGGAGAAACTATGGTGTATGGCTGTCCTTGCGCTTCTGCAGCCGATAGAGCGGTTACCGATTTTCCTGATCCGAGCGTGTGATACAGCAGCTTACGAATGGGGTCTGTAGACGCCTCCTCCCTAACCCGCTCCTGATGCGGCTGTAGGATTACGTCTGGCTTTAGCGCGGCTGGCTTATTCATAGTCATTACATTAGCATAAAAAGAAGCAGCGATCCGCTAGAGAATCCGGCCGCCGTACACGCAGTAATTAGCAGCCGCGTACGTAGGTTCTTGCCTTCAATAAGGAAGAGTGCGCCAACAAACGATAAAAATGGCAGCGCAGAACCTGACAGCATCGCCAACATAAGTAATTTGTGGCTGACCGCGTAAACGTAACTCGCGTAGGCAAGCTCGTATAACACAGCAGACAAATAAACAAACACGTATATTCGCCAGGATTGTAATTTTTCCATGGCGCCCTCCGTGACGAAGAAAGTCAGCGACATAAGCCCGTTTCTGCCGCTAGTACAGTATAGCGTTGGTGATAGTTAAAAAGAAACGGCGGCTATCGTGCCGCCGTTTCTTAATTACTCCTTGCCGCGCAAAAATTCCGTACATTGCGCCAGTGTCGCCGGCCGCGGAACAGTGGCGACAAGTTCCGCCAAATCCCCACGAGCCGGCTCCCAGCCCATGGTCATTTTATATAGGCGCAGCGCGCGCTTATACAAGACAGCTTCCTGCTGTGTTATTTCATTGCGGCGTTGGTTGCAACTGTTGCAAGCCAGCACCAGGTTCTTCTGCCAATCGTTAGACCCCCCGTCCGTTAAGGGGACTACGTGATCGACAGTTGCTGTCGACCGCATGAGCGGTCGCCGACACCAGTTACAATAGGCTACTCGCCTACCCCGGAAGAGCTTGTCTCTTTCCCAGGCATAAGACGAGTAGCGGTTACCAGCCATAACTACCCCCCTGTTAGAGCCTTAGTTTGCCGACTGCCGATGTCAAACACCTGTTTGACAATCGATGTAATGCCGCCGAATTCCATAAGAACTCGGTCAGCGCCCACGAGCGCCTTTGCCTGGACCGACCAGGCGTGGTCGTTGAACCGGGTAACAATAACCCAATCCGACTGGGGCATCTTGTTTACTCTGTCGCCCGCAGAGACATCCTTGTCAATAAACTGCAGGCGGACTTTGACGTTGCTGCACCTTGCCTCGACCTCTTGTGCCTGGCTGGCCAGCAGGCCGACAATAGTGATGCGCGGCCTCGTATCGACAGTTGCCGCGGACACGGTTGGCTTATTAAGCGCCGCGCCAAGCATGTTCTCGAGACGGTCCATTTTGGCCCTCAGGCGCGACTCCGCCTCATCCACGCGCCCAAGCATCTTCCTGGCAAACGCCACCAGGAACTCTTCCGGAGTCATCTGGTCCAGAAGTTTATTTAGTGCCCCTGCTGACGCAGGGCCGGGCACGGGGGCTGGCGGCACGGCGGCCGGAACGGTGGCAGGAGCGGGTTGCGAAGGAATATCCTCTATATTTATCTGTATAAAACGCAACCTCTCCTTGACGTCCGCCGCCAGCCACTCAATGTGCGCGTAATCGTCAATACGCCTTCGCCGCTCCTCGGGGAACTTGTTTTGCGCCCTCCTAACTAGCGCAACCAGGCTATCCCCAGGAAACTGTAGACGGAGCGCGGTAACTTGCTCCACCAATACAGCCCTCTCCTCGTTACTCCAGCAGACACGCGCTTTCCTCATAAATTACTCCTTTCCTAACAACAGTGAATCCACCTTTTCACAAATAAGGTGGATAATAAGTAAATGTACCTCCTGTATGCGCGCCGTATTTGTCGACGGCACGGTCCACTGAAACTCAGCCATGTCCTTGGCGATACCGCCGTCGCGGCCAAGTAAAGCTAAGGTACGCATTCCCTTGGTATGGGCGGCCTGCAGCGCGTGCAGTATATTTGGGGACCTGCCGCTGGTGCTAAGAGCAATGAGCAAATCTCCGGTAGCGCCCAGGCCTTCTACTTGCCGCGCAAAAAGCGGATCGATGCCGAAGTCATTCGCAATACACGTTAACACAGCACCGTCGGATGACAACGCCACTGCATTAAGAGGGCGCCGTGTTTGTCTATACCGGCCGACGAGCTCGCCGGCAAAGTGCTGCGCTTGCGACGCTGAGCCGCCGTTACCGCAGATGAGTGTACGCTTATTACAAATCAATTCGGCGATTGTGTCTGCCAACGTATGTAAGTGCGGCGCAGAAAACTTTAGACAATTTACCAAGTACTGCCACTCTTCGATCTGTGCTAACAGTTTATCCACCAGTTTATCCACTGAACAACTCCTTTAAAAAAAATATCCCGGCAGGTCGGGCGCCCCTGCCGGGACTGGAGGACGTGCCGCGTCCTGAAACTACACTAGAAAAGTGGGGGGTGGGATTTGAACCCACAACTCACCCGGCACTAATACGATGCCCCGTCGTGTTACCACAAAGGAACAGAGCGTAGCTGCCGGGGCTCTGCCTATTTGAGCTACCCCCACATCCTTAACGTCGCGCGGCAGGATTCGAACCTGCAAGCACCGCCGATTACCCGGCCCAGCCTCGATTTACGGTCTGTCCGGAAGGGCGGCCGCTCTATCTTGGTTGGCGTACGCGCGAATAAGTAAATGAGCCGATATTGGGATACCGGCCTATTTAATAATACCAGGCTTTGGGCACTAATTTAGCAATATCCGGATATTAGTCTTCCAGAATGACAGCACCACCATCCCAGCTATACTCTAGCCAGTCACGATCTACCTCATACACGTTATCGATGTCATTGGTGTCTATGAATCTTAGCTTGGCGGACGTTAAATCAGTTAAAACAACGGCATGGTATGATCCCGGCTTGGGGTACTCGTGTACAGCGATAACTGCGCCCCGGTCCCGTTTAATGGCGTCTTCAAGAACGCTCCAATCGTACGTGCCTTCTGACCAGGAGCGATAATGAACCTTTAGTTCCTTGAGTTGCTTGCGAATACTAGCGATACTACCGCCATTAGTTAATTTCTGATACGGCACCCAGTCAGAGCCGTTCCAGCGCCAGTTCCACGTCTCGGCGTCTTCTTGACGTAAGTCAGTAAGCCCGTACAGTTTTTTAATCTTATGATGCCGCGCTAAACTTTCTAGGGAAGTCCATGCGCAGTAGCCGGGCTTTCGGTTAGGCACACGGTTGTGCCTGGCAATGCGGACTTCTGCTAACGCAGGCACGGCCGTAAGCAACAAGCAGGAAAATACCAACAGGCAGCGCCGCATAACTAACTCCTACGGTGTATTATTTATTACGCCACCCACCGCCATAGGCAGCTAGTACTTGTGGCATACCAATGTTACTAAACCAATCAAATACATCATTGGGCTTGGCGGCCGGCCACGCTTTATAGAAATTTAAAGCCATGTCGTGCGGGTCCGCGTAAGTCTTTTCAAGCTTATTAAGCAGCCACGGCAGCAGCATAACCCCCGGCGTGCGCAATACGTTAGCTAAAATACCAATACCGCTCGGGTAGCCAAAAAAATAATTAGACCGTTCTAGGCACCGTAACGCCAAACCAAGAGGTTGAGCAATTAGTGTAGCAACCCTATTACCTAGTCCGCGCAAGTTATTAGCCAAAATTTCTGTCTTATCACGATCCCATTCAGCGCCCAGCAAAACAAAGCTACCGGCACGACATTCTGGAAGGGCGATTACAGACCTTAGAAATCCAACCCATTCCTCTTGCCCCCACAGGCTCCATCCTCCGGCCTTGATGTTATCTTTATCGCGATTAGATACATAAACTGCAAATATCGGGCGCGGTAGTTCAGATATTATCTTTTCGGCCTGGTTTATAGTATCTACTGTTAATGCAAGTGGGTAATGATAATTAGTAGGCAGTCCAGGCAGCCACTCCGCTAGAGGGCGCCCCATCTCTAAATGAATATTGGCTGCCAGATGTATAGGTACCAGCTGACACAGCGGGCCCCATCCCATTTGCGGCGGCCACTCTGACGGCAAAGATTGAATAAGGACTTCCCATGAATTTTTGTCGTTACGGTAACCGCCCCACTTGACATACGGCAAGATTTCTACAAAGTCCGCGCCGCGCTGTGGCTGCTCAGAGGGCATTTGAATGATAACTTCTTTGCCAAATTGAGGTCTTATATGACAAATCTTTGAATAAATCCACGAGAAGTCGCCAATACCAGCTGGGCAGATAAACTGGCAGCAGTGTTGCGGGCCCCCGAAATCCGCCGGTGTGTACACTCGACGACTCATTCATTTCTCCTTATAGACTTAGTCGGGGCCGTACTAAAAGCCACCCGCCGGCCACTGCAGGATATTTAATGAAAATAACCACTGAGTCATTGCAGCAATGTAAAGTAACGTAATCGTCAACAGAAGATACCGACACCAGGCGCGTGACTGATATAGCAAAGTAAAAAAAACATAACTATAAACACAGAGACGACTTATCCAGCATGCCTGAGCAATTCCTAACCAATGAATACATATACTCATAGGTAGAAATGTCTCATTATACCAACGGTCTCCGATGTAGTATGCCGTCAACTCCATATCGAGCGTATGAATAAACACAAGCAGGGGCAGGCATAGCCATAAGATGAACATGGGAATTACCTGTCTACTAACTTCTTATCTTGTTTTAATTTGTTAGTACGCGCGGCCAACATGCCAAGTTTAAGCTTTAGTCTTTCAGCGGCAGGTTCGCTCATGGTAACCTCAATTAAATTAACAAACTAAACCAATTCTACCAGGCTAACCAACAAATCGCCTATGGGATCTACTGTATCGACGTATATATCCGTTATGCACTCGCACACACGATGTGGCGTAACCATTACAAACAGAAACCATAGCAGTTCCAAACCTAGCGGCGGAGAACGAACGTACGACGTGACGTTTACTACGACTGTCTGCTGTAGACCTGTTCCAACAGGCGGTATTCGGTGAGTACATTGTCTTCTCCTCCACACAGGCGCCGCTATAACGCAAGCTTAGTTACGTCGGAATCATTACTAGTCCATCTATGGGAGCTGCTGTACCGCCGCATATTCCCCTTGTATGAGCACGCGCACGACATACCGCTGTTGTAGCAAACAGATAAAGCCGCGACTCCTACGCGCGCTTTAGCCCACGAACGTATTAAATCATACCCACGACTGCTACTTGACACAGATAGACTCGAGCAAACACTATTCGGCGAGTACATTAATTTACCCCTTTGTACAGGCGCTGCCATGCCGCAACGCCTTATTTAGATTTGTTAGGACGATTTTTCATTTTGTCACGAAACCATTGCGCATCTTTTTTAATAAATGGGTTAACTGAATTAAAATCGCCCAGATGCCCCCACAGCAAATGGCAATTATGTACTGTCACATCGCAAAGAGTTATTAGGTTGCCCTCGTCTAATTCGTGTTCGGCGCCACCCGCCCACGAAAGAGGCAGAATATGATGAACCTGCAGCCCTCTTTTAGACCCACATACCGCGCATGCCGGCTCCTTATTAAGATGTGCGCGTCTGATCGCCGGCCAGCGCGAATCCCGCCTTTCGTCAGGAGCACGCGCGCCCAGCCCGACTATCAGCGATTTTTCGCGGTTATACGGCATGCTCCCATGCCGTAAACAACTACGCGCCAATAATATACCGATAACGACGCCTAACGCAACAGGCACCAAGGCAGCTATTATTTCGCCTGACATCGTATAAGTCCTCACCTGCAATAAATCAATGGTGTGACTTGTCTACGCAAACCCACGGAGACACTCTTCCGCCAGCGGAACGCCCTACGCTATATCCAAAGTGATTGTATCCCGATAAAGAAACACTACCCACACGCCGACCCCGGCTAGAATTCGATTTAGATGTAAATCTACCATCAATCCACCGGCCTCTCGTTCTAACTCGTGTCCATACAACAGACAACGGCAACATAACTAAACTCCAACAGCAAAAAACAGGGGGGAGGGGTCGAACGGAGAGGTTCGATATCATAGTGTCGCCCCACCCCCTGTAGTTTAGTGACTCGGCTTCGACACCACCAGCGGCGCGTCGAAGTCGTACCCCTCGATCTCGGACGGCGCCGGCCGGGGGGCTCGCATGCCGAGGTCATCGGCAATCATATTACGCGCCGCTATTAGCGCGTACTCGCTCTTCGCCGCCCCATCGGGAGCGTTGGAGAACACCCGCGGGAGGCCCGCGTCTCCGCCGTAGATGGCGACGACAACGAGCATAACGCTCTTGTCGGCCGCCACGACCTCCTGGCATAGGTTGAAGACGTCGTTCACCACGGCGGGCCCGAAGGCCCGCCGGCTGGTCCAGTCGT
>C687J35021_10000082_pt1 | contig 67838 bp, 75 predicted proteins | sample RifCSPhighO2_12_FD_35021 | JGI IMG/M metagenome (IMG submission 35021) | reverse complement strand
GGGGGGGGGGTGGCCCAGCGTGCCGAGCGTTGGCATGGTGTGTGCTAATGCAAGTCTCGTGCCAAGCTGAGCGAGGCCCGGAGCGCAGCTCCGTGGCCGAGCGATACAGCCTGCGAGCCCCGGCCGGCAGGCGTCAGCGTGGTGACACCCTGCCGGTAGGCGTCACGTGGCTGACACGGGGTGGCGAGGAGTGGGTCCATAATTGTTTACCTCACGTCACATACCGTACACCTTTATAGCCCTTACACTAAGAGCAGGACCCGGGCGGCGTGGTGCCTAGGTACACCCCCCACGGGTATCAATCCTACCGCACACTTGCGCATCTTGGACAACTTGTCCTGGTGAACGGCAGTTCAGGGCCGGGCTTTGTGTCCCCACGCAGCGCGGCAACGTGGGCTAAGTGCGTGATTGTGTGAGGGGCGGGTGTGGCATCAGACGTGCATGCCTAACGGGGCGTGCGAGCCGATCACCCAAACCGAGAGAGGTGACGCCATGACTAAGAAGCACTTTGAGGCGCTGGCAGCGGCAATCAGGCAAGCGCGGGAGGATGTGAGACTGATTGACAACCCTGATGGGCGGGCCTACGCTCGGGCGGTTATCAACCAGACCGCCACTAGGATCAGCGCGACATGTGCTAACTTCAACCCCAACTTCGACCGTGCCCGGTTCCTCGCTGCGTGCGGGGTGGAGGTGACGCCATGACCGCCCACACGCCGGAAACCTATGGCTGTAGATACTGTTTCGGCATTGGGGCCTGTCCGAAGTGTTGGGGCCGTGCCGGATATGACCGCCTCAAGGCCATCAACGCGGACCTGCTGGCGGCGCTGGAAGGGGCAGAAACTGTGTTGCATGACTTGGCTGAACGGGCTGGCGATACACCAGAATGGAATCAACACGGAGATGGGTTCGTAGCTTACCTCAAGGCCCGCGCCGCCATCGCCAAGGCGAGGGGGGGGACGGCATGACCGCCCACACGCCGGGACCGTGGACCGTGTTGATAGACGGAAAGAGTGCTTGGATCATGGCCCGAGACTCTCTGATTGCCGAGGCGGTGGATGAAACCGGAGAACTCAGAGCCAACGCCCCCCTCATTGCCGCCGCGCCGGACCTGCTGGCAGCGCTGGAAACAATGACAGCATGGGTTGAGAAGTGGCAGCGTGATGGCAAGCTGGGCGCAGGAGCGTTGCTCGCAATGGCGAACCATGTGGACGAAGCCCGCGCCGCCCTCACCAAGGTCCGCGTTTAACCATGTCATCAACCGGCAAGTATCCACCGTCTGGGGGATGGACGCGACTAGTCCCAGAGAAGATCCCCCGTGTCCCGACCCCTAAACCAAAGCCTGCCACCGCGAAAGCGGCAACCAATCGTGAACTTGGCCCGAGCAAACCTGAAATGCCAACCGCCAAAGGCAAGGGGGGAGATGGTATAAAGCGGTTTACAATTGTCACAAATAATCAAGTAGGGAAATCTCTTTACAATAGGATTGTGGCCATTGTAGATGCCAACAAGGGATATGGTACAGCCAATGAGGTAATGCTAACAGCATTGGCTGATGGGTTAACCTCAATTGAAAACGAATTGTCAGGAGAGACGACATGACCCAAGACATCCTTGCCATCGCCGCCCTGAGCGCTGCCATCGCCACATGGTCGATTGTGTTGGGGCTCTTGGGAGGCTGACATGGACAAAGAAACGCTTGACCGCTGCTCGACACGGGTGTATATGCTCAGGTTGATCCTCGAACGGGCACAACTTCGGGCTGAGGTGCAACAGCTCAGGCAAGCCATGAAAGAGACGGTGCGACATGAGTAAGATCCGCATGCAAGACGTGAAGCGTAACCAGTTGTCAGTCGTAACGCTCTTCCAGTACCTTATCGAGTCTGAGAGTGGACACTTGGCGAATCTTCCACGGAAGGGGTGCTATCAGGCGGCACTCAGGAAAGTCCAAGCAGCTCACCGGCTGTTTGATAAGACTGGAAAGCATCCGCTGTTGGAGAAAGACCATGACGAAGCCTAGTCTGACCGAGTGGATGTTGTGGGGGGTCACGACGCTGCTTACCCTACGCTGGATCGGTGTCCTGTGACGTGCCGGGTGCAGGGACACTCAGAACCGCCAACCGACGTGCTCCGCTACCTGCTGCGGGAGCTGCTGGCCCTCCGGCACGACTGGGCCCGGCTCCGGCAACCGCCCGGGGGGCCGAGGGACGCGATCACGCGCACCCTGGATGAGGTAGCGGTGGGGATGGAGACGGAGATCAAAGTGTTGGAGGAACGCGCGGGTGGGGGTGTGCAGGACCGCTAGCGGTCAGACTCCGACAAGTGTAGTATACCACACAGGGGGAGCGATGGCAAACTCTGAACTCGTCAACTGGGCAACACGCTGCACGCCAAAGGAGTTTGTGGCCACGGTGCTGGACAAGTTGGAGCGGGCCGACCCAAACGACACGAGGAACGCTTTGCGAGTAATCATCGAGCGGGTGAGCGTGGATCAGCACTTTGGGCGAACGGGGTGGCCCACCGCATACAACTTCGTGTTTGACACTGACGAAATTGTGGCTGCGCTGGGCTCCGATAGGACAACCGAGCGAAAGAAAGCCCTTCCTCTCATCAACGCATGGTTGGAGGCCCACTAATGGCAAACGCAGGGATCGGAGCCGGCATCGAGTGGATCATCGTGAAAGCCTCAAAGGACCCGGTTCGGGGTGTCCCCTGTCTCGTCGGGCCGACTGGGTGGGGAAAGACGCGCTCAATCGGAATGGTGCTGCGCGGGGCTGGATATGACCCCGTAGTGTTCTACAACCCGCAAGTTGACCTGCCCGAAGATGAAGGGGGTCACCCGTTCAAGGATAGCGAGGGCTTCCTGCGCTTTACCCAACCCAGCATGATCCCGCCGGAGCTGATAGGCAGGGGTGGGTGGGCACTGGTGATCGATGAGTTGGACAAGGCCCGAGAGGACAACCAGTCTGGGCTGCTCTCGCTCCTTGAGGAGCGGAGAATACGCTTCACAACGCTCCACCCTACGGTCGCGCTCGTGGCGGCCATGAACGAGCCCAAGCGCCCCCTGCGGCCCGAGCTGCTCTCCCGGCTGCTGCTGCTCCCCTACCCGGGGCCGGATACGCGCATCCTCGAACGGGACGACCTCAAGCGGAACACGTGGCTCTGGGACGGGCTCTACGACGCCCCGCCGCCCATTCGGTTGCCGGAGCGGGAACGCTCCCCACGGGCCGCTCATCGCCTGACGCCGTGGGTCGAGGATGCCGACTTCTGGGGACAGGAGCGAGAGGTCGTCCGCACCCTCGTCATTCAAGGGCTGTGTGACACGGCCATGCGGGACGTGGTGCTGTCCAGGCTGGCCCAGCATCGGGTGACGGTGAGCCCTGAAGAGTGGGCCACGTCCTGCACCCCACGCCAGTTTGTGGAGTCAGCCATCGACGTGCTGACCGGGCCTGGGCCTGAGCCCAAGCGACTAGCGCTCCAAACGATTGTCAACCGCGTCAACGAGGACACCTCGGGCGAGTGGCAGCGAGCGTATGAGGCGGTGTTTGGCAACCCAGTCGTGTTCGAGGGCATCGGAGCCCCGGAGAAGCGGGACGCGGCCATGAAGGAGATTCGGGCGTGGCTAAAGAAAAGCTCTGGGTCCAAGTAAGGCGGTGTGGACATATCTGTGTCTGGGTAGGCCAATACAGTTTGGCCGGGAACGGAAAGTATGTTGAGTGTTGCCGGTGTGATACTGATCCTAGTCTTCCCACCCACGACAGAGAGTGTCTGAGCATGGGGTCCAGACGTGGCTAAAGAAAAGCCGATAACAGATTACCTGTTTGTCTCGGTGTGTGGACACGTGTGTGTATACCCTGGCATTCACGACTTAGCGGTCTTTAGGGAGGTACACAGTGAACCCTGCTGCCGTTGTAGACTGGACAGTTGCTCTACCCGATGCCTCTCCGTGGCCGCCCGACGTGACAAACTTCCTCGCTCTCGTCGACGAGGTACGCCACGCGCCTGAGGTGCCGACAGTCGGGAGTCTGTTGGAGGATGGGCGGCTGACGCTCCTGCTCGGGAAGCTCTGGGAGCGAGCGCCGCACGCCGCTCGTGTAGAAATCCTGCGCCACGAAGCCAGCCACGTGGCCCACGGATGCTGGGCTCGGCACGGTGATCGAAACGTCGTGCTGACAGACCCCAGTGGCCAAAATCCAGTCTTGGCGTGGAACATTGCGACCGACGCCAATATTCATGGGCTCAAAGAGTCTGACTGGGAAGTAGTAGATCGGGAATGTGACTGGGAGTCTGTAACCTACGAACGTCTTTCCAAGAGTCTCAAACGCCCTCTGACGCTAATGCCGTCTGAGCGCCTCTATGACATCATTGTGAAGGAAGCCAAACCGTTCCAAGGGCATACATGCGGGGCTGCTGGCCATTCCTTGGCCGATTCCACGTTGGCCAGCCGGATGAAAGCCTCGGCGGTGGGGCGGGCGGTGCTGGGAGACGCTGGGCCAAACGGGAACGGGATGCGGCCAACTCCTACGCTCCCCGCATGCCCCCCGTGGATACAAGAGGTGCTGGACTGGTTGGTGACGCGGGTCGTGGCCAGAGAGGAGCGGTTGCGGTCTTGGCGGCGGGCACACCGCGTCAACCCGGACCTCCTGCCGGGCTCGGCCCGTGGGGAAGCCCGCGCAGCCCGGTTCATGCTGGACGCCTCGGGAAGCATTGGGGACGAGCTGTTGGGGCAACTCTTAGCGGCGGTGTGCTCGACCCCTGAGCTAGCCAGCTCGGACGTGGTGGTGTTCGACCACCTGTGTCGGGAGCCCGTGGACGCCTCGGACGTGGGGGCAGTCCTGGCCATGTGCCGGTCGGCGGGCGGCGGCACCCTCATCCGGGCGGCTGGCGAGCACCGCGATCCTGACAAGCAAACAGTGTGGCTGACAGACGGGGGCACGGCTGACGGATGGCCGGTGGGGGCTGAGGCTGACCTGTGGGTGGTCGGAGCTGGGGAGCCCGTCCCGGCTGGGGCTCAGGTGGTGCGGCGTGCTTAGAATCTGGCTCCTGGTAGGGAACTGCGGGCATGTGTGTCCACATAGACGAGACGAGCATGCAAAAAAAGTGGATCAGGCCATAGTCACCCGAGTTGATGGGTATGACTGCTGTCGCTGCGATGGTAGGAAACTAGATGGAAACTACTGCCCCTACGCCACCGGCACCTTCGTTCGGGGCTGGGATTGGGGGGAGGATGCTTCAATCTCTGGTAAGTAGATATGCCAACAATCGCTTGGCTGTTGAGATGGTATGAAAGCCAACAAGGAAACGGTTGCAACGATAGCAGAGAAGACCACGAACCTTCCCTGTCTTGTGATTGTGGTCAACCGCCAGCCTTCGGTGTGTTGGCACGCGCCCGCAAAATGCACACAGACCGCCTTGGACTTCTAGGAAAATCTCATAATCTGCCGGGGTCAAACCGAGTCGCTTCAACTTGGCCGCTCTCTTCCAGTATTGGCGAGTGGATTGCCTCTTTTGTAGGCAGATTCGGCACTTCGTCTTCAGCATCTTGTGGGAGCAAAGGCAACGTCTCATGGCCACCTCGTGAGGGCTTCCCCTTCTGTATAAGGGTAGCCAATTAATGGCATGTCAGATCGACGCCTTTTCAACTACTTGGCGGGTTGGGAAATGAGCGACTGCCCAATGAGTTTAATCCCACGGGGTTCCTCAGTCGTCCACTCGGGGGTAATCGAGACCCCCTCTCGGAGCCCCCAGGCCCGCACTTTGTCGGGTTCCAGCACGGTCGGTCGGAGGCCGTCCTTCCGTGGTCGCCCGGACTTGGCGTGGTGGAACCAGACGGCATCGGCCTGCCCAAGCCAGACTTTTGCCCCGCGAACCGTCCGGCGGTGCTGGGTGTCTTCCAACACCTTGGCGTGCTTGAGCACGAGCACCGTGGCGTCGTTGTGGCTGGCCGCCCGGGCTTGGTGCAACCCCGAGATGACGCGGGCGGCCTCGGCGTTGTCGTTCTCGTCCTGGATCTTGAGGGCGGACGTGGCCGTGTCTACGATGATGAGCCCGGGCCGGAACGCCAGACACTCGCGGGTGAGCTGATCTTGCCACTGACGGCCAAGGGTGAAGTGCTCCACGTGGAGAAACTGGGACAGCCGCGTGATGTCCGGCCTCCCCACCCCCAGCCAGACCCAGCGCAGGTAGGCTTGCAAGTCTGGCAGGGAGTTTTCCTCATCCACGTAGAGCACCCGGGTCTGCTCCACCCGTCGCCCGAGGAACGGCAGCCCGGCCGCCACCGAGAACGCCAGCGTGTAGCTCAGGAAACTCTTGCCGACTCCTGCGTCGCCGGCCAGCACCACGAGCGTACCACGCGGCAGCATCCCGTTCGCCACCCAGTGTGGTTCTTGCGGGGTTTCGGTCAGCAGGCGCGAGAGGTCGAGGGGCACGATTCACATTCTACCAAAGGGAGGCGCGTATGCCAAGACGCTCGCATCACAAGAAGCCTGAGACCGAGAAGGTAGACTCTCGGATGCTTGAACACTCGCTGGTCGGGTTGTCAGCCCTCCACGAAGTCCGACTCCCCGAGCCACCCGAGCGACCGTACGGGCCCGTCAGGGTGCTTGACAAGAACGGCAATCTGTGTAGAGTGGTGAGTGTCGATGAACTCAAACGGCGGCGTGTCACCACACGGCAGAGTTTTGCTTAGTGTGTACTACCACACAAAATGCCCGCATGTGTGTGTTGAGAGGACAGAGGCTGCGTGGGTCTACCCAAGGACAATAAGTATGTGTTGCCGGTGCCGGGGAGAAACATCGGGGAATGGAATCACAGACGACTATAGTGCCCTCTGTGCCTGTCGTAGAAGAGGCTAGGAGACACGAGCATGGCCACCATCTGCACCCACTTGAAGCATCATCAGACATACGAGGTCTCCTGCGCCAGATGTGGAGAGCTTCGATGGCCGTATTTGCCTGAGAAACCAGCTATATACACCTGCTCACGGTGCGTGAGTGGTGTGGGGGCCGCTCGGCGCGAGGCCGGCAGACGTCTCCGGCCCAAAGGAAGCCCTCCCCTAGGCGGTAAGCGCTGACTAGAATGCCATCCTACAGCCCAAGCCGTACCGCTGACTGGCTCCGGTGTCCTATGTACGCGACTCTAAAGCGTTCTTGGGAGCCGCTGGGTAGGGTATGGACCCCGAACATGCTCTTGGGGTCCGCCATCGGGGACGCGCTCTCCGAACACTATCGGGGCCACCCAACCCCAGTTCCCGAGGACACGCTGCGCCGCGTCATCCTGGAGGGCTTCCGGGACAACGACACCTGGACGCGGGAGGCGCTGGTCAAGCTGGCCCAGAAGGGGTACGAGGCCGGACGCGGGGACAACCTGCGAGACCACGGCGAGGTGTTGATGGTGGATGAGCCCCTGCCGAGCACCGCCCGCCCGGACCTCGTGCAGCGCATCCCCGGTCAAGGGCTCGTGGTGACGGACACGAAGGTCACGATGCGGGCCGGTGAGGACAAACTGACCGAATACTTCACCAGTCACCAGCTCTTCCATTATGCGTGGGAGGTCGGTGAGGTGTTGCGGGAGCCTGTCTCGTGGGCCCGGGTTCACATGATCCAACTGGCCCCGCGTGTGCAGACGTTCCTCCACCCTGTCGAGGTGACCCCCGCCCGGCTCACGTTTTGGCTAAAAGGGGCTGAGCAGGCATGGTTTGACATGGACAAAACGTTTGATGAAGACGAGCCGTGGTGTCGAGACTCCACCCCGAACTTCACGGCCTGTTACGGCAAGTACGGCCCGTGTGAGTATATCCCAGCTTGTCATGTGCTACACTTGGACCCAGACCAGATGGAGAGTGCTTATGGCCGGCTGGAACGGAAGGTTTGATGGAACATGGTTTGTTGAGGTGCCTGAGTGTGGGCATGTGTTGATGCCACCACTCACAAACCTAAATGGTAAGGTGATTGTTATACTCAAAGAGGGGTGTTGCCGGTGTACGCCACAGGCGCGTCCTCATGGTTGGGGTTGTCAATCGTGTAACTCTCGAAAGGACACCTGATGCCCTTGAGAGACGCCCTAACTGAACCAATGTGCGCGGAAGGGTGGATCGTAAGTTCTGGTGGAATCGAAAACAAACAAGTCTGCGCTACCACACTGCTAGCAGCATTTCTAGAGGCGTGTGAGGGTTACGACGGACCGCTTGGGGCTGTAATAAAGTTTGCCCCAGTGGGGCTGAGAGAAACAAGCAGTAACACATACTACGGGCTAACCTCGTATTACATTCGACAAGGAAACCTTCATGCCCTTTAAACGCTGGCAAGACGCCACGCCCCACTACGGTCGCCGGGTGCTCATCTCCGGCCCCCCCAACACGCTCAAGACAACGGCGTGCTTCACGTGGCCGGCCCATCGGCAGCATGTCTCCTACCCGGGCGAGAAGGGCTACGAGACGATCCCGCGTGACAATCCGGACCACACCGCCTGGATCTGGGAGGTGGCCGACCCCGCGAAACTCTCCCCACACGCCGTCGTGACCGAGGTCGAAACGCTCACGACGGAACTCTTGGCCGGCAAGCACGGCGAGTGCATGACGTTCGTGGGGGACGGCGTCCACAAACTCTACACGTGGTACTTCGAGCGGGCGTGGCTCGACCTTGGGCAGCGGGAGGAGACGGTCGGGCAAGCCTACGGGAAGGCCCACCGGGACTTCGGGGCGTACCTCAACAAAGTCTTGCAATCCCAGGTGCCGTATGTTGTAATGACGGCATGGGAAGGCCGCACGAAGGACGACCCGACCGACAAGTCCAAGAACGCGCCGAGCCACATCTTCCCCGACCTGCCGGGCATGATGGCGTCACGGATCGTGGGCGAGTTCTCGGTCGTGCTGTACGCGGAAGTGGACCCGCCCACCCCGCAGGGGAAGGTCACCGCACGCTGGCAGATCCGGCCGGCGGGGAAGGTCTGGGGGGTCGGGGTCAAGCTCCCGCCCGAGATGGCGGCGCGACTCCCGAACAAGCTGGAGCCGCCGGACTTCCGCAAGCTGGAACCGTTGCTGAAACCATGAGAACGCTGCAAACGTATGTCGAGAGTTGCGGGCATGTGTGTGTCTGGAACGCTGTAGGGATTTGGCCCACTCACGTAGTAATGCCACTAACCAAAACGGGATGTTGCAGGTGCAGTCTGCCGATAATTCATCACAGGCCCTGTTTGAGCCAAGGGGGAAGATAAAATGGAAGGCATGGACGAACTGTTGGCACGAGCGTACACGCAGGAGCAGGCCGAGCAGGACAAGGAGACGCAGACTGCGCTGCTTCTCACCGAGGGGACGTATCGGACGCTGCCCGCCCTGACGCTGACGGCGCGAGTCTCCGACCGGACGAAGGTGCAGGACAACGGCGGGGGCGAGCGCGGCCGGATTGAGTACCGCTTCTTCGCGCAGGTGCAGCACGAGGTCACGGGCGAGAAGGGTGGGATCGGGCTCACGATGTCCCCCGACCGGGTGACGAACGACTCCGGGCGGCCGGATGCCAGTTCCCAGCGGTGGACACAGGCCGTGACCGCCTTCAAGACGGCGAACGGCCGCGACCCGGACACCCTGGCCGAGGTGGCTGGGTACGTGCGGGACTACCCCGTCCGGCTCCGTATCCGGCGGCTGGAAGGCAACGAGCGGTTCCCAGAGCCCAGCAACTTCGTCGTGGCGCTGAGTCCTGTGCGGGACTAGGTTGGGTGATCCCAAAGGGCCCCGGATGTCGCGGCTGCCCCTTCGAGACCAAAGGGCGGTGGATGGTGCCGGACGAGTACCGGCCCGTCCCCGTCTTGGTCTTAGGGCAGGCCCCCGGTGAGCACGAAGAACGTGGGGAGCGGCTCGTCGGCCGGGCGGGCCGGCTCAAGAAGTGGGAGCCGGGCGAGCCCGCCCCCTTCATCGGAGACTCCGGCTATGACCTGGGACGAACGTACCTCCCGCTTGCTGGCTTGGTGCGAGAAGACGTTTCCCTCGCCAATGTCGTCCGATGCCGCGTTGGTGGCTCTAACCAGCTACCTACATTGGAACGAGTGGAGGTCAGAAACGCGATCCAGCACTGCCAGCAGGCATACTTTCGACCCCCGGCGGCGTGTATGGTTGTCGTCGCCCTCGGCGGTTACGCACTCTGGGCCACCACAGGGGAAGACGGCGGCGACCCGCCCCCCTACGGCATCTCACGAAAGATAGCCGGGTGGCGCGGGTGGGTGCTACCGTGGTCCCCCTTCAAGCGTCAGACGGCCTCGCACGTATGGACGCCGCCGGGAGGCGGGATGGTGGTGTACGCTACCCTTCACCCAGCCGCGATCTACGAGGCCCCGTGGCTCAAGCCAGCCGCGCTTCGGGACTGGCAGAAGCTCGGCGAGCTGCTGGCGGGGCGCTGGCCCCAGCCGATGCCGCCGATCCGGCGGGCGATGGCGGCGTGGCCGGCTGAGTTTGCGTTTGACACGGAGTTCTGGGAGCAGGGGCAGGAACGGCACCTCGTCAGATGGTCTGCGTCGGACGGGGAGAAAGTCTGGGTAGTGGACGCGGACGAGCCTCTGCCAAGGATGCTTGGCACCTCAGCCCAGATGCCGCACGTTATCTTCCACCAAGCCGACGCGGACATTGACCGCCTAGAGGAGTTCTTCGGCACCGTTCCGGTGACACACGAGGACACCATGTATGCCCATCACGCGCTCTATTCGGAACTGGCTCACGACCTGGACTTCCTGGGGAGCCTCTATGCCCGTACGAACCGCTGGAAGCACCTCTCCCAAGCCAACCCGGTCGAGTACGCGGCAGGGGACGCGCTCGGAACGTGGGACGTCTGGCAGGGACTCCGAGACGAGCTGGCCCGAGACCCAGCCAGCGAGTGGGTCTACAGACACGCGCTACTGCCGCTTCTGCGTATCGTTGCTATGGCGCGCAGGGTGGGCATACGAGTGGATGCCCTACGAGCCAAACGGGCTGTGCTCTCTTTGCGGGATGCCCAGCATACGATTGCACTGGAAGCTCAAGCAGCGGCCGGCTGGCCGTTGAACCTCCGCTCTGGTCCGCAGGTGGCCGCGCAGGGGTATGGGGTAGAACGATGGCGGTGACCCTGGCCGGGAACGTGTATGCTTGTGGGCACGTGATACCGCTCGGCCGGGAGTGGAACTCGTGGCCATATGGGTGGGTACTCATCAAGCCAGAAACCGCTGCTACATGCTGGAACTGTACCCAACAGACCGTCCATGCCCAAGCGCCGCCCGCCCCACAGCGTTGAGGCCGACACCCTTGAGGCCCTCCGGCGGCATGGGGTCATCTCGGACGTGCTGGACGCTAGGCTGGCCCACACAGAACTAGAGGGGATACGACGCTATGTTGCTGATCTGGCCGAACGGGACCGTATCTACCCACTCATGCTCCCTACTGCCCAGGCTTCAGGACGGTGGAGTACTACTAGTCCCCCCCTTACCAACTTCCCACGGCATGATCTGTCCGTGTGCCAGTTGCCGCACGTGGAGGATACCTGGTGCCCGCGAGATGTTCGGGGCGTGCTCGTGCCAGATCCCGGAACCTACTGGCTCACGTTCGACTGGCAAGCCGTCGAAGCCCGACTCGCCGCCACCTACTGCCAAGACCAGGAAGACTTGGACGCCTTCGCCTCCGGGGCCGACGTCCACACGCTGACGGCCTGCCGCATGTTCAACGTCGAGCCGCCCGTGACCGACGCCCAGCGTCACATGGCCAAGACGGCCCGCTACGCCCTCTTGTATGCGGAGGACCACCGTGGTATCCTCAATGCCAAGGGGGTAGAGAAACTTGGCTATACCCGGCGAGAGCTTGAGGACTTTGGTAAGGCCTATCTCCGCGCTAAGCCACGGTTCGTGGCCGCCAAAATGGCCGCGCAGCAGTCTTGCGCTGACACGGGTCTGGCTCGTTCCGGGTTCGGGCGACTTAGAAGGCTGTCTGGTGATCGTCGTGCCCGCGCCAAGGAAGGCTGGTCGCACACCATCTCTGCCACGGTCTCAGACATGATGAACCTCACGCTGATCGGGCTGACAGCGGTCCTCCCCGAGTGCTGGCTGGTGGTCAACCGGCATGACGGGGCGGAGGTCGGGTTTCCAGACCGTATCTCCCCGGACCTCGCACACGCGACCCTCCGGGGGCTGGTTGAACGGGAGTGGACGTTTTGGGGGCATCCGTTCACCTGCCCGGCAACGTGGGGGCAGGTGCTGCCGGATGGGGGGCATGTGTGGCTGTGATGAGGCTCAGACTAATTATCGTCTTGGCTTGGTGGTTTCTTATCCCTGGCAACTCAGGAGGGCTGTTTGGTGGGGGAGCGCCAGCTACGGTTGTGGGTCCATTTGACACACAAGCAGAGTGTGAGAACGTACGGAATACTATAAGAGTATGGGGACTTTCTCCATGTTGGTTCAGCGTATCCAGATGAGACTCCTCATCACGGGCGGCACCGGCTCTCTCGGCCACGCGCTCACCCGCCACGTGCTCGCCACAACCGACTGGCGCGTGGTCGTGCTGTCCCGAGACGAACTGAAGCAAGCCCAGATGCGGGCGGCGATCCCCGACCCGCGTGTGGACTTCTTCCTAGGAGATGTCCGTGACCAAGACCGGCTCACATTGGCATTTGCTCCAGTTGATGCGGTGGTACACGCGGCGGCTCTCAAGCGTGTTGACAGCGTGGCCCGTGACCCTGACGAGGTATTTCAGACTAATGTACTCGGAACTCGCAACGTGCTCAGAGCCGCACACCTCGCTGATGTCCGCCGTGTGCTGCTTATATCGTCGGACAAAGCGTGCTATGCTACGAACGCTTACGGCGTCTCCAAAGCCCAAGCCGAGTGGATGACAGTGGCCTACAACACCTACGGAGCCCCGAGCGGCACCCTCTCCAGCGTGCTCCGGTACGGCAACGTGCTGGGGTCACGCGGCTCGGTCGTCCACACGTGGCGGGCCCAGCCGCTGCCGCTGACCATCACGGACCCCCTCGCCACCCGTTTCATCATCACCATGCCCCAAGCAGTCCAGTTCGTGACGGACGCGATCCAGGACATGCAGGGCGGGGAGATCTTCGTCCCGCACCTGCCCGCCGCCCGGATGCTTGACTTGGCCGAAGCGCTCCGCCCCGGGATGTCGTGGGTAGACACCGGCCCGCGCCCGGGTGGGGAGAAACGGCACGAGACGCTCTTGACCGCTGAGGAGTCCGAGCGGGCCGTGGACGTCGGCCGGGTCAGCATCGTGCCGCCCTTCTTCCACCCGTGGACGGACAAGCCGGCGTGGGCGAACGAGCCCTTGGTGACCCCCGGGGCTCGCACGTCTGATGCCGCGCCGGGATTGGACGTGGCGACGTTGCGGAACCTGTGTGAGAGTGTGCCGGAGGAGGGCGTATGACACCCCCGCGCGTCGGGCGAGGGAAGATGATGCTCGGGTGGCATTGGCTGGCGGAAGATCAGCGGCTGAGGTTCGGCACGAAGGAAGTCGTCAAAGCCGGCGAAACCTACACCGCCGAGGGGCCGCTCAGGATGTGCCGGAACGGCATGCACGCCTCGCGTCGGGCGATTGACGCGCTCGAGTACGCGCCGGGGCCGGTGATCTGCCGCGTGCGGCTGTATGGCGAGATTCAGCATGACATCGACAAAAGCGTGGCGCGGCACCGCACGGTCCTCTGGATGGCGGACGCGACGGCGATCCTGCACGAGTTCGCGCTAGTGTGCGGCGAGGCGGCATTGGGACAGTGGTGGCTTCGTGGTGAGGCGACAGACCAGGAACTGGCCACCGCGTGGACCACCGCGTGGACCACCGCGAGGGCCGCCGCGAGGGTCGCCGCGAGGGACGCCGCGTGGACCACCGCGAGGGCTGCCCAAAACATGATCCTCGAACTCATGCTGGAGTCGCTGCGATGAAGAAGGCCAAGGAATACGTCACCCGTACCGATGATGGGGTGGCGTTCAGTGCCTACATCTTTGGATGTCACATCGGGACAACGATGTCTGCGGCCAGCAGGGACTCTCAATACTACTTCCCTGCGCTTCAGAAAGTCGCCCGCGCCCTCTCCGCCCGCGAGGCGGCGATGTGGGAACATAGCCGCCAGATTGTCATGCGACACAGTCGGCACGTTGAGCTGTCACCCGGCGTCGGAGATGACAAACAGCGGTATGCGCTCGCGTGTTTAGACGACGTGCTCAACGATCTGACGATTGAGTGCGCCCTCGCCGCCGCCGCGCTGCGGGAGGAGAGGACGGAGCCATGTCCTGTGTGCGCGCCCATATTCGATGCCGAGAAGATTGAGTCTGCTGTGGCTGTTGCAGTTGGCCCGGCGTCAGCTCGACAATTTCGTCATGTCATTGAGAAGTATAAGGCCGACCTCACCTCGGCGCAGGAGGCGATTCGGCTGCTCGCCAAAACAACTGGTGACGTTTGCCACAGTGCAGATGTGTGGGGCTACCCCGTCGTCAAGGCGGCCCTCACGGAGACACCATGACCCTCTGGTGTGCCTATCTCTACGAAGTGATCTGGTACGAGACTCTCCATCCAGACGAATGGAACGCCGCCGTGCGGGCCCTCTGTGGGTAAGACGCCCAAGCCGCTGACCATCGTGGCCTACCCGCCCGTGTCCGAGTGGCCGGAGTTGGCCGACCTGGAAGCCCAAGGGCACGTTGTGATACGCTTGGAGTTGTCGGAGGCAGACGTGATCCTCGGGCCCAAGTGCTTCCGCATGGTAGGAGAGTTAAAGCCGTACCTGGAACTCGCGATCAAGAACGCCCGTAAGGCGAAGGGAGACCGTTGAGAAACCTTCTCGACCCGGTTCGTGTCATGCTCTTCGACATCGAGAGTTCGGATCTCGAAGCCTCGTTCGGGCATACCCTGTGCTTCGGTTACAAGTACCTCGGGGACAAGCAAACACGAGTCCTGAGTCTCCGGGACTTCCCGGAGCCACCCAAAGAAGAGGAGCCAGACGCCCACCTCCTCGTGCGGGTGAACGACCTGCTGACCAACCGAGCGGACATCATTGTCACGTACTATGGTAAAGAGTTTGACCGCAAGTTCCTCAACACGCGGATGTTGATGTGCGGGCTCTCCCCGCTCCCCCCGCTGTCTCACGAGCACGTGGACCTCTACTACACGGCGCGTGGCAACCTCAAGCTGCACAGTAACCGACTCCAAGCCGTGAGTGAGTCGCTGGGTTGCCCCTACTCCAAGACCCCCGTGCGGGCTGACACGTGGCGACGGGCCCAGCGCGGGGACCCCAAGTCTATGCGGTACGTCATCGACCATTGCCGGCTGGACGTGGACATCCTGGAGTGGTGCTATCTCAAGCTCCGGGCGTTCGTCCGCCAGCACCCACGGGTGGGGCTGGGGGGGTCGTGCCGGGCGTGCGGCGGGACGGCGTTCCAGCGGCGCGGGTTCACCATCACGAAGGCGGGCGGGCGGGCCCAGCGGCTCCAATGCCAGAAGTGTGGCATGTGGGACACACAGAAGCCGGGGGTGGTATGAGCCTGCACACCTTTGTCATCGCTGAGGCGGGTTCTTGCCACGATGGGTACCTGGAGCAAGCCTTCCTGCTTATTGAAGCGGCAGCCCGAGCGGGGGCGGACGCCTGCAAGTTCCAGTTCATGTCCAGCCCGCGCAAGGTGGCCAAGCGCCGGCACGCCCCAGCGTACCGGAAGGTCTACGAACGCTACCGGGTCCACAAGAAGCAGCTCCCGCTTCTCAAGGCCCACTGTGACGCGGTGGGGATCGAGTTCATGTGTACGGTGTACCTCCCCGAGGACATAGAGGTCGTGGCCCCGCTCGTCAAGCGGTTCAAGGTGGCGAGTTTCGAGGCGGGGGACACCGCGTTCGTGGAGGCATACAGGACGTATAACAAGCCGCTCATCATCAGCACGGGGATGGCGGGCGGGGGCCAGCAGTACATGTGGGGAGACGTGTCAGAGGTATCCTACCTCCATTGCGTCTCCGCCTATCCATGCCCGATAGGACAGGCGAACCTCCGGGCTATCGCTCTGGGCTTCGACGGCTACTCCGACCACACGGCTAACGTGCTGACGGGAGCATTGGCGGTCGCGGCTGGAGCAAGCATCCTGGAGGTCCACTTCCGGCTGGACGACACTGACCCGGCGAACCCAGACTACGCGACGGCACTCCGACCCAAGGACTTGATACGCTACGTGCGGCTCGTGCGGCTGGCTGAGACCATGATGGGGGATGGGGTCAAGCGGCCCCAGCCGGTAGAGGCGGCCATGATGCCATACCGGGTGACTGGATGAACCTCCGCATCGCCACCGACGCCGACCGAGACTACTTCCTCCTGCTCAGGAACGAGCCCTCGGCTCGGCGGGCCAGCCGTCGCCCGCTACTCACGGAGGAGGAACACGTCCGCTGGTGGTCCAAGACGTCTGACCACCGCTGGGTGTGTGAGGCCAACGAGAACCAGATCGGCACGCTTCGGCTCAGTTGGGAGGGGATGGTGTCCATCGTGATCGCGCCCACGTCTCGGGGCTTGGGCTTCGGGGAACAGGCCCTCATGCTGCTGGCTAAGGAAGCCCGGCGGCTTGGCTACACTCGTATCTTCGCGGAGATTGCTCCCGAGAACGTGCGAAGTCAGAAGGCGTTTCAGGCGGCGGGGTTCAGCCCCGTGCTGTTCGAGTTGGGGTTGTGACCTTCCGCGTGTGGCGCTGGACCATCACGGTGACGACGGCCACGCCGGAGCCGCTCAGCGACTCGTCTGTCATTGAGAAGAAGTCCCCTGGTGTGGCGGAGAAGAAAGCCGAGTGTGAGGAGATGGTGAAGACGGCGAAGGTGTATACGGGGTTGTACTTGTGAAGTCCAAACTAGAGATTGCTGTGTGGACTGAGTGCCCACATGTTTGTGTGTGGCGGCCCTCTTCTGGGCAAGGCCATCTCTATAACCAAGTTGGGGGTAAGTGTTGCCGATGCTCAGAGGCGACTAACAGGACGCACAGTCTACAATCCCTATGCAAACACTAGCCGTCATCCAAGCACGCCACGGGGGGACGCGGCTCCCGGGAAAGGTGATGAAGGACATCGACGGTGAGCCAATGCTGGCTCATGTCGTGAAGCGGGTGGCCCAGCTCGGATACCCGCTTGTCGTCGCATGGCCCGAACTGGAGCCCGAGTGGGACGTGCTGACCCGGTTCGTGCGGGTGGCTAACCGGCACCCGGACGTGACTCGGTTCATCCGGGTGACAGCGGACTGCCCCCTCTGGGACGCAGAGGTCGGACGGCAGGTCTTGGCTGGATGGCGGCACGGCTACTACGGAACCTGTCTCAGCATGGACGGGCTGGACACAGAGGTCTTCGACCGGGAGACGCTGATGGAGGCAGACGAGGCCGAGACCGGCATCAAGCGGGAACACGTGACGGTCTGGATGCGAGCCAACCGGGCGCTGAGAGAGCCCTACCACCTCCCGGGCACCTACCGCTGGTCGGTGGACGACCAGACGGGGCTAGACTTCGTGCGGGCGGTGATGGCGGCGTGTGAGTGGTGCCGACGCGGAACACCACACCACCAGAACTCGGCGGGGTCCATTGCGGGTCCGGGCCGGACGCCCCGGTGGGATCTCCACCAAGTAGACGAGGCGACGAACCGGGGCGGGTTGGTGGAGTGCCGCGCCTATGACATCCGTATGGCCAAGGTGGGGGGACCTGTGTATAATTCTCTTGAAAGGGGGACCACATGATTCTGATTGCCAGCAAAGAAGAAAAGGCGTTTATCGACTCGCTTCGGAAGCTTGGTGGCATGGACAAGGTATCGCCACTGACTGACGAAGTGGTGGCGCTCAAGAAGCAGATCGTCACGCTGGAGATTGAGAAGTCCAAGAAGACGGAGTCACACGAACGGGAGGAGCGGGAACTCCGGCACATGATCGGGCTGGAGAAGAAGCGGCAGGAGTTTGAGATCAAACAGGCAAAAGATGAAACGTCGTTGACGGTACGGCAGGAGAACCTGGCCGCCGATAAGTTGCGGTTTGAGGGACAGATGAAGTTCCAGCAGGACCGCTTCGAGAAGGAAGTGGCCTACCTCAAGGAAATGATGGCCGATATCCTGGCTCGGCTGCCAAACGTGAACATGGCGATTTCGAAGAAGGGGCGGTAGGATGCCTTCCTTCCAGCCAGGACAGTTTGTTGAGTTTGATGGATCGCAAGTGGGCCTTCAGCAGACCATCAGTAGTCTAGGCGGGCTAAATGGTATGAGCATGGGTCAGTTTTACGGAATGAGTATGACACAGGGACCTCAAACGTGTACAACGACTAACTGGAATATAGCTTCGATGGGGCTTCAGCAGCCATCTCTGGCACCGATTCCAATCACTGACGAAGTCAAATGGCTCCGTCAGCGCGTGGAGGAAATCTGCTGGACACCGTAATGGAGCGCACCCCAGGCGGCTCCCAAACCCGCTCCAAAGCCCACCATGTGTTTGGCGGGGCCCCGTTCCCCAAGACGCTCACCTGGGCGATGGGCACTATAGTCGGAAACGAAGAGAACTCATGGACAGACTGGATCGCTGGGCTGGGAGCGGTGGGGTTGGGCTATGGGGCGGTGGACCATAGGGTCCTGGAGCAGATAGACCTCGGAGTGACGTTTCCCCTTCCGACGCGGCTGGAGGAAAAGGTCGCTGACGACCTCTGCCAGCTCCTCCACTGGCCCGAGCAGGTGCGCTGGGTCAAGACCGGCTCGGAGGCGACGGTCGCCGCCATGCTGATCGCCCGTCGCGCGACCGGCCGGCGGCGGGTCCTTTCCATTGGCTACCACGGCTGGCACGAGGCCCACCTGCCCGGCCCAGACCTCATCGACATCCCGTGGGGGTCGCCCGAGTGGCGGCGGCATCTTGATGGGCGGGTCGCGGCGGTCCTGCTTGAGCCGATGCGGGACTCTCACCCACCCGAGGACTACTTGTTTGGCATCCAGTCTCGGTGCCGGGACGTGGGAGCACTGCTCATCATGGACGAGATGGTCACGGGGTTCCGGTGGGCCATCGGGGGGGCGTGTGAATACTACAAGCTCGTGCCCGACCTCGCCTGCTACGGGAAGGCGCTCGGGAACGGCTGGCCCATCGCGTGCGTGGTGGGGCCGCGTCGGTTGATGAAGTACGCGGTAGACGTGTCCAGCACATTTGGAGGGGAGTGCGCGGGACTGGCGGCGGCGGAAGAGGTGATGCGGGTCTACCGGACGGAGCGGGTCTGTGAGAAGATGTGGGCGCTGGGAACGCGGCTGATGAAAGCCTGCCCAGCCCTCACGGGCTGGCCGGTGCATCCCCGGTTCATGGGGGTGGGGGACTACACCACCTCAGACGCCAACATCCCCACCGTACAGGCGGCGGCCGCGCGGGGGCACTTGATCCACCCGGCGGGCTTCAACATCATGGCGGCGCACACGGAGGCTGACGTGGACAACTTGGCGGAGGCGATCAATGCCGGAGTCTGAAACCTGCGCGTGCCACCGAACGTTGCTCGCGTGTACGTGGCCCTACTGCACAATGACCGATGAGGACTTGCGAGGACACGGCGCGCCGCCGAACGCGGTCCGGCCCATCGAGGAGGCGGGGGATGAAAGTGCGTGACTACGGCGACGAGTGCGATTGCGGCCTGAGCTTCCTGACGTGCTGGTGGCCGCTGTGTCAGGACGTTACGAGCGGTGCATCATGTGCCACTGGATGTGTTCGTCCAGCTTCTTCTCAATCCGAGACAGCCCCTCTCGGAGGTCGTCCAGCTTCCCGTCGATATGCCGCAGGTCGTTCCGGCGGATCTGCCAGACGAGGTAGGCCATTGGAAACAGCGTGAGGGTTCCAATCGCATACACGACCTGGAGCCACAGGTAGAGCGTGTCGGGGCTCATCAGGGGCCTGCTGGGGTTGTGGCGCGAAGTAGCACGTTGAGAAGACCAGGAGACCGCTTGAGGACTTCGATGACGCGAGGGTCGAGTGGGGCCTGGGTGACCAGCCGCTTCGGCAACACCTCACCGGCCGCTGCACCCAACAAGAATGGAACGCCATACCCGTGGGCTCCCGTGAGTCCGTAGGTCGCGGCCTCAGCTCCCATTCCAGTCACAAACGGGTGCCCGGCAAACGGGTTCTTACGGGTCTTGAAGCCCGACAGCTCACCAAGTTCTGAGGGCGGCTTGGGTGGGAGCGCGGTCGGCTTGAACACCGGGGATGGTGGGTAGGTTGGAGCCTTGGGCTTGCCATAGGGGGACAGGACAGGCTTCTGCGGTGGCTGCAGTTTGAGTGGCCCACCTAACCCAGCGAGGATAGCACTCTCGTCCACGTTGCCAAGCCCACGACGCCCAAGCGCGGCGCTGGCCTTTGGAGACACGAGCCCCGCCAGTCCTTTGTTGTAGTCGAACACGAACTTACCAATGTCAGTGTCAAACCGGATCATTCCAGTCTTGTCTGCGAAGTCCTTGTACCCGGCCCACGCCTTGTACATGGCCCGAGCCTCTGGGTTGCCAACCCCAGCGGTATCAAGGGCATCCACGACCCGGCGGTAGAGCCCGGGGTCTTTTGTCCACCGTCCAACGGCGGCTTTGGCCACCTCTCCCGCGTCTACGACTGCGTTTCCCAGCAAGTCTTCACCGGCTGGAGTCCGACCCTGGATTGAAATGCCGAGCGCCTCAGCGTCTCGGGCAGGGATCGTGATCGGCTTGATCCCGCGCGCCTTCTCAGCGACCTCTTTCATGGCGGTATCAAACTCTTTGCTTACGGCTTGCCGGCCGCGCCCATACAGCATAGAGATCAGACCGCGCTCGTCTGAAGAGAACGTCCCTTTGAGTGGAGCCACGACGGCCTTGATGTCTTCCGCGATGCTGCCAGCCGATTTCTCAGCGTGGGCCCGCATCTTGGTTGCTATGTCTGACTCCTGCTTGGCCACTGCCGCCTCGTGGGCCAAGTCCGCCTGCTGCTTCTGTGTTGCATACTGGGCCCGGCCTGTGCGTATGTCTTCGGCGTACTTGCCTCGCATCCCCCTGACCTGCTGTTCGTATGCAGACTTCTCGACTGCCTTTCGTCCAATGTCAGCAGCCTTGATATCGGCTGTCTTCTGTTCCCACGCCTTCGTCCCAGCCGCAAGCCCACGTTCGGCTTGAGCGGCCTTACGAGCCCCGGCAAACAGTTTGGCCCCCTGGAACGGGGCCTCTAGGGCCGTCTGGAGTGCCCCTCCGATGCCGGCACGGCCCAGCGCGGTGGTTGGGCTCTCACCAGCCAGGAGGGACTCGGCTCCAGAGATGGCTGTCTGTCCCCCGAGACGACGGAGGAACGTTGACCCAGGGGCCAGTACGGTACCCAAGGCCCCGGCTGTCTTCGCCAGTTGAGGCACCCGTTTGGCGTAGGCTTCCTCGGGAGTCTTGCCGGTCATCCGAGACTCTAGACCAGCCAGCACCCCAGGCCCAAAGAAGCCCTTGGGGGACGAGAAGAGGGGCCCCTGCCCTCCCACTCGTGGAGCCATCCCAGCAGCTCCTGGAGCCGCCTGGGGGCCTTCTGGAGCCTGCTGGGGGGCCGATGGCACCTGCCTGAGAGCGTCAGCCATGCTCTCGGCTGACATCCCTTCAGGAAACTCGGCCACCCGACCGTCAGTCAGCCTAACGCGGGGCATTGGGTGTCACCCATCCCTTCTTGGAGTCCCACACGAGGTCAGCGGGCGGGGTCAAGGGGCTTTTCGGGAGTGTCTGTGGGGCCCCGGGGAGCACCCGCTTGGCCACTCCGATTACGTCCTCGGGGTAGCCCAAGTCTTCCCAGTCTGCCACGCTGTCTCGCACTTTCCGGTTGATCTGCTCCCGAACGGTGCGGGTGTAGTCCTTCATGGCCTTGGCCGGCACGATGTTGTCCACCGCGTCCAACTGCTTGCTGAACGCCTGGATGGCCCGGATGCCTTTCTCGTCGAACATCCCTCGGTCGATCTGCCCAATGCTGATGGGGCCCCAGAGCTGCTTGAAGTTGAACACAGCTTGGTTACCGCGCAGGACCGTCTCCCGGTAGATACGAGACTTCTGCTGGGAGAACCAGTCCTCACCGGTCGGCAACGCTCCCAGCTTATCCATCGAGTCAATCTGCTCATCGAGGGTGTCAAGACTTCGGAGCACATCTCGGGACTTGAGGACGGGTTCTAGGAGCTTCTGCTTCTGGATAGGGGTCAGCGGTTTCTTCGCCGCCATATCAGCCCGTATCTGGGCGAGTAGCAACGCCCGGTCGAATGTGAGCTGGTTCTGGAGTTTTGCCCGCCGTTCATCCTCATCTTGTACCTGCTGGTTAGCCGCCTCCAACGCCTTCGTCTGGGAGCCGGCATCTCCCTCCAAGTACGATTTCCCTGTTGTCTTCTGGTGGGCGATGATCGCGGCCTGAACCCGGCGGGCATCCCCACGCAACTCAGGGTGTCCAGCCTCAGCCGCCTGCCCCTCCTTGATCCGCATGTCGAGTTGGCCCTTGCGAACCTGATCGGGGTCGAATCCGGCTGCTCGGAGCGCCTTCGGGTCCTGAGCAAGCCCCCGGTATGCAGCCAAGTCTTCAGCCTTGAGGTCTGGGTATATCCGAGACAACATCGTGTCATCGTAACCCATCCCCATCCGTACGAGGATGTCACTGGAGGCTTTGTCAGTCAAGCGACGGGTAGCGAGCCCTTCGGCCAGGCTCTCAGGAACGTTGACCCCCATCCGCTTGGCGGCGCTGACGCGCATCTTGGCCCCATAGGTCCGTGTCCGCTCGTCATCAGATTTGAGGAACGTGTCGGCCATGTCCAGATACCGCTGCTCCTGCTGCATGGCCATCTTCTGTCGGTGCTCTTGAACCCGCTGCATCAGCACCATCTGCTGCATCTGCTGCTGTTGCTGCTGAGCCATCTGCTGCTGGACCGGGTTTGGCTGCCCACGCATCTGGGATACCCCGCCGGCCAGCGCGGACGCATACGCCTGCCCAGGAGATGCGGGCGGGCCTCCCAGCATCGCCAGCGCCTCGGTGGGCATCGAGCCCTGTGACCGGAGGAGGTCGATGAGGGTAGACGGGTTCTGCGGCTGGGAGTAGGCCCCAGCGCCTACCATGTCAGGGGGTCGGATGGTGTCGTCAGCCATTAGGGGCTCATTGGCCAGCGGTCAAAGAGGCTGCCCAGCGTCACGTTCCCACCTCGCCGGAGCCGGGTCGGCTTCCGGTAGCCGGTCATGTCAGGCGCGATCCCGCTCTTGTCCGAGGCATACTCCTTCTGCTGGGCGGCCATCAAGGCCAGCACGTCGTTGAACAGGCTCTGGAAGAACTTGCTGCGCTCCGTGTCGTTGAGGAAGATCGCGTACCCCCGGGCCAGCGCCCCATACACCAGCACCTGCGCGTAGTCGTCTGGGATGAGCGGCCGGGTCGAGCCCGTCAGCTCCGTGTTCAGGTTCTGCTTGTAGAAGATCTCCAGCCGGTACGCCAGGTCCGGGTACGGGTGGATCTGAAGCAAGCGGGCGCTCGTGGGGTCCCCGGTCGTCGCAAGGTCGAACACGGAATAGGCTTGCGGCTTGCCTTCGGACTGATCGGTCAGCTTGGCCTCGGACAGCTCCTCGATTCCCACACGGTTGAGCGGCAGGAGATACCCGTACCGCTTGACGTTCAGCACCTTCCCAGTGTCGGCGGGGAGCGTGTAGACGTCCCGGTAGAGCTTGTAGGAGAGCCCGGCCCCACCCGCGCCCGTGTACTTGGCGTCCAGCGTGGCCGCCGCAGCCGCCGCTGTGTGGGACGCGATTCGGTACACCGCGTCCGAGTCGTTCGCGTCCCCGGGCGTGATGAACGCATACCCGGTGACCTCGACGGCCGGGGCCGACGTGAACGTGAGCGCCGTGCTGCCCAGCGTGGCGGTGACCGTTCCAGCCTCAATCTTGGCTAGCGTGTTGATGACCGTCCGCTTGAGGAGCCACCACCAGTCCGACTTGGCGGCGATGTCCCGGTATACCTCGTTGATGAGGTTCTGGACCTTCGCCTGCTCAGTCGTGTTGCTGGTGGAGAGCCGGAGCGAGTTCATCACCCGGGTCTCGATGGCTGAGTATGTCAGGTTCGCGGGGGTACTCATCTAGCAGCCTGTCGAGTACGCAGTAGTTGAGGGCACGGTGAAACTCCCATAGGTGGGGGCCGCAACGACGGTAAACGCGCCATACGTAGCCCCGCTCGGCACGGTGAACGCGCCGTAGGCCGGGCTGGCAGGCACACAGCCGGTAAGCAGGGACACGTCGGTCGAAGTGAACGTGGCCCACGACGTCAGCATGTTGAACTTGATGGACAGCATCAGGAGCCCACTCCGAGGAGCCCGAGGAGGCGCGGGGTGACCACACCGCCCGCGACCGCCAGATCCCCTGCCGACCAGGTGTCTAACCGAACGATCCCACCACCCGAATTGCTAAAACCACGAATCCCACAACGCACATTGCCTGTAATTTCTGTGTCCGTAGTGGGACCGGCATCCGTAGTGCCGTTTTTCTTTCCCGTGATCGTGCTACCATCAGCCTCAATACGAATGACATCATTGGCAGCGTGCGTGCTGGAGCCCGTCGCGAGGGTCGTTGTGCTCCCAGCAATGATCTTTCGCAAGACATGACTGACTGTTGGGGTTTGGCGATCATCAAACTCATAGGCCGTATCCGTTGCGGTGGCATCCTTCCGGCATACTGCTGATCCGGCCGTAATGGCCTCTACAAGAGAGACTATCGTCACCTGGGCAAAGTGGTCATCAGACGCTAGATCAGAATCTGCCCGCGCCGCGTTGCCGTTGACATTGCCCGTAATCTTCGCCTCATTGCTGGTAATCCCCCACGCCGTTCCAACATACTCCGTCCATGTCAACTGACAGGTCAGACTCGCGGAGTCGGCGCAGTCCCAGTTCTCGCTGATCGAGGTGCCGCCGCGCACGACCGGAAGCCGCTTGAGGAGGCCGCCCAACCAAATCTCAAACGCGCCAGCAAGATTTGAGCGCAGTGCCTTCCAGCCCCCAGGGGGGGGGCCAAGGAGAAGCTCTATGGTCAGATCATCCCAGCGGGTCGAGGCTGGGGTGTCCAAGAGCTTAAGCCGCGAAACTATAGCCTGACGAAGTCCTACACCGACGGTATCAGCACGGTCGAGCGCGACGAGACGGAGTTGCGGGTCGGGATCAGCGACGGGTAGATGAAGCAGACAGGCATTGAGCCCACCCCCGCCGAGGGTCGCCCCCCCATCGGCGCGGAGATCGATTGCAGACCATCCCGGCTGGTCACTCCCACGTGGGCGAAAGGGATCAAGGAACGTTCCAGCACCGATGTAGGGGGCAATGTAATAGGCCATCAGATGTAGTACACGTTTAGCACGATGTCACTATCCCCAATCGACCCCGTGCTGGTCGTCAGGGGGCTGCCTGTGATCGTGAACGCCAGTCCCTTTGTGGAAAAGGACAACGGGACTGGGCTGATGAGGTTGGCCCCGCCGCCGCCTGTGCTCCCTGGGGCCATCACGGTCTTGAGGAACAGTGCCGTAGACCCGATGAGGGGGGCAGACGACGCGGCATAGAAGTGGACGTAGCGGGGGGCAACCGTCGTGTTGAACACCCCATACCCGAACATCGCCGTGTTCCCGGCTTGGATGTTGTTCGAGTTGGCCGAGGAACTGGACACATAGGCGAACACACTCATCGCCAGCGAGGACTGCATGACGATTTGCACGTACCCCGACGAGGCCGAGACGGTGTTCACTCCGCCAGTGGTGTAGAGGTTCACGCCGGACGAGGTGACGAGCAGGGCCTGTGTGATCCCGGCTGAGGACAACACCGTCGCCCCGGTCGTGAGCGTCTGGACAAACCCGCTACTGGCCGAGACCACGTTGATGCCCGCTGTGGTGTACAGATTGACCCCAGACGAGGTGACTGGGATGGTCTGGGTAATCCCCACCGAAGACAGCACCGTCGCACCCGTCGTGAGTGTTTGGACAAGCCCGCTGCTCGCTGATACGACGTTGACCCCAGCGGTGGTGTACAAGTTCACACCGGAGGATGTCACGGGGATAACCTGAGTCATCCCGGCTGACGAGAGCACGGCCGCTCCGGTTGTCAACGTCTGGACCAAGCCGGAGCTTGCTGAGACCGTGTTGATCCCGGCTGTCGTGTAGAGGTTGATCCCCGAGGACGTGACGGGGATGACCTGCGTGATGCCGGCGCTGGACAGCAGATAGGGGCCGGTCGAGAGGACTTCCAGCGGGCCTGAGGTCAGGATCTGGTACGCCCCGGTCGTCAGAGTCTGCACGACGCCAGACGACGCGGACAGGACGGTCACAGTCCCAGAGAGCGTCAGCGGGCCGGACGTGAGCACCTGCAAGGGGCCGGTAGACAGGGCCTGGACCAACCCGGAACTCGCACTCACGATGGTCCCGCTGGAGATGTTCACCGTGAGCCCGGCGCTGGACGTGACCGTGGCGAGCCCGGTGGCAGACGTGCTGTCAGCCACGACCAGACGCTCGCGCTCAACCGTGTTCGCTCCGACGGTCAGCTCGGAGGCGTCCATGATCTTGCCGGACGTGGTGTTCGTGAACGGGAGCTGGACGATGCCGTCTGCCATAGGGAGTCCTAGGTGTAACTCAGGCCGCCACGTTGCGGCTGGTTTGCGATCATGTTGAGAAGTGCGTTCCAGTTGGCCTGTTGCTGGTTTCGTCCCTCAACGGCCCCGTAACCCTGCGCGATCCCGCCTCCTAGGCTGGCGAGCCCTTGGCCGACCAGGTTCCCCATCGGCTGGGACTGCTGCGTACCGACCGGTCCCATCAGACCGCCATACCCGGCCGCCTGTGTCCCTGCTGCACCGATCTGCTGGTTCACGGGCTGGTTGAAGGCCCCTGCGCCCTGCATCGCGGCCTGCGGAACCTGCTGGAGCAGCGCCTGGAGGAGCGACTGCGCCTGCTGGCCCTGCAACTGGGCGAGTCCGGGTCCTAGGATGGCCCCACCCGGCGGACTCGTGCCGGGGGCGTCGTAGAAGCCCGAGCGCCGGCCGGCCTCCGTCGCCTGCTGCATGAGGCCCTGGGCGAACGGGGCATACGCCTGCTGGATCATCGGGGAAAGCGTGTTGATGAGCCCCTGCATTCCCTGTCCAGACATCATCTGCTGAAGGTACTGGCCGAGCGGTCCGAGGACGCCCGCCTGCTGCTGCTGAAGTGGAGAGGTGCCCTGAGCGAACTGGGTCATCCCCCCGAGTGCCTGCGTGCCCTGGCCTTGGAGCGCCTTCTGCTGCGTGGTCATCTGCGGCTGTGACTGGCCGGTCACGCCACCCCCAGCAAGTCCTCCGATCAGGCCCGCCAGCGGTCCGAGCGCCCCCAGCCCGGCTCCGATCCACGGGCTGGCTGACCCCTGGCCGATGGGCATCTGTGGGGTTCCAGCCCCCCAGCCCCCAGCGTCTATCTGCGGGGAGAACCCGCCGCCGTACAGCCCGCCATACTGGGAGGCCGTCCCGAAGTCAAACGAGGAACCGATGTCGGGCGTATCGCCGCCCCACAGGGAGAAGTCTCCCCAGTCACTCCAGTCGTCATACGCCACGGACGCTCACCTCCTACGGTTCCTTGGGAAAGTACGGCGCGAGTAGTTGTGCATACTGCTGGAGAATCTGGGGATTCGCCGTGTTGGTAAACTGGCCGGGTGTGGCGAGCCACGGAAGGCGTTGACCCCCAGCCCAGTACGATGCGGGCGTGGGTGCACCCTCTCCGTATCCCTCAAGAAATGGACCTGGGCCGGCGACTGGGGCCCCCGGAACCTCTGTGATCGACCCCAACTGCTGCAACCGGGTCATAGCTTGCAGGTAGGTGTCCACGGCCCCCGAGAAGGCTTGGTCAATCCACGGGACGCTTGACGGGATGCCACTACGGAATGGGCCAGCCTTCGACTGGCTGTAGGCCCTGGACAGCGCCGGACCTTGGTTCACCGCGTAGACGGCTTGTCGCACAATGTCTGCCAACGCGGTCGGGTCTGTTCCAGCCAGCGCAGGAGCCGCCCGCTGCGGAAGGTCGGCGGCCCCACGGAGCACCTCCGAGACGGTGCCAAAGTCTTTCTGGATGCCACGGATCTCCCGCATCTGGTTCATCAGTTGGTTCTGTTCCTGCTCGCTGAAGCCCATCCCGAACATCTGGGATACCCCGTTCATGATGGCTTGGATGTAGGGGTAGGCCATCGCGCTCAGACCGGCTCCCAGTACCGCCCCGCCGGCTGCCCCACCCCCAGCCGCTGCCAGGTTGCCGGCGAAGGACGCCCCAGCCCCGGTCGCGCTGCCCGCCCCCGCCCCGGCTGAGGCCGGGAACGCCGCCGCAAAGTCCGGCACGAGACCGCCCAGCGCCGAGCCGACGGTCGGGAGTTCCTGCCCAAGGGCGCTGGAAAGGGCCGGAGCCGACTGGGAATAGAGCCCGTACAGGTTCTGAAGGATTGAGGACGGGTCACCTTGCTGGATGCCCTGGCCCAATCCCGCGCCTGAGCGGAGAAGTCCCAAGATCCCCGAGAGGTCGCCGGCCCCAAACCCGGTGTCTGGGCCTCCCCCACCGCCGCCACCGCCGAGGTCTGGGGTTCCGTACCCACCGAACTCGTCACCGAAGATCTGGGAGCCTAGCAACTGCTGGACTTCAGGGGATAGGATGTCGGGCCGGAATGACGGGCCAGCCCCCAAGGCCCCAAGGATGTCTGCCGGCATCCCAGGAAATGGATCGGTTCCTGGGAGCCCTGAGATATTGTCCACGGTCGGAGACGCGATCCCGCCCTGCGCCGGGGCTTGGACTCCACTCCGAACCTGGTCTGACAGCGACACCCCACTCGTGTTCCCGGCGGCCGCCTCCGGGGTCTGGAACGCCTGGAAGAGGTCTGCGCCCTTCTGCCCGACCGACAAGAGCTGCTTGATAAGCCCGAGGAGGTCCCCAGACGTCCCTTGCCCACGCTGGGCCTGATCGGTTGTCTGGCCAGCAACCCCTTGCTGGCCGACTGTCTGGAAGAAGGGGCTCTGGATACCCCCCTGCTGGCCTAGGGCCCCCGCACCAAACCCACCCTGCTGCTGCCCAAGTGAGAGGGGTGACACCCCCGCGCTTACGCCCCCATCCCCACCCTGCGTCAACTGGGCCAGGAGGCTCAGGATGTCCAACCCGGGGCCTGGCGGCATCCCAGGCTTGCCGCCACCAATCAGGCTTCCGCCCATGTCTCCGGCGCTGGCCCCAGAGAAGCCCATGTCGTTGCCAAACAGGAGTCCGCTGAGTGGCGGGGGCGGGTTGGGGGCTCCCGCGAGTGTCTGGCCTTGGGCGTAGAGGCTCTGGTCTGGCATCACTACCTTCCGATTGGGTTCTTCCAGCCCAGCACTTCGATGGTGATCCCTGGTGCATTGGCCCCAGCAGACGACGCCGACTGATAGATGATGGCCTGGCCCACATTGGGCACCTCAATCGGAGTCATCACCATGACCGTCGTAGTGTTGCTCTCAACCGTTTGTGTCCACACATCGACACTGCTTGTTATCCGAATGTGCATCGGATCGAGGATTGTGCCCCCTCCGGTTTGGGCCGACCCAACACGAAGGCTGATCGTTTCTGCGTTGGAGGGGACTTGGCTTGACAGGGAGAGCGTGACTTCAGTGATCGGGTTCGTGCTGATGACTGTCGTGGGCTGGAACGGCGCGAAGATGGCTTTGGGTCCGCGCACGTAATGGTCAGCCACGACTGTCGTGGACGCCGAGGTGTACGGGGACGCCCCAAGATACGTCCACGCCGAGTACGAGGTCGGCATCACCGGCCCGGTCGGCGGCCGCTGACTGCTCACGAGCCCCGCTGCCACCGTGCTGTTCAGCCCCGTGCTGATGACGTACCAGTGGACTTCCGTGCTGGAGAACGCGGCCACCACGTCCCGGCCCCCGGCCGTGATCCCCGCCGTGGCGATGTTGACCCCAAACGAGGACGTGGCCACCATTGAGAAGGATGCCGTGGGGGCCGCCTGCGTGGTACGGAGCAGGTACTGATCGGCCGCGAACGTGGCCAACTGGGACGAGATGAGCCCAACCAGTCCGGTGACATAGCTCCCAACCGGCGGGTTCGAGTTGCTCGACCCGCTGGCCCCCGCGCCCCACCCCGGGATCAGCCCGGCCGACAGCGTGAGCACGTTGCCGCTCGATCCCGACGTGCCGGTGAGGGCCGACGGGAGCAGGTTGGTGTGCGTCTGAAGGTTGAAGTTGATCGCCCCCGTCGTGGGTGAGATGAGGGCGATGGGGTTGTTCAGGATGTTGTTGAACTCACCGTTCTGTGCGGCGGCGGTCAACACTTGGCCCGAGTTCCATACCGTCACCCGTCCGAGTGCCATTACACGTTCTCCTTCGGGGTTTCTTCAGCCGGCGTATACCGCACGCTGTACCCGAACAACTCCAAGTCCTGGTTTGCCCCGCCCTGATCCCACTGGAGTTGGATGCTGCGCCCCCGGTCGGTCAGCTCCGGGTTCTCGGCGTAGTCGAAGTCCGAGCCGCCGAGTGTCGAGGTATCAAGGGTGAAATCAGCCAAGAGGATCTCCCTTGCCAGCCAGCGACACGGTGGTCGCCTGTGAGCGCCGGTCGATGATGGCCGTCAGGTTGGCCGAGTAGGCCCCCTTGGGGTTGAAGTATGTGACGACCCCGGCAAAGGACTTCTCAGCGGTCTCCGCCGCCACGCCACGGTCACTCTTGAACCGGGTGATGATCGGGGTGCGGATCGTTGCCGTGTAGGCAGCCCCAGCGTCGTTCAGCCCCGAATCGCTCGCGTCCTGGTCTCCGTCCCAGACCTGCCCTACGGACGTCCCGAGGAAGAGATGCGGGTCACCCGTGTGTGCCGTGTCAGCAGCCCCCATCAGCATGACCGCACCGGAGATATGATCCCCACCCGTCGTCTTCCAGATGGACCAGAACTTCTTGCCGCCAGGCTTGGGGTCAGAGAGCGCGTAGTTGTAGCAGAGGAGCCAGTGATGGGTCAGCTCCCCCGTCGGATGCACACACCACCCCACGATGTTCCGAGTCGGGTGCCAGAACCCCCACGCATGGTCGAGATGGGAACGCCGGATCACGCCGTCCCGCCACAGCCGCTGGATGGGGAGTGACAGGAACGCCTCCTCCACGTTGCCGAACTTCACCGTAGTCTGGAGCGAGTGGACCCCGTAGGCCGAGAGCCAGTAGACGTCCGTGGGTGTCGTGATGAGCGCGTTGTTGTTGAGGAGCGGCGCACCCGTCGCCACCTGGGCCATCGCAAATGTGGACGGCGTGGCTCCTGAGAGTTGGTAGACGCTCCCGAACTGCGGGCCCTTGAAGACGTAGAGTGAGGCGTAGAACGGCTGACTGACCCCCACGATCTGGTCCCCGTCGCCCACGTTCACGGTGAACGAGCCAGAGTCCGTTCCCGTGCTGTCGAAGATGTTGTTGGCGGCGGTGTAGTTGATCTGGGACGGAGCGGTCGAGAGCCCGTAGAAGAACAGCCGGTTCAAGTGGTACTTCCCGGCGGTGAACACGGGCCAGAGTGACCCGGTCGTCGCGGCGACGAGCGAGGTGCCATCATACGCGATGGGCTGAGTCACAGCGTCTGACACGACGATCTTGTCCCCAGCCCGAACGAGATTCGTGGTGACGTTACTGTCCGAGCCGAACGAGGAGGTGGCGGTGATCGCTGCCCACGTCCCAGACGGCCCCGTGGACTTGAAGATGCTGGCCCCGGTGACTGACACGTACTCCTGTGTGGGTGTGAGCGAGGCTCCGTACCGCCAGTAGTCTGTGACAGCCCGCACCGTCGCCCCCGTGCTGACCATGATCGACCCGGCTGCCGTGGACGCTGAGTTAGTCACCATCGCCGTGGAGTACACGCGGAACCCTGGCCGCTTCTTCCGCTGCCCGCCTTCCCGGTATTCGATGTTGTCTGCGATAGTCAGGAAGTTGGGGTCAAGCACCGTCGGGTCGCTGGCGATATCCAGCCCGCCGAGCGCCGGGTGAACGGTGAACTGGGTTTCGTGGGTACTCATACCAAGACCGTCCGAGTCACGAGGAACGTGCGCGGGGTGGCTTCCTCTACCGACCCTACCAGCGTCAACTGCTTATACGGAAACGGGCTCACCACGATGGCTTGGCCCGCCGTCAGCGTGATGACCGCGCCCCCAGACAGGAGCGAGGTGTACCCCGTCCCGCTGGACGTGGGCTCGACATAGACCGTCATCGTGCCGTTGAGCGCCGCAGGGGCCGTGATGCCAAGGGCGTAGGTGTCCTCCAGCGTGAAGACGGCGTTTCCCGTGCTCGGTGTGCCGCCCGTGGTCATCAGGATGGCTTGGCAGTTGAGCGTATGGTAACCAGACATTACCGAACCTCACGGACGCAGATGTCACAGCGGGTGATCTCGTGCATGGCGCGGGTGGGGGAGATGTATGCCACTTCCACCACCGCGTCGGCAACGATCTCAGCGGTCACGACCGGAACCGGGGCCCACCACGCCCGCAGCCGGCTCCAGAGCAGCCTAACCCAGATCCACATCCACGATCTCCCGACCATCAACGACGTTGATGAGCTTGCGGAACGCACCCTTACCGGCCCCCGAGGTGCTCGGCATCGTCGGGGAGAGGTACTGGATCATGCCGGCACGCGGGTCAAACTGCCCAGGATGCCACACACCCGCGATGTTGCTGTGGGGGTTGGTCTCTGCTGGGGCCTCAAAGGTCTGGGCTTGGTCATAGCCGAACAGTGTCTGGGTGATGGACCGGATGGGCGGCTTGGGCACGTGGTAGGCCACCACCCAGATCGACGGGTCGGGACTCGGGATGACTGCAGAGGTCTCGTCCAGAGCGCCCGAAGCCAAGTTGTACATGGTCTGAGCCCGTCCAACCACCCGGTCCTGCCAACCCACAAACTGATAGCCAGCCAGAGACTCGTCCAACGCTGTTCCAGACGTTGTGACCACCGTATCGGTGTCGTAGGCTGGGTGGAAGAGGTATGGCCCACGCCACCCCCGAATCGGCCGGGCTTGCACCCGCCACTCCCGGTTGTCTTCTGCGGCAGCCTCGGATGTCGTGACCACCACATTGTCGTCATAAGCGGTATGCCATCCCAAGCGAACGTGGACCCACCCAGCGCGTCGGTCCTTCCACGGTGACACAGACCGGCTGGCCAACGACTCGTCAACCTCGGCCGAAGATGACGTAACCACCGTGTCCGTGTCATGAGCAGCCCGATACCGAAGCCCCTGGACATGAGCCACCCCAGCCGTTCGGTCCTGCCAGCCAACGGGGTGATAGCCGCCAACGGAGATCTCATCTGTCGGCACCTAGTAACTCCATTGACGTCTCGGGAGGCGGAAGACGGAGTGCCCAGCGCCAGAAACACCAGTGGCAGCAGCCCCGGCCACTTTGATTTCAATCCCAGCCATGATGTTGTTCACGTTGGCGGTATTCGTGGCGTTGATTGTTTGAACGGCGTCCGCTCGCCATTCAGTTGACAAACCTACGCCCTGAGCCGACGATTGCTCGTCAATTTCCGTAAATCCCGAACCCGCCGTAGTGGTCGAGGCAGTGGTTACATACGACGAGACCCCGTAGGTTGCACTACTCGTATCCGGCGCAACTCCCAATGTTGTCGAGGCCGCTGTACCGGGGTACGTGCCAGTCGCGTTGCTTTGGACAATTGCCCCAGACCCATTCGTGCCGCTAGTGTCAATACCAGCAAACTCCATAATGGACCACGCGATCCTGGATTGCGTCTGCCCAGCGAACGTGATCGAGAGCGTGCCGCTTGACGGCGGGTCTCCCATCGCCCGAAACACGGAAATCCGATGGCTTGGGCTATCAGCCCAGTTTGACCCAAGTACCTGCACCCACGTCAATCCGTTCCCGCTCAACGACGCCGCGTTTGTCGTTCCAGAGGTAGCCCGATTCGACACCGCAACAAGGACGAGCCGATTGGCTGTTGGGGTGAAGGAGGCCGTCGTCGCGCTGTTGACATCTACACCACTTTGCCCGGTCGTGAGGGAGAATTGGGTAATTGCCATTACCTAACCCCACACCTGCCAGCGAATCTGGAAGATCCCAGGGCCCCGAGCGCCTGTACCAACGCTGAGGGTGACTGTGATCGTGTCAGTCCCAGAGTTCCCCGCCGCGTCGAACGCGGTCACAATCAACACGTTTGGCCCGTCGTTGAGCGAGATGGCCGATGTGGTCCAACTGGTCGTTCCCGTCGCTGACCCGTTGGTCCCCGTCGTCTGGTTCTGCCACACGACCGACGTGACTCCCACGTTGTCGGTAGCGGAGCCGCCAAGAACGATGGACGAGAGGTCGGTTGGGTAGGTTGGGTCACTGGTCGGAGAGGTGATTGTGACGGTCGGGGGTGTCGTGTCTCCGCTGACCGACCCAGCCCCCATATCAATCCCGCGCAGAAAGTAACTGTACTGATCGGCGTAGTAGAGCGTGCCTTCCTGCTTGGCTCCGAAGAACCAGACTCCGTTGTTGTCCGGGTCGAAGCAGAGCGACGTAGCGTGCGGGATCGAGTCGTCGCTACCCAGGTTCGGGTCGGGGCGGGCCGGGTCGTAGGGGATGTTCGGGATCGCCTCTCCCCCCACCGATACCATCGGGAGCGCGGTGATCTCGACCCACGTGGGGCTCGTGGCGTCCACGTCCCACCGCCACACGCGCCCGGCGATGTCGGAACCCCCCAGCGGGTTTGCGCCCGTTCGCCGCTCGACGTAGTACAGCATCCGAGCATTCCAGTCGAAGCACATATAGGCGTTGTCTTCTGGCCCACCGAATGAGGTTCCAGGCAACGTGCCCAAACTTATCGCTGTGTGGGCCACGTAGTCGATCTTCACAAAGCCCATGTTGAAGCGATTGCCACCGTAGATCACCCGCCGGGTCGGGTCAAACGTCCACGGTTGCTTCTGAATCCCCGTGCTGCTCATCGTGGCTCCCGACGCATTGAACTTCGTCCACGTCAGGTAGCCTGCTGAGGCCGGGTTGATGTCAAACTCCTCAATCCGAAACGTCGGGCTATTGTGCTCTAGCCGGATGATCTTTTGCCGGATGGGGTCCACGACCGACATCCAGGGGCCCTCATTGCCGGGAAAGTCGATGGACGGGTTGAGCACCACATCAGACCACCGCTTGGTGGCGGGGTCAAAGAGCATGTGGTGGTGGTAGTAATACTGCGGGTCATCACCGAATGCGCCAGTCTCTCCAGAGCAGTCATTGACAGTGCCTGGCACCTGCTCTCCGGGCACAAACCAGAACTTGTTTCGAGACGGGTCCCACGTCCAGCCCACGAAGTCGGGCTTCTTGGGGATCGCTTCACTCGTCAGCGCACACTTATCGTGTTCCAGCACCCACCCCGCCGTGAGGTTGGTTGGGTCTGCAAACCTAGCCAGCAGGTCCAGAGAGTGCGTGAACTGGAGATACGAACCCTGCCCGTAGAAGTCGCCCCCGTTCACGTAGCAGCGCCGATGCACCGGACTGTACGCGATGGTCGCGTGCTTGTCCGAGTGGGCAATCCCGACGGCCCAGTTGGTCGGCATCTTGATCCCGTACCACTGGTTCTTGGTCGCGGTCAAGCGGGGGATCGCGTACCGGAAGGTGTAGACGTCGCGTCCGGTTGCGGTCCCGATAGGCGGGGTGAACACCGCGATGTTACGCGTGGCATCGAAGATGACTCCCCCAGAGTTGTTCCCTGGCGTCCCGTTGGCACACCCACGGTCGAAGACCCCAGGATGCAGCTTCCACGTGTTGTACTCCAGGGAATACTCCCACGTGTCTGTCCGCATGATGTGGCCGGGCGGGCTTTCTCCGGCCGTGATGAGGATCACATTGTTATTGGAGTCGTACCACATGAGCCCGAAGGCGCGAGCGGGCGGGCTTCCGGTTGGGTTCAGGTTTGTCCACGTCCGGGTGGGGGCGTCGTACATCCACGTATCGCTGAAATACTGCGTGTAGTTGCTGAAGCATCCCCCGAAGAGAATCCACTTCTTGGCTCGGGTATGGTAGACGAACTGGTAGGAGATGTTGTTTCGGCCGACTGGGCTGGTGACCCCATCGCCAGCAAAACTGAACGCCGTATACGTGCCCCCAGGACCTGTGGAGGGATCAATCTCCCCCACGACGCACGGCATCCCTCCGTTCCCCTTTTCTCCAAGCACTTGGAGGAACTTGCTGATGGTCGGGTCCCAGCCACAACCAGAGGACAGGAACCGTGCGTTGGAGTCGCTTTGCATCCCAGTCGTGCCCGGCTTGGTCCACGTGTTCCCAACGGGCTCGTAGATGTACACCCCGGCTGGGGTGTTGACAGAGTTCCCGTAGAAGAACCACGCGCCGTCAATCTGAGAACCAGGGTTTGAGTTATCCCCAAAGTTCCCACCCCAGCGCCAGACAGTACCCGTGTCAGGGTTGTAGACCACCATCTGGTTGTCACCCCACGCCGGGCCGAAGTAGTCGTGGATGTTGTTGAGGTCCGCCTGGATTCCGGCCCCAGGGTTCGGGCGCTTGCGGGTCCACTGGCGGTTGTCGATGTCATACGACCACGAAGAGTTCTCGTAGCCGAACGTCCCGTCTATCGGCGTCATGTAGACCCGATCTACGTTCGGCATGTAGACCGTTGAACGCCCAAACCCAGAGTTGGGTGGCCGGCCGCCCTGACCGCCTGGGTTGGCCGCGTCGGCAAGAGCACTCTGGGCCGTGTACAGGTTGTCAGCGACGAGGTACGGCATTTACAGGCCTCGGACGAGTTCGTCGGGGAGTTGCGGGAGGGGCAGGTTCCCGTGCGTTTGGGCGCACGGGTCACAGAGGTAGAACACGTGGGGAGACCACGAGGCGAGGATCGCGCCCCCGTCCCCGCCACAGTTCGCGCAGTAGACCCGCTCGAACAGCTTGCCACCAGGGCCCGTGAAGGTCGTTCGCGAGCGGAGTGGTCCCTTGACGCGACTGTCGGGGATTCCCTCCCAGAGGAAACCCGGCGCTTCCGGGTCGCCCGACATGGGAGCCTAGCCTTCGGTGATCTCGACCGTGAAGTCGCCTGTGACCGATGTGGAGGTGGCGATGCTGAACACGTCCGCGTTGCCGTTAGCCCCCGCGTTAGCGAGGAGCGCGATGGCCGCGCTGGGCTCTAGCGCAACCCAGCCGCCCATGCCGCCGGTCTGCGCCATGCCGACCGTCAGCCGAACCGTGGGCGTGGCCCCGACCGTCGGGCCCGTCAGCGCGGTCGTGCCGGCCGCCGGGTACGAGGGGTGCCGCTTGGCCGGCGTCTGTGAAGACCCGGCCGTCGAGGCCGTGGCGAAAGTCTTGACGCGGAGCTGCGCGCCGCCCGCCGTGCCAAACCGGGACGCGCCGTAGAGCCCCACGATCCGGCACGTCTCCTGGTTGGCCACGGTCAGCAGCCGCATGTGGTCCGTTTCGGTGTTCGCGGTGCCATTCGAGGTGAAGGCGAAGTTGAGGTCGTAGAAGAACGCCATGTTAGACCTTTCTCCAGGTGATAGTGGCCACGACACGGACGATCATGTCAGGAAGGATCGTCAGCACGTCGGAGTCTATTTGCGGGCCGACGTGCCCACCCGAGGCGTCAAGCGCCTGTCCGTGCAGGGTGTACATCCCCGGGCCCAGGGAGAACTCCAGCGAGGCCGGGCCCGGCGGATCAGCCGCGATAGGCTCACCCACCGCCTGCCCCGCCGCGTCCGTGAGGGTGAAGACGTACCGCGACACCCCCGGAGAGCCTGGGGGGAGGGTAAGGTCTTGGTAGGCGATGTCGGTGGTGTAGGTGGCCATCAGGGCTCCTTTAGACGAGGATCTGCTTGGTGGCGAACGCGATGGTCGTTCCGGTTGTGATCGAGTTGGCTGAGGTCCGCAGCCGGATACCACGGAAGCCGACGGGGTAGATCGTCACGGCCCCAAGCCCAGATGTTAGAACTGGGAAGATCGTTGAGCCGATGTTGACGTCGAAGTGAAGCGGATACCATGCGCTGGATTGTGTCCCCACGCCAGTCACCGGAAACGCCACCGCCGGGTCGAACTGAGACACCTCAACGCTGACGAGGGAGGACAGGATGTTATTTGCCGTTGACAAGTAGATTGTGATGGCGTGGGCATCGTCCAAATTACCAATCCCAATGGTTGTAACCGAACTCCCGCTTGAGTTGGTGAGGATGTTCAGGTCGCGCACTTGATACGGCATCTACGTCTCCTTGGGGGAAAATCCCGCCGGGCCGGGCAGCGTGGCGATGGAAGGGGAGGCCACCGCCGGCGGGTCACCACCCGACACGGCGAGTCGTGGAAGCATCAAAGCGTGCGGACGATGTACGTCCCGCCGCATTCGGGACAGTACGAGAAGACGGAGCCGTTGGGGAGCTGGCGCGGGTCGCGCAGGATCATGTCCGGGCGGCTGCACCACCAGCAGGTGTGGATGGTGTTGACCTCCTCGTCTACCGTTTCGTACTGCTCGACCGCTTGGTCTTCGGTCATGTGGACGACGTGGCCGCCGGAGGTGTCGGGTTCGGCATCAGCACGAGATCGGCCCCGTGCTCGATCCCTTCCGCAATCTGCACGAGGCTCTCGGCCTCCGCCCACTGGCCCCGGTGGATGTGGAAGTTATTGGTCGCCTCCGCCCGCTTGCCCTCGGCATCGGTCATCTTGGGCTGGAGGTACTCGGCCAAGTCTTTGTCATCCCGTTCCTTGTCGATCTCAACACACAACTGGGCCCGGCCGTTCCAGTAGTTCACGTTCGCCGTGTCCTGCTCGCACTGATGTCGGTAGGACGCGACCCGGGAGTGAAGCAGCGTCCGCAAGTTCGCGTTCGGCCGGGCGTCCACGAAATACCCGTAGCGCAGGTACTGTTTGAGCAGCGAGGAGGCGTGCGGCACGAAGATCTTGATGCCACGGCCGGCGAGGAACCCCAGCCACCACTCCGCGCAGGGCTTCTCGTAGAAGTATTCGTCAGCGATGGCGAGGTTGATCCCGTACAGGTGGATCTCCTCGAAGTCTTCCATCGCGGCCAGGGCCAGCATGAACGCGACCGTGCTGGTGAAGTAGTCCCGGCCCGCGTACCGGATGGCATCCTCGATGGGATACCGGCAAGAGGTCGGGTACTCGTCCCGCACCTCGATCATGTACACCGGGATGTCGAGCGCCGACAGCCACGGGATGTAGTTCGGGTCCCGCATGTCGGCCGTGAACTCCGGGCTATGCATCTCGAACCAGCGGTCAGCCCGGCGGGGGAAGTTCATGTGGCCCTGGTTCATCCCCCACACCTCGAACGTCGGGTCGTCCCACGGCACCTGATGCAGCGTGTTCGTGGCGAACCCGACCAAGGCCACCTTCTTGCGCCGGGGGGTAACGACCACCTGCGCCCCGCTCCGGTCTCGAATCTCCACGTCGGCGCAGACCGGCGTGACCTGCCACAGTTTCGGCTTCTGTTCGTCTGCCATCGCGTCCCCTTTCGGTCTGGTTAGGAGCTAGAGGCGGTCCAGGTGATGACGGTTCCCGCACCGCTTGACGTGGTGTGCGGGTACGTCCAGGCGCTGGAGAGTGGGTCGTAGAGCGCGAGGGTCTGAGCCGCCGCATCCCATACGAGAGCGGCTCCGTTGAACCCACCGGGAAGACCAGTCGGAGCATTGGCGGTGGATGCCGCCGCAATCATCCCGCCCGCCCCTGTGCTCATCGAGATGTACACGAGCCCGGTAGGAGTCCCCGTACTGACGTTCAGGGCCGAACTGGTCAGCGTGATCGCCTGGGCAAACGAGGACACGACAGACACCAGCATGTCCCCACGCATCGTGGAGACGTTGACGATGTGTGGGGGGAAGTTCTTCCCTGAGTACGAGCCGCCCGGGGCGTCCGAGTTGGACGGGGCTCCGACCAACACCGGGCCACGCAGCCGGGTGTAATACTTGCCGCCTCCGATGTCACCACCGGAAGACGACGTGAAGACGGCACCACCAAATCCGAGAGGCATGTGAGAATCCTTTGCTGGGGTCAGCCCCAGCGACTAGAGGATGTGACTAGGTGCTGACAACACGCGCTTCGAGCGCGGCAATCCGAGCTTCGAGCGCGTCAAGGCGGGCTGAGTCGGTTGGCGGGCCTATCTGTCCCCGGGGGCCAGGAGGTCCTGACGGCCCTGGGGCTCCTGCCGGGCCCTGGGGCCCAGGCAAGATAGACTTCCGCACCACTTCAACGAGCGGGCCAATCCCAGCGAGACTCATAGGGGTGAAGCCTGGCTTTTGCCCGGAGCCAGGCAGAACCGGAGGCGGCCCTAACGGGCGGCCATCTGACGCGACTCTAGACTACGAGGAGCCGCTGGTGCCGTAGACCCCGCGATAGTCGCTCCAACCGCGCCGCCACCGGGCCCGAATCTTGACCTTCATGCTGGACGTCTCGAAGTCCCAATCGTGGAGCACGTTGGGCTTTTCACGCCAGTACGTGCGGACGTTGTGCCTTGAGGGTTCGGACAGCAGGAAGAACGCGTTCGTGTCGGTGAGGTACGGAGTAGAGACGACCACGAGGCCGTCGTCCTTGAAGGCGTTGATGGCGTTGTCCGCCGTGTCCGCCCTGAGTGAGCTGCCGAGCAGTTCCGATGCCAGCCACTTCTGGTTGTACGACACCAGGAGCACCTTGGCCCGCCAATGCACGATCTTGCCCGAATCGTCCTTGGTGTTGGCGATGTCGTTCAGGGCCGTGCGAAGCTGGGCGACGGAGAGGTCCCCGTCGGTGGCCGGCCGGTTGGCGTTGGTGCCGCCCCCGACCAGCGGATGGACCGTGCTGAAGAGTACCACGCCGTCTGGAGAGCCCGTCGTGGTCGTAAAGCCGTTGTTGAACAGGTTGGCATGATCCACGTCGTACGTGTAATTCATGCTCTGCCCGAGGGCCCGAGCGGCGTCCGACACGACTTCCTCTTGCTCGTCGTCCAGGGCTTCCTTGGAGGCCCGGAACGCCAGCTCGTAGGTGTCGGCCGTATACGTCACATCGTAGCCGCTGGCGAGGTCGTCATACGTGACGGCCGCGCCTTCCGCCTTGATCGGCACGGAGCCGAACGAGGCGACGGTCGTGGTCTTGACGAAGGGCTTGTTGCCCATGTCGCGCACCTTGAGGATGCGCTGAAACACCCCAGCCTCGATGGGCATCTCGTCGAACAGGACATCTTCGAGAAACGCCAGGCGGCTGAGGTACAGCGAGGGAAGCGTCGTCCGTAGGGTAGCCATAGTCTGGTCTCCTTAACCAGTCGAGACCGGCACGACGGTCGGCCCGAACAACTGGTGAGTAGACGGCCGCAGGAGCAGCTTTCGGACGTTGCCTGCGGCTCCGGCAGCAAACAGCGCCGCCGTAGACATGATCCCCGCCTCGATGGGGTGCATCCCGAGGATCTTGAAGACCCCCGTGTCAGCGCCGTGCGTGCTGACCACGCCACTGACGGCCATCACCGAGCGGTGTAGCGTGCCGCTGGGGCCTGTGCTGCCGACGGCTCCGGTGGTCAGCACCGTGACCGTGTGGCCGACCCACTCGTTCTCCGTAGACGTGGAGGCATACGCCGTACTGGCGATGGCCGCCCCCGACGTGGTATCACACCCCACAAACAACTGGTGGGGGTCATCGTAGACCAACAGGAGACGCGACGTCTCGGAGTTGGGCTTGGCGGTTAGAGACCCGGTGCCGTTCGCCAAGAAGTTGGCGGCGACTCCGGCCATCAGCGATGCGAGGCCACCCGTGGGGGCAACCTTCACCGTACCGATGGACGTCAGCACCACCACGTCGCCCATGTTGATGTCACCGGCTTCGGATGAACTGACGTTGTAGTAGTTTACCTGGGCGTTCGCCGTTGCCGGCATGAAGCCAAAGTAATTGTTCGTAGCGGGTTGCAGGAATGGCATTAGTCGCCTCTTGAGCGCATCTCCCGACCGTCGGCCTGTGTCTGCCGGGGGTGCGTGGCTTCCTCCAAGCGCACGTTGGGACCGTACTGGCCACGGGCGAACTCCTCGCGGAGCTGCTCCTGACGGCGCACGGCCGACTCGGTGAGCTTGGCGGTGTCACGCTGCTGTTCCTTGCGGCGGGCCTCCACCCAGGACTTGTACATCCAGGCCAGGATGTCTCCGGTGAACCCGCCCCGGCGAATGTTGCCCTCGGGCGAGACCATCGTGTCCACCTTGACCTTGACGTGTGGGTCGGACTTCATGACGGGCTGCCAGTAGCGCCATCCGAACTGGTCGAGGAGCTTAGGATTGATCCAGCGCAACTCCCAGTTATCCGGCACGTCTACATAGCGGCGAGCGTCAGACAGGGCGTAGTCGCCACCTTCCAGCTCCCACGGCGGGGGCGGTTCCGTGATTTCCACGGTGACACCAGCGAACTCGCTGATGTTATACGCTCCCTGGGGCTCTGGGTCGGTGATGCGTGGGTTGATCGTTCCGAGGACTTCCGGTTGCGGGTTTTCTCCCGCGTGGCTGCCAATTCTGGGGGTTCCACTCGGCATTACATGCCCTCCATCTCTTTGATCACAGACGGGAAGCCGCCGACCGCGCCCAAGTTGGACTGGCCGGACTCCTGACGTTTGAGGAACCGCTCCTTCGCGCCCTTCGGGTCCTTGGTCCCCATTCGGGAAGCCAACTTCGCCTCGTCGGTAGAGATTCGGGCCTGTGGGGCCTGCGTGGGGGTCTGACGTACCGTACTCCCGGTGACACCGGCCTGGGCGCGAGTGGTCGCGCTCTGGCGGGTCTGCTCACGGGCCTGGGGAGCCTGGTTGTACAACTCGACAATCAAGTCCGGGCGGTCGGCGATGGCCGTCAACGTCGCCTCCAACAGAGTCTCAGCGCCAGCCGGGTGCCCGGCCTGTAACAGCAGGGCATAGGCTTGCTGGGCCGTCTGCGTGAGGGGATGGGACGTGTCGCGGAGGGCTGCGTACTTGGTGACGAGCGCGTTCAACTGGCTGGATACCAGGGTGGCGCGGGACTGCTGGCCGTACTGCTGGGCTACTTCTTGGCGGGCAATCCGACGCTGTAACGCCTCAAACGCCTGTCGGTCCCCGTTCTGCGCCAGCGCCCACAAGTCGTCGTTAGACGGTTCCTGGGAGGGCTGGGGAGCGGCCTGAGGAGGGGCCTGGCGGACTGCGCCTTGGCTCCCAATCCAAGCCAGCACGGAGTCGAGCTGTTTCTGCCGCTCTGAGTCGCGTCGGTGCATCTCTGCCACGACGTTTTCCAGGGTACGGCCAGCAGGGGGCGAGTCTGCGGTGACGCCCGGCTCGGCGGTGGACGAAGCCGCCGGGGTAACGTCCTCGGAAACAACCCCTTCGGGGGGCGAGCCCGCGTCGTTCACGCCCGGTTCAACTTCCGCCATGTCAAGTCTCCCTTGTCAGATCGTTAGCGTGCGGGTGGGCCTTCGCCACGGACGGGCTTGGTGCGGCCCTTCGGTGGCTTCGTGTTGCCGACTTCCTCACCGAACGGCCGAGCCTTCTTTGGGGCAAGCCCGGAGCCGACGTTCACGTCTACGGTGGGGCCGCCCCCGTTCCGAAGGCGCGAGTACGGCTTGAAGCCCTTCTGGCGGCCCATCTCCATCTTGCGGAACTCCAGCGGGTCTTTGGGTGAGCGGGGGAAGGGGCCGGTGTGGGCTTTCATGCGTGCCCGCCCGAAGACCCGCCGCTGTCGTTGGCCGAGGCGGGCTTCCGGTACGTCAGGGGCTTGGCACATGAGCCCGTGCGCCCGGGCCGCAGCTTGGGGAACACGGTGTTTCCCTCCGCGCCCCGGTGGGCCCCGATGTCGCCTGCCGGGCTCTGCTTGGCCCCAGCCGGCATGTGCTCCATCGGTTTCATGCCCATTTTGTTAGCAGTCGCGTAGAACTCGGACTTGACCCGCTTGGACGAGGCCCCCGAGTGTGCTTTCCGCATAGAACGCATGACTTCTTCTCCGTGGCCACCAAAGTAGCCCTTTATTGGCATGTCAGCCTCCCGACACGGTACATTATGGCACACTTCTTGCATCTAGTCAATCGTTACTTGCTCACCCCAGTCTGAGACTGCTCCGTCTTGCGGACGATGGCCTGCGGGAGGTTGTGGGCCGTTCTCAGGCCCGAAATGAAGCCCTGGGCGTACCCGAAGTCCTTGGATTCGGTCGCGGTGACCATTTTCTCGACCCAGTTGGCCTCCAAACCGGCCAGTTGCTCGCTGTAGACCTCCCAGGACGGATAGGTGACCAGATCCCGCATGTGAGCGGCCACAGTGGCCCAAAAGGCGCGAGTTTCCATCTCTTTCGCGGCTTCGGCCCCCGTTCGGTGCGCGAGACGCTTTTCAAGCTCGGTCGGCATGGTTTATCCCCTTTGTGGGCCCATTTGGGCCATTGGTGACGGCATTCCGGCCCCAGCAGGACTCGCGGGGCCCCCTGGGCCGGCTCCAGCGCCCTGTGGAGCTGCCCCCGTGGCGGCGTTTGTGGCCTGTGGGCCCATCGGCGCCCTCCCAGACGGTCCCTGGAGCATCTGAGCCATCTGCGCGGCCTGCATGAGCTGGTGGGTCTCCTGAAGATGGCGTCGGAGGAGCTGTTTGGCTTCGGGCGGCACCAAGGGGTCCCGCATCGCCTCCTGGTGGGCCATGATGTGGGCCTGGAAGTTCTCCCCCATGACCGGAGCGATGTACTGGCCAGTCGTGAACAGCATCAACTCCTCGATGGGGGAGCGCACGGGGGCGTCGTCCTCCAGATAGAAGTCCGGGTCCTTCCCGTAGGCTTTCAGGAGGTCCTGGTAGGCCCGGCGGATGCCCTTCTTGCCAACCAGCCCGACTTGGACGGCGGCCGGGTTCATCAGGGCCTGGATGATGATGGAAGCGTCCTGCCGCATCTGCTCCCGGTTCATCGTGTCGGAGGTGGCCGCCAGCCGAAGGTCGTAGGCCCCCCGGATCTCCGTGCGGTCCTTCACCCGGATGACAGCCGGCCGACGCCCGGTGACCCGAAACTCCTGCCTCGGGGGCAGGTACTCCTGGTCCAGCGCCAGAATGTCCTCGAAGATGCCGACCCAAAACTGCTGGAACGCCTGCATCGCCGTCTTAAAGCGCAGCCCGCCCTCGCTGAGGAGCGTCTGGGTGCCCTTGGCCGTGCGGGTGGCCCCGACCCGGTTGGGCATCCGGCCCATCGAGAGGTCGCTCAAGCCTGTGAGGCGCTCGAAATACTGATGCAGCGTGGCCTCTTCCTGTGACCCGAACGCCGGGGAGAAGTTGAACTTCGGGATCATCACGTCCTGCTGCGGGTTGTCCACATCCAGGAACTCGCCGGGGCGGATACGCTGCTGGATGGGCGGGATCGTGGAGGACGCTCGCTTGAACCCGAACGGCAGGTTGGCGAGGGTGCCTGAGTCCACGCGCTGGTTGTGGATGGCGTTGATCTCGTCCTGGATGCCCTTGACCATCTCGGCAAACGACAGCCCGTAGAACCGGAACGGGATGGGGAAGAACCGGGACACGCGAAGGGGCCGGCGACCGTGCGCGTACACGTTGTCGAGGTAGTCCCAGCCGAGGATCTTGTCCGGTAGGTCTTCGGACACCCAGACGATGATCTCCTCCTCCAGCCCATCATCGTCAATGTCGTAGCGACGGTAGTCTTCCAGGATGGGCCACTCCCCAGCCCGGGCATCGCTCGACCCGTCACTGACAAGCCCCTCCGCCTGATCTTGGGAGGCTTTGTAGCCGCCAGAGTCGGTTTCCTCATCCCCCACAGGGCCCGACGTCACGAGGGTCTGCACCGAGTCCTCGTAGAACCGACCCTGGAGCACCTTCAAGCGCAACGCGTCCTCGGTCATCCAGAGCCGGTGCTTAATCCATGGCAAGTCCTTGACCTCGTGCCCGCCCCTCGCGGGCGCGATGAGGTCAGTGGGGTCAATCAGGTCTACCTGCGGACCTTCGGTCACCTCTTCGCGGTCCACGAGGACTTGGATGCCGTCCTCCAGCACCCGCATCTCGATGATGGCTTCGAGCGGAGGGCCGCCCTGCGGAGACGTGCGAATCTCGCCCCGCCACTTAAGGTCTCCAGTCGTTTTCAGGTCTTGGGGCTTGTCCGCACCAAACAGCGCCTCGAAAATGGCTTCGATGGCGGTGCCGGGCGGGAACTCACGCACCATCTTGCGGCGGGTGCGTTCCACCTTCCAGTACGTCTTGGCGACAGCGAGCCCGGGCTGGAGAAAGAGATGGGCGGACTGGGTGATGACCGGCTCCAGCTTGAGCTTGGACTGCACCTGCCAGTTCAGCACGGTCTCGACGGTCACACGCCGGTCTTCCCCGGCAGCGGTCGTCGGCACCACGATGATCGGCGGCTGCTGGCCGAGGATGGAGTCCACGAGCCTGGGTTTGTAGGTTTCCACCCCCATCATCGTGAGCGGCACGTGGAAGTTGCTGGCCCCGGGCCACGGGAAGGTCTTGTCCCCTACGCGGTTGTAGTACTGGTCTTCCCACTCCACCAGCCGGGACTCCCACTCGGAGCGATCCGAGAGGGCTGCGTGATATTCGGTGAGGACGAGGTTGCGAAGGTCCCGCTCGTCATCTGGATCGAGCCGAGGGGTCAGGCTCTGAATCAACTCAGTGTTGGGGTCTGGGGCCGGCCCCTCAACCGGGATGTCCGGCTTGTCCTGGCCCGGCTTGCTTTCAGCTTCCATTCACAATCCTCTCACACGCCGACACGGTGGCGTTGCTTCGGTGGTCGTCCAGTTGCTGCACGAGGAGCTTCCGCACGCGGGTACAGTGGTCTTCACTGGTAGCTTCGACCTTAACGGAGACGGGGCCGCCCAGCAGCACGGGGAACAGGAGGATGAAGAACCAGGTCATCTAGAGCAACTTTCCATTGTCGGCAGACTCCAGTTTGTCAGCGTGCGCGTCGGCATCATCACAATGCCCAGGGTCGATCTTGTCCAGCAGCCAGCACAACGTTCGGCCCCACCACGCTCCACGCTGGTTTGCCCGCGCGGCCTCAGCCGACACGGTGGCCTGCGGGGGTGCGCCGAACAGGCTCGCCACGGTGCGATCCAGGTTGTACAGTACGCTCCAGATCCGCTTCCTGAGCGACATGGAACACCTCGCTAGACCAACCCCAGCGCCTTGGCAATCGCGGCCAGCATGTCAGCCCCTTTCGGGCCTCCGTAATAGGTCGCGGCGGCGACGGCCAGCATCGAGATGACAGGGTACTTGGCAATCAGACCTTTGATCGTGCTCACGGGAGACCTCCTTGTGGGATGACACGGCAGTCCAAACGGCCCTCGATACCCCAGTCGCGCCGGACGTCGTTGAGCGTGGCCCGAGGCTTGGCTGGGGTCTGGACTCGGCTTGTGGCGATGACGACGGTTGCCTCCTGATGGGGGAGGTAGAGCCAGAGGGCAGCTCCGAACACGATGGGGGCAAACACCCGCAGGGCGATGAGCAGACCAAGAGAGATGTCGCGCTTCTTGGTCATCACGTATCCTCTCGGCGGTGGAAGAACGCGCACGCGGCCCGGTTGTCAGCCCCGCCGGCCTCGTTGAACGAATAGTGGAGTGCGGCCCCGTTCAGGATGTCGTTGAGTTTCCCGTCGTCTTTGCCCTTCACAGACGGCCGGTGGGTGTCACACCATGACACCTGCAAGCACTCGACCGTCGGGTCGGTCTTGGGCTCGCACTTGGGGCAGTAGTCTCGGGTCACTTTTGGGGTCTCTGTCGGTACCCAGTCGGCTACGAACGTCGGGCGTGTGGGAACTGGTGCCGGGGCCCCCCACGGGAACACTCCAAAAGTCACGGCGACACCTCTGGCACGTAACTGATGATCGCGTCAATCAGGTCTTCTGGAATCCAACAGGCGTCGGCTTCTTGAAGGATGCCGACTGGAGACAAGCCCGTATCGGCCTGAATCAGCCGCACCACCCCATCCGTCAGGTCGTCAATCACCCCGTTTGACCTCCAAACCCCGAGGGCTACCTTCCCTTTCGGGAGTTCAGACTTGTCACACTCATGGTTACCGTTGATCGGGTCGAACCACCGGATCTGACACATCTTGCCGATGTAGTGCCGCCCCACCTTCATGGTGTCCCCCTAGACCCACGTGTCCGTAATGAGTTGCTGGGCCAGTCGCGTGGCCCGTTCCCCAACCTGGGTCGCGTACTTGGAGTCGAGCAACTCTCGGGCCGCCGTGTCCCATTCCTGGGCTTGGAGCGCGGCCAGCATCTTCTTGAACCCGGCCACGCCCCCGACCCCCATGTTGAACGCCATGTTCACGAGCGCCCCTTCCCGGGCCGACGAGAGCGTGACGACCCACGGGAGCCGGTCCCTGAGCGCCTGGGTTGTGGCCAGGAGGTCGTCCCCCAGTATCTGCTCCATTGCAGCATCAGACAGAGGAGGCCCGCCACGCAGGAGATGGCCGTAGCCGATAGTGAGGAACCCACGCGAGTCCAGATACATCTCCGCCGACTTCCCCTCATCCCGCTTGAGTTGGTCACGGAGCGTCACGGTCAGATGTAGCGTTCCGGGTAGAGGAGCCGGCACGGGCCGTCGCCGTGTTTGGCCGGGTCAAAGGGCTCCCGGCTCTGCATGACGATCCCGCCGTCCTTGTCTATGGTGCCAATCCAGAGGAACGCGGGCGGGCGCTTGTTGAACGTTTCGGCGTTGGCCCACTCCCCCACCAGCAACTTGCCGTCTCCGATGTAGAGGACGAAGTACCGGATGGGGATCTCGACGGACATGAGCGCACCGTATTCTCCGGCACAGGTCCCAGGAGCAACCCCGTCCGCATCCTTGGCCGCGTCACTCAGCGACTTGTACGGGAACGAGACGGCGGCGTTGGGGGCGACAAACACGACCTCGTAGGGAGCCAGTACGAGAGCGAGCACAAGGGCGAGACCGAGAAACGCTTTCATCGAGACACCGCTTTCTTCCCCTGTAGGGGGCTGCCATAGCCGTGATAGTCCAATTCTCGCTCGGGCACGGGGCGGGCGAACTCTCGCCGCAACCCGAGTGCCGAGTAGAGCCCCGTGGCGAGGTAGCGCAAGCACGCCTGCGCGTCTGCCCACGGGTGGTTGCCTTCGTCCGGCTCATCATGCGCCCGGCCGTCCTTGCGGGGCGGGTAGACGTACTTGCCGAGGAAGCCTTGGAGCAAGATGGGCGACTTCGACCCGTCCATGAGCATCGAGGGCGTCCCGTCTATCCGCTGGACCAGCAGTTGATGTACGAGGCTCCGGCCGTCTTTGCGAGACCAGCCGTAGTCCCAGCGTGGGTAGATGCCGAGGGTGTTCAGGATCTCCACGTCTCGGATCTCGCTGGCCTCAGCGGTTGAGTTCCGCTGCTGCCCGGCCGGGTCACAGAAGTCCTGGAAGCCTGCCGCGTGCTGGGGATACCACCCGGCGCAGCGTTCCAGCACAGACTCGGCGAACTGGCGGGTGGTTTGCTCATGCCCCACTACCTCGCGCAGGACCAGCAAGCGGTCCTTGGTGTCGATCTGAGCAACGAGACACGCAGGAGCATGCCACCCGAAGTCCCATGCCCGATAGATGACCTTCCGGGCTCGGTGTTCCAGGGCGTCACAGTGAAGCGTCTCCCGGAACTCGGGGTAGACCCGCTGGCCTGCCGCGATCCAGAAGGACAGCTCCATCTCCTGGTTCCAGCGGTTCTCGTCGGGGAACAACCGACGGGCGTTCTCCAGCCACTTGGCTCCGTCCTCGTTGTCCTGAGACTTGGCGGGGTCGGCGCTGTAGTGCAGCCGGACGGCGGTGAACCCCATCGCGTTCTCGGAGACGGTAAAGCCGTTCATATCGTCGGGTCTGTCCCCACCGGCCGGCCGTGGTAGAGCGTGGCGAACACGTTGGAAGCTCCGTTAGGCGTGCTCACGAAGACGACCTTCGCCCCCTTCTGCATCAGGGGGGCGACGGCGGTGTACACCCCGTCCTGCTCCTCCTGGTGTGCAAACTCGTCCCCGACGAACACGGACGGCACCAGCCCGCGTACCTTGTCTGCGCCCCCGGCGAGGGCCTGGATCATGCTGCCGTTCGGGTACTGGATGCGGCCCTCCGAGATCTTGGCCGGCAGCCGCAGCCAGTCCGGCAGGTGGGACTCGATGAACTGGGCCCGCCCCTCGAACCCGCCTTCCGGCATGGCCACCATCCGCACGGCGTCCTCCCAGGCTTTCGTCTGCCAGAGGATGACCTGGTTGGGCTTGAACCGGGCCCACCAGACGCAGAAGGCCACGACCTCCCACGAGACCATCATCTGCCGGGACTTGGCGACGACGACCCGGGGCTTGTTCGTCAGCACGTCCCAGAGCCCCCGGATGTAGCTCAAGTGGCGCGGAAACATCTTCACGGGCACCTCGGGGTCGGCCTCGTCCCTGGTCTGCACGTACTGAAGCCAGAACCAGCCGTCGGCTGCACACTGGGCCTGCGCGAGGGCCAGCGCCTCAGCCGGGGTGATCCGGTCGAGGGTAGCCTGGAGCGAGGCGGCTTCAGCGCGGGTCAGGATGGTTGGCATACCAAACAGATGGCACCGGATGTCGCTGCACGTCTTGCCGCATGTGATAGAGAAGAATTGGGTCAAAGAGTTCTATAAGCATCTCTGCCCACTCAGTAATAGATGCAGCCTCTGGGACTTTGAGGATTTTACGTACTCGGAGTAAAACGTCTTCAGCCGTTTCTTCTGGTGCGCTCATTTTCCCCCCTACAGTGGGCACGGTAGGGTTTCACCTTGTCACAGGCTGCACAGTGGTATACCCTGTCCTCTACCATGCGGCGGTTCACGAACCGGACCCTGATCTCCCACTCGTGAAGTCCCACCCGGCATAACCACGGCCACGTGAGATGGAGCCACACAGCTAATTGCTGGTCCTGAGTGCTAGGCACATCCGCTCGATGGACCAGCCTACATCCCGAATGGCTTCACGCTTGGCTACTCTTTCCCAGCGCTTTCCACGACTCCCATATCGGCCAGAAAGTTTCCACGTAGACTGGTTCCACGGAACCGAACGTTTCATCTATCCCCCTTCCGTGTGATGGGCCAGGATCTGCCCGATGAGGGCCCGGACGTCGATCTGGAGCGGGGCTCCCGCAGGGCCCGTGACCTCCATCTTCCGGTTCTCCCCTGCCGCCGACGCCGACGCCTTCTCCAGGTTGAGGATGGCCCGGGTAGCGGCGTCCAACCCCTTGGCATCGTTGTCGTCGATCTTCGCACGCGCGACGTTCGCCGCCCCGCCGATCAGCTCGTCAGCCGTCCGCTCCATGATCGTCTGCTTGATGGCTTCCCGAAGCAGGTGGAGCTTCTCCTGGGCCTCCGGGGACTTGAGGTAGTTCCGAACCGTCTGGTGGCTGACGTCGAACACGCGCCCAACTGCGCGACAATCCACGCCGGACGCCGTGAGCTTGATGACCTCCTCGACCTGGGCCGGCTTCAACTTGCGCGGCGCGCCACCCCGGTGTCTAAAAGTGTCAATGAACGGGATCTGCATGGACCCCATTATGGCACGTTCTTTGCACCGTGTCAAGGGCTCGCACGTGTGTAGTTTTTACCACAGCCATGGAGTGGGAGAAGGAGAAAGGTAGAGTATGTGGGGCGGGGTATAAGCACAGCCCGGCCCTTTCCATCCGTACCGGCCCTGGGGGGGGGGTGGCCCAGCGTGCCGAGCGTTGGCATGGTGTGTGCTAATGCAAGTCTCGTGCCAAGCTGAGCGAGGCCCGGAGCGCAGCTCCGTGGCCGAGCGATACAGCCTGCGAGCCCCGGCCGGCAGGCGTCAGCGTGGTGACACCCTGCCGGTAGGCGTCACGTGGCTGACACGGGGTGGCGAGGAGTGGGTCCATAATTGTTTACCTCACGTCACATACCGTACACCTTTATAGCCCTTACACTAAGAGCAGGACCCGGGCGGCGTGGTGCCTAGGTACACCCCCCACGGGTATCAATCCTACCGCACACTTGCGCATCTTGGACAACTTGTCCTGGTGAACGGCAGTTCAGGGCCGGGCTTTGTGTCCCCACGCAGCGCGGCAACGTGGGCTAAGTGCGTGATTGTGTGAGGGGCGGGTGTGGCATCAGACGTGCATGCCTAACGGGGCGTGCGAGCCGATCACCCAAACCGAGAGAGGTGACGCCATGACTAAGAAGCACTTTGAGGCGCTGGCAGCGGCAATCAGGCAAGCGCGGGAGGATGTGAGACTGATTGACAACCCTGATGGGCGGGCCTACGCTCGGGCGGTTATCAACCAGACCGCCACTAGGATCAGCGCGACATGTGCTAACTTCAACCCCAACTTCGACCGTGCCCGGTTCCTCGCTGCGTGCGGGGTGGAGGTGACGCCATGACCGCCCACACGCCGGAAACCTATGGCTGTAGATACTGTTTCGGCATTGGGGCCTGTCCGAAGTGTTGGGGCCGTGCCGGATATGACCGCCTCAAGGCCATCAACGCGGACCTGCTGGCGGCGCTGGAAGGGGCAGAAACTGTGTTGCATGACTTGGCTGAACGGGCTGGCGATACACCAGAATGGAATCAACACGGAGATGGGTTCGTAGCTTACCTCAAGGCCCGCGCCGCCATCGCCAAGGCGAGGGGGGGGACGGCATGACCGCCCACACGCCGGGACCGTGGACCGTGTTGATAGACGGAAAGAGTGCTTGGATCATGGCCCGAGACTCTCTGATTGCCGAGGCGGTGGATGAAACCGGAGAACTCAGAGCCAACGCCCCCCTCATTGCCGCCGCGCCGGACCTGCTGGCAGCGCTGGAAACAATGACAGCATGGGTTGAGAAGTGGCAGCGTGATGGCAAGCTGGGCGCAGGAGCGTTGCTCGCAATGGCGAACCATGTGGACGAAGCCCGCGCCGCCCTCACCAAGGTCCGCGTTTAACCATGTCATCAACCGGCAAGTATCCACCGTCTGGGGGATGGACGCGACTAGTCCCAGAGAAGATCCCCCGTGTCCCGACCCCTAAACCAAAGCCTGCCACCGCGAAAGCGGCAACCAATCGTGAACTTGGCCCGAGCAAACCTGAAATGCCAACCGCCAAAGGCAAGGGGGGAGATGGTATAAAGCGGTTTACAATTGTCACAAATAATCAAGTAGGGAAATCTCTTTACAATAGGATTGTGGCCATTGTAGATGCCAACAAGGGATATGGTACAGCCAATGAGGTAATGCTAACAGCATTGGCTGATGGGTTAACCTCAATTGAAAACGAATTGTCAGGAGAGACGACATGACCCAAGACATCCTTGCCATCGCCGCCCTGAGCGCTGCCATCGCCACATGGTCGATTGTGTTGGGGCTCTTGGGAGGCTGACATGGACAAAGAAACGCTTGACCGCTGCTCGACACGGGTGTATATGCTCAGGTTGATCCTCGAACGGGCACAACTTCGGGCTGAGGTGCAACAGCTCAGGCAAGCCATGAAAGAGACGGTGCGACATGAGTAAGATCCGCATGCAAGACGTGAAGCGTAACCAGTTGTCAGTCGTAACGCTCTTCCAGTACCTTATCGAGTCTGAGAGTGGACACTTGGCGAATCTTCCACGGAAGGGGTGCTATCAGGCGGCACTCAGGAAAGTCCAAGCAGCTCACCGGCTGTTTGATAAGACTGGAAAGCATCCGCTGTTGGAGAAAGACCATGACGAAGCCTAGTCTGACCGAGTGGATGTTGTGGGGGGTCACGACGCTGCTTACCCTACGCTGGATCGGTGTCCTGTGACGTGCCGGGTGCAGGGACACTCAGAACCGCCAACCGACGTGCTCCGCTACCTGCTGCGGGAGCTGCTGGCCCTCCGGCACGACTGGGCCCGGCTCCGGCAACCGCCCGGGGGGCCGAGGGACGCGATCACGCGCACCCTGGATGAGGTAGCGGTGGGGATGGAGACGGAGATCAAAGTGTTGGAGGAACGCGCGGGTGGGGGTGTGCAGGACCGCTAGCGGTCAGACTCCGACAAGTGTAGTATACCACACAGGGGGAGCGATGGCAAACTCTGAACTCGTCAACTGGGCAACACGCTGCACGCCAAAGGAGTTTGTGGCCACGGTGCTGGACAAGTTGGAGCGGGCCGACCCAAACGACACGAGGAACGCTTTGCGAGTAATCATCGAGCGGGTGAGCGTGGATCAGCACTTTGGGCGAACGGGGTGGCCCACCGCATACAACTTCGTGTTTGACACTGACGAAATTGTGGCTGCGCTGGGCTCCGATAGGACAACCGAGCGAAAGAAAGCCCTTCCTCTCATCAACGCATGGTTGGAGGCCCACTAATGGCAAACGCAGGGATCGGAGCCGGCATCGAGTGGATCATCGTGAAAGCCTCAAAGGACCCGGTTCGGGGTGTCCCCTGTCTCGTCGGGCCGACTGGGTGGGGAAAGACGCGCTCAATCGGAATGGTGCTGCGCGGGGCTGGATATGACCCCGTAGTGTTCTACAACCCGCAAGTTGACCTGCCCGAAGATGAAGGGGGTCACCCGTTCAAGGATAGCGAGGGCTTCCTGCGCTTTACCCAACCCAGCATGATCCCGCCGGAGCTGATAGGCAGGGGTGGGTGGGCACTGGTGATCGATGAGTTGGACAAGGCCCGAGAGGACAACCAGTCTGGGCTGCTCTCGCTCCTTGAGGAGCGGAGAATACGCTTCACAACGCTCCACCCTACGGTCGCGCTCGTGGCGGCCATGAACGAGCCCAAGCGCCCCCTGCGGCCCGAGCTGCTCTCCCGGCTGCTGCTGCTCCCCTACCCGGGGCCGGATACGCGCATCCTCGAACGGGACGACCTCAAGCGGAACACGTGGCTCTGGGACGGGCTCTACGACGCCCCGCCGCCCATTCGGTTGCCGGAGCGGGAACGCTCCCCACGGGCCGCTCATCGCCTGACGCCGTGGGTCGAGGATGCCGACTTCTGGGGACAGGAGCGAGAGGTCGTCCGCACCCTCGTCATTCAAGGGCTGTGTGACACGGCCATGCGGGACGTGGTGCTGTCCAGGCTGGCCCAGCATCGGGTGACGGTGAGCCCTGAAGAGTGGGCCACGTCCTGCACCCCACGCCAGTTTGTGGAGTCAGCCATCGACGTGCTGACCGGGCCTGGGCCTGAGCCCAAGCGACTAGCGCTCCAAACGATTGTCAACCGCGTCAACGAGGACACCTCGGGCGAGTGGCAGCGAGCGTATGAGGCGGTGTTTGGCAACCCAGTCGTGTTCGAGGGCATCGGAGCCCCGGAGAAGCGGGACGCGGCCATGAAGGAGATTCGGGCGTGGCTAAAGAAAAGCTCTGGGTCCAAGTAAGGCGGTGTGGACATATCTGTGTCTGGGTAGGCCAATACAGTTTGGCCGGGAACGGAAAGTATGTTGAGTGTTGCCGGTGTGATACTGATCCTAGTCTTCCCACCCACGACAGAGAGTGTCTGAGCATGGGGTCCAGACGTGGCTAAAGAAAAGCCGATAACAGATTACCTGTTTGTCTCGGTGTGTGGACACGTGTGTGTATACCCTGGCATTCACGACTTAGCGGTCTTTAGGGAGGTACACAGTGAACCCTGCTGCCGTTGTAGACTGGACAGTTGCTCTACCCGATGCCTCTCCGTGGCCGCCCGACGTGACAAACTTCCTCGCTCTCGTCGACGAGGTACGCCACGCGCCTGAGGTGCCGACAGTCGGGAGTCTGTTGGAGGATGGGCGGCTGACGCTCCTGCTCGGGAAGCTCTGGGAGCGAGCGCCGCACGCCGCTCGTGTAGAAATCCTGCGCCACGAAGCCAGCCACGTGGCCCACGGATGCTGGGCTCGGCACGGTGATCGAAACGTCGTGCTGACAGACCCCAGTGGCCAAAATCCAGTCTTGGCGTGGAACATTGCGACCGACGCCAATATTCATGGGCTCAAAGAGTCTGACTGGGAAGTAGTAGATCGGGAATGTGACTGGGAGTCTGTAACCTACGAACGTCTTTCCAAGAGTCTCAAACGCCCTCTGACGCTAATGCCGTCTGAGCGCCTCTATGACATCATTGTGAAGGAAGCCAAACCGTTCCAAGGGCATACATGCGGGGCTGCTGGCCATTCCTTGGCCGATTCCACGTTGGCCAGCCGGATGAAAGCCTCGGCGGTGGGGCGGGCGGTGCTGGGAGACGCTGGGCCAAACGGGAACGGGATGCGGCCAACTCCTACGCTCCCCGCATGCCCCCCGTGGATACAAGAGGTGCTGGACTGGTTGGTGACGCGGGTCGTGGCCAGAGAGGAGCGGTTGCGGTCTTGGCGGCGGGCACACCGCGTCAACCCGGACCTCCTGCCGGGCTCGGCCCGTGGGGAAGCCCGCGCAGCCCGGTTCATGCTGGACGCCTCGGGAAGCATTGGGGACGAGCTGTTGGGGCAACTCTTAGCGGCGGTGTGCTCGACCCCTGAGCTAGCCAGCTCGGACGTGGTGGTGTTCGACCACCTGTGTCGGGAGCCCGTGGACGCCTCGGACGTGGGGGCAGTCCTGGCCATGTGCCGGTCGGCGGGCGGCGGCACCCTCATCCGGGCGGCTGGCGAGCACCGCGATCCTGACAAGCAAACAGTGTGGCTGACAGACGGGGGCACGGCTGACGGATGGCCGGTGGGGGCTGAGGCTGACCTGTGGGTGGTCGGAGCTGGGGAGCCCGTCCCGGCTGGGGCTCAGGTGGTGCGGCGTGCTTAGAATCTGGCTCCTGGTAGGGAACTGCGGGCATGTGTGTCCACATAGACGAGACGAGCATGCAAAAAAAGTGGATCAGGCCATAGTCACCCGAGTTGATGGGTATGACTGCTGTCGCTGCGATGGTAGGAAACTAGATGGAAACTACTGCCCCTACGCCACCGGCACCTTCGTTCGGGGCTGGGATTGGGGGGAGGATGCTTCAATCTCTGGTAAGTAGATATGCCAACAATCGCTTGGCTGTTGAGATGGTATGAAAGCCAACAAGGAAACGGTTGCAACGATAGCAGAGAAGACCACGAACCTTCCCTGTCTTGTGATTGTGGTCAACCGCCAGCCTTCGGTGTGTTGGCACGCGCCCGCAAAATGCACACAGACCGCCTTGGACTTCTAGGAAAATCTCATAATCTGCCGGGGTCAAACCGAGTCGCTTCAACTTGGCCGCTCTCTTCCAGTATTGGCGAGTGGATTGCCTCTTTTGTAGGCAGATTCGGCACTTCGTCTTCAGCATCTTGTGGGAGCAAAGGCAACGTCTCATGGCCACCTCGTGAGGGCTTCCCCTTCTGTATAAGGGTAGCCAATTAATGGCATGTCAGATCGACGCCTTTTCAACTACTTGGCGGGTTGGGAAATGAGCGACTGCCCAATGAGTTTAATCCCACGGGGTTCCTCAGTCGTCCACTCGGGGGTAATCGAGACCCCCTCTCGGAGCCCCCAGGCCCGCACTTTGTCGGGTTCCAGCACGGTCGGTCGGAGGCCGTCCTTCCGTGGTCGCCCGGACTTGGCGTGGTGGAACCAGACGGCATCGGCCTGCCCAAGCCAGACTTTTGCCCCGCGAACCGTCCGGCGGTGCTGGGTGTCTTCCAACACCTTGGCGTGCTTGAGCACGAGCACCGTGGCGTCGTTGTGGCTGGCCGCCCGGGCTTGGTGCAACCCCGAGATGACGCGGGCGGCCTCGGCGTTGTCGTTCTCGTCCTGGATCTTGAGGGCGGACGTGGCCGTGTCTACGATGATGAGCCCGGGCCGGAACGCCAGACACTCGCGGGTGAGCTGATCTTGCCACTGACGGCCAAGGGTGAAGTGCTCCACGTGGAGAAACTGGGACAGCCGCGTGATGTCCGGCCTCCCCACCCCCAGCCAGACCCAGCGCAGGTAGGCTTGCAAGTCTGGCAGGGAGTTTTCCTCATCCACGTAGAGCACCCGGGTCTGCTCCACCCGTCGCCCGAGGAACGGCAGCCCGGCCGCCACCGAGAACGCCAGCGTGTAGCTCAGGAAACTCTTGCCGACTCCTGCGTCGCCGGCCAGCACCACGAGCGTACCACGCGGCAGCATCCCGTTCGCCACCCAGTGTGGTTCTTGCGGGGTTTCGGTCAGCAGGCGCGAGAGGTCGAGGGGCACGATTCACATTCTACCAAAGGGAGGCGCGTATGCCAAGACGCTCGCATCACAAGAAGCCTGAGACCGAGAAGGTAGACTCTCGGATGCTTGAACACTCGCTGGTCGGGTTGTCAGCCCTCCACGAAGTCCGACTCCCCGAGCCACCCGAGCGACCGTACGGGCCCGTCAGGGTGCTTGACAAGAACGGCAATCTGTGTAGAGTGGTGAGTGTCGATGAACTCAAACGGCGGCGTGTCACCACACGGCAGAGTTTTGCTTAGTGTGTACTACCACACAAAATGCCCGCATGTGTGTGTTGAGAGGACAGAGGCTGCGTGGGTCTACCCAAGGACAATAAGTATGTGTTGCCGGTGCCGGGGAGAAACATCGGGGAATGGAATCACAGACGACTATAGTGCCCTCTGTGCCTGTCGTAGAAGAGGCTAGGAGACACGAGCATGGCCACCATCTGCACCCACTTGAAGCATCATCAGACATACGAGGTCTCCTGCGCCAGATGTGGAGAGCTTCGATGGCCGTATTTGCCTGAGAAACCAGCTATATACACCTGCTCACGGTGCGTGAGTGGTGTGGGGGCCGCTCGGCGCGAGGCCGGCAGACGTCTCCGGCCCAAAGGAAGCCCTCCCCTAGGCGGTAAGCGCTGACTAGAATGCCATCCTACAGCCCAAGCCGTACCGCTGACTGGCTCCGGTGTCCTATGTACGCGACTCTAAAGCGTTCTTGGGAGCCGCTGGGTAGGGTATGGACCCCGAACATGCTCTTGGGGTCCGCCATCGGGGACGCGCTCTCCGAACACTATCGGGGCCACCCAACCCCAGTTCCCGAGGACACGCTGCGCCGCGTCATCCTGGAGGGCTTCCGGGACAACGACACCTGGACGCGGGAGGCGCTGGTCAAGCTGGCCCAGAAGGGGTACGAGGCCGGACGCGGGGACAACCTGCGAGACCACGGCGAGGTGTTGATGGTGGATGAGCCCCTGCCGAGCACCGCCCGCCCGGACCTCGTGCAGCGCATCCCCGGTCAAGGGCTCGTGGTGACGGACACGAAGGTCACGATGCGGGCCGGTGAGGACAAACTGACCGAATACTTCACCAGTCACCAGCTCTTCCATTATGCGTGGGAGGTCGGTGAGGTGTTGCGGGAGCCTGTCTCGTGGGCCCGGGTTCACATGATCCAACTGGCCCCGCGTGTGCAGACGTTCCTCCACCCTGTCGAGGTGACCCCCGCCCGGCTCACGTTTTGGCTAAAAGGGGCTGAGCAGGCATGGTTTGACATGGACAAAACGTTTGATGAAGACGAGCCGTGGTGTCGAGACTCCACCCCGAACTTCACGGCCTGTTACGGCAAGTACGGCCCGTGTGAGTATATCCCAGCTTGTCATGTGCTACACTTGGACCCAGACCAGATGGAGAGTGCTTATGGCCGGCTGGAACGGAAGGTTTGATGGAACATGGTTTGTTGAGGTGCCTGAGTGTGGGCATGTGTTGATGCCACCACTCACAAACCTAAATGGTAAGGTGATTGTTATACTCAAAGAGGGGTGTTGCCGGTGTACGCCACAGGCGCGTCCTCATGGTTGGGGTTGTCAATCGTGTAACTCTCGAAAGGACACCTGATGCCCTTGAGAGACGCCCTAACTGAACCAATGTGCGCGGAAGGGTGGATCGTAAGTTCTGGTGGAATCGAAAACAAACAAGTCTGCGCTACCACACTGCTAGCAGCATTTCTAGAGGCGTGTGAGGGTTACGACGGACCGCTTGGGGCTGTAATAAAGTTTGCCCCAGTGGGGCTGAGAGAAACAAGCAGTAACACATACTACGGGCTAACCTCGTATTACATTCGACAAGGAAACCTTCATGCCCTTTAAACGCTGGCAAGACGCCACGCCCCACTACGGTCGCCGGGTGCTCATCTCCGGCCCCCCCAACACGCTCAAGACAACGGCGTGCTTCACGTGGCCGGCCCATCGGCAGCATGTCTCCTACCCGGGCGAGAAGGGCTACGAGACGATCCCGCGTGACAATCCGGACCACACCGCCTGGATCTGGGAGGTGGCCGACCCCGCGAAACTCTCCCCACACGCCGTCGTGACCGAGGTCGAAACGCTCACGACGGAACTCTTGGCCGGCAAGCACGGCGAGTGCATGACGTTCGTGGGGGACGGCGTCCACAAACTCTACACGTGGTACTTCGAGCGGGCGTGGCTCGACCTTGGGCAGCGGGAGGAGACGGTCGGGCAAGCCTACGGGAAGGCCCACCGGGACTTCGGGGCGTACCTCAACAAAGTCTTGCAATCCCAGGTGCCGTATGTTGTAATGACGGCATGGGAAGGCCGCACGAAGGACGACCCGACCGACAAGTCCAAGAACGCGCCGAGCCACATCTTCCCCGACCTGCCGGGCATGATGGCGTCACGGATCGTGGGCGAGTTCTCGGTCGTGCTGTACGCGGAAGTGGACCCGCCCACCCCGCAGGGGAAGGTCACCGCACGCTGGCAGATCCGGCCGGCGGGGAAGGTCTGGGGGGTCGGGGTCAAGCTCCCGCCCGAGATGGCGGCGCGACTCCCGAACAAGCTGGAGCCGCCGGACTTCCGCAAGCTGGAACCGTTGCTGAAACCATGAGAACGCTGCAAACGTATGTCGAGAGTTGCGGGCATGTGTGTGTCTGGAACGCTGTAGGGATTTGGCCCACTCACGTAGTAATGCCACTAACCAAAACGGGATGTTGCAGGTGCAGTCTGCCGATAATTCATCACAGGCCCTGTTTGAGCCAAGGGGGAAGATAAAATGGAAGGCATGGACGAACTGTTGGCACGAGCGTACACGCAGGAGCAGGCCGAGCAGGACAAGGAGACGCAGACTGCGCTGCTTCTCACCGAGGGGACGTATCGGACGCTGCCCGCCCTGACGCTGACGGCGCGAGTCTCCGACCGGACGAAGGTGCAGGACAACGGCGGGGGCGAGCGCGGCCGGATTGAGTACCGCTTCTTCGCGCAGGTGCAGCACGAGGTCACGGGCGAGAAGGGTGGGATCGGGCTCACGATGTCCCCCGACCGGGTGACGAACGACTCCGGGCGGCCGGATGCCAGTTCCCAGCGGTGGACACAGGCCGTGACCGCCTTCAAGACGGCGAACGGCCGCGACCCGGACACCCTGGCCGAGGTGGCTGGGTACGTGCGGGACTACCCCGTCCGGCTCCGTATCCGGCGGCTGGAAGGCAACGAGCGGTTCCCAGAGCCCAGCAACTTCGTCGTGGCGCTGAGTCCTGTGCGGGACTAGGTTGGGTGATCCCAAAGGGCCCCGGATGTCGCGGCTGCCCCTTCGAGACCAAAGGGCGGTGGATGGTGCCGGACGAGTACCGGCCCGTCCCCGTCTTGGTCTTAGGGCAGGCCCCCGGTGAGCACGAAGAACGTGGGGAGCGGCTCGTCGGCCGGGCGGGCCGGCTCAAGAAGTGGGAGCCGGGCGAGCCCGCCCCCTTCATCGGAGACTCCGGCTATGACCTGGGACGAACGTACCTCCCGCTTGCTGGCTTGGTGCGAGAAGACGTTTCCCTCGCCAATGTCGTCCGATGCCGCGTTGGTGGCTCTAACCAGCTACCTACATTGGAACGAGTGGAGGTCAGAAACGCGATCCAGCACTGCCAGCAGGCATACTTTCGACCCCCGGCGGCGTGTATGGTTGTCGTCGCCCTCGGCGGTTACGCACTCTGGGCCACCACAGGGGAAGACGGCGGCGACCCGCCCCCCTACGGCATCTCACGAAAGATAGCCGGGTGGCGCGGGTGGGTGCTACCGTGGTCCCCCTTCAAGCGTCAGACGGCCTCGCACGTATGGACGCCGCCGGGAGGCGGGATGGTGGTGTACGCTACCCTTCACCCAGCCGCGATCTACGAGGCCCCGTGGCTCAAGCCAGCCGCGCTTCGGGACTGGCAGAAGCTCGGCGAGCTGCTGGCGGGGCGCTGGCCCCAGCCGATGCCGCCGATCCGGCGGGCGATGGCGGCGTGGCCGGCTGAGTTTGCGTTTGACACGGAGTTCTGGGAGCAGGGGCAGGAACGGCACCTCGTCAGATGGTCTGCGTCGGACGGGGAGAAAGTCTGGGTAGTGGACGCGGACGAGCCTCTGCCAAGGATGCTTGGCACCTCAGCCCAGATGCCGCACGTTATCTTCCACCAAGCCGACGCGGACATTGACCGCCTAGAGGAGTTCTTCGGCACCGTTCCGGTGACACACGAGGACACCATGTATGCCCATCACGCGCTCTATTCGGAACTGGCTCACGACCTGGACTTCCTGGGGAGCCTCTATGCCCGTACGAACCGCTGGAAGCACCTCTCCCAAGCCAACCCGGTCGAGTACGCGGCAGGGGACGCGCTCGGAACGTGGGACGTCTGGCAGGGACTCCGAGACGAGCTGGCCCGAGACCCAGCCAGCGAGTGGGTCTACAGACACGCGCTACTGCCGCTTCTGCGTATCGTTGCTATGGCGCGCAGGGTGGGCATACGAGTGGATGCCCTACGAGCCAAACGGGCTGTGCTCTCTTTGCGGGATGCCCAGCATACGATTGCACTGGAAGCTCAAGCAGCGGCCGGCTGGCCGTTGAACCTCCGCTCTGGTCCGCAGGTGGCCGCGCAGGGGTATGGGGTAGAACGATGGCGGTGACCCTGGCCGGGAACGTGTATGCTTGTGGGCACGTGATACCGCTCGGCCGGGAGTGGAACTCGTGGCCATATGGGTGGGTACTCATCAAGCCAGAAACCGCTGCTACATGCTGGAACTGTACCCAACAGACCGTCCATGCCCAAGCGCCGCCCGCCCCACAGCGTTGAGGCCGACACCCTTGAGGCCCTCCGGCGGCATGGGGTCATCTCGGACGTGCTGGACGCTAGGCTGGCCCACACAGAACTAGAGGGGATACGACGCTATGTTGCTGATCTGGCCGAACGGGACCGTATCTACCCACTCATGCTCCCTACTGCCCAGGCTTCAGGACGGTGGAGTACTACTAGTCCCCCCCTTACCAACTTCCCACGGCATGATCTGTCCGTGTGCCAGTTGCCGCACGTGGAGGATACCTGGTGCCCGCGAGATGTTCGGGGCGTGCTCGTGCCAGATCCCGGAACCTACTGGCTCACGTTCGACTGGCAAGCCGTCGAAGCCCGACTCGCCGCCACCTACTGCCAAGACCAGGAAGACTTGGACGCCTTCGCCTCCGGGGCCGACGTCCACACGCTGACGGCCTGCCGCATGTTCAACGTCGAGCCGCCCGTGACCGACGCCCAGCGTCACATGGCCAAGACGGCCCGCTACGCCCTCTTGTATGCGGAGGACCACCGTGGTATCCTCAATGCCAAGGGGGTAGAGAAACTTGGCTATACCCGGCGAGAGCTTGAGGACTTTGGTAAGGCCTATCTCCGCGCTAAGCCACGGTTCGTGGCCGCCAAAATGGCCGCGCAGCAGTCTTGCGCTGACACGGGTCTGGCTCGTTCCGGGTTCGGGCGACTTAGAAGGCTGTCTGGTGATCGTCGTGCCCGCGCCAAGGAAGGCTGGTCGCACACCATCTCTGCCACGGTCTCAGACATGATGAACCTCACGCTGATCGGGCTGACAGCGGTCCTCCCCGAGTGCTGGCTGGTGGTCAACCGGCATGACGGGGCGGAGGTCGGGTTTCCAGACCGTATCTCCCCGGACCTCGCACACGCGACCCTCCGGGGGCTGGTTGAACGGGAGTGGACGTTTTGGGGGCATCCGTTCACCTGCCCGGCAACGTGGGGGCAGGTGCTGCCGGATGGGGGGCATGTGTGGCTGTGATGAGGCTCAGACTAATTATCGTCTTGGCTTGGTGGTTTCTTATCCCTGGCAACTCAGGAGGGCTGTTTGGTGGGGGAGCGCCAGCTACGGTTGTGGGTCCATTTGACACACAAGCAGAGTGTGAGAACGTACGGAATACTATAAGAGTATGGGGACTTTCTCCATGTTGGTTCAGCGTATCCAGATGAGACTCCTCATCACGGGCGGCACCGGCTCTCTCGGCCACGCGCTCACCCGCCACGTGCTCGCCACAACCGACTGGCGCGTGGTCGTGCTGTCCCGAGACGAACTGAAGCAAGCCCAGATGCGGGCGGCGATCCCCGACCCGCGTGTGGACTTCTTCCTAGGAGATGTCCGTGACCAAGACCGGCTCACATTGGCATTTGCTCCAGTTGATGCGGTGGTACACGCGGCGGCTCTCAAGCGTGTTGACAGCGTGGCCCGTGACCCTGACGAGGTATTTCAGACTAATGTACTCGGAACTCGCAACGTGCTCAGAGCCGCACACCTCGCTGATGTCCGCCGTGTGCTGCTTATATCGTCGGACAAAGCGTGCTATGCTACGAACGCTTACGGCGTCTCCAAAGCCCAAGCCGAGTGGATGACAGTGGCCTACAACACCTACGGAGCCCCGAGCGGCACCCTCTCCAGCGTGCTCCGGTACGGCAACGTGCTGGGGTCACGCGGCTCGGTCGTCCACACGTGGCGGGCCCAGCCGCTGCCGCTGACCATCACGGACCCCCTCGCCACCCGTTTCATCATCACCATGCCCCAAGCAGTCCAGTTCGTGACGGACGCGATCCAGGACATGCAGGGCGGGGAGATCTTCGTCCCGCACCTGCCCGCCGCCCGGATGCTTGACTTGGCCGAAGCGCTCCGCCCCGGGATGTCGTGGGTAGACACCGGCCCGCGCCCGGGTGGGGAGAAACGGCACGAGACGCTCTTGACCGCTGAGGAGTCCGAGCGGGCCGTGGACGTCGGCCGGGTCAGCATCGTGCCGCCCTTCTTCCACCCGTGGACGGACAAGCCGGCGTGGGCGAACGAGCCCTTGGTGACCCCCGGGGCTCGCACGTCTGATGCCGCGCCGGGATTGGACGTGGCGACGTTGCGGAACCTGTGTGAGAGTGTGCCGGAGGAGGGCGTATGACACCCCCGCGCGTCGGGCGAGGGAAGATGATGCTCGGGTGGCATTGGCTGGCGGAAGATCAGCGGCTGAGGTTCGGCACGAAGGAAGTCGTCAAAGCCGGCGAAACCTACACCGCCGAGGGGCCGCTCAGGATGTGCCGGAACGGCATGCACGCCTCGCGTCGGGCGATTGACGCGCTCGAGTACGCGCCGGGGCCGGTGATCTGCCGCGTGCGGCTGTATGGCGAGATTCAGCATGACATCGACAAAAGCGTGGCGCGGCACCGCACGGTCCTCTGGATGGCGGACGCGACGGCGATCCTGCACGAGTTCGCGCTAGTGTGCGGCGAGGCGGCATTGGGACAGTGGTGGCTTCGTGGTGAGGCGACAGACCAGGAACTGGCCACCGCGTGGACCACCGCGTGGACCACCGCGAGGGCCGCCGCGAGGGTCGCCGCGAGGGACGCCGCGTGGACCACCGCGAGGGCTGCCCAAAACATGATCCTCGAACTCATGCTGGAGTCGCTGCGATGAAGAAGGCCAAGGAATACGTCACCCGTACCGATGATGGGGTGGCGTTCAGTGCCTACATCTTTGGATGTCACATCGGGACAACGATGTCTGCGGCCAGCAGGGACTCTCAATACTACTTCCCTGCGCTTCAGAAAGTCGCCCGCGCCCTCTCCGCCCGCGAGGCGGCGATGTGGGAACATAGCCGCCAGATTGTCATGCGACACAGTCGGCACGTTGAGCTGTCACCCGGCGTCGGAGATGACAAACAGCGGTATGCGCTCGCGTGTTTAGACGACGTGCTCAACGATCTGACGATTGAGTGCGCCCTCGCCGCCGCCGCGCTGCGGGAGGAGAGGACGGAGCCATGTCCTGTGTGCGCGCCCATATTCGATGCCGAGAAGATTGAGTCTGCTGTGGCTGTTGCAGTTGGCCCGGCGTCAGCTCGACAATTTCGTCATGTCATTGAGAAGTATAAGGCCGACCTCACCTCGGCGCAGGAGGCGATTCGGCTGCTCGCCAAAACAACTGGTGACGTTTGCCACAGTGCAGATGTGTGGGGCTACCCCGTCGTCAAGGCGGCCCTCACGGAGACACCATGACCCTCTGGTGTGCCTATCTCTACGAAGTGATCTGGTACGAGACTCTCCATCCAGACGAATGGAACGCCGCCGTGCGGGCCCTCTGTGGGTAAGACGCCCAAGCCGCTGACCATCGTGGCCTACCCGCCCGTGTCCGAGTGGCCGGAGTTGGCCGACCTGGAAGCCCAAGGGCACGTTGTGATACGCTTGGAGTTGTCGGAGGCAGACGTGATCCTCGGGCCCAAGTGCTTCCGCATGGTAGGAGAGTTAAAGCCGTACCTGGAACTCGCGATCAAGAACGCCCGTAAGGCGAAGGGAGACCGTTGAGAAACCTTCTCGACCCGGTTCGTGTCATGCTCTTCGACATCGAGAGTTCGGATCTCGAAGCCTCGTTCGGGCATACCCTGTGCTTCGGTTACAAGTACCTCGGGGACAAGCAAACACGAGTCCTGAGTCTCCGGGACTTCCCGGAGCCACCCAAAGAAGAGGAGCCAGACGCCCACCTCCTCGTGCGGGTGAACGACCTGCTGACCAACCGAGCGGACATCATTGTCACGTACTATGGTAAAGAGTTTGACCGCAAGTTCCTCAACACGCGGATGTTGATGTGCGGGCTCTCCCCGCTCCCCCCGCTGTCTCACGAGCACGTGGACCTCTACTACACGGCGCGTGGCAACCTCAAGCTGCACAGTAACCGACTCCAAGCCGTGAGTGAGTCGCTGGGTTGCCCCTACTCCAAGACCCCCGTGCGGGCTGACACGTGGCGACGGGCCCAGCGCGGGGACCCCAAGTCTATGCGGTACGTCATCGACCATTGCCGGCTGGACGTGGACATCCTGGAGTGGTGCTATCTCAAGCTCCGGGCGTTCGTCCGCCAGCACCCACGGGTGGGGCTGGGGGGGTCGTGCCGGGCGTGCGGCGGGACGGCGTTCCAGCGGCGCGGGTTCACCATCACGAAGGCGGGCGGGCGGGCCCAGCGGCTCCAATGCCAGAAGTGTGGCATGTGGGACACACAGAAGCCGGGGGTGGTATGAGCCTGCACACCTTTGTCATCGCTGAGGCGGGTTCTTGCCACGATGGGTACCTGGAGCAAGCCTTCCTGCTTATTGAAGCGGCAGCCCGAGCGGGGGCGGACGCCTGCAAGTTCCAGTTCATGTCCAGCCCGCGCAAGGTGGCCAAGCGCCGGCACGCCCCAGCGTACCGGAAGGTCTACGAACGCTACCGGGTCCACAAGAAGCAGCTCCCGCTTCTCAAGGCCCACTGTGACGCGGTGGGGATCGAGTTCATGTGTACGGTGTACCTCCCCGAGGACATAGAGGTCGTGGCCCCGCTCGTCAAGCGGTTCAAGGTGGCGAGTTTCGAGGCGGGGGACACCGCGTTCGTGGAGGCATACAGGACGTATAACAAGCCGCTCATCATCAGCACGGGGATGGCGGGCGGGGGCCAGCAGTACATGTGGGGAGACGTGTCAGAGGTATCCTACCTCCATTGCGTCTCCGCCTATCCATGCCCGATAGGACAGGCGAACCTCCGGGCTATCGCTCTGGGCTTCGACGGCTACTCCGACCACACGGCTAACGTGCTGACGGGAGCATTGGCGGTCGCGGCTGGAGCAAGCATCCTGGAGGTCCACTTCCGGCTGGACGACACTGACCCGGCGAACCCAGACTACGCGACGGCACTCCGACCCAAGGACTTGATACGCTACGTGCGGCTCGTGCGGCTGGCTGAGACCATGATGGGGGATGGGGTCAAGCGGCCCCAGCCGGTAGAGGCGGCCATGATGCCATACCGGGTGACTGGATGAACCTCCGCATCGCCACCGACGCCGACCGAGACTACTTCCTCCTGCTCAGGAACGAGCCCTCGGCTCGGCGGGCCAGCCGTCGCCCGCTA
>C687J35021_10000078_pt1 | contig 68804 bp, 60 predicted proteins | sample RifCSPhighO2_12_FD_35021 | JGI IMG/M metagenome (IMG submission 35021) | reverse complement strand
GGGCCAATTGGTTGTGCGGTAGATTTTGTGTGTAGGCTTCTTCATTTGAAAATTATATCGCTGAAAAACCCTTTACAGATAGGTTTGTGCAACAAAGCCACATTTAACTAAACTCGTTTATTTTTCATGCATTATTACCACTATTTTTTAATTTTTCAATAAAAAACCCACCTTACGGTGGGTTCCTTCAAATCAGCTCAATCTCTTATAGACGAACCAATTCAACAATTTTATCAGCTAGCTCTTCAACCGCATCTTGAGTGAATGCGACATCTGTACCGTCGACAAGGTCAGTCACCACAACCACACCTGTTTCACGTACTAGTGCAACCTGATCAGCAGTTAGACCCGCTTTCGCAATCGCAACTACACCTTGTTGAATCAACAAGTTTTCAAGTGCTTGTGCATTTTCTAGAGCTTTCGCAGAGACAGTTACCGCAGCAGGTTTTTGACCTAAACGTGCAGCACGGTCTTCCGCTGTGACAGGGTTGCTATGCGCAGACCATTCCACAGACTCTTCCACCATACCCGCACCAATCGTCACGTTGTTTAAACGGTCGATGAAGATAAACGAACCTGTATAACGGCTGTCTTGGTAGCGATCAAATACCACAGGCGCATCAAACTCAACCGTGACATTAGCAATCGCGTTCAGCTCAAGACTATCGACTTGTACTTTTTCCAATGTATTCACATTGGTACGGTAGTTAATTGCAGTCACTTTTGCAGGAACAGTTTGCGTGCCCACTTTTAAGTTATACAACTTACCAATCACCAGCGGTTGATCTGCCATCCAAACCACAGTGGCATTGACCGAACGTGAAATTTCTGGCGCAGCTTGATCCGCACGCACAAGTACGTTACCACGCGAAATATCAATTTCGTCATTCAGCGTCAACGTTACGGCTTGACCTGCAACGGCACGCTCTAAGTTCCCATCATAAGTAACGATTTCTTTAACCGTCGACGACTTGCCTGATGGTAAAGCCACGATTTTGTCACCTACCGATACATCACCCAACGCAACCGTACCACAGAAACCGCGGAAGTCGAGGTTTGGACGGTTTACATATTGCACAGGGAAACGGAAATCATTGGTCACTGAACTGCGGTTAATTTCCACAGACTCAAGCGTCCCCATCAAAGTCTCGCCTGTATACCATGGCGTATTTGGTGATTTATTGACAACGTTATCACCATTCAATGCTGAAATAGGCGTAAAGATAATGTTGTTTGGCTTACGGTCACCCAATTGCGCCACAAAACCTGCATACTCCGTCTGAATTTCATTGAAGCGTGCTTCAGAAAATTCAACTAAGTCCATTTTGTTAATCGCAACAATAATGTTCTTAATGCCAAGTAAGCTTGCAATATAAGTATGACGACGTGTCTGAGTTTGTACACCATAACGCGCATCAATCAAGATAATCGCAAGGTCACAAGTCGACGCACCCGTTGCCATGTTACGCGTGTATTGCTCATGTCCCGGTGTGTCAGCAATGATGAACTTACGTTTTTCAGTTGAGAAATAACGATAAGCAACATCAATGGTAATACCCTGCTCACGTTCAGCTTGTAGACCATCGACAAGGAGTGCTAAGTCAGGTGCATCGCCTGTCGTACCGACTTTTTTAGAGTCACGAGTTACCGCTTGCAATTGATCTTCATAAATCAATTTTGAATCGTAAAGCAAACGACCAATTAAAGTTGACTTACCATCATCGACGTTCCCGCAAGTCAGAAAACGTAATAGGTCTTTATTTTCATGTTGTTTTAGATAGCCCAAGATATCTTGGCTAATCAGTTCTGATTGATGAGACATTGCTCAAAACTCCACATATTCTTTAGAAATCGGTTTTAATCTCTTTAATCCCTCTAAATCTCCCTTTGATAAAGGAGGACTTTCCTCCATTTATTTCGGGAGTTCCCCCTCTTTTTTAAAGAGGGGCTAGGGGGAGATTTTAGAAATAACCTTCTTGCTTTTTCTTCTCCATCGAGCCCGCCTCATCATGGTCAATCATACGACCTTGACGTTCAGAGCTGGTTGCAAGCAACATTTCTTGGATAATTTCAGGTAAGGTATTTGCCGTTGACTCCACTGCACCCGTAAGTGGGTAACAACCAAGTGTACGGAAGCGTACCGATTTCATTTGTGGAACTTCACCTTCTTTTAAAGGCATACGTTCATCATCAACCATAATCAGGGTGCCACTACGCTCAACTACAGGACGTTCTGCCGCTAAGTAAAGTGGAACCAATGGAATGCTTTCCAAGTAGATGTATTGCCAAATATCAAGCTCAGTCCAGTTTGATAGTGGGAATACACGAATACTTTCACCTTTGTTCACTTTACCGTTGTAAAGATTCCAAAGTTCAGGACGTTGGTTTTTTGGGTCCCAACGGTGTTTGGAGTCACGGAATGAATAGACACGTTCTTTCGCACGTGATTTTTCTTCATCACGGCGTGCACCACCAAATGCCGCATCAAAACCGTATTTATCAAGTGCTTGTTTTAAGCCTTGAGTTTTCATGATGTCGGTATATTTTGAGCTACCATGATCAAATGGGTTAATGCCCGCATCTTTCCCTTCTTTGTTTTGATGTACGATCAAATCAAAGCCATGGGTTTTTGCCATGTTGTCGCGGAAAGCAATCATGTCTTTAAATTTCCAACCCGTGTCTACATGTAGAAGCGGAAATGGAAGCTTGGCAGGATAGAACGCTTTGAGCGCCAGATGCAGCATCACTGCTGAATCCTTACCAATAGAATAAAGCATCACTGGGTTTTCAAACTCAGCAGCTACTTCGCGGATAATATGAATACTCTCAGCTTCAAGCTGTTTAAGATGAGTAAGTCTTTCCTCATTTAATGACATTGACAGCACCAACTCACAAAAATCGTGTACTTATTACACTTTTAAAAATATATATTCATTATAAAGATTTAGTTATACACACTATTGCTTGTTTTATTATATTTATATGCAAAAACCTCATATAAAACAAAATTGATAAGCCCTATAAGTTTTATTCAACAATTAGATATCCCCAAATAAACTCAAATATTACATCAACTTCATTCAAAGCATTAAGCCTGCTCCCCCTCCACGCTTCGATTCTTCATCCATGTTTCTGCTTGGCAATACATCTACAAATACCTAAAGTCGGTTTCATTTAGGTTCTATGTATGTGACTCACCAAACTCACAACCTAGAAGACTAAAAATAACACTCTATACAGACCACCTTGTTGATTTTATATATCAACATGATAGCAAAGAAAGTTAAGCTAATTGCACGAACCATAAAAAACCCGCAATGAATGCGGGTTCTATCACTCTCAAATATTAATAATGAAAAACGCGTTTATCCAAAGGTATTTCTATACCAACCGATGCACCAGCATCATTACCATGTAAATCAGAATCACTGAACCAACCATTAATTTTGATTGGTACAAATGGTCTTAAGTAATGTGACCAAGTTAAATCGATAGCTTTAATATCATCTGTTTCAGGAAAGGCTGCATTGGTAATACGGCCAGATTGATTAATCTTTGCAAATAATAATCGACCATTTAAACGATTCATTGGATCGAATCGAATATCCCCACCTACAGAAATCATCTCACCATCACCACCCATAGCATGCCCCAATGGGAAACCATGTTGGTAATAACCATCTGTATAAGTTGAATGATTATATGAAACCCCTAACGCGTCACGGTTGGTACGAGTATCAGCCCATTCTGTATAAAGTTGATATGGCATGTTTTTAAAAGATGACGAATAATCTACGCCAGCAAGATACATTTTTTTAGAAGGTAATCCACCAGCTTCATCTTCACCTACATATTGTCCATACAGACTCATAGGTACACTCAACAACTGCTGAAAATTCAATCGAGCATCAAAACCAGCAACTTGGTTAGATGGATCCGGTTCCCCAGTTCCACCATTGTCTTTATTTCCGACAAAAGCATCCCATAATGAACTTAAACTTTCAGGACGACCTTCTCCACCCCATTGAAAAGCACGGGAAGCGCCTAATTCTAAATAAGGTAAAGGTTGTGCTGTAAGACGTAAACCCACTAATTTAGCATCAGGCACAGCAGAATAATCATCTAATTGACCTGCAAATGCTTGATATTGCCACGGGCCAATCCATGACAACCATTTTGTTTCAAAAGCTGATTGATCTGCACGCTGAGCGGTAAAGCCATAGACTGGGCGACTCGCATCACCTCGTAAAAGGCTCCCATCATGACCTGGTCCCCAATATGTCGGTATCTGGCCAGCAATTAACCATTGATTCCACAATTTTCCAGCTATGTAAGATCCTTCAACATTAACGTCTTGATCGTTGTCAATTTGTGGGTCTTTTTCTCCATTCACTCTAAGGCGGACATCCCAATTTTCACCACCGGCATTAAATTCCAAACCTGCTTGGTACTGTGCCTTTTCTTGATCACCAAAAGCTTGCGGAATTTGTTTTTGATCACTCTCAGCAAATAAACGTGCTTTAAACATCGTGTTCTCACGATCGAGATGAGCTCGCACTGACTCAATAACTTTTTGCTGAGCAGGAGTCGCAACTTTAGCCTGAGACAATACTCTTTGAATTTCATCACCACTCATTGGCCATGTAGATGTGCTAATTTGAATCACACCCTGCTGATTTAACCAGTTTAGATCTGTTCTTAAATTTTGATCATTTAAAACGAGACCTTGAGCAAAGATACTCGTTGTTGCACCCATTAGCACAGCGATTGCAAGTGTTTTTTTTAGAAACATTCCGTTTTATTCTCAGGACTTAAAGCTAAGTGTTACCTTATTTTTTTTATCTCTTTTTTACAAGCTTTTCTATTTAGTAATGTTGTAAAGATCAAAAAAAACCCGCAATGAATGCGGGCTTTTTATGTTCAGATCAAACTTAGTTTTTATGACGCATGTGTGGGAACAGGATTACATCACGAATACTTGCTGCATTAGCGAATAACATGACTAAACGGTCAATACCGATACCCTCACCCGCTGTCGGCGGTAAACCATACTCAAGTGCTTCAACAAAGTCTGCATCGTAGTGCATTGCTTCATCATCACCTGCGTCTTTTTCTGAAACCTGTGCTTGGAAACGTTCAGCTTGGTCAATCGGGTCATTCAACTCGGAGAAACCATTCGCAAGTTCACGACCACCAATAAAGAACTCAAAACGGTCCGTAATGTGTGGATTATGATCATTACGACGTGCCAATGGCGAAGTTTCAGCTGGATATTCTGTAATGAAAGTCGGTTGGCGTAGCTGAGTTTCAACAGTTTCTTCAAATACGATGGTTTGAAGTTTGCCCAAACCAAAACCTGGTTTCACCTGCTCTTTCAGTTCTTCTTGTACAAATTTTGCCAAGAATTCACGGTCATTGACATTTTCAGGCGTGAACTGTGGGTTGTGTGCAAGAATGGCATCAAACATTGAAATTTTCTTGAATGGGCCTTTGAAGCTATACACTTCTTCACCATAAGGCACATCAGTTGAACCCAAAATGTCCAGCGCTAAGCGTTCAAGCATATTTTCGGTAAGTTCCATCAAGTCTTTATAGTCTGCATAAGCTTGATAGAATTCAATCATGGTGAATTCTGGGTTGTGACGCGTCGAAACACCTTCGTTACGGAAGTTACGGTTAATTTCAAACACACGCTCAAAACCACCAACCACCAAACGTTTTAAGTAAAGCTCAGGCGCAATACGTAAGAAAAGCGGCATATCCAAAGCATTATGATGTGTTTCAAATGGGCGCGCTGATGCTCCACCCGGAATCACATGCATCATCGGTGTTTCTACTTCCATGAAACGCTGCTCAGTCAAGAACGCGCGAATGCCTGAAACCACTTTGGCACGAATTTCAAAAGTCTTACGTGTTTCTTCGTTCACAATCAGGTCAAGATAACGCTTACGATATTTAACTTCAGTGTCGTTTAGACCATGAAATTTATCTGGAAGTGGACGAAGCGACTTGGTTAAAAGCTCAAAATGTTCGATATGTACGTAAAGGTCACCCTTACCTGAACGGCCGATATAACCTTTCACCGCAATAATATCACCAAGATCTAAGCTCTTAATGGTTTCTAAGGTTTCTGGTGCTAACTCTTTACGCGCTACATATAACTGGATACGACCCGTCATATCTTGGATCACGATGAATGAACCACGGTTCAACATCACACGACCCGCTACAGACACATAAACATGCTCTGCTGCTTCAATTTCTTCTTTGCTTTTGTCTGCAAATTGATCTTGTAAGTCTTGCGCATAATGTTCACGTTTAAAGGTGTTTGGCCATGGGCTAGTGCCCGTTTGTTTGGCTTGATCTTCAATCTGCTTTAACTTGGCATGACGCTGTGCAATTAAATCGTTTTCGGAAATGGCTTGTTCAGAAGTCGATTGAGCGTTTTGTTGCGTCATCTCTGCCTCGTATATGTATTAAAAAACGGAAGTTGCATAGCATAGCAGAATTCCAGACGAATGAGCATCATCAAAAACCACGCGATATATAAAAAAGTATACATCCTGTTTATTTCAGAGCTAAGACGCCCGCTGTATAAAAGTTCTGGCTATTTCTTAGACCAAAAGCTAACTTCATTTCGCGATCAATCCCTCTACAATGGACATTATAAATCGTGGAAAAGTAAACTTTTCTCCACTCATAAAATAATTTAGTTTTTTAATTGAATGATAAATCATGAGCAGATGCGAATCTAAAATTTTGTTTTTGCATGGATTAGACTCCTCACGTGAGTCCACTAAATTCCATGCCATTGATGCAAAGCAGAAATTTTGTATCGATATCGATTATCGCTATCTCAATTTTTCTACCGTAGCCAGCTTCTACGACGATATTATTGAAAAAATAAAACCTGAAATTATTGTTGGGCATTGTATTGGTGCGTATTGGGCATTGAAAATGTCACTGCTACATCAAATTCCATGTGTGATTGCCAACCCACGCTTAGCCCCTGACTTTCGCGATGATTACCCGAGCATTAATGAGACTGACTTAGACCACAACGTACCTCAAGTGGCTTACTTAGAGCTGGGAGATGAATTGATTGATATGTATGCAGCACAGGAAATTTTAGAAAATTATATGTTGATTCAAGCGGTTGAAGGTGGGTATCACCGACTACTTAAACCTGAAAATATTAATCAACTGATTGAACATCTAGAACAACAATATTTATATAAATAAAAAAAGCCTTGGATATGCCAAGGCTTTTTAATGTGCTTATGCCGCAACAGATTCTGGTTTCGATTTGTCATCTAACACTGACCAAATCTTTAAACCTAAGTCAGCATGCAAATCAGGCAAATCAAGAAAAATACTGGCACCGAGCACTTCATGATTACATTTTGCCACCAACTGTTTAACGGCTTTTAATGTACCGCCTGTCGCTAAAACGTCATCTACAATAATCACTTTTTGCGATGGCGTATTGGCTGCCATTTCTAAGCGGTCTAAACCATATTCCAAACTATAACCCACGCCCACCACTGGTGGTGGCAGCTTGCCCGCTTTACGCACCAACAATAAACCTTTACCTAAACGCTGTGCCAATAAGCTCGCAAGTACAAAGCCACGCGCTTCTACAGCAACAAAACTGTCTACTTCCGCCAACTGTTCCGCAGGAATACTTGCAATTAACGCATCGGTTAAAGGCTCAATATTGCTCATAAACAATGGTGTTAAATCGAAGAAGCAAATCCCAGGTTTTGGAAAATCTTGGACCGTACGAATGTGCGACCACAACGTTGTAGACAAGTTGTTCATAAGAGATCAATAAAATTTGAAAAAGAATAGATGAATTTTACAGCTTTATCTGTTAAAAAAACAGTCAAGTACTGGCCATGCAGCCGACTGAACAATTAAAATATTTATGTAAACTATTGTTTTTAATTAAATCATTTTTTAATAAATATTAGGTATAGATGTACTCGATATTAAAATAGCAATTTAATTCTACATTTGCATCACGACCATAGTCTATATTTTTAAGGATTTTAAAAGACTAGCCGATTGAAAAAACACATCTTTTTGACTTGCAATCATCTATATCTTTCACACTTTTGCAAAATACAATCTGGTTTTAAATGATACGTTTTGTCCTGATCATCGCTTTTAGCCGATAGATTCAATCATTAAACTCCGATATTTACTTTACATTCGTATTAGAACTGCGTAAAAATTTAGATTAGCGAAGTATGCTAACCACTCAGATGAATAGCAGCTTGCGTAATGGATTATTTTGCTGAACCCTTTCTTGTTCAGCGTTTTGGAGAGTCAAATGAAGAAGTATCAATGCATCGTTTGTGGATGGATTTATGACGAAGCAGAAGGTTGGCCACAAGATGGCATCGTGGCGGGAACAAAATGGGACGATATCCCTGACGATTGGACTTGTCCAGATTGCGGCGTGTCAAAAATCGATTTTGAAATGGTTGAAATCTAATTCATAGTGTTAAAGACCATGCAGCATGGTCTTTTTTTACGTCTTTAAAATAATCTCTGGAGAACCTTATGCATCCCATCGTCATCATTGGCTCAGGTATGGCAGGCTATGCTGTAGCACGTGAATTTCGCAAGCTGAACCCTGAACAAGAGCTGCTTATGCTATGTGCAGATGATGCGACTAATTATGCCAAACCAACATTGTCCAATGCCTTTGTTGCCAACAAAGCACCTGAACAAATTGCTTTGGGTGATGCAGAGAAAATGGCAACACAACTGAAAATGCAGATTGCTACGCATACTTGGGTAAAAGAAATTCATGCTGAACAACAGCAGTTAACCCTTGTTAAAGATGGCACTGAATCTACACAGCCCTACTCTCAATTGGTTTTAGCAGTAGGTGCAAACCCAATTCGCTTAGCCATTGCGGGCGATGGAAGCAATGACATTCAAGTTGTAAACAATCTAGACGACTATAAAACCTTCCGTGCAGAACTTGAAAAGCGTGCAGATAAACGTGTAGTCATTTTAGGTGCTGGTCTCATCGGCTGCGAATTTGCCAATGATTTACAACATACAGGCCATCAAGCTACCGTCATCGACTTGGCAAACCAGCCTTTGGGCCGTTTGTTGCCAGCGCATGTCTCAAGTGCCTTTAAAGAAAACCTTGAAGCAACGGGTATTCATTTTGTCCTTGGCACCACAGTTGAAAAAGTGTCTAAAATTGAAAATGGTGACTATGTTGTGACCTTAGCCAATGGTCAGTCTTTGGTCGCAGATGTAGTCTTATCTGCAATTGGCTTACAACCAAGCATTTCCCTTGCAAAAGAAGCAGATATTCAAACCAGTCGAGGTATTTTGACCAACGCACAACTTGAGACCAATCAGCCGCATATCTACGCGGTCGGAGATTGTGCTGAAGTGAACGGACTTTTGCTACCTTATGTCATGCCAATCATGCAACAAGCACGTGCTTTAGCCAAAACCTTAAATGGTGACACCACTACGGTGCATTACCCTGCTATGCCTGTAGCAGTTAAGACACCCGCTGCACCGCTCACTGTTTTGCCTGCGCCAATCGATGCAGAGGTGAACTGGGAAACTGAGGAATTAGACGATGGCATGATTGCCAAAGCCCTAGACAGTCAAGGTACACTTCGCGGCTTCGTACTGCTCGGTGCAACCGCAGCGAAACAACGTTTAGCATTAACAAAACTGGTTCCAGACTTGATTCCAGCACAGGTTTAGAGTTTAAATAAAAGGACATTTATAACAATAGATGTCCTTTATGTGAGGATTACAATAATGAATAGCGCACTCCAATATAATCTTTCACCCTATACCTCTTTTATGCGCGAAACCAAAGTCGACTTAGGCAATGGTATTGAACTCCATGTCGAAATCGGTGGCGAAGACCATCATCCGACCATTGTTTTGATCATGGGCTTAGGAGCACAGCTCTTATTTTGGCCTGATTTCTTCTGTAAATCTCTGATTGATCAAGGTTTTCGTATCATTCGCTTTGATAACAGAGATATTGGTTTATCTTCAAAAATTAAACATCAAGGTCCACGCTTAAACACCCTCAAACTGATGGGGCGTTTTGCTTTAGGTTTAGATAACCGTGGTGCACCTTATGACTTATACGACATGGCTGACGATGTGGCACTGCTTTTAGACCGTTTAGGTTTAGATGAAAGTTATGTGATTGGTGCATCCATGGGTGGTATGATTGGGCAAATTCTAGCAGCGCGTCATCCACAGAAGGTCAAAAAGCTCGGCCTAATGTTCACCAGTAACAACCAACCTTTACTGCCGCCGCCTTTTCCAAAGCAACTCTTTAGTCTAATTGGTCGACCTGAATCGACCGATGAAGAAGGAATTGTGAGTCACTCTTTGAAAGTATTTAAGATCATTGGCTCGCCTGATTATCACAATCCAATCGAGTCAATTCAGACTTCTCGCAAATTATATCGCCGAAGTTATTACCCTGCGGGTGTACTTCAACAGTTTTTAGCAATATTATGTACAGGTTCTTTATTGCAACTGGACAAACAGATTCAACAACCGACCCTTGTGGTACACGGTTCGCGAGACCGTTTACTCCCGCCTAGTCACGGAAAGGCCGTTGCAAAGGCAATTATGGGCGCTAAATTTGAATTAATTGATGGAATGGGGCATGATATCCCACCGCACTTCATTCCAAATCTTAGCGAATTATTTGCACAACACTTTAAATCATAATCATTAGGACACTATGGCTGCATTACCATCCTTAAGACAGCTGTCATATCTCGTTACACTGTCAGAAACGCTGCATTTTACTGAAGCTGCACGACGTTCATTTGTAACCCAATCGACTTTGTCGGGCGGGATTATGGAGCTTGAACGCCTACTCGGTGGCGTACTTGTAGAGCGTGATCGCCAAAATGTGCGCTTAACTCCTCTAGGCGAGCAAGTCGTTGCTCGTGCTCGTGTTCTACTGGCAGATGCTCAAGACCTGATGCGTTTAAGCCGAGAAATGAGCGAGCCTTTAACTGGTGATTTACATCTAGGTGTTATTCCAACCATTGCGCCATTTATTTTGGCGCAATTGTTAGATGAAGTGCATAAGCAACTCCCTAAAATTCAACTACATTTACACGAAGCGCAAAGTGAGAAAATTGTAGAAAAACTCGAACATGGTAATTTAGACATGGTCGTTTTGGCTCTACCTTTTGATACACGTGGCTTAAAAGTTGCTGAAGTCGCAAAAGAAAGTTTGTTTTTGGTCTGTAATAAATCAGATATCGCAAGCCAAGCCAAATCGCTAGATGACTTAGACCTTTCGCGTTTAATGTTGCTTGAAGAAGGCCACTGCTTACGTGACCACACTCTAAGTGCCTGCCCTATTGGTGAACGTAAGAATGACCATCGTTTAAAAGCGAGTTCTTTACCGACCCTTGTAGAAATGGTATCGGCTGATCTTGGTTTTACCTTATTACCGGAAATCGCAATTCATACCAATATGATTAAAGCGAATCCAGATTTGATGGTCAAACAAATTGAAGCTGCTCCAAGCCGTATCTTGGCTTTGGTGACACGTAAAAGTACCCCGCTACAAAGCGAATTTGATGTGCTATTACAAATCCTGCAAAAAATTACTCAAGATCTGCACTAAGCTTATTTTAGTGCATAAAAAAGGAGTCAAACATGACTCCTTTTTTTTGTGCCTGAATCTTTTTTAGACCCAAGCACCCCTCTAAAGTTATTTAATCACATCTAGCAAATAACGCTGCGCATTATGCTCGGTTTCGCCTTCAGCTGGTGTCGCACGAAGCCATGTTCCATCGCCCTGTAGTAACCAAGCTTGTTGATTATCCTGCAAATAGGTCAACAAACCTTGCTGATAAATACGTTTTTTCAAAGCAGGATCTTCAATTGGGAAACAGGCCTCAACACGATTAAATAGATTTCGGTCCATCCAATCGGCACTTGAGCCATAAATACGCGCATCGCCATTATTACTAAAATAGAAAACACGCGTATGTTCTAAGAAACGCCCCACGATCGAACGTACACGAATATTTTCCGAAAGCCCTAGCAAGCCCGGGCGTAGACAACAAATTGAACGAATAATGAGATCAATTTGTACACCTGCTTGTGATGCCTCATACAGCTTATTGATCAGTTGCACTTCAGTTAATGCATTCACTTTCACAATAATTTGTGCTTTCTTGCCCGCTTTGGCATTGGCAATTTCATCATCAATAAAATTGATCAGTTGTGCATGGAGCGTAAACGGCGCATGAAGTAGCTTTTTCAGCTTCGCCATTTTCCCCATACCTGTCAATTCTTGGAAAATACGGTGTACATCTTCACACAACTCTTTATCGGTCGTGAGCAAACCATAGTCGGTATAAATACGTGCATTACCCGCATGGTAGTTACCCGTTCCCAAGTGTACATAACGAACGAGTTTATTATTTTCACGGCGTACCACAAGAATCATTTTGGCATGGGTTTTATAGCCCACAATGCCATAAACAACCACAGCACCCGCTTCTTGTAGCACATTTGCCACTTCGATATTTGACTCTTCATCAAAACGCGCACGCAGCTCAATCACCGCGGTAACTTCTTTCCCATTACGCGCCGCTTCTGCTAGGACTTGTACAATTTCAGAGTCTGCACCACTACGGTATAGGGTTTGTTTAATCGCCAACACTTGTGGGTCACGTGCCGCTTCACGCAACAAGTTAATCACAGGTGCGAAAGACTCAAACGGATGATGTAGTAAAATATCCTGCTTCTGCATTGCAGAGAACATGCTTTCCGACTTTTTCAACACTTTCGGAATAACAGGAATATGCGCGTCATAACGTAGATGTGGACGTTTAAAATTGGACAATAAACGTGCCAAGTTCACAGGCCCTTCGACTTTATACAACTGCTCTTGATGCAGATCAAATTCATCTAGCAAGTAGTTATAGATATGTTCTGGACAGTTTTGGGTAACTTCCAAACGTACTGCACGTCCGAAACGACGCGAACTTAACTCACCTTTCAGTGCTTTGGCTAAGTCTTCCACATCTTCATTGAGCGCCAAATCAGCATTCCGTGTGACACGGAACTGATAACAGCCAGTTGCTGTCATCCCTGGGAACAAGTCAGAAACATGCTCATGGATAATGGCTGAAAGCATCACATGATGCTCTTTTCCACCTGTGAGCTCATCAGGTAGACGAACCACACGTGGCAATGAACGCGGTGCAGGAACAACGGCCAAATCAATCTGACGACCAAATGCGTCTTTGCCTTCCAAAGTCACAATAAAGTTGAGGCTTTTATTGACTAAACGCGGGAACGGGTGCGCAGGGTCAAGGCTAATCGGTGTTAAGACAGGTGCAACCTGTTCTTGGAAATATTTTTTCACCCATGAAGATTGTGCAGGGGTCAGTTCCCCACGGCGTAAGAAGCAAATGTCTTCCTCACGCAATTTCGGTAGAATTTCATCATTGAGAATACGGTACTGACGTTCAATTGCAGCATGTGCAGTTTGCGAAATTTGATCGAGGACTTGGCGTGGGGTTAAGCCATCGGGGCTACGGCTTTCATTACCCAGATCCAACTGTTCCATGACGCCCGCAACACGAATTTCAAAGAACTCATCTAAGTTACGTGAAAAAATCAGTAAGAAATTCATCCGTTCTAACAGCGGATGTAAAGGATCTACGGCTTGTTCCAATACACGTAAATGGAAATCTAATATCGATAACTCACGGTTAATATAGCGATCGTTATACGCGTATTCAGGTTGTAGTATCGGAGATGTGCTTGCTGCCGTATTCATAGCTAACCTTTGATTATTTGAATGCGTTTTATCATGATAAGTATGCTTCAATTTTGTGACAATTTCATAAAAAAAAGCCCAAAAATTTGGGCTTTTTCAGATCAATCAAATTAAGGGATATCGCTATAGCGCATATACTTTCGAATCATGCGCTCACGGTTTTGCAACTTACGGTCATTTTGATGGTCTTGATAGTATTTCGGATTGGGTAAAATGGCCGCTAAAAAGACCGCCTGCTCTCGGCTTAAGCTACGTGAACTTTTACCAAAGTAGTGTTGGGTTGCAGCTTCCACGCCATAGATATTATCACCAAACTCCACCGAGTTCAGATAAACCTCTAAGATGCGTTCTTTGCTCCACATCCGTTCCATCATCCAAGTTGCAACAGCTTCCTGACCTTTACGAATGAATGAACGCTTGTTATATAAAAATAAGTTTTTGGCCAATTGCTGAGAAATTGTTGAACCGCCCGCAACCACTTTACCCGTGTCATTATTACGCTCAAGCGCTGCTTGAATGCCATCCCAGTCAAAACCATGATGTTGCATAAATTTGCCATCTTCAGCCGCAACAATGGCTTTTTTCATGTACTCACTGATCTCATCATAATCACGCCATTCGTGTTGAATGGGTTTAGATGGCTCAGACCAATAATCAATCCGCATAAACATGGTGGTTTCCACTGGCTTGTAACGCCACCACGCTAGACTTGCAAAAATCCACAACTGTACCAAAAGCACGAAGCTGACAGCGACTAACAAACTACGAAAAATAAAAGCTTTCATGCCAGTGGCTTACTCCAAAAATCATTTTTATTCATGCTAAGCTTGGGCAAATATAGCAAAATTTTAGCAAGAATGGCATGACCGAGCTTACACCTCCGCAAATCAAAACAAAATTTGACGTACATTTATGGTGGATTACCGCCGTCATTATTGCCGTGAATGTTGGGTTGTTTTTTTGGCAAATCCTGCATGGCATGGATGTCAGCAATCCAAGTACAGCTGATGCGATACGCTGGGGAGCAGACTATGCACCGCTCACCTTCTTGACTGAACCAATGCGTTTATTGAGCAGTATGTTCTTTCATTTTGGCTTGGTTCACCTCATGTTGAACATGTGGGCGCTGTATATTTTTGGCAGTGTGCTGGAGCAAATGTTTGGACGTGTCTATTTTCTTGCACTATATGTTCTTGCTGGTCTCATGGGTAGCTTGCTCAGTGGTTATATTGCCATTCAAGACAGTTATGAACTGATTATTGTGGGTTTAGCAAACCCTGAACTCTTGCCTCGTGTAGGTGCAGGGGCTTCAGGTGCCGTCATGGGGCTGGGTGCAGCGCTGACGGTTCTATCCCTTCTGCCGATGCTCCCACAGCAACGTTTTATTTTAGATAAAAAGACTTTGCTCATCGTGATGGGAATCAACTTAGCCATGGGTTTTATGATTTCAGGTATTAATAATGCCGCACATATTGGCGGCATGTTGATGGGTGCTGTTTTGGCGGCACTTTGGTATCTCTCCCAAAAGGCACAGCAGCGTTGGATTATGCCGCTGAGCCTTGTTTTGGCGGCCTGCGGTTCGTATTGGTTTTACTTACACTGCCAAAACCTTGTAACCCACATTCAACCCCTATGGTCTGAAGTGTTAATGATGATGCGTCAACAGCTCAACTTCTAAGATTCAACACTTAACGTATTAAGAGATCAATCACGATTGATTGATCTCTCTCAAACTTTGTAAAGGTGGAATATCACTGAGATAACTTAAGCGATAACGCCCAATCAGCGCGCAGAGTAAGGTCATGAACAGTGGTAAAATGAGCCAGATTTCCCAGTGTGGCTGAATGGCTAATCCCATGCGATAACATGCTACCGCACTTATCACTTCAGCAAATAAACAAGAAACCACACCTGCCATAAAACCAATAAAGCCAATTTCTAGACTGAGCATGGTTCTGAGTTTTTGCTTGGAGCCACCAAATGAACGTAATAACGCCACTTCACGTTTACGCTCATCCATAAGTAAGTTCAGGCAAGCAATTAAAACCAGAATACCTGAAATACTCACTAAAACTGCAAGGATCGTGACAATCTGCACCAGCACCGTCACGATGCGCTTAATTTCATCTAAAATTAAACTGACATCAATAAAGACAGTGTTGGAAAATTGCTGAATAATGCTGACCAATTTCGCTTGGTCAGACTCTGGTACATAAAAACTGCCCAAATAACTGCCCGCATTTTCATCCATGGTCTGTGGCGCAAAAATAAAGAAGAAGTTTGGGCTAAAACTTTCCCATTCTACAGTTCGTAAGTTTGCCACTTTGGCGTGAATGACACCCTCTGGTAAGCTAAAGGTCAGTTGATCCCCCACTTTTATCCCAAGCTCTGTTGCGGTATTGGCTTCTACCGAAACTTGTCCTTTTGCTGTGAGTTCTGATGCTCCAGAGACAATTACATTATCTTTAGGATAACTGTCTGCTTGAGTCAAATTTAATTCGCGGCGCAAGGAATTATTTTGCTTGACCAAATCCTCAGCAAAAGGCTGTCCATTTTTGGCAATCAGTCTACCTCGAATATTGGGGTAGAGCGGCGTACTGTTCCAACGATTCTGCTCAATTTGTGCTTTTAACTCAGGCATGTCAAAGGGCGGTAAACCATATACAAACTGATTGGGTGTTCCCGCAGGAATTTGCTGCTGCCAACGCTCTAATAAATCAGTGCGTAGCACGGCTAAGACCGTAATTAAACTAAGTCCCAAAGCCAAAGCGGTAATCTGAAATGCAGTTTGATAAGGTGTGCGAACATAAGCAGAAACCGCATTTTTCAAGCCACGCAGAAACTTCAAACTCAGCCAGACTACAGCGTATAACACTGCACATAGAATGATAATTGCCCCAATCACCATGGCTGTCAGTACAATGTTTTCAGTCAGAACGATACTAAACAGCACCAGACTTGCCGTTCCTGCGAGCAACATCCAAAACATAGACGAAACCGATTTTTCTTGACTGCGAATGACTCGGATCGGTGGCGTATTTAACAGTTCCCAAAAACTCGGCAAGACAAAACCCAGAAGCACTACGGCACTGGTCAACATAGCAATCGGAATCGGCCCGAGCAGCATATCCCACGCTGAAAACGCAATACTTAAGTGTGGGATCAGTTGTAACATCAGCTGTAACAGGCCATAGCCCAGCCCTACCCCCACTGCACTCCCGACCAACATGGCAAGCAAAAACACCACACCCAACAAACTGAGGTAAGCCCAGAGAATTTGTGACTTCGCCGCCCCCATACAACGCAATAGCGCAATGTGATCTTGGTTTTGTTGTACAACGCGCTGACTGGTCAAAGCAATCGCAATTCCACACAGCAAAATCGTTAAGATATTCGCCAACTGCAAAAAAGTGTCCAAATTTGCAATTGGTTTCATTAAGCGGGTATTACCCTCACTGGCATTGCGTAAGCGTAAGCTGTTTTGTGGTTCTTCCGCATTAGGACTTTGAGTTGTCGCACTGACCTCTTCAGACAATACATTCTGCTTCTTAAAATTTGCTTCAAACTGCTGAGTATTTTGTGCTGTACCTGCCATCAGTAGACGATAGTCAATACGACTACCGACTTGTATAGCATTGGTCTTGGCAATATCTGCTTTTGAGATAATCACCGTCGGCGAGAACCCCGAAAAGCCTAACTCTTGATTGGAATCATGCTCAATCAAGCCTGTGATCTTAAACACACCATCTGCAATATTGAGTTGATCGCCCAGTTTAACCCGTAGCAAATCCATAGCACGCTGACTCAACCAAGCTTCACCTGAAGCAATATGCTTAGCAGCAGGCTGAATACGTAACTCTCCGCGCAGAGGGAAGGCTTGATCGATGGCTTTGACATTAACCATAACAAACTGATCATCGGTATATGCCATCGAACTAAAGACAGTGACTTCAGATTGCGTTAAATCAAGAGCTGTCGCTTGTGCTTTCCATTTCGGGTCGAGTTTTTGGCTGTCCGTTAAAACCAAGTCCCCTGCTAGCATCTCAGCGGCTTGAAGCGCTACGGCATTTTGAATTTGCTCATTACTAAACTTCAGCGCGGTCGTTGCACTGATCGCGAGAATCAACGCAATAATCAATAAATACACACCGCTACTTTTAAAACTTTGCTTCAGTAAGGGTTGAAATAGCGAATTCATTTTATCCTCCCGTTCGAGGATGTTCGATCAACTGTCCATCGAGTAATTCAAAATGGCGCTGGCACTGTTCTGCAAGCGTATGGTCATGCGTCACTAAAATCAGGGTCGTACCCAACTCACGGTTCAATTGAAACAATAATTGCTCAATTTCTCGCGCAGTTTGACTGTCTAAGTTTCCTGTTGGTTCATCGGCAAAGATAATTTTTGGCTCCGCAATCAGCGCACGGGCAATTGCGACGCGCTGCTGCTCCCCACCCGAAAGTACCTTCGGTGTTTGGGTGGCCTGTCGCTCCAATCCAACTTTTTGCAACAAACTCAAAGCGCGTTGCTCCGCTTCAGCGAAGTTAAATGATGGATGAAGCCGTAACGGCAGCATCACATTTTCAACCGCAGTCAGGTGTGGCAGCAGTTGAAAGGACTGAAACACAAAGCCAATATGCTTTAGACGAACTTCTGCGCGCTGCTCTTCATTGAGCTTAGAAATACTTTCACCACAAACGCTTAACTCACCACTGCTGGCCTGATCTAAAGTCGCCAAAATACCCAGTAAGGTAGACTTTCCTGAGCCTGAACGTCCTGTAATTGCGACTTGTTCACCTGCTGATATGCTCAGACTCAAATCTGAGAAAATGGTCAGTTCTTTTTGCGGAAGTTTAATCTTTTGTGTCAGTTGCTGGGCAGAAATAATCACTTGTGGCATGATGCTTACATCACTATGAACTTGGGTCATAACATCCCTATATGCAAATATTCGTGCAAAATCGCAAATTTAAAAAACGTATCAGTTCATACTTGGTTTTGCTTGCACTGTGCCTAAGCCCCACTTGGGTTTTTGCAAAAACCGTGATGGTTTTAGGAGATAGCATTAGTGCAGGTTATGGCATAGAACCACAGCAAGCATGGGTAAATTTACTGCAAAAACGATTAGACCAACAGTATCCGAAACAACACAAAGTGGTCAATGCCAGTGTGAGTGGTGAAACCACCAGTGGAGCTTTGGCTCGTTTACCCAAACTGTTGCAAACGCATAAGCCAAATGTGGTGGTGATTGAGCTTGGAGGGAATGATGGACTCCGTGGTCAACCCCCTCAGATGATTCAAAAAAATTTAGCGCAACTGATTCAACAGAGTCAAAAAGCCAATGCCACTGTGGTTGTTTTGGGAATGAAAATACCGCCAAACTATGGCACAGCCTATAGCAAGGCATTTGAAAATAATTACAAAATGGTCAGTCAACAATACAAAGTTAAATTACTGCCCTTCTTCTTGGAAGGTGTAGCAGGAAATAAAAGCCTGATGCAAAAAGACTTGGTCCATCCAAATGGCAAAGCACAGCCTATTTTATTAAATTTAGCTTATCCCTATATAAAAGGCGCTTTATAAAGCGCCTTTTATTCTGATCATATTCGCTGATCAGAAGTCAAAAAAAACCACTTCACCACTTTCAAGTGAGTACTCAGCGCCAACCACTTGTAACTTGCCTTTGGCAATCAAACTCTCAAGCACAGCTGAACCATGACTTAACTGATTTACAGAAGCAAATACATTTGAACGAACCGCATGTTTAGACAGTTTGCATAAGTCATGTTTCAGTTCAGTTTGCATCAAGGTTTCAACCGAAGGACGGACACGGTTTACAATCGACATCAGGTTTGCAGACGGTGGGCTATCTGGGTTCATCAGGGTGTCAATGGTGGCTTGAATCGCACCACAGTGACTATGACCAAGAACCACAACGACCGCACAGTCATAACGCTCAGCAGCAAACTCAACACTGCCAACTTGCGAAGGTGCAACCACATTTCCAGCAACACGAATAACAAACAGATCACCCAAACCTTGGTCAAATACCATTTCTGCAGGCACACGAGAATCAGAACATCCGAGTACAATGGCAAATGGGTTTTGGTCTTCCGCCATCTCTGCTCGTTCTTGGTGAGACAATTGCTTATGGTGGGTTGTCTCACCCGCTACAAAACGTTGGTTACCTTGTTTTAGACGGCTTAAAGCTTCTTGAGCTGTTAGCATTCCCTTTCCCACCCGATTGTTATTAAGTTGGACTAGTTTAATCCCAGCGAAATTGATTGTCACTAGCAAAAAACATAGCGTCTTATTTTTTTGCTTAATTTTAAATTTGCATTTTATCTCAAACAAATCGTTACGCAGTTCACACTTTATCCAAATGCAGTATATCCTTTCAAATAAATAATTAATGACATTTGCATGAAAGCTATTAGAATCAAACAGACCTGTAAATAAACATAAAAACTATTCAAAATCAGAGCATTTTTATCTTATTCGGTCAGTTTTTTTATTCATCTCCGTTTAAGGATGAACCATGATGATGCGCTCAAAATCCGTCTTGAAACAAAGTCTAAAGGCTGGTCTATTCGCCTTAGCTTTGTCATTTTCTTTCGCCAGCCATGCGTTAGAAAATACCATCATCAAAGACAAGCTCAGTTTACAAAGCTACCTTCTACAAGAACGCGTCACCGCCGGCTTAAAAACCAAAACACTTAAAGTGGATGATATCGTTTGGAGCTATAACGAAGGCTGTGCAGTTGATAAACCGACTATTTTGCTGATTCATGGTTTTGCTGGAAATCGAGACAATTGGAACCGTGTGGCACAGTTTCTAACCCCCTATTACCACGTAGTCATCCCCGACCTTCCGACCAACGGCGACACCAAAGTCCCTGATGATTTTGATCTCTCTATGCCAAATGTCACAGAGCGACTCCGTCGTTTTGTTGAAGCCATTCATATACAAGATAAACTGAATGTTGCAGGACATTCTATCGGTGGTTCTATTGCAACCCTATATGCCGCGCAATACCCTTTTGACACACAAAGTTTGTTTTTATTGAACAGTGCAGGCATTTATAAGAACGCCAACACCAACTATGCCAAAGACCCGCAATATTTAAAGCACTTGATTGTGAGTAAACCGGGCGATTTGGATGATGTGATGCAACGTGTCATGCAAACCCCAATAAAAATGCCCTATTATTTAAAACGCGCCCAAGAAAAACAGTTAATTACTCAGGCTGAAAAAAACAGTAAAGTGATTGATCAATTGGTGACCTTGAACCGAATTTATACCACTGACTCCTTTGCTCGAGTGACCCGAAATATTGAAGCACCCACCCTCATTTTGTGGGGTAAGCAGGACAAAATTATCAATGTCGAAGTAGCGAATGAGCTCAAATCCTTATTGAAACGTGCTGAAGCTCCTGTCATCCTTAACAATGTTGGTCATATGCCACTTTTGGAGGCAGAACAAGCAGTTGCACAGCACTACCTGCCTTTTCTTGCAAAAACACAAAAGTTAAAAAATCTATTGGCTGATAAACTGATTCCACTAAATTAATTTTGTTGAGTACGTATGCAGAAACACCCGATGATTGAGCAGCTCATTGAAGCTCATCTTAATTTTTTAGATCATGAGTTTTCGCAAGCAAGTACCGTACAAAATGAATTCATCCTATTTTATCACTGGTTTAGAAAACAAACTTTACAGCAACTGTGGAGCTTTGAAGACATCAATGCGCTTTTGCAAAAACAAATCCTAGCCACACCTGCAACCGATCATCTAATCTCACAAATTGCTGAGCACATCAAGTTTGCTTTAATACATCCCATCAATGCATCAACAAAAATTGCCGATGTGATTCCTGTACTCACCATCGATAAAATTGCGCAGTATGTCGCGAGTAAAAGTGGGCATCGTCAGCGTCTAATTAAAACTGTGGTAAATAACCCAGCTTTTTCAGCCATGATTACCCAGCTGATTCAACACTCGATTCAAGACTATTTGAACAACTCTGTGATGACTAAACGTGTGCCGGGTGTTTCTAGTTTTATGAAAATGGGCAAGTCCGTACTGGAAACCGTCACAGACTCAAACCTAAATGACACTATTGGGCATTATTTACAAAAGAACATCTTAAAACTCAGTCAAATGAGTGAACAAGTGTTAAATCAAAACTTTAATGATGAAAAGCTATATTACTTTCAAGCCAACCTCTGGCACAAAATCAAAGATATGCCTTTATCAGTTTTGAAAAATTATATTGAAGTGCAGGACTTGCCTCAAACTGTCGCTATGGGGCACGAAATTTGGGAGCATATGCGTCAAACAGACTATCTGCAGCAACAGGTGCATGATGGTGTTTACGCTTGGTACATTCGCAACCAAGAACGATCTTTTGATGTACTCCTACGTGACTTAAATATCGACGAAGCTTTAATTCAAAATGAACTTCAAGGCTTACTCAATCCTATTATTCAAGAGCTTATTCGTTCTGATTACTTACGCGATCGAGCACGCTATTATTTAGAACAGTTTTATTATTCTGACCAAGCACAAGCTATTCTAAAACGATAAAAAAGCCGCGTTATGCGGCTTTTTTCTTTCATAGTTTAGAATGAATACTTCAAGCTCGCATAATAAGCTCGACCTGGTTCGTTGTAGGTTTGGTTCAAGTCATTATTACGAACAAGTTGCTCATCAAATAAATTACTCACACCTAAACGACCGCTAAATTGATCTGTAAATTTGTATCCAACATTAATCCCTGCGATACCATAGCTTGGCACACTTTTCGTGTTCATCGTTGTATTACGCGTTTCAGCAAATTGACGTGGTTTTTGGCGACCATATTGGGTATAAACGAAATTCACATCAAATTGATCTGTAATATCATAGTTGAAAATCGAATTAATCGTGTAATTAGGTACAACAGACAAAGGATTTCCAGTAGTTTTATTCACTGAATCCATCATATAAGTAAAGTTATTTGTCCAATTAATATTGCCAAAATCTAGGCTAACACTTCCTTCTAGACCTTGAATTAAAGCCTTTGGAATATTGGTCCACTCTAATAAATGATATGTTGTTGAACCTACGGTTGTCGTTCCAACGACCTCTTCACCTGAGGTGATTTTATTTTTATAGTCATTACGGAACCACGTTAAGCTTGCATTCACAATATCTTTTTCAAACTGAATACCCACTTCTTTGTTAATAGAAGTCTCGGGTTTTAAGTCTGCATTTCCAACTAAATAGCAACTTCCCGAAGCCGTTGCTGTGGTGTCAGGGCAACCGTTTCCACGTGTAAAGAGTAAGTAGCCTTCTGCATTTTGATACATATTCGGCGCTTTATAAGCTCTTGCTATACCACCTTTTAAAGTGAAGTAATCCCCAAGTTTTTGGGTAATGTTTAAACTTGGACTCCAGTTTGACCCAGACTTACTATGATCATCAAAACGGACTCCCAAGACCAAATCTGTTGCATCAGTTACTTTAAAGTTATCTTCAATGTATGCAGAAGCAATTCGTGATTTCATGTGAGTACGATCAGATGGCAACTGTACCAAACCCGAGGCATCTGCTTGTACTGTACTGGTTGCATCACTAAACTTATCTTCAACCCACTCCGCGCCCAAGGTGAGTGCTTGAGGAAAAAATATATCCAATGGAATATTGGTTTCAGCATTAAATCGTGTGGTATCTAGCACCGATGTTTTTTTATCAAATGAATTTGGGCTCCCTTCTGGCCCACCAGCTAGTGACTCAGGAATACGCTTATTTTTAGTTTTATCAAATTGAGCCAATAATTTTGTATCACCCCATGCCCATTTTCCTTCGTGAGTTAAAGCATAACTATCCCGGTACATGGTATTGGTTTCTTTACCTAACAATCCATTAACGTATGCAATGTTGCTAAAGCTAGAATCGGGATTGGTTGCATCTGCATTACTGTTTTGAATATCACCTGTATATTCGTTCCCTTGACGACCAAATGAAGTATCAAAAGTCAAGCTCTGTTGATCATTAATCTGCCAAGCTAAACGCCCTGAGATATCTTTATTCTCAACGCCTTCTCGACCTGCTGCACGACTACCACTTTCTGTCAGTGGGTTGATATCTGCCGCATCTGCATCCGTCTTGTTATAATTTCCATATAAACGATATGACAATACGTCCTTAATAATTGGACCACTCAAGTTAAAACTTTCTCGATGGCTCGAACCTTCTTTTGAATTTTCAGGTTGGTTGGTAAATACTTCAACCGAACCATGAACTTCGTTTGTCACTTTTTTAGTTTTAATATTAACAACACCACCCATGGCACCTGAGCCATAACGAGCAGCCGCTGGACCACGCAATACTTCAATAGATTCAATCGCATCTGCAGGCACCCAATTTGAGTCACCACGGGTATCACGTTCCCCTCTCCAGCCATAACGCACAGAATTTCTCGAATTCACAGGCTTACCATCAATCAAAATCAAGGTATTTTCTGGGCCCATACCGCGAATATCAATTTGGCGGTTATTACCACGTTGTCCCGTTGCACTATTGCCTGTTAAATTTACGCCAGGCATCCGACGTACATATTCAGAAATATCATTTACAACTGGTAATTTTTCTAAATCTTTATCCGTAATAATAGATGCGCCTAGGGACTGTTTAACCTGTTCCTCAGCTGTTAATACAATCGTCTGTAATTGTGTTGTATCTTTTTCTACCCCAGTTGTCACAGTTTCATTCGCCATCGTAAACGAACTCATTACCCCTACAACAGCCAAAGCCAAAGTTGATCTCGTCAGATTTTTACCCATAACGCATACACCCAAATACAAAAGAAGGAGAGATTGTATAAATTTCGTAGGGCATTTTAACAAACGATAAACATATTGCAATAAATATTGATAATTATTCTCAATTACATTTTAACTTTAGATAAAATATAACCCCCTAATTTAAGGAGGTTATTTGGTAAAGTTGATTGAAATTTATTTGAAGTATGCTCCTTCCGCCTGCGTATGATCCGTCTGGTCAATCACACGACGTAACTCAGGAATGTGTTGTTGCAGAGTCGTTTCAACACCCTGTTTCAAGGTGACATCAATTGCTGAACAACCTTGGCAACCACCACCGAATTTCAGTACAGCCGTTAAACCATGTTCCTCATCTTCAACAACTTCAACCAATGCACAGTTACCACCATGCCCTGCTAGACCTGGGTTAATTTCAGACTGAAGAATATACGTAATACGCTCTTCAATCGATGCATCAGGACCAACACGTGGTACTTTCGAGTTTGGTGCACGGAAAGTTAATTGCCCACCAAAACGGTCTTTGTTGTAATCAATCACCGCATCTAATAAATATGGAATAGACGGTGTGTCGATATACGCAGGAAAATCTGGATAATCTTGACGGTAATCAGTTGGGATCACTTCTTCAGGCGCACTATATGCCATACAACATTCAGCACGTGGTGTACCCGGATTTTCAACAAATACACGTACAGCAATGCCCGGTGTATTTTGTTTTTCTAATAAATCACGTAAATACTCTTGTGCAGTCGGAGTAATCAATAAGTTTGGAATTTCCTCTGCAACTGCAGTGCTGCTGTTCTCAGTCGACATAACAATCATTTCCTCAAGCTGAAGTTGCTATTTTAACTGAAGATGCGGGGTAATTAAAAAAAATCAACCAAAATTGTCGGATTTATTGTGAAAGTTCATCTTTTCTCTCAATTTAATGGCATTATGACGACAAGATAGTTATATGCAGAACATCTCAGAAATGTTGGATTTACCTTTTAATCATACAGTTACGATCATTATTATTACGGTCATTATTTCTATGGTGGCATTTTCAAATCAGAACGTGATGAATCGTCTGATTTTCTGGCCTCCTGCGATGCAACGTGGACAATACGATCGTTTTATTACACATGGCTTTATTCATGCCGATGGTATGCATCTCCTGTTCAATATGTTCACCTTGTTTTTCTTTGGTAGCATTATTGAAAGTTTTTACCGCCAATACTTCTATGAGTTAGGCTTTATTTTGTTTTATTTGGGTGGTTTGATTTTTGCCATTTTACCGAGTTATTTAAAACATAAGAATGATGTGCGCTGGGCAAGCCTTGGCGCCTCTGGTGCAGTCTCAGCGGTACTATTCGCTTATGTATTGTTTGAGCCTTGGAAGCTGATTTTTGTGTTTTTTATTCCCGTACCTGCGATTATTTTTGCAGTGTTGTACGTGGCATATAGCATCTGGTCAGGTAAAAAAGGCAACTCCAACATCAATCATAGCGCCCATCTTTGGGGAGCTGCTTATGGGGTCATCATGACCTTAATTTTAGAGCCGCGTCTTATTCCACACTTTCTGAACAAATTAACCCACTTACCTATTTAAAACCGAACGCCTAGATTGCACATGGATTGCATCCCTACGCATATAGGCTCAGTAACATTTTTTCACAGCAACGGGTGGTCCTGATTTTTACAATGAACATCAGGACAACTATAAACCAAGGAAATTGCGATAAAAATAATGTCTATATTGGCAACCTTCATGATCAGTCTCAGTTTTACAGCCTGTGCGGTACACACTCCTGAAGGGAGTATCATCGTTGATCCTGATCGTTCTTATTATCCTCATGCCCAAAGCGATTTCTGTCCACCCAGACAGGCCAAAAAGGTCGCTGCTAAACTCAAAAGCCTTCTGTTCAGAAGGCTTTTTTTATTACATATATTTTTACATAAATTTGGCATGAAATGCCAAGCAGTAATTTGCTTTGGCATAGATAATGTTTACAACTGTATATAAATAGCAAATGCCAGTGAGATTTCTTGCATGTCCAATCCCTTAGATGGTCTTCAATTTCCAATTTACTCGAAAACACAAAAAGTTAGTACCTCACGTACAGGGAAAGAGATTATTGCAGAGGCCTTAGCCAATGTTGATCACCAAAGCTCTGTTACTGCACTTACAGAAAAGAACTGGCGTAAACAATATCCACGCTATTTTAAATCCTTAGTTGAATTTGGGATTCGTAATCAAATTGCACCGATTCAAATGGCACAAGATGGACTTAACAAAACACATAATGTGTTTGAGTTTTATCGCGATGGCCAAAAGCATCTCCTCAAAGATGTAATGTCACTTAAAACCACACCGCTGCATACTATTAAACTCAAAGGCGAAAGTCATGCGACGCCTGAATGGTCTGTCCCTTACAAAGGTACACAGCTTAAAGGGGGTGCTTTACTTGCACAAATCCACACATGGTTAGATGCAGGTGTGATTGAACCCAGTCATGCTGAAGCACTGATTGCTTGTGTGGAACATCCTGAATGGTTTGATTTATCAGATCGCACAATGGTTTTGTTCGGTGCGGCATCTGAAGCGGGGCCACTCACATGGTTAGCCCAATGGAAAGCCAATATTGTGGCAGTTGATCTACCCAATACCCGTGTATGGGGCAAAATTTTAGACACCATTCAACACGGCAATGCCACGTTATATGCCCCATCGGTTGAAGCTTTGAGCGCGGAAACACCTGTGTCTGTGCTTAAAGAAAAACTTGGTGCGAACTTACTGACACAAGTGCCTGAAATTGCACAATGGTTGGTACAAAACCCACATCAGTTAGATTTGGCCGCGATTGCGTATTTGGATGGTGAAAAGCATGTCCGTGTTTCTGTTGCAATGGATGCGATTATGCAATATGTCAGTGCGCAAAAAGCAGATACCAGTTTGATGTATATGTGTACACCTACCGATGTCTATGCCGTACCTGAAGAAGTCATTAAAGCATCTGAGCAAAAGTTCAGTGGTCGTTCTAAAACTCAGCAGATGATCAGTAAAAGTATTTCAACCCTCAGTGGGCAACTGTTCTTTAAGAAAAACCTACATGACCTCGTCGAGTCGGATAATACGAAGTCTTATGGCATCACCGACTGTTTAGTGATTGAGCAAGGACCGAACTACGCATTGGCTAAGCGTATTCAACAGTGGCGTGCAACGCTTGCTCGATCAGAAGGTCAACGTGTCAGCATAAACATTGCGCCATCAACTACAACCCACTCTGTCACCAAAAACCCATTGCTCAAAGCCGCATTTAATGGGGCAAGCTTGTTTGATGTTGAAGCCTTTAAACCTGAAACCACCAATGCAATCATGGCGGCTTTATGGATTCATGATCTGCGTAATCCTGCTTCTGTAGCCAATCCAGAGAACAAACTTGAACATCCTTTAGAACTAATGATGCAAGGTGCCAATCACGGCGGCTTATGGCGTGTAGCTTATTTAGCACGCACTGCACTGCCCTTTGCAGCACTTTATGGCTTTGCCGCAGATAAACTACCTTTAGACAAAGTCTGGGCGAAGTTCAAAAAGTAAGGCCTTGAATACTGGCTTCAATAAAATACAGAGCTAAAAAAACGCTACCTTAGGTAGCGTTTTTTTATCATTAGTTTTTACACATCAGATTAAACGAACTGTAGGAATAACCAGAACAAACCACCTGATAAACAGATCGTGGCTGGCAAGGTAAAGATCCAAGCCGAAAGAATGGTTCTTACTGTTGCAAAGTTTAGACCTGACTTGTTTGCCACCATGGTCCCTGCTACCGCAGAATTCAATACGTGTGTGGTCGATACGGGCATACCAAAGCCATCAGCAGCTGCAATCGTAGTCATCGCCACCAATTCTGCTGACATACCTTGACCATAAGTCATATGGTTTTTACCAATACGCTCACCTACAGTCACGACAATACGCTTCCAACCGACCATCGTACCTAGACCTAAAGCCAATGCCACAGCCACTTTCACCCATGTTGGGATATACTGTAAGAATGAATCAAGGTTACTACGATATTCTTTTACTGTCTTCTTGCCTGCTTCAGACATCGCTGGCAATTGATCCGCTTTATCCAAACGTTTGAACGCAGTCGTGCTTAAGTACATGTCATTACGTAGTGCAGAAACTTCAGCTTCAGGAATATCTTTAAGATCTCCGTAATGGCCAACACGCTCACCCAAATGATCTGTCAAACTGGCTAAAGCTGGTACAACTTCTGGAGTCATTTCTTTGGTTTGAATATATTGCGTGATCACCGTACGGGCTTTTTCATCTGCAATATCGTTATGATTCGGATAAATCACAGCCGCAGTTTGATCTGAAAGTTGAGCAAATGACTGAATGTGCTGTGAATCTAAATTCTTATTTAAAGAATAAGCCAAAGGCACAATACCAATCAAAATCAGCATGATTAGACCCATACCTTTTTGACCGTCATTTGAACCGTGCGCAAAACTTACACCTGTGCAAGTAAAAATCAAAATGGCACGAATCAGTGGCGGTGGTGGTTTGTTGCCTTCAGGTGGTTGGAATAGTTCCAGTTGTTTCTTAAAGATTTTTTTCACCAATAAGAACAACACTGCTGCAAAAGCAAAACCGATCATGGGTGAAAACAGTAAAGCTTTACCGACTTTAATCACCTGATCCATATCGACACCCGAAGCACCACTGCCTGAATGCATCAGGTAGTTCATGATGCCCACACCCAAGATCGAACCGATTAAAGTGTGCGAACTTGATGCTGGAATACCCAAGAACCATGTGCCCAAGTTCCACAAAATCGCAGCAATCAACATGGCAAACACCATGGCAAAACCTGCACCTGAGCTGACATTCATAATCAACTCAACAGGCAGCAACGCAATAATACCGTAAGCCACTGCACCACTTGCGACCATAACCCCAAGGAAGTTACAGAAACCAGCCCACATCACCGCAACAGGTGCAGACAGTGCATTGGTATAAATGACCGTTGCAACCGCATTGGCAGTGTCGTGGAAGCCATTTACAAACTCAAAACCCAAAGCAATGAACAATGCCGTCGCTAAAAGAATTAAAGAGTAAAGATTCAGTGCAGGAACATGCGATAAGTCAGCAGAAAGCTGAAAGCCAATATAAATTAGCGTTGAAATAATGACCGTTAAAAACACCGGCATAAAAAATTTCGGTGTAGGTACGTGCACATTCGTCGACTTGACCTGTGTCACGTGCACCTGATCTTGGACGGGAGGAATATTAGAATTCATGCAGACGGCTAAAGAGGATATCAATATCCCCTATTGTTCAATTTAATTGTGACAATTATATGACAAATGCGTGTCACATGAAGCCAATTTTTTCATAATTGGCTTATTTTAGATCAGCAGTAAATCGCTTATAAGCCTTGAACGCAATGTACTGGCTCAAAATTTAACTTTTCGGTGCGGATTACGCTGAATTATTTTCTTACATTTGACTATGCTGTCTGTAACAATCTGCTCCAATCAATATTTTTCATCTCTATTTATTCTGATCTATAAACATAGCGGGTCTATATTTCACTTTCGTGAAAACTAAAGCTAAATCAGCCTTTTTTATTTGCCATATAGCCAATACCACTTGAATTAGGCATCAATCAACCTGCTTTTCTGCTAAAATATTGCACGTTTTGAAAACCTGTTTGTGAGTTTTGAATGTCTACACTTGCCACCTTAAAAGCACTTCTTGCCGAGCGCATCCTTATTATCGATGGTGCGATGGGTACCATGATTCAGCGCCACAAGCTCGAAGAAGGAGATTATCGTGGTGAACGCTTTGTAGATTGGGCTTCTGACCTCAAAGGCAATAATGACCTTTTGGTACTGACTCAGCCGCAAATTATTCAAGGCATTCATGAAGCTTACCTCGATGCAGGTGCAGACATTATTGAAACCAACAGCTTTAACGGCACACGTGTTTCAATGTCGGATTACCACATGGAAGATTTGGTTCCAGAGATTAACCGTGAAGCAGCACGTTTAGCTAAAGCCGCTTGTGAAAAGTATTCGACTCCAGATAAACCGCGTTTTGTAGCAGGGGTACTCGGCCCAACATCGCGTACCTGTTCAATTTCGCCCAATGTAAATGACCCTGCCTTTCGTAACATTACCTTTGATGAGCTAAAAGAAAACTACATCGAAGCGACGCATGCCTTGATTGAAGGTGGTGCAGACATCATCTTGATCGAAACCGTGTTCGATACCTTAAACTGTAAAGCTGCGATCTTTGCAGTAAAAGAAGTGTTCAAACAAATTGGTCGTGAACTTCCACTCATGATCTCAGGCACCATTACCGATGCATCTGGTCGTACCTTAACAGGTCAAACCGCAGAAGCGTTCTGGAACTCGGTTCGTCATGGTGACTTACTCTCAATTGGTTTTAACTGCGCCCTAGGTGCAGATGCCATGCGTCCACACGTGAAAACCATTGCTGATGTAGCCGATACTTTTGTTTCAGCGCATCCAAATGCAGGCTTGCCAAATGCTTTTGGTGAATATGACGAAACCCCTGAACAAACCGCAGCCTTCATTAAAGAATTTGCAGAAAGTGGTTTGATCAATATTACCGGTGGTTGCTGTGGTACAACGCCTGATCATATCCGTGCAATTTACAATGCAGTGAAAGACATTCAGCCACGTCAGGTGCCAGAAACCAAACCTGCCTGCCGTTTAAGTGGTTTAGAACCGTTTAACATTTATGATGATTCGCTATTCGTGAACGTCGGTGAACGTACCAACGTCACAGGCTCAAAAAAATTCCTACGTCTCATCCGTGAAGAAAAGTTTGCTGAAGCTTTAGAAGTTGCACAACAACAAGTTGAAGCTGGTGCACAAATCATCGACATTAACATGGATGAAGGGATGCTCGATTCGCAAAATGCGATGGTGCATTTCCTGAATCTGGTTGCATCTGAGCCTGATATTTCTCGTGTGCCAATCATGATTGACTCATCAAAATGGGAAATCATTGAAGCTGGTTTGAAATGCGTACAAGGTAAGCCAGTCGTCAACTCGATTTCCTTAAAAGAAGGTTATGACGAGTTTGTCGAAAAAGCACGTTTATGTCGCCAATATGGTGCCGCGATTATTGTCATGGCATTTGATGAAACTGGTCAGGCAGATACCGCAGAACGTAAGCGTGAAATCTGTAAGCGTTCTTATGATGTTTTAGTCAATGATGTTGGCTTCCCTGCGGAAGATATTATTTTTGACCCGAACGTATTTGCAGTGGCAACAGGGATTGAAGAACATAATAACTATGGCGTCGATTTTATTGAAGCCACAGGTTGGATCAAACAAAACCTACCGCATGCCATGATCTCGGGTGGTGTCTCTAACGTCTCCTTCTCATTCCGTGGTAATGAACCTGTACGTGAAGCGATTCACTCTGTGTTCCTTTATTATGCCATCAAACAAGGCATGACCATGGGGATCGTCAACGCGGGTCAAATGGCGATTTACGACGATATTCCAAAAGAACTGAAAGATGCGGTTGAAGATGTTGTTCTGAATCAAAACCAAGGTGAATCAGGTCAAAACGCCACAGAAAAATTGCTTGAAGTGGCAGAAAAATTCCGTGGCCATAGTGGCGCGCAGCGTGAAGCTGAAAATCTTGAATGGCGCAATGAGTCTGTAGAAAAACGTCTCGAATATGCGTTAGTTAAAGGTATCACCACTTATATTGATGAAGATACTGAAGAAGCCCGTTTAAAAGCCAAACGTCCACTCGATGTGATTGAAGGCGCATTGATGGATGGCATGAACGTGGTCGGCGACCTGTTCGGTTCAGGCAAAATGTTCCTACCTCAAGTGGTCAAATCTGCACGTGTGATGAAACAAGCCGTAGCTTGGCTGAACCCGTACATCGAAGCCGAAAAAGGCAATGCACAATCTAAAGGCCGTGTGTTGATGGCAACGGTAAAAGGTGACGTACATGATATTGGTAAAAATATCGTGGGTGTTGTTTTGGGCTGTAATGGTTATGACATCGTTGACCTCGGCGTCATGGTGCCTGCGGAAAAAATCCTGCAAACCGCGATTGATGAAAAATGTGACATTATCGGTTTATCAGGTTTGATCACCCCATCTTTGGATGAAATGGTGTTTGTAGCCAAAGAAATGCAACGTAAAGGTTTTGACATTCCTTTATTGATTGGTGGTGCAACCACATCGAAAGCGCATACAGCCGTTAAAATTGATCCGCAATATTCAAATGATGCGGTGATTTATGTGGCTGATGCTTCTCGTGCAGTCGGTGTGGCAACCACCCTACTCTCGAAAGAAATGCGCGGTAATTTTATTGCCGAGCATCGTGCTGAATATGCCAAGATTCGTGAACGTTTAGCCAATAAGCAACCGAAAGCTGCCAAACTCAGCTATGCCGAATCAATCGAAAATGGCTTTAAAGTGGATGCGAATTATGTGCCACCAATTCCAAATACGATGGGTACACATGTCCTCACCAACTACCCACTTGCAACATTGGTGGAATATTTTGACTGGACACCATTCTTTATTTCTTGGAGCTTGGCAGGTAAATTCCCGAAAATCTTAGAAGATGAGATTGTCGGTGAAGCTGCAACGGATTTGTATAATCAAGCGCAAGCCATGCTTAAAGATGTGATCGAGAATAATCGTTTCGATGCGCGTGCGGTGTTTGGTTTATACCCTGCGCAACGTACAGGTGCAGATACGGTCAGCGTGTTTGACGAAACAGCGCAAAATGTCACGCATACTTTTGAACATTTACGTCAGCAGTCTGACAAAGTCACGGGTAAGCCGAATTTATCTTTAGCCGACTTTATTAGCACCTCGAAAGACAATACCGATTATCTCGGTGGGTTCACTGTGTCGATCTTTGGTGCAGAAGAATTGGCGAATGAATATAAAGCCAAAGGTGATGATTATTCAGCTATCTTGGTTCAGTCTTTAGCGGATCGTTTTGCCGAAGCATTTGCGGAGCATTTGCATGAGCGTATCCGTAAAGAGTTCTGGGGCTATAAAGCCGATGAGACTTTGGGCAATGAAGAATTGATCAAAGAGAAGTATGTCGGTATTCGTCCTGCGCCAGGTTACCCTGCTTGTCCTGAGCATTCTGAAAAAGCGGTGTTATTTGACTGGTTAGGTTCGGAAGCGAAGATTGGGACTAAGTTGACTGAACACTTTGCGATGATGCCGCCTTCTTCTGTCAGTGGTTTCTATTATTCGCACCCTGAAAGTGAATACTTTAATGTGGGCAAGATTTCTCAAGATCAGCTTGAGGATTATGCGAAGCGTAAGGGTTGGTCACTGGATGTTGCGAAGCGTTGGTTAGCACCGAATTTAGATGATTCGATTGTTTAGGCTTAAATCTCCCTTACGAAGCAATGCTTCTCACCTTCTTTAAAAAAGAGGGGAACTTTTGCGTATCTAATAAATTACGTGACGGCTCCTCCCTTTAGAAAAGGGAGGTTGGGAGGGATTATTGTTGCATTCGAATATTTTCTATAAAATCAAATAACAAACTATTCAATATTTTAATGAGTCTGTAAATGCATGGAATCTGTGCTCTTTGTCAAGATGAAACTAATTTAAAAGAAAGCCATTTAATTCCAAAGTTTGTAGGTAAATGGTTGAAAAGAACGAGTGCTACTGGTTATCTTCGAGACATAGATAATATAAATAAAAGGCAACAAGATATTCCTAAAGAATATCTCCTTTGTCATAACTGTGAAATTTTATTTTCAGGATGGGAGAAGCTATTTGCCGAACAAATATTTTTGCCTAGTTTAGACAAAGAACTATATATCTCATCTTACAACGAATGGCTCTCTAAGTTTTGTGCATCACTATCATGGCGAACCTTAATAAGTATTAAACGACAAAATAATGGCTTTAATGATGAATCTGATTATTTTCTGAAACAAACCAATCAAGCTGAAACTCATCTAAGAGATTTTCTTTTAGGAAATACTTCCAATTTAGATCAGTATGAACAGCATATTTTCCCTTTGACTGAAATAGAAAAACCACATGAATCATTGAATTTCCCACCAAATATTAATCGCTACTTTCTTCGAAGTATTGGTATTGATGTTCTTACAGGTGACAAAGATATCTATACTTTCACGAAACTCCCAACATTCTTAATTATAGGTATTATCAGTTCAAAATATTCAAAACAAATGCGAGCTAGTAGAGTTGCACTTAAACAAGGAACTCTACGACCATCAAATTTGGTAATGCCAGAATATTTATTAGGTTATATGAAAGATAAGGCTAGAGAAATCCAAGTCAAGGTTAGCGGTATTTCAGAAGATCAAAGCAATAAAGTATATGAAACAGTTATAAGCAATTTAGATAAAAGTGCTGATTCAAAATCTTTTGAAGCAATGATGCATGATTACAATATTTTTGGGGATAAAGTCTTCAAATAAATCCTCCCCAACCCTCCTTTAAAAAGGAGGGAGTAACATGAATCCACTACCACCATCAAATTCACGGAAAGTCCCCCTTTATAAAGGGGGATTTAGGGGGATTCTGGATTGGGCAGTTTGAAATATAAGTTCAATAACAGCATCAATGTCAGTCAAAATCTGCCTATTATCAAACCTCAGCACGTTCAACCCCAACTGCCCCAAAGCTTGATCTCTCGCCCGATCTGCTGCTAATCCGTCAATCGTATAGTGCTGGCTACCATCACACTCAATGACCAAATTCGCTGCGGGACAATAGAAATCCACAATAAAATTAAGAATCGGCTTTTGCCTATAAAACTGCAATCCTAAAATTTGCTTACGGCGTAATCTTTGCCATAACATTTGTTCTGCATCGGTCATATTGTTGCGTAAATCGCGCGATGGAAGTTTTAAGTATTTGTTATAAGGTTGCATCACGACGCTCTTTTTTTAAATATTCTTTTAAGAATCTTGGCATAATATCTGCCTGAGAATAACAATGCACGAAACATCACCATGAACACAACCCAACTTTTCCTCGGTGTGATCTTTAGCTCAATTGGCTTAGGCTATTTTTTGTATGGCAAAAAGCAAAAAATGACCATACCTTTAACTGTCGGTCTAGTTTTAATGATTTTCCCTTATTTTATTGAAAGTAACGCATTACTAAGTGGTATCGGCTTACTTTTGTCTATTGTTCCGTATTTTTTACGCTTTTAATGTCACTCAAAATTAAGCTGTTCGAATTGAATCTCCACCACATTCCAGTGGTGCATCATCTCTCGTAGTACAATAAAGTAAATCAAACTAGAAAGACTATCATCAGCCACTTGAGACACATAGTACTCCCTGCGCTCAACAAATGTATTGAAAGCACTTTCAAGTTGCACACGGTCAATTTTCTGCTGATCTGGAAAAAACAACACTAAGACCCTTTGGAATAAGCCATCTGAAGTCACGGCAGTTTTGGGTTGGGCATACTTCATCTGAGCGGATTCTAACAACTCTTCAATCACATAAATCATCGACTCAATCGCAAGCTCATCCAACAACCCATGGCGCATACTGTTTGACTGTATAAAGCTTAAACCTTGATCTAGCTGGATATGCTGTCCATCCATTTCAAATGCAAGCTGATCTAGGCCGAATGAAAACTTGAGTACACCATTCAGATCCGTCATCGCTTCAATCCTCTAAAATCAAAATACACAACCCCAGTGAATTTATACATAACAATAATCATGCTGCCGAAATGCAATCGCGCCATCTTCGTTTGATAAGATAGCGCGATTAAAACTGAAGGTCAGCAGTATTTCGTTAGTTTGCTTGCGTCTTCGGTAAAAAGAAGGTTGCTAAACCAAGTAACGGCAATAACGAACACACGCCAAACACCCATTCAATGCCTTTGACATCAGCCAAATATCCTAAGCCTGCTGCGGCGATACCACTTACACCAAACATTAATCCAAACATCAAACCTGCAATCATACCCACCCGTCCCGGAACGGCTTCTTGGGCATAGACCACCATGGCTGCAAAGGCAGAGGACAGTACTAAACCCGTGATAATCGAAAGTACGGTCGTCCAAAATAAATTGGCATGTGGCATCATCAATGCAAACGGCGCCATACCAACAAAAGACACCCAAATCACTGCTTTACGCCCAATTCTGTCTCCAATCGGCCCACCTGCAAATGTACCCAGAGCCACCGCTGCCAAAAAGGCAAACAAATGTAACTGGGCGTTTTGTAAACTGAGCTGAAACTTGTGCATTAAATAAAAAGTGAAATAGTTACTGATGCTGGCGATGTACGTAAATTTGGCAAACATCAACACGCAAATGGTCGACAACGCGATGACGAGTTGGCGCCCATGCAGTTTGCTTTGCACTTGATGCGCTTTGGTCGCCAATTGTTTTTTACTGTGGCTGATGCTCCAACGGCTGACACCAAACAACACCCAAATCGCAAGTAAGGCAAATACAATTAACCAAGCCACGGCGTGCTGTCCGAAAGGCACAATAATCAGCGCGGCCAATAAAGGCCCAATCGCGGTACCTGTATTGCCACCGACCTGAAAGGTCGATTGGGCTGTACCAAAACGTCCGCCCGAAGCCATACGCGCTACACGTGATGCTTCAGGGTGAAAGGTCGAAGATCCCACACCAATCAACGCCGAAGCCATGAGCAGTACAATAAAATTTGGTGAAAATGCCAACAGCAAAATACCACTAAAAGTCACCACCATACCGAGTGGTAGCAGATAAGGTTTCGGATGTTTATCGGTATAGAGTCCAATCCAAGGTTGCAGTAGCGATGCTGTAATTTGATAAACCAATGAAATCAATCCCACTTGTGCAAAGCTTAAGGAGAAATTGGTTTTCAGCATCGGGTAAATGGCTGGCAAAACGGCTTGAATCAAGTCATTCAGTAGATGTGCAACAGCCACCGCTCCCACAATTTTAATGATCATGCCTTGTGGTTGTTCATGAACCACAGCCTCACCAATACCATCTTTCATCTGTATTGAAGACGTCATACCGCACAAACTCCGTGTATTTTTCATCAAGCATTGATTGTAAAATGTCATTCATAAGACTATCTTCCAATAATCATTGTATAAGTGACAAATTTAAAACACACATGCCAAACTCACTGATTCAAACTGAAATGTCTGAACTGGTCATTGGACTTTCTTCCGAACACACTTATCGGGAGATCACTCCTGCACATACCCATTCACGGGCACAGTTTCTATATGCTTCGACAGGAATGATTCAAGTGTTTACCCCAAATCATGTCTGGATCGTGCCACCGATGTGCGCGCTATGGATTCCGACCCATGTTGAGCATAGTGTGATTTCATTAAGCCGTGTAAAGCTTAATACGGCATTGGTTCAGGCCGATGCGGCTGCACTGCTGGGACAACAATGTTTTATTATTCGGGTCAGTAAGTTATTGCATGAACTCTTGATTCGGCTCAATGCAATTGAACACATTCCCCCCTCCGAACTGATCAGCTCTGATGAACTGTCTCGATCTTTACAGATTTTAATTTTTGATGAAATTCATAAGGCCAATCTGTTGCCCATTCAAATTCCGTGGCCACAAGATCGACGCTTAATGAATATTTGCCAAGCGCTATTAAGTACACCCGATCAGTTAAAAGATTTAAGCACATGGGCAGATGAAATTGGCACCAGTTCCAGAACCTTGATGCGCATGTTTCAAAAGGAAACGGGGCTGTCTTATCGCGCATGGGTTCAGCAAATGCATATTGCCCATGCCTTAAGTAAAATTGCCAGTGGTGAATCTGTCGCGCAGATTGCAAGATCTCTTGGCTATAGCAATCCGAGTGCATTTAGTACCATGTTTAAACGTCATTTGGGACAGACCCCGCAACAGTTTAAATATAAAGATGAATAAAATGACACTCGCGACTAAGCACTCAGGCGATCGACAAATAAAATACCGTTTAAATGGTCGATTTCATGCTGCACAATGCGCGCAGGAAAACCTTCAAAAGTGCTTTCCATCACCTCACCAGTCAAAGTGTGATACAGCACCTTAATACTTTGCGCACGCTGTACCTGACCGCGTTCATTCGGCACACTTAAACAGCCTTCTTCACCTAAGGTCGTTGCTTGCGAAAACTCTAAAATTTCAGGATTGACCATCACCACGGCGTCCATTTCAGGCGCATCGGGATAGCGTAAATTTGGCCGTGAAGCCACAATAATGACCCGCTTTGAAATATAGACTTGTGGTGCAGCAATGCCCACACCACTCCGCTCCAACATGGTCGCAATCATGGCAGAAGCCAACTGCATGAGCCAGTCGCTATTAAATTCTGCATCTGCGACGCGAGCCGCTTTGAGTCTTAAAATATCTTCACCACGTTGTGCAACAGGTAAAATGACACTCATACACAAATCCTCATTTTTATACCTATTTATTCTTTTTATATCATAAGCTTTTTATCTCGCCTGCGTTATATATTTACGTTGACCATCAAATCAACTATGTTGATTCATGTATAATTTTTAGTTCACACCCAGTAAAGAAAGATTGATTATTCATTCAAAAAAGACTTCTTTAAAATCAAATATAAACCTTTATTCAGCTTTGGAAATATACGCATGGATGCAACACCACGTTTGACCAGAGAAGACAAACGTACCCTTGGGCTGTCATCACTCGGTGGTGCACTTGAGTTCTATGACTTTGTTATTTATGTTTTTTACGCCAAAATTATTTCTGAGTTGTTCTTTCCCGCAGGGCTCAGCCCATTTTGGGCCATGCTGAATACTTATGGTATTTTTGCCGCAGGTTACTTCTTCCGTCCACTTGGCGGTGTAGTCATGGCGCACTTTGGTGACCTCATCGGGCGCAAGCGTCTCTTTAGTTTATCTATTTTGCTCATGGCTTTACCTACCCTCATGATCGGGGTCATGCCAACTTTTGAAACGATTGGTTATGCTGCACCGCTGCTTTTGCTCCTTATGCGGGTGGTACAAGGCATCGCGATTGGTGGAGAAATTCCAGCGGCATGGACCTTTGTTTCTGAGCATGTTCCATCTGAAAAAATTGGTTTTGCCAATGGCTTACTTACGGCTGGTTTGTCACTCGGCATCTTGCTCGGTGCTTTAATGTCACTGTTCATTTCTCTTCAGTTTAGTGAAACATCTGTACATGATTGGGCATGGCGCATTCCCTTTATTGTGGGTGGTATTTTTGGCTTAGTGGCCTTGTATTTACGTAGTTATTTGAAAGAGACCCCAGTATTCAAAGCCATGCAAGCACGTAAAGAGCTTTCTAAAGAAATGCCGGTGAAACAAGTCTTAGCCCGTCATAAAACCGCCGTGGTGATTGGTATGCTCTTGACTTGGTTCTTAACTGCTTGTGTGGTGGTACTGATTTTAGCCATGCCAAACTTACTGACGGGTGCCTTTGGTTTTGAACGTAGCGATGCTTTTCAAATGCAAAGTGCTGCGATCATCATGCAAATGCTGGGATGTATACTCGCTGGGATATTGGCTGATCGTTTTGGTGCAGCCAAGGTCTTGATTTTTGGCTCGCTCGGTGTCGCAGCAATCGCAACCATTTTCTATCACAGTTTAGGTGTAGTCAGTCCAACTACTGTGTTTGCACTGTATATGCTTTTGGGGTTCTTTTCAGGCACGGTTGGGCTTGTGTCCTATAGCATGGTCAAAATGTTCCCTGCTCCGATCCGCTTTTCGGGCATTTCGGTTTCCTACAATGTCGCCTATGCCATTGCAGGAGGCATCACGCTGCCTTTGGTTCAATGGCTGAGCTTATATAGCAACATTGGCGCGATGTATTATATTTGGCTGGTCTGTTTGGTTTGCTTCTTCACAGCTTTGGTTTATCGAGCTCAGTTTGAAGCCAAACCCTAAAATGATAAAACCCTTCAATCGAAGGGTTTCTTTTTATGCAAGCTACTTTGAAAACATGAGGTCAAAGCCTTTAGCTTAAGGTTTCTGCATGCAAATTTTGACGCAGTTCATCTTCCACAATATCAAGCTCGATTTGGCTAAACTTACGAATTTCGCCTTCAGCATGTTTTTCTAACATACCGCCAATTAATGGCACTTTCACTTTTACCGTCCACTCCAGTTGAAAGTGAATATGCTCATCATTACCCGATACACTACGTTGGCACACAGCTTCTAAAGGTAAGTTGGGGTCTAAACGGACTTCTGAGCTGAGCACAACTAAATTGCTGACGTCGGTACGTTGTAAACGAAATGCATCTTTTAGAAATTTCTTCGCAATATCGGGAATATTGACATCCAAATTATACGCGCGCTTGAGGGTATAAATATCACCAACTTTATTCGACTCCAAAATTTCCAACTTCTCACCGGGAATACGACGACAAACATTTTCATGTAAGCTGATATCGGCTGCGAGTCGACGGAAGTCATCCAATGAAACACCTTTGATGGTGGCATTGACTACAAACTGATGTGCCATAGCATTAAATCCTTTATTTTTTGTTTTTGTAAACATCCATGCCCTGATCAGGACTGAAAAACTGGATCTCGTCACCCTGTAGAAGGGTCAAATATAGACGATGCTCCAGCACCGACTATACCGTGATCTAGATATCAATGTGCACCATTCTGTATGACAATATCATCTGCAATATAAATAAAAACCACGCGCTCAAAACAGGCCAAGCGAATATCAAAATGCTCGGCCCCATCATCCAGTCCTGTAACCGCCCAACTTGCACTACTGGGTAAATCACCCAGCCAAGTGGCCTGATAAAAATCCGCAACCGAATCAAAGTCCAAATATTGCTGTGGACTTCCCTTTAACCGTTCAATGACCGACTCAAATTGAGCCAATTGTGTTTGTTTAAAGTCAATCAACACTACCCGGCCTATACACTTTTTAGCTGTTGTTTATGGCGTACCTGTGTCCATTGCCACCAGCCAAAAGCTGCCAAGCCAACAAAGCCTGCATATAAAGCCGCGGTTAGGAACAAATCTTTATAGATAAACATACCGACATAAACAATATCGACAAATACCCACAGCACCCATGTCGCAATATGTTTACGACTGGTCCAATAGGTCGCCAACAGACTAAACGCTGCGAGCTGCGCATCCAGTAGCGGTACAGCTGCATCGGTCAAATACTTTAAGCTCAGACCAAATATTCCGCCAGCCGTAGCGGCAAGCAGCATTTGCAAAATCACTTGCCGAGCTGTAATCGGTTCAATCCGAATCTCATGATCTTGTTGTTTGCCTTTGAACCAGTGATAAAAACCATAAAAGTTCACCACCACAAAGAAAAACTGCAAAATGGTTTCGCCATACAACTTATAAGTATAAAACAAATAGCCATATAACAAGAAAGCAGCGAAGTTAAACCACCAACACCACATATTGCGCTTAATGGTCAACGTCACCCCAATTAAGCTAATGATGACTGCAAATATTTCAAGGCTAGACATGGTTCAACTGGTATTCAAAGAAGTGCTGCTATTATGAAAAAAAACTCAATAAAGGCAAGACAATTCCACTCAATCTAAACATCGATCTTTTTTCGGGGAATCGGATCAAACTATCGAGTCACAGAATGCATACGCATAAATTTTGACAGTTTTCTAACAATCGTTTAAAAACTTATAAAACGATGCAGGAATAATCAAAATGTCAGAACAACAAGGTCGTGTCAGTCGCGAAGTTCGCGGTTCGTTATTTTTAATTGGTTTAGACCGCGCAGCCAAGCGCAATGCTTTCGATAGTCATATGATTCATGACTTATCACTGGCCCTTACCGAATATGAGGAAGATCCTTCACTGCGCTGTGCTGTAGTTTTTGCGCACGGAGAACACTTTACTGCTGGGCTTGATTTGGTTGAGTTGCAACCCAAACTCACTACAGGCGTTTTCGACTTTCCCGCGTCACAAATTAACCCTTGGGGCACCAGTTCCAGACCTCGCACCAAACCCGTGGTTGTGGCAGTCCAAGGCTTTTGCTTTACCGCGGGAATTGAACTAATGCTCAATGCCGATGTGGCGATTGCGGATGCCAATACACAATTTGCCCAAATGGAAGTACAGCGAGGCATTTTACCCTTTGGCGGTGCAACGGTTCGCTTTGTACAAGCGGCGGGTTGGAACAAGGCTATGCGCTATTTACTCACAGGTGACAGCTTCAATGCGCAAGTAGCTCTCGATCTGAACTTAATTACCGAGGTCGTAGAAACATCCACGCAAAATGCTGCATTAGAGCGAGCATTGAGCCTTGCAGAATCGATTGCGCAAGCAGCACCACTCGCCGTTCAAGCTACGCTGGCTTCTGCGCAACAAGCAGTACAACACGGCGCAGACTATGCCTTTGCACATTTACAAGAGCACCTCGGCCCGCTACTCAAAACCCAAGATGTCCAAGAAGGTGTCATGGCGATGCTACAACGCCGACCTGCTCAGTTTAAAGGGCAATAAAGCTCAAAAGTCTGGAACGGACTTTAGTATTTAACAAAAAAGAAGAAACGATGATGCAAGGCACAGCCCATTTAGATTCGCCCCAAATTGAGAAACAAACTGTAAAATTTTCAGCAACCGATGGTTATGTACTCGTTGGCACACGTTATTCCTCATCTGAGCCGATCAAAGCCAACATCATTGTTGCCAGTGCAACAGGTGTACCACAGCAGTTCTATCGTCGCTTTGCCGAGTATGCAGTAGCTCTAGGTTATCAAGTCCTAACTTTTGATTATCGTGGTGTGGGGCTTTCTGCACCGAAGCAACTCAAAGGTTTTAGCATGTCCTATTTGGACTGGGGACAGCTAGACTTGTCGGCTGCTATTGACTCTATCCGCAAAGATAACAAACCTATTTTTGTGGTTGGACACTCTTATGGAGGCCAAGCACTCGGTTTAACCCGCAACCATGACCAAGTCACTGCGATGTATTGCTTTGGCACAGGTGCGGGTTGGCATGGCTATATGCCGTTTCGGGAGAAAATGAAAGTACATGTCATGTGGAATCTTATTTTCCCGCCGATGGTTGCACTAAAGGGCTATCTGCCTTGGAGCCTGCTTAAAATGGGTACCGATTTACCTGTCGATGTCTACACACAGTGGCGAAAATGGTGTAAAAATCCGACCTACTTTTTTGCAGATCCAGAGCAGCAACACTTGCAGGAACAATATGCACAGGTCAAAACTCCAATCTATGCTGTTTCAGCACTGGATGATGACTGGGCTTTACCCAACTCAAGGCATGCATTTATGCAGCATTATCGACATGCGAACATGCATTACCTCAATATTGAAGCCATTGACTATGGCTTAAAAGAAATTGGACACATGGGATATTTCCGCCAGGGGGCCGAAGCCATCTGGGACGATATGCTGAACACTTTCGATGGCTATTTATCATTACCAACCCCTACGGAACGTTAAAGCTCTATGCGCCCACAAAAACTGAGTAAAGAACAAATCCAGTTGCGCTGCATGCAAACCTTTAAAACCCATGGTTATGCAGGCACTAGTATGGATTTACTAGCAAAGTCTTGTGGGCTCAGTAAAGCGGCATTTTATTATTATTATCCCAATAAAGAAGCTTTGGTTTTAGATATTTTGCATGTTAGCCAGCAATATTTAAACCATAAACTGTTCAGCATTTTGTGTGATACACACTTAGAGTATTACGTTCGCTTTGAACACGCGCACCAACAAGCGGTCAACTTTTTTAGTATTGGTATTCAAGGCTGCTTAGTTGGGATGCTGTCTTTGGAAATCCCACATTTATCCGAACAAATTCATCTCAAAATTCAATCGATTTTCCAAGATTGGGAGTTGGCGTTGTTGCACTACTTTCAGCAAGTCATGCCTATTGCTCAAGCTGAGGCACTGGCTAAAATCAGTGTTGCCGATTATGAGGGGGCAATCTTAATGACACGCTTAAAACAGGATGACTTCTATCTAACTCATGTTGCAGAAAGAATTCTTAAGCAGTTATCCATAGCTGTGATGGACGCTGAAGAGGCTTAAGCGAGGAGATCAATCACGAGTACGATAGCTTTTTTTATGCTCGCGTCCACTACGGTCGATATGCGTATAAAACATGCCATAACGACTTACATAGTATTCAAGCGATTGATCATAGAAGTTCCAGAAAATAGACCATTCATTTAAATCCATTTTGCGAATTTGCGTCTGGGTTTTCGCAGGCATTTTGACCAATAATGTGCTTTGCATCAACGTTGCATCTTCTTCGACCGTGAGCAATATCGCTTGATCTAAAAATAGAGTCGCCACGTCATCGAACAGCTCTTGTTCATAAGCATCAACTTCAATAACACGCTCAACCTGAGGTGCTCCATTGGTATGCGTTGTCATTTGCACAGATGCTGCTTCCGATTCAACCACTTTTTTTTGTCGCTTCAGAAAGCGGTGCTTTTTTTGAATTTTGACTACAATAATAGATGCTGCAACCAAAGCAATGAGTATGCAAATCATCAGTAAAAATGTCGCCATGCTCTGCTCTCGTAACAAATATTCCCTTTTAAAATACAGCATTATCGCTCAAATAAACACCAAATTAATTAAAACAGACTGCGTATAAACTCAAATGCTCAATTCGATGACTTGTAATTGGGTGTTGATTCTCAGACCAATTCTGGTGATTCAACACATATTCGCACGAATGTGAAAGGCATCACAATATGTGATTTTTCACTCACAAAATCACTATAAAAAATAATTAACTTCGTGTGATTGAACAACAAAGTTACATCCGTACTAACAGTAATTCAATTTAATAAATACAGTCGCTAGCATGAAATAGCTGTTTCTATAGCTCTAAGAAGAAAAGATGATACGGGCAGCCCAACTTCAGGACATTCCTGAAATTTTAAATGTCGTGCACGACAGTATTCGATCATGTATCAAAGACCATCATCGCCATGAAAGTACGATTCAAATTTGGCTAGAAAATAAAACCCAATCCAACCTGATTATGTGGATGCACTATAACGACAGCTGGGTCTATGTACTCAATCAGCACGTAGTAGGTTTTATTATGGTCAGTGATCAAGGTCGTATTTTACTCAATTATATTTCATCCGCTGAACAACAGCGCGGCATTGGAAAAGCTTTATTAGAAACTGTTATTGAACATCTTAAACGTAAAAAAATTCACCAAATGAGTTTAGAAAGCACCCAAACGGCATGCTCTTTTTATCAAAAACATGGCTTTCAAATCCACGTCCAAGACATCCCAAATCCAAAAATGGTGACCATGGTTAAACTCTTATCCTAAGTTTTATTAACAGAAGTATGACTCAACTAAATTCACTCATTTTCATAGGATTCATTGGGCATTTTCATCTGATCACGGCCCGCTTCTTTGGCTTGATAAAGCTTTAAATCGGCCGCTTTCATAAGGTCATGAATATTGGCATAAATCGTTTCATGATCCATCCACGACACCCCCATACTCAAAGTCACATAATCTTTGCCATCTAGGCGGTTATGATGCTCAAAGCGCGCACTACGCACTGCATCTAAAACGGTTTGCATAATCTGACTAATAATCGCAATTGGGACATTATATAAAACAATGGCAAACTCTTCCCCACCATAGCGTGCTAAGTAGGCATTATGTGGCAGTACTGCACCAATCACTTTGACCAGATTTTGCAGAACTTCATCGCCCTTTAGGTGCCCATAGAAATCATTATAATTTTTGAAATAATCGACATCCATCATGGCAAAAACCAAAGTTGCATGACTATTTTGTTGTGTTTCAATAAAGCGCTGGTGAATTTCCTGATTCAATGCACGCCGATTATAGGCGCCTGTTAAGGCATCAATTTGAATTTGATATTCGAGTTTTTCATTTAAGTCATGTAATTGAGAGGTGCGCTGTTGCACTTTTTGCTCTAAAGAATCATTCAATTCAATTAAATTATTATTTAAACGTTCGGTATGGTAAGTCTGATAAGCATAGTTACGTGATTGTCGGAACATCACCAAAAGTGCATACAGACTGGTAGAGATAAAAGATAGATGAATAGAATCAATCACATGTAGCGTTAGTAAAAAGTCATGAATGACCGATATACACAGCAATACCACGGCGTATAAATTGATTTTCGAATATTTTTGTTTGGTCTTTAAAGTAAGGTAAAAACCATAGGCAAAATTAAGCAAAATAACAATACTGAAAAATGCGCTATAAAAAGCCAGCTGCTCAAAAACAACTTGCTCGGTTAACAAGGTAATGACGATATTCAAGGTCAAAACCAAAATGGAAACGGTATAAATCCAACGCTGTAAATAGTACTGATTGAGCAAATACATATAGCTCAAAAAAAATATGACCGCTAAATAGATAAATAAATATTCTAAGCGTATGCCCCACAACCAATTGATATCTAGGAAAGTCGTATAAGCATATGGCGCAGTAAAAAGATTATGTAAGGCAAGAAATAAAATAAAAATACCAAAAACAAAAAAACTTTTACTATTCCGTTTATCTGAACCATGGAACATCGAGAACATCGAGAACATCGTGGTGAACATTCCTACACCAAACACCACGCCACAGATCATGGCGATACTCATCATCAGTTGCTGATAATGTCGATTAATCGTTTTAGCAATGCCAATATGCATGGGGCTTTCAAGGCCGCCGCGTAAATTGTTAAAGTTTGAGGCTTGTATACTTAAAGTAAAATAGGAGCTTTCAGGAACAAAATAAACAATCCGCGGTGCATTTTCTGTTTGCTGTGCTCCCGCATTATCCGCGACATTCCCTAAACGAACTAAAAAATCGCCATTGAGATAAATCCGATAAGCACAATTTTGATTGGGGATATGAATGGCTAATCTTCGGCCAATAAATTCATCCGGAATTTTGAAATGACCTATAAAAGTCCCATACCCAGTATTACTGCCTGTAAGTTTTTGAAATGAAATTGGCAATTCTGTAGTTTTAGAAGGAAGTTGATGATTAGGCTGAGAAATCAGCTCTTGGTCATAATAAGACCATGTACCTTTTAAATAACTGGTGGTTTGTTCGGTGAATTGAATGTCATTGACATTTTTTTGATGCAAATAATACTGCGTGGGCTCAGCTTCATATTGTGCCCACGTCGAAGGTATCAAACTTAAAACCAGCAAACAGCCTAAAATAAGCCCAAACAAAGACTGTTTGCTCAATGAGCTATACAAAAGCGACTCTTCCCTTAAATACGCTCTGCCTAGTAATTAATCTACAAATGTTTTTCTTAAAAACCAAGTGTTTTTACAAATTAATCAAATACATCCTTGTAATTGATTCATTATCACTAATTTTGATTAATCACGTGTTTTGACATCATACAATTCAATTTCAAAAATCAAATTTGAATTGGCAGGAATAATATTGCCCATTTTACGCTCACCATAAGCCAAATGTGATGGCACGATGAGTTTACGTTTACCACCCACTTTCATGCCCATAATCCCTTGGTCCCAACCTTTAATGACACGGCCTGTACCAATCACGGTTTCAAAGTAGTTTCCACGGTCTAAAGATGAGTCAAATTTGGTTCCATCTTCTAACCAGCCCGTATAATGCGTAGTGATTAAAGCACCTTTGACTGCTTCTTTGCCTTCACCGACAACCAAATCAATAATTTCTAATTCTGCGCTCATGTTCTCGCTCCAACCTGTTCAATCAATAAATCTAGTTAAACTGCTTGTTTATTGCAATTGCGTCCACTCAATAATGGCTTGTGCATGGTCACCAATTAAGGTCCACTCACCATCCATTACATTTAACTGAAGTTGCATAGTCCGCTCACACAGGGCTTGAACCGCTTCAGTACTTGCAGTCGACAACTGCCAAATTTCAACATTGTTCAATGTCTTCAACTTACTGTTGCGCTTATACCATTCATCGACCGCTGTGCCATAAGTGACAATCGCCACTTGCTTACAACGTGCACTGGCTTTTTTCACTTTATCTTCGTCTGGGCTGCCCACTTCAATCCATTTCACCAACTGACCCGTTAGGTCTTTTTCCCACAGCGCAGGCTCATTGGTTTCAAATAAATCTTTGGTAAACTCTAAAGCTTCATCCGCAAAACGTGCAAATGCCAACAAACGCACCATCAAACGCTCAATGGTTTCTGAAGGATGCAATGCCAAAGTCAGTTGATAATCCCCATATTGGTGAACATCCATATTGGCAATATTCAAATCTGCCTTATAAATTGTAGCTTTAAGCGCCATACATACCATCCTCAAATTTGCCGACTAGCATATAAGATTTCGGCTTTTTTTGCTTAAAACAATTTAAGTCATTGCTCTATGCAACATTCAAAAAGTGCGCTTTCAAAACTCATCCAATCTCTTTGTTTTTGAACAATCAACTCAACTCGGTTATCAATCCCTTCTTCGACATCTTGATAGTTAAATTGTTCAGGATTGAAATTAAATGCCTTCCACCCCTGATTGGTATGGAAAATTCCTTTAATCCGTCGCCAATCTTGCTGTTCACAAAGTAAATCTAATAAATCGTAAAAGTCAAAAACCCAACGTTTCGGCATTTTCCAACCCGCAACACTATAACCTTGCGCTGTTTCTACATAGTGATACGGCAACTGTTTAATCTCGGGAAAATCTTGTTGAGTCGCTTTCAACTGTTGCTGAATGTTCAGTAAAGGCTGCTTGAATCGTTTTGTTCCGATGTACTCAAAATCGATTTGCGCAAGCTCAATCTTGCCCTGCTCTGCCATCAGCCACTGCTGAGCATAAGGCTGATATTCGGTTTGCAGTTTTTCAAGAGCATCTTGATCTGCTTTTTGCATATGAGCTTGATGCGAAACCACCACAATCTGCGCCGCTTTTAATTGATCCTGATAAAGATTTTGTGCTGTCCAAGCATGATCATGTAAACGCGAACCATCCAGCACCGTGATCGGCGCACGCATCTGTAGGGTCGAGTGCCAATGTGGCTCGGTCAGTTGCTCTAGTAACTGTGCTGGATGTCCCAAGCCTGTGGGTTCAATAAACAACCGATCAGGCTTTTGTTCTGAGAGCAAACGAGACAATGCTATTTGCATCGGTAGTTGGCTGCTACAACATAAACAACCACCGAGTAATTCTTTTACCGCATAGCCTTCCGTTTGTGGCATGAGCTGTTGATCTACGCCAATTTTCCCAAACTCATTCATCAGTACCGCCCAAACTTCATGTTCAGGTTTCTGACTTAACAAATGCATGAGTAAAGTGGTTTTACCTGCACCAAGAAAGCCCGAAATAATATGCGTAGGAACCGCCTGCGGCATCGACATCAGTTTCAAAATTTTATACCTAGCATGGAAAATGATAAAAACAGCACAATAAAATAAGCCATCATCTTAATTTAAATCACCAATTTTCTCATCTCAAATCCATGGCATCAAACACTCAGTATTCAGTTGGCTGACTTTTCATTCATTTATACCCCTATTGGACAAACTTCCTTACATTTTACTCAGTACTGAAATTAGGGTTTCGCACTTAATTCGCATGCTTTGTACAGTTTATGTGAGTTTTCAAACATCCATATTGATCATTAATTCTTCATTCCCTCTCAATCTATTCACAAAAAACTTCTACTTGTTACTTAAAGCTTACTATTTTTTCATCATCTGTAGTTTTAGGTAATGTGCACTTTTCACATTGTTGCTTCGATTGAACCGCAGATATTCAGGCGATAGCATGAAGCTCAGTTCAAATTGATGTGATGATCAGTCTGAACTATTTTTATCTATAAAATATAAGGATGCCAAAACCATGAAACTTTCTCACTTAATTATTGCAACATCTTTAACAGCTGCGAGCTTTGCAACTTTTGCTGCACCTCAACAAGCGCCAGCTCAAGAAGACAAAGTTGTAGTATCAACCCAAGAAACAGCTGAAACTACAGACTTAAGTGCAAATGCACCTGCTTCGGAAGCATCAGCAGAACAACCGAATCAAGAAAAAGCTGCTAAATAATTGAAATTTTGAGAGATCCAGTGGCTTTACTCTCCTGCTGGATTGCAACAACTTTTTAGCGTCACTTGAAACCAAGATATATCCTATCTTGGTTTCTTTTTATTTATGCGCATGGACTATAGCAGTTCAAGATCAACAGATGCAGAAAGCCAAATTTGCGTAGTTTCCTCATATCGGCTTCTATTCAAAACATAAACGTCAGACATAAAAAAAGATCCCCTATGTAGGAGATCTTTTTTTTAAACTTAACTATAGTGAGGTTTTTTTATAAATACTGCACGAAGGATGATGGTTCTCTTGTAAGCGCGCCACCTTACGTTGTTCTGCCGCTTCAAAACGGCAACGCTTCCAGTCATTGTCCAAATTCAATGCAGGAATTTGTTTTGGCTTACCATTTTCATCTACCGCGACCATGGTGAAGTAACAACTATTGGTATGGCGTACTGTACGCTTTTGAATATTTTGTGCTTCAACACGAATACCAATTTCCATCGAAGTACGACCGACATGGTTCACGCTTGCCAAGAAAGTCACTAACTCGCCCACATGAATCGGCTCTTTAAAATTAACTTTATCAACCGATAAGGTCACCACATAACTTCCTGAAAAACGACTTGCACACGCATATGCCACTTGGTCTAACAGTTTCAAAATGGTGCCACCATGCACATTTCCTGAAAAATTCGCCATATCAGGTGTCATTAAGACCGACATAGTGAGTTCAGACTGGTCATCTGCAGCCGCAGCAATTTGATCTAATGGGGACATCGCGTTCTCTAATTGGTAAGATAATAGGATATGTGACATTTATTATATCGGTTTTGAACGCTAAATTTGGTAACAAAACCATCATTATTATTTATAGTGATTTAAGTATCATTCAAAAAAATATATATAAAGAAGATTAAGCTTTTGAATCTATAGGCCTTCTTTAAATTTTAATTTATTCAAAAACATTGTCACTGTGATATTTTCACAGCATATAAATGGCTTTGAGCCTCATTAGCATGTATTTCTAGTTATAGAAACACATGCTAGTCAGTCCATTCAGGCTTTTATTTTGAGATCACACCAGATCAATGCGTTCGTGCTTGAATACTTTGAATATTCAATTTTTGCTTATAATTTTTCTGCGCAAAAACTTTTTGAATCTGCCCTAACTGTGCAACGGTTGCATCGACCCCAGCTTGCATGGTCAACTCACGTCCACTGACATCAAAGATATGCACCTTTTCACGCAAGTCTGGCTGAATCACAATATCAGCATTTTTCAACTCAATTTGTGCAAGGTTCTTTTGCATGATATTGATATTTTGGTTAAACAGCCCCCAGACATTTGAGGTTTCGGTATACATCGGCTGCGCCAAAATATCGACCGCGATAATAATATCTGCCCCTAACTTACGTGCCACATCAACAGGTACAGGGCTGACTAAACCACCATCTACATATTCGTCAGCACCAATCTTGGTTGGAATAAACATACTCGGGATCGATACCGATGCTCGAACTGCTTGACCAGTATTGCCATAGTTAAAGACAACCTTTTTGCCTTCTTTTAACTGTGTCGCCACCACATACATTGGGATAGGTAAGCGCTGAAGTGGAACATCGCTTACTTGCTCATTGACATAGTCTTCAACTTTTTGACCATCAAAGAAACCTTTCATGTCCAAACGAATATCGCGCACATCATTGGCTTTCATATTCAGCGCAATATCACGAATTTGATTGGCATTTTTACCACTAGCATACAGTGAGCCGACGATACTACCGGCACTGGTTCCGACGATAAAGTCGGGACGAATTCCTGACTGCTCTAAAACTTGAATTGCGCCAATATGTGCATAACCACGTGCACCACCACTCCCTAACACCAAGGCGATAATTGGGCGGTTTTGTTCTTTTTTGAGCTGTTTAAAATTGATCTGGTTGAGTCGCTCTTGGGCTTCCCCTGACTCAGTTTCGGCTGAAAAAGCCTGACTTAGCGTTTCTTGAGCAACTTTGGGCATGCTTTGACAGCCGACTAAAGCGAGCAATGTAAACGACATAAGGCTAAGTTTAATGTTCAACATGATTCACCGAGGTTGAGATAGCGCGAAGTTTTCCAGCAGCATAGTGTATGAAAATCAGCAGTCCAAGTACTGTTTTTTTTCGTAAAAGCGTCATATTCCCCTATTATAATCGGTTTCAATTTGTCAGCATAATGCAACATGCGCACTCAACATCTCAAAGGCATCTTTCTACACTTTTTAAAATTGGGCTGCTTGTCTTTTGGTGGCCCTGCTGCTCATTTGGTGTTTTTTCACCGACATTTTGTACAGCAACTACGGTGGTTGAGTAATGCTGAATATACCCAACTGGTTGCTCTCGCACAATTGCTCCCTGGGCCGACCAGCAGCCAAGTGGGTATTGCCATTGGTTATCAACTCCAAGGCTACCGCGGCGCATGTGTGGCGTGGCTCGGTTTTACTTTGCCGTCTATGCTTCTCATGGCATGTCTTGCGGTACTGGGTCAACAGTACTTCAATCAACTCAGTGCGATGACACTACATAGCATTCAGTTGATCGTTTTTGCTGTGGTGATCTGGGCCTTTTGGCAAATGTTGACAAGTTTCTGTAAAACTATTTGGCAATATGTGCTGATGTTACTTAGCACCTTGTTTCTTTACTTTGTACCATGGTCATTCAGCCAAGTTATCGTCATCTTAGTTGCTGCTCTCGTCGGTATTTATTTCGCATCAGATTCGACATCAAAGCTTCAGGACAGCAGCTTAAAGGCAAAAGTCCAAGCAAAGCAGGCTTATTTTTGGCTGATTGCCTTTGTTTTGCCTTTTGTAGTTTTTATGGTGTGGCCTTCACTCTTCTCACAGAGCCTGTTTAGTTTTTACCAAGCCGCATCTTTGGTTTTTGGTGGCGGGCATATTATTTTGCCACTTTTACATCAGGACTTCGTCGCCAGCCATATTTTATCTGCAGAACAATTTGACTTAGGTTATGCGCTGGCTCAACTCATGCCTGGCCCCTTATTTAGTTTCGCCAGTTACTTAGGTGCTTTATTACCTTTAACGCCCTTTGTTTGGCTGAATGCGATTCTAGCCACCTTAGCAATCTTTCTGCCCTCATTCTTTTTAATCTTTGCAAGCTTGCCTTATTGGTCTTGGCTTATGCAGCAAGCTGCGATCCGAAAAGCCGTGATTGGGATTAATGCTGCAGTGGTAAGTTTACTGCTGTGTTTAGTGATACAAATGGGACAAAGTTATTTCAAGCATTGGACTGACTTAGGTTTTGTGATCGCGGTGATTTTACTGCTTCGAACCAAACTCCCGATTTGGCTAAGCCTGATTTTAAGTTTTGCACTCTATCAGCTGTTCTTTTACTTTAGCGGTTAAATAGCCATAAAAAAGCCCCTATCAATGTAGAGGCTTTTTTATGTACTAAGTGATTACCAAATGTCTGATTTCACTTTGTCTTTAAATTTAGGATGGTTATCCAATTTAAACACAGGCTCTTTCACACCTTGTTTCAGCTGTGCCAAATAGTCTTTTAACAGCATCAATAAGAATGGTGTTAATAACAAAATGGCAAACAAGTTAATGGTGGCCATGATACCCATGAACAAATCCGCAGTGTTCCAAATGAGAGGCACGCTCATCACTGAACCGAGATATACCATAATCAAAACAAAGATACGGAAGACGAACATCACCTTGGCATTGTTATTGATAAATTGCACATTCCCTTCAGCATAGGCATAGTTACCAATGACTGAGGAAAAGGCAAACATGAACAAAATCGTTGCAAGGAAGTCATCACCCCAAGAACCAATTTGGCTCTCTAAAGCCATTTGGGTGAGCGCTACGCCTTCAAAGCCCGCATCATGATAAAGTCCTGAGGCCAAAATAATAATCGCTGTACATGAACACACCACGAAGGTATCCACAAATACACCGAGCATTTGTACCAAACCTTGGTTTACAGGGTGCTTTACATCCGATGCAGCTGCCGCATTCGGTGCTGAACCCATACCTGCTTCATTAGAGAATAAACCACGTTTAATCCCCATCATCATTGCCATAGAAACCATCGCACCGAAGAAACCGCCCGCAGCAGCTTCAAACTCAAAAGCTTTAGAGAAAATGAGCTGGAAGATATCAGGTAAAATAGCGTAATTAATTACGGCGATATATAAAGCAACAGCCAGATACAACAAGGCCATCAATGGCACAAAACTTTCTGCCACTTTGGCAATACGTTTGATTCCACCAAAGATAATCATCGCGGTCAGCAAGACTAAACCTAGTCCAACCCAAGACACTACAATATGAATGCCACCGAGTTCAAATGCTAGATTGGCTTTATCCCATCCCCATGCATGTGCTGTCGCACCCGTAATCGCATTGGCCTGTACTGCGTTAAACACAAAACCATAGGTTGAAATAAGCGCAACAGCAAAGACTACACCCAACCATTTTTGTTTCAGGCCTTGGGTAATATAGTAGGCAGGTCCACCACGGAACTGTTTATTTTCTTGGTCGCGCACCTTAAATAACTGCGCGAGAGATGACTCAACAAAAGCCGAACTCATACCCAAAAATGCAGTGACCCACATCCAAAATACTGCACCCGGTCCACCAATCGCAATTGCGATCGCAACACCCGCAACATTACCTACACCTACACGACTTGCAAGCCCAGTGACAAAAGCCTGAAAAGGTGTAATGCCATGATCATCATCACATTCCTTACGGCTTGATTTCATGACCTTGATGCTGTGCAAAAATAAGCGAACCTGTACTGCACCTGTAATTAGGGTGTAAAACAAACCGACCGCAACAAGGAAAATCACCAAAAAGTCCCACAGAGGTCCATTCAGTGTATTCACCCACCCGAGTAATGTTTCATTTAATTGATCATTCATCTCGATATCCTAATTATTGTGAGAGACCTGAAAGCAAAAAAGCCCTAGTTTCCTAGGGCAAATTGCATTTCCAATTAGTTAAAATATTGCAAAATAGACTGAATGACAGCCACGTTAATCAAGTCTACAAAGAATGCGCCACATAAAGGCACAATCAAGAATGCCTTGTGCGAAGGGCCATACATGTTGGTAATCGCCTGCATGTTTGCAACCGCAGTCGGGGTTGCACCCATACCAAATCCACAGTGACCCGCAGATAACACCGCAGCATCGTAGTTTTTACCCATCACACGGAATGTCACAAATGCAGCATACAAGCCCATCGTAATTGTTTGTGCACCTAAAATCACCACAAGCGGACCAGCAAGGTCAGCCAATTGCCATAATTTCAATGAAAGCAAAGCCATCGCAAGATACAACGACAATGATGCATTACCAAATACATCAATCGCACGGTCAAAGATTTGAACTTTGAAAATACCTTCCAACACATTACGTAAAATCACACCACCTGCAAGCGCCCAAACAAAAGTCGGTAACTCAAGCATTGTGCCTTTCATATGGCCGGTCATAAAGTCAGCAAAAGCCAAACAGCCTGCAAACAAACCTAATGTGGTAATCGCATTATCCGCAGTGATTAAACGCACACGATGTGGATATTCAAACGGTACATATTCTGTTGAATTAATATCGGTCAGTGGCGTGTTATCACTCTTTTCAATTTGTTCATTGGTACGAGGCGTTGCCAATTGATAACGGTTAATAAGTAACTTCGCTAAAGGACCACCAATCAAACCACCAATAATCAAACCAAATGTCGCACTCGCCATACCCAAAGCTAATGCACCTTGGATACCATGCTTAACTTCTAAAATTTCACCCCAAGCACCCGCAGTACCATGACCACCAGTTAAGGTAATTGAACCTGCAATCAAACCAATAAGTGGGTCAATACCCAATAAAGTTGCAAGGCTAATGCCGACAAAGTTTTGCACCACAATAAATGAAGCGACAGCCATCAAGAAAATAATCAGACCGATTCCACCTTCACGCAATTTGGCAAAGTTTGCACTTAAGCCAATTGAGGCGAAGAAGATCAGCATAAAACTTGTTTGCAATTCGCTACTGGTCGTGATGCTATAGCCCCAAAGACTATGCACAACCAAGGAGATAATCGCTGCAACTAAACCACCTGCGACAGGCTCAGGAATGTTGTAGCGTTTCAAGAAACCAATTTTATTTACCAAAAAGCGGCCAAGTAACAAAACGATGACAGCAGCAATCAAGGTATAAAAAGCGTTAAAAGTAAATTCCATGACAATTGTCCATAAAGCGGATGCTTAGATTTTGTTATCTGGCTAATAAGCCACCGAATCCATTGATACTTCAAGAGATATTTCGTAAATCTGAGACAAACTCAGTCTTGCGTATGGAAATTCAGGCAACGGGTAAATTGGTAACAAACTAAGCGATCTGATGCATAACATGTTCAGTTCTACACGATGAGTAAACTGAAATAACGTAATGCCCAATAATGTTTGGACACAGATACGGTTTTTTGAAAAAAATCACAAAACCGCCCCATATTGCTTTAAAAACAAGCAATAAATGCACAATATGGGCGAAAGACGGACATTATGCAGATTTTTTATAGATAATCTTTATTTTTTTACAATAATTTCCAACTATTTCACTTATTCTTTTCTGACTTAATACTTAAGTCTATATTCAAAATGTATTTAGTCTGTATAAATTTCTCGACTAAAACAAAACAGGAGCCTAAAGCTCCTGTTTTTAAACTACAACTATTTCATCACATGATTAGAAGCTGTATTTCGCCATTAAGCCAACACGGTTGTCTTTGTAGCTATTACCAGCAAAGGTATCACGTTTACCATTGATATATTCAACACCTAAGTCCAATGGCTTAACTGGTGAATAGATGAAGTTAATCCATGCTTGATAAACTTCTTCGTTTGCTGTTGAGTTTAAAGTTGCATAATCTGTGCTGTCATCTGCAAATAGAGCACCATACGCTAAAGTCGAACGTAATTTTTCGTTGAATTTATACGTACCACCAACTTGCACACCAAACGCTTCATTTTGTGCGATCTTGCCATTTGAAGTATTAACCACATATGCAGAGTTGCTGCCATACAAGTAGTTACTGTTACCATCCACATAAGACACATCAGCACTTATTTTTAGTGGGTCCATTACTTGATAGTTTACACCAGCAGCTAAGCCCCAAGCTGTATCAGAGTCATCAGCCGATTTATAATTTTCAACTAAAGCACGAGCAGATACAGAGCCTTTGCCATCAGCAAAACCTTGCGTCAATTTCGCTGTTAAGTTTGGTACGCTGTATTTAATGTTTGTGCCGCTACTATCACCTTCTTCAGCAGAAATAAATAGTTTCGTTGCAGGCGCTAAATTAAAGCCATAACGGACTTGTGGAATACGTGCTGTCCCCCCCCCCACGTTAGTGCCTAAATCAATCATTTCTGGTGCATGGTTAGACAGGAAGTTAGATGTGGTTTGACCAAACAACCAGTTGTTATAAGTCAAATATGCATGACGAATACGAAGGGCTTCATTTGTTCCAGCGAAGTCGACTTCTACTTTACCGCCAAGTTTGTTATCGCCACCAACATTGGTATTGAAATCTAAACCTAAGCGTGTATTTTTCGCTGTTGCACGAAGTTTGTCTTTTACATCTTCTTTAGAGCTTGCAACTTTGTTGAAGTCGTCGTCCGCACCTTCAATAATGTAGTTTGCATCGCCACGAACAAAACCATATAGGTTAATGTCTGCGCCAGACTTAGATTTAAACGAAGACAGTGGAGATTCAGCTTTTACAGGAGCAGGCTGTGCTTTCACCTGTTGAATCTGAACTGCTTGTTGTTGTTGAACTTGTTGCTGTTGTTGCATTAATGCTTTTAGCTCTGCAACTTCGGCACGTAACTGAGCAAGTTCTTGTTGTTCTTTGGTTGCAGCATGAGTTGTTGTCATCATCAGAGCAGCCACACTAAGTGCTAGGCTTTGAGCGATAAATGGCTTTTTATTGAGGGCTAAACGCATACACAAACTTCCTTTATTACATTGTTAATAGTGAATCAAAAATTCCATTTCAGTAAAATTTTTTGCACAAAAGACCACTCCGTTTTGGTCTTTTCATATGCAAAGTAATCTTATAAAGATGAAAAATCGCACATTTCGATGTTTTAAGATATGACCTTTTATTACTCTTGCCACTAAAGTCTAATGCACGTAATTTTGAACGATAATTGATGTTGTTCGCGATTGGCTTTGAAGCATCAAATTACAATTTAGACAGACTTTTGCAATAATTAAGTAACAATTCTTCATATTTTCTTAAATATAGACTGAGTTTTATTTGATATCTATACTTTTTTCTTATAACTAAAGTCTTAGTCTAATAGATAGCCATCTATGCCCAATGATGGGTCAAAATCACAGCTTTGCACCAAAAAAGCCTAACTATTCAGACGATTATTGAGCATGATAAATAAAATATCCGCAAGCACGAATACACGGTTATGGTAAATAGATGTGCTCATAGGAAAACTCCTAACAAAATGTTTGAGCAAACCTGTCGTACTCAATTTAGACCGTCTGAACATCCTGAAAAAACATCGAACAACAAAAAAGTTTTGTATTTTATCCAGAAAAATGGATTTCGCCTTTTATTGAGCACCGCAGCGAAAATGGTTAGGGCTTGTATGGCTTGCATAATATTCAAAAAGGTGAAAAAGTGAAAATCGCACAGCAGCAATCACGTAATGACTAATTTTTTTTACGCACCTGTCGAACTATTCTTCACAGTCAATCAAGCCATGGGCATCGGCGCGAAAATATTGCCATGATAATGCAAAATGTGATTATTGCAGCCAAAGTACGAGTCTTAGAGACTTGCCCACAAGCCGCATGGAATCATCTTCATGCTCTCGTGCTGAACAGAATGAAAATTGGTTGCAGCATGACGATGGGTTATGCGGATCCTGAGCAGATCGTCAATCGCTTTATAACACATGGCGTACCAGTTGAAGATTTTGCAGTATTCTTAAACAATGAGTGAGATTTAAAGCATTCATTTAAATATAAAAAAGAGACTAAAATGAGTCTCTTTTTTATATAGTCACGACTTAAATTTTTAGGCTTTTTAGTGCTCAAGCTTAAACACATAATACAAAGCCAAAGCCACAAAAATAGCCATAACAATGGCCATATTCAAAAGTGGCGACCAGAGTAGAAAATTAAGAATCACGCCACAAAGTAGACCACAACCAAATTGCATGCTGCCCATAATCGCACTGGCCGTTCCTGCCCGTGCACCCTGCTCAGACATTGCAATCGCCATGGCATTTGGCCCTGTAAAACCGATTGCTGCGACAGCGAGAAACATCCCTGCGCAAACGATATATAAGGGCGCATGCGTCATGCTGCCCGCTACCAACAACAGCCCCACACCAGCCAACTGCAAAAAACTGCCTAATTTTAAGCGCTGAAAAACACTTAACTTTTGTGCCAGACGTTTATTTAAGGTCGAGAACAGCATAATCCCAACTGCATTGGCACCAAAGGCATAGGCAAAAACTTGCTGATTTAAGCCATAACCATCCATCAGAATGGCAGCAGAAGCACTGATATAGCAAAAGAGTACAGCCCCAGCAAAACATCCAACAAACATCGGTCGTCTAAAGCTCGAATCTTGCAGAATCGCCCCGTAGAGGTTTAAAACTTGATTAAAGTTAAGCTTTAAACGACGCTTCGGATCTAAAGTTTCTTCAAAGAAAAAGTGTACGCAGCACAGGCTTCCCAAACCAACGACCATCAAAAAGGCAAAAATACTATGCCAACTACTGAAACTCAGTACCAGCGCGCCTAAACTCGGTGCAATAATCGGCGCGATGGTGGTCACAATCATCATACTGGCAAATGCTTGAGCTGAGGCTTGCATATCTAAACGATCACGAATCGCAGCACGGGCAATCACCACGCCCACACAACCGCCTAAGGCTTGCAAAACCCGAGCGGCAATGAGACTCCACTCACTGTTTGCAAACACACATAGTAAACTGGCAATAATGTAGAGACTTAGGCCAAAATACAGCGGTTTTTTCCGCCCAATTCGATCACTTACCGGCCCATAAATCAGTTGTCCAATAGCCAAGCCTAAGAAGTACGCAGGTAAGCTGTTGGCCACCATTTGTGTGCTTACCCCAAAGTCATCTGCCATTTGTGGCAAAGCAGGCAAATACATATCAATAGACAGTGGACCAAGTGCAGTCAGTGAAGCAAGTAAGAGAATCCAAGCGTTGGAATAGACCGCTTTTTCCTGTGTAGTCGACATAGGATTAATTTATGTTTTGGAAGGAGAGTTTGCAGACAAGTTTACACGCTCCATAGTATGATTTATACCAGAGCAGGTGAAATTTCACATATTCTCATATTTGAAAATTGTCCAACCCTAAGCGACAAACAAAGGTGCCCTTTGAAAGCATGGCTGACCAGTCTAAAACAGGCTACTTATAATACAACCTTCATGTATAACCTCCGCATGGTCATTACCTTTGCAGGGACTGCTTTTGTTCCATATTTTATGGGTTTTCAGCTGGCAACTATTCCGCTGACACTCGGCGCAGTTGCTGCAGGTTTAAGTGATATTGATGACCGCTTTTCCGTGCGAATCATGAATTTAATTTTTACCTATATTGGCTTTTTCATTACCGCAACGTCGATTTACTTTTTATTTCCGCATCCAATTTTATTCGCACTGGGTCTAATCGTTTCGTGTATTGGTCTGATTTTACTGGGCTCACTGGGACGTCGTTATGCCACCATTTCCTATGGTTGCTTAGTGGTTTCGGTTTACTCCATGCTCGGTGTCGGACTTTTTGACAACTGGTATACACAACCGTCTCTGCTGGTGATTGGGGCAATTTGGTATAGCGTTATTTCAACCATCAGTTTTCTGCTCTTTCCCGTTCGTCAGGTACAAGACAATCTATCGAAGTGTTATTCCTCACTCGCCGATTTTCTGTTTGCCAAATCCAACCTGTTTGATGTCGATATGACAGCAAACAGCTATCAACAGAGCATGATTGAACTGTCGTTGGAAAATGGTAAATTAATTGCAATTTTCAACGACATGAAAACCGCCCTACTCACCCGTTTAAAAGGTGACCGTGGACAACGGGATACCCGTCGCAGTCTGCAATATTATTTTGTGGCGCAAGATATTCACGAGCGTGCAGATTCAGCACATATTGACTATCAAAAACTGGCGAAAATTTTTCAACACAGCGATATTTTATTCCGCTTTCAACGAATCTTATCTATACAAGCCAAAGCCTGTAAGGACTTAAGCAGCAGCATTTTAAACCGTCAAACCTATACCCATAATAAGCGCTTTAAACATGCATTTGAAAACCTCCGTTTATCATTAGAAAAGCTCAGAGACGAACAACAATACGACCAAATTTGGGTCAATGCTCTGTTTTCGTTGTATCAAAACTTAAAGTCGATTGATGCGCAGCTACGTAATTTAGAAACTGAACGCAATATTAAGCTCGATAAAACCAAACATATCGAAAGCCAGCTCAAAGATGATGACCTGAAAGGCTGGGATGACATTAAGGTTCGGATTAAACAGCATCTCACCCCAGAGTCGGTGTTATTTAGACACGCGATTCGTCTGTCTATCGTGCTATTAGTTGGATATATCTTTGTTCAAGTCACCAACATTGAATATGGGTACTGGATTCTACTTACAGCACTATTTGTCAGTCAGCCCAATTTCAACGCAACCAAACGTCGTTTACGTTTACGTATCGTAGGGACGTTGGTCGGAATCATTTTAGGGTATGCCGTATTGTACTTTGTACCTTCGATTGAAGGACAACTTCTCGTATTGGTCATCAGCGGGGTACTTTTCTTTGAGCTGCGCAGTAAACAATACGCTCAAGCCACCGCTTTCATCACCATCTTGGCGCTGATTAATTTCAACTTAGATGGTATGGGATATGAAGCTGCCCTTCCGCGCATGATGGATACCTTAATTGGCTGTGGTCTGGCATGGTTAGGCGTGAGTTTCATTTTCCCTGACTGGAAGTTCCGTCGCCTCCCCCGCACAATTTACCGCTCGCTTTCCGCTCAATGTGATTATTTGGCTGAGGTGATTGAACAGTATAAGTCTGGACGCAACAATGGCCTGAATTATCGCGTGGTTCGTCGTGCGGCACACAATACTGATGCAGAAGTTGCTTCACTCATTTCAACTTTAGCCACCGAGCCCGACTTTGACCCAACGCAAAAGAGCTTGGCGTTTGAATTCTTGTGCCTCAATCATACCTTTATTAGCTATATTGCAGCGTTGGGTGCACATCGTGAAAAAATTGACGACCCACAAATTTTAGAATTGATGGATCGCGCTTTTGACAATATCCAAGGTGCGCTCCTGCGGGATGAAATGCCTGATTTAACTGCGCAAAATATGCTACAGACCATTCGTCAGCGTTTAAGCCAAAATAATGAGGAAGATCAGAAAGCATTGATCATTTTACAACAGCTTTCGTTGATGTTTAGCATCTTGAATCAGTTTAGTCGTTTGAAGCAAAGTTTAAGCCACGAACGGGATCATGAGGCCACAGAACTGGCTTCATTATAATTTGGGTGATTTTGGAACAATATACTCACTGAAATGCCCTAAATGATGCTAAACTTTTTGCAGTTTTAAATCTGTTACTTTCACTATGACCGCGAAAAATTTATACGCTTATACTTTACAGCCTGTGACCTATGAAATCACTGAAGCTGAACAACGCGATGCTCAATTAAAAATTTGGCGTAGCACAAACAAAATTAGCATTAAAGCTTGGATCATCATGGCTGTCGTTACAGCCCTTTCGATTCTTGGCCTAATTTTACTCAAAAATTATTCAACCATCTTTTGTTGGGTCGCAATCGCCTGCGTCGTAGTTTACCTTTTAGTCCGTAAATTCGGTTTAGAATGGTATGTGAAGCGCAAAATGAATGAGTTTCCAGTTCAGGAAATTAAAGGCATTCGTTTAGGTGTACAACCTCACGGTCTGATTATGCGCCAGCAAATGGGCATGCAAGAAGGTGTCGGTGCAATCGGTTGGAAAGACATCTACGAATGGTACAACACACCTGAGTTTTTGTTGATTAAATTCAAAGTGAAAGGCCAAGAAGGTGCATACATTCTGCCAAAACGCATGGATAGCAAAAACTTCTCGTTTAATACGATTCGTAAACATTTAAAAGAAACAGTTGGTGAAGCACAGCCACTTTAAGTCCTGCTTTCTCCTCTGTAAAAAACCTCCAACTTTTGGAGGTTTTTTTATATCCCAAACCCTCGAATACAAATGATAATGAGAATAAATATTAATTTCTAAATCCATATTATCTTTTCAATCTTCAGGTATAATTTCCGCACAACAAATCGCTCACCATTAAGTATCGCCATGTTTAAAAAAACATTTTTCCAAGTGCATTGGTTTTTGGGAATCACTGCGGGTCTTATCCTGTCGCTTATGGGCGTCACAGGGGCCATCTATTCTTATGAACAACAAATCTTAAAATGGATGAACCCAAATAGCTATACCGTTCAAGCAACACAAAACAATAAATTAACCCCTGCTGAGCTGTATCTACATTTCCAAAAACAAGATCCTGCCATCAAAATCAATAGTATTACGATTGCTCAAGAGCCAACCACTTCAAGTACAGTCAATATCGAGAAAGAAGGCGCACGTCGTGGTTATAACATGATGGTGAACCCGTATACTGCTGAAGTCTTACCCGAAGTTAAAGGCCGTGAGTTTTTTAACTTTATTCAACAGTTGCACCGTAATTTAACTGTCGGTCCTGTCGGTAAACAAATTACTGGCGCTTGTACCCTCATGCTTATTTTCTTTGTATTGAGTGGTCTGTACTTACGTTGGCCCAAACGTCATTCCATCAAACAATGGTTTTTTATTAAACCTAAATTGAAAGGACGCAACTTCATTTGGGATTTGCATGCTGTTGTTGGTACTTGGGTGGTGATTTTTTATCTGATCTTGGCCTGTACAGGACTGTACTGGTCTTATGATTGGTGGCGTGATGGCATGTTTAAAGTTCTTGGTGTTGAGCGCCCACAAGCCCAAATGCAAGAAGGACCCCGTCCAAATGCTGGTACAGCTCAAGACCCACGTGGCGAACAGGCTGGTGCTCGTGGTGGAGAATCACGTGAACAAGGTCGTGGTGGAGAATCACGTGAACAAGGTCGTGGTGGAGAATCACGTGAACAAGGTCGTGGCGGCCCACAAGGTGAGCACACTGCACGTGGCCAAGGTGAACAACATAGTGAGCGTAAAGGCTTATCTCCAGAACAAGTACAAATTGCTTTAACCCAAACATGGACAGGATTTAACGCACAAGTGGGTCGGGGCTATTCAACCCTGACCCTAAATATTCCGAAAAAGCCTGATGGTACACTTGAGCTTTCATTTGTAGATGCAATTCCACAGCATGAGCGGGCGAGAAACTCAGCGGTCTTCAATTATCAAACTTCACAAATTGAAAAAATGGAGTTGTATGAGCAGAAGAAGCTGAATGAAAAAATCATGAGCAGTATGCTTCCTGTGCACCGTGGTAGCTTCTTTGGCCCAATTTATCAATTTTTTGCCATGTTCGCATCACTAATGATGCCATTGTTCTTTATAACGGGGTGGATGCTCTATCTGAAACGTTGTAAACAAAAGAAACTCACGCAGCAAGCACGTGGTGGAGCGTTGAATGTTACGGTTGATCCAAATGCGAAACCATGGCTCATTGCCTATGCAACTCAAACGGGTGTTTCTGAACAAATTGCTTGGCGTACTGCAACCAGCTTACAAGAAGCAAGACAACCTGTAAGCGTTAAAGCTGTGCAACACTTAACACAGGATGACTTAAAAGCTGCTGAGCAAGTGCTTTTTGTTGCAAGTACTTATGGCACGGGTGAAGCACCTGACTTAGCCAGTAGTTTTGAAAAGAAATTTTTAAATACAACTTTGGATTTGTCACACCTTCACTATGCCGTGTTGGCTTTAGGCTCCCAAGAATATCCTGATTCCTATTGTAGTTTTGGACATCGCATTGATAGTTGGTTAAAAGCCAATGGAGCGCATGCTTTGTTTGCAACCATTGAAGTCAACAACGCAGATAACAATGATATTCAACGTTGGAACAGTGCTCTTGCCTCTGCAACCAAACTTGAGCTTCAAGCCATGAATATTGACAAAACCTTTGATCAATGGACTTTGGCACAACGTGAAGTACTCAATCCAAACAGTGTCGGAGCACATGCTTATAATATTGAGCTCAAAACCAACTTCGATGCAACATGGCAAGCGGGTGACATTGCTGAAGTTCAACCAGGTAACAGCACAGCACGTATCCAAGCCTTTATGCAAAAGCATCACATTGCAGCACAAAGCATCGTTGAGTCTTTAGCCATTTCGATTGAGCAAGCGCTTTGGGATAAGAACCTCAACACAGAGATTGAGCCTTTTGCCAATTTGGAACATTTACTGGAACAATTGAGCCCTTTACCTACACGTGAATACTCGATTGCAAGTGTACCGACTCAACAAGTGTTACGTTTGGTCGTGCGCCAACAGCAAGATTCAGAAGGTGAACTGGGCTTAGGTTCTGGTTGGTTAACCCAACATGCCGAGCTTCAGCAACCTATCGCACTACGTATTCGTACCAATGAATCATTCCACTTGATCAATGACAACCGTCCTATCATTTGTATTGGTAACGGCACAGGCATCGCAGGCTTAATGAGTCTACTTCATGCACGCACACGCCTAGACTATACGCAAAACTGGTTGATCTTTGGTGAGCGTCAACGTGAACATGATTTCTTCTATCAAAGTACGATTGAAGCGTGGCAAACCACAGGCATGCTACAACGCTTAGATTTAGCGTTCTCGCGAGATCAAGCAGAGAAACTCTACGTACACCATAAACTACGTGAACAGGCCACTGAGCTTAAAACATGGGTTGAAAATGGTGCCGTAATTTATGTCTGCGGTAGCATTACTGGTATGGCGAGTGATGTCGATGCTGCGCTAATTGAAATCTTAGGCGAAGAAAAATTAGATCAATTACGTCAAGAAGGTCGTTACCGTCGCGATGTTTACTAAACACTAAGTCCAAATGAAAAAATCGAGCCACAGTGCTCGGTTTTTTCATGCGTAAATTTGCTAGAATCCATGCAAACGATAACCCACAAGCCTGTATGCAAAAATCAAAAAGAGTCATTAGTTTTATTATCGGGTCATTACTGTTCGCAGATGGCTTGTATTTTGTTTTACAACTACGCTTTAATTTTGGCACCCTCTTGCCCTTATTGATTGGACTAGGTCTAATCATTTATGCACTGGCCTATCCTAAACTTATCGCCTATATTCAAACCACTACAATCAGACAATCAATATGGCGTTGGGCTTGGGCGATTTTCTTTGTTTGGATTTTTAGCTTAGTTATTTTCTTCGTCTTTTTAGGGTTTTCAAATCAACAAAATACCCCTCATGTTACTGTACCCGCTATTGTAGTTCTTGGGAGTGGTCTGAAGCATGGAAAACCGAGTCCAACATTGGCCAGCCGTTTAGATCAAGCGGCAAACTATGCCAAGCTACATCCCAACAGCATTATGGTCGTCAGTGGTGGCCTATCTTTTCAGCAAAAAAATAGTGAAGCTGAAGCAATGCGGCAGTATCTGATTGATGTACACCATATCCCAGCAGAGCGTATTTACACCGAAGATCAAAGCACCAGTACTGAGTTAAATCTGATCAATAGTAAAAAGATTTTAGCCAAGCAGCATATTTCCCTACAGCAACCGATTGCTATTGTGACCAGCGATTTTCATATCCCCCGTAGCCGTGCTATAGCCATACGTCAGGGTTATCAAACGCCTATCATGATCAGCGCTCAGACACCTCTTGCCACTCGCTATAATGCATGGTTACGTGAGTATTTTGCATATTGGAGTGGTTGGCTACTCAATGAATACTAAAATGGGATCATCTTGAATTAATGGAGGCGAATTGTCCGTGGCGACGGTAATTGTAATTGTTTAAATAATTCAGGCTTCTGCATTGAAAATTGATATAAATAGTTTTTGATATCTAATAATAATTTTTCTGGTGCAACCAAGACATTCTGCCCTTCTGGGCTTAAATTCATCGAGACCGTGGTTTTTTCTGAACGTAAGAATGGAATCACTTTTTCGACTAAATCGCTAAGACCAATACTCTGGATTTCGTAGCCTGCCCAATTATCTTTCACTAAAAGCTGTGCTAAACCTTTACTCTGCCACATCGCAAAGGAACGTTGACCTGTTGGCGTAGCACATAAAGCCCAACCATCTTGATATAAGGCAATAACATGACCTTGATGCACGATAGTTTCAATAAAAAGACGATAGATTTCAAGAGGATCGTAAGCAGTATTTTGGTTTTTAGACGCAGCTTTGCGTTGATATGGGTTTCTCATAAATCTGTCATATTTTAAAATTATTATTGCACAGAAGTGTATGAAAACAGCTTGAGATAAGCAAGGTTTTTACGATAAGGGAATATGGTGGGCGCTGACGGGATCGAACCGCCGACATTCTGCTTGTAAGGCAGACGCTCTACCAACTGAGCTAAGCGCCCTTGAGAAATAAAAATAGCGTCGCTATTTTATGATGCAAGAAAAAAATCTTGCTTGATTCCATTTACTAGCACAAGGGATCTAGAAAATGGCGCAGCGGACGGGGCTCGAACCCGCGACCCCCGGCGTGACAGGCCGGTATTCTAACCAACTGAACTACCGCTGCAACGGTAATTGCGAATGCAATTAGGGTCATTAAGCTTTACAGCTTGAATATGGTGGGCGCTGACGGGATCGAACCGCCGACATTCTGCTTGTAAGGCAGACGCTCTACCAACTGAGCTAAGCGCCCTGATTAAGATTGTCAGTCTTAGTGTTCAAATTTAAGCTCAGGGACTTAAATTTATATTTTAAATGGCGCAGCGGACGGGGCTCGAACCCGCGACCCCCGGCGTGACAGGCCGGTATTCTAACCAACTGAACTACCGCTGCGTCGTAAAATATGGTGGGCGCTGACGGGATCGAACCGCCGACATTCTGCTT
>C687J35021_10000076_pt1 | contig 69558 bp, 87 predicted proteins | sample RifCSPhighO2_12_FD_35021 | JGI IMG/M metagenome (IMG submission 35021) | reverse complement strand
TTCAGCATGGCCACTGCGACTGCAAGCAGGTCAAGTCTCACATGACAGAGGTCATGACGACATTTGGAGTCAAGAAGGAGTGGGTGTATAAGCCTGCCCCTGAGGTCGACCAGCCAATGCTCACGTTCGTGCCGTCACTCGATCCACGATACTGGGTTGCCACGTGTCCAAAGAAGGAATGCAGGAAGGTCCACACAAGGAGGGTACAGTGAAGCTGTCAGGCATGAGCGATCGCATGAAGAGGTATCAGCTTCATAAGTCAGCAGACCTGCCCCTGGAGCTCAAGCAGATCCTCAGGCTGTTCCCTGCCTCTACCAGAAACACAGACGGCACGTTCAACAAGTCATACCTCAATGAGGAGATGGTTCGCCTGTGGGAAGCAGGATACAGGCCAGAGCCGCTGTCTGACAGGTTCGTGAAGAGGTCATCCAAGTGGCTGATCAGGTGACTCAGGTGCTAAAGATCTCTCACGAGAAGCCTCCCAACTGGTCAAGGCTGGTCAAGCAGTTTGACGCCAAGTGGGGTCACGTCGTGGTCACCTACGGTGACACGTGCTACTGCCGTGACCCGCTGTCTGCTGACCTCTTTGTGCATGAGACCGTTCACCTACACCAGCAGGCTGAGGTAGGCATAGAGCAGTGGTGGGAACGGTTCTACATCGAGCCTGCGTTCAGGGTGCAGCAGGAGCTTCAGGCATATCGAGCCCAGTACAGATACCTAAAGCAGACGGTCAAGGACCGCAACATGATTCTGAAGCACCGTGACAGGATCTCCATGGTCCTGTCAGGCAAGCTCTACGGCAACTGCATCACGTATCACGACGCCTTTAAGGCATTGGAGGGCAAGGGATGAGTGATTCTGGTCTTTGCGACAACTGCAAACGTGAGCCAGAGCAGTTTGAGACCGAGACTGGAGAGAAGGCTTGGTGGCTCCGTGTGCCAAAGGAGAATCAAGACCCGTCTCACCTTATCACCAAGCTTGACTTTGCTTTCATCGCTCTTGTGCCTGAGCATGAAAGCGAGAAGCGCCACCCGATTGACGATAAGGAAAACTACTACTGGTGCGCCAAATGTTGTGCCTCGGCCTGCCAGGATGAGGAGAGATCATGAGCCAGCGAGAAGACTACGAGAAAGACCTCAGGAGACGCCAGGAAGATCACATCGCTGAGATCACCAGGAGGAACGACCTGAACTGGCGGCCGTGCCTCCATGACAGCTGTCCTGAGTGCATCGGCACAGGGCTCAGGAGGATCGGTGGATCCTGCATCCACATGATCTCCTGTCCGTGCCCCAAGTGTACCCCAACCTGCTCCTGGACGGCCGTCTCTTTCGGCACCAGGACAGCCTATCAGGTGCCTACGTGAAGACCCACTGGCGGTGGAAGCACAGATCCTGGTCACGCCATCAGGTTGTCTCTGAGCTGTATCTGAGGCTTCGCTTGATGGACATCCCAGCCATCCTTCAGTACGACCTGAAGGTCCATGGCCTGTTCGGCCACCGGAAGGCTGACCTGGCAGTGGTGGACTATCACGAGGTCGTGGCCCTCGTCTGGGTGATCCGTTACCCTGTCCACCCTGCCAGGCTCAAGGCCACTCGCCACCACCGCCAAGTACAGAAGCTAATAAGTATAGGCCACCCAGCCGTGTTACTAATCCACGGGTTGTGTGAGGTGGACCAGGCGGCCCAGTTCCTGGCTGACCGGTGGCGGTCCTACCCTGACGTGCCTCAGTCGTGGCCTCCACCTGGCCAGGTCACCCTCCGTGGCCTGTACCAGCCATCCAAGCCCCCAGAACCCGCCCCAGACCTTCAACCCCGCGCCTGGCTCCTGTCCCACCTGGAGCCCTGTCTCCCTGCCCACCCGTTCTCCTACGCAGGCAACCCAGCCATGCGGGAGAGGAGGGAAGGGGAGAAGGGGGTAGGGGGATGAGGAGGAAGGAAGGTGTGGGTTACCGGATCCTCAAGGTCTCCAGATCCACCTCCATGGTTGAGTGTAGACGGTGTGGTGCATACTGGATCACCAAGACCAGGAAGGTCAAGAGCCCGTATACGTGTCCCAGCTGTCAGAGGTACAGGCAGGCACATGGGAAGTGGCCCAAACCCACCCACCCAGTCAAGGATGGGACTAGACCAGTGCGTGGTGGAGTGAGAGGAAGAAAGAAGAAGTAAACCGTGTTCGAGGATTTAGGACTATGGTTCGCGAGATGTTAAAAGTATTTAATATGTTAATACAAGTTTATAAAAGATTTTCTAATGTGCATAAACCTGTGCATAACTCTAGGTATTTCAAGGGCCTGTGGTTAATATTTACTTACATAACGTATATTATAGGACATTAGCCCCACAAGTGATTGAAAACATTGAACTTATGAGAGTCGATACCCAGCTATGTATCCTGGTGGTGCAGGGATGATGGTCTCACCAGTCTCAGGTCTATACACCACTAATTGTTGTCATACTCATCAAGGCTCGATCGAGTTAAGAGTTATAAACAGCTTATTAACAATTAAAAAGGTACACAGATTTTTAAAGTCTTTAATATGTATATAAACCCGAACTGTTTGACTCTTATCCAGATGGCGCCCTTTTCCGACAGGTGGCATGTACCACGCCTTCGTACCTTTTCCGGGGGAGTGCGCGTGGGTTTTTGGAAGGCTTTTATATATCACGTACGTGTTATTGTGCTCGACAGAGTCAACGCATTGATCTTATCGTGTCGATTAGACCGCATTTTCCCGGGGGAGGGCACGCGCCTTGAGACACAGGAATAACTACCACGTGCTTGGTTTCATCTTTGTCTTGATGAAGATCCTTTTGATCTCAGCCATCTTTTGTCTTTTTGGCTTTTACATCAGTTCCTACCTTTCGATCCAGGTCAACGTAGAACGCTTGGATCCCTCAGAGACAGATGGAGATGCTCGGTGACGAGGAAACGCGTGGTGGCGAGCAACCTGACGAGGGCAGTGGCTCGTGAGGACGACACGAGGGAGCTGTCCTGCGGTCATATACATGACTCAGTCTTTGTCAGGGAGAGGTTGGACAGACGGTCTGGCGAGCACTTTAAGGCCGTGAGGGTCCGGTCGGTGCTGGTAAGAGATTGCCAATGTGAGGTATCCTGATGGGATCATTTTCGGAACAGGTAGAATTTGAGTTCACGGTGAGGTGTGACGTCTGTGGCTCAGATCTTGACGAAAGCACCTCCACCAGGAGAGGTGTCAACGAGATCACGGTCACGCCGTGCAACACCTGTCTTGATGCTGCCAGACAGCAAGAACGTGAAAAGAAGACTGGGACCACCTGATGGCTACCATCACGAGGGGAAAGCACAAGGGCAAGACCTGTGAGCTCTCTCAGTGGGCGAACGACTGGGTAAGCGTCACCGTAGAGGGGGTGCCCGTGATCATGAATCCGACCTCTCTGCAGTTCACCGAGAAGGAAATGTACGAGATCTTGACCCAATATCCAGAAAGTACCGGTTTTTTTCACAAGAGATACCAGCCGGGTCCTGGGCTGGTCAGCAGGAAACTGGTTCGAAAGGACCTGAAGTGAACGTTCTTTGCGGGAAGGAGCTCTGGCTGGGCTTGGAAGGCTCATAACCTTCACGTGGTGGGTTCGATTCCCACTCCCGCTACTTCTTGAGGATCGTAATGTCGAAGCGAAAAAAGAAAAATGATGGGCCGTTTACGGTTTGGTGGCGAAAGTACTTCGGCCATGAGCGAGATGAGAGCCCTGAACAGGTTCATCCTCAGCTTCCGCCTCCAAAGACTGCCCAGTTGTCGGAGCTGGCGAAAAGGTGTGGCGTGGAGGATCGAGGAATGATGCCTCCCTTCATGTGCGAGCTAGAGGATGGCAAGTGGGAAGAGCGGGTTCGAAACTGCCGGTTCTGCAAAACAAGGATCCACGTGGTTCTTGGTCCTGGAAACAGGCGTGGTGAAGCCTGCCCACTCTGCCTAAAGGTGACATGGAACGAGGACGACCTTGATCCTGAAGAAGCATAGCTACGAAAACGACTGGATGAACTAAAATGAGACTCCATCAGGTAGATCCTTGTACGATTTCCAACTACGTGGGACAGTGGGACGTGGTCGTCTCGCTGATCGAGGGAGAGGTTTGGGTCAACTGCCGCAACATGCAGGACAAGGTCTGGTGCAGCTGGCGCAGCAGGGAGAGCTTTGAGGCCACGAAGAAGGCCGTGGCTCAGGCAAAGGAGGCCTCGCGTGTACGTAGTCGGACTGCTTCTTAACACCGTGGCGACGATGATGCTCTTTCCGTTTCTGATGGCGTCGATGAACATCACCATCAGGGGCGAGAGGAGCAACGTGGCAAGCGCGATCGCAGTCTGCCTGATCATCTTCATCCTCTGGAGGGTGTGGGCGTGACGGCCATGTCAGGAGAGTTTCTAATCGGTTTCGTTGTCGGATGCGCCTGCATGCATCTGATATACAGGATCATGTACGACGGCCTGCTGAAGTGGTATGGGGAGAGGCTGGACTACTGGGCAGAGCGTGCCGCGGAAAACTTTGAGGCACGCATGGAGGCCGAGGAAGATGACCCCGCGGACTGGTGGAAGCGATGACGAAGAAAGATTTCGACAAGTGGCACAAGACTGGACTGATGCAGCGCGATGAGGCTGAGGTGGTTGAAGAAACCATCAACAAGCTCATCGAGAATCTTTACTGCCCGTGCGAAGACGAAAGGGTTGAGCACGGCATCGACTTCGTAGCAGATGGAGAGAAGCTTAAAAAGCATCAGATCAACAACGAACCTATCAACTGGGGCGACCTGAAGGTCGTTGAGATAAAGCCGTTCAAGGACGGTGAATATCTCGTCGTGGTGGATGAAGCTGCGCCGAACTGCGTCGGCTTGATTACCTACATCGAAAAGTTCATGCACCTATGGGGCTGGAAGGTCCGGGTCCAAACGGAATGGTAAACCAAAGGAGATTCACGTGAAAGTTGAGAGAAACATCCACCTGCGCAAGGGCGTGACTGGCTTTTTGAAGGACATCTGGCGAGACGCCCACTACCGGTATTTTTGGAGCAACCCATGGCGCCACATGGTTTATCGCTGGGGCTGGCATCTTCGGCCGGTGCTCATGACGGCAGGCAAATATCCGCTCGCCGTTGACGTGGAGTTCGCCAACGGGTGCAACTTCCGCTGCATCATGTGTCAGCAGTCAACCAACTGGCTGCCGAAGGCCGATGAGACCTTCATGAGCTGGGATACTCTGGCCAAGGTGATGGACCAGGCCATGCGCCTCGGCGTACATTCCATGAAGGTGAACTGGCGTGGCGAAGCTACGCTGGATCCTGATTGCGGCAGAAAGTGTCTTTACATGAAGATGATGGGCGTGCACGAGCTGCAGATGAACACGAACGCGTCCAAGCTGACAGAAGAGCTTTCCGTGGAGCTGATCGAGTCGCTGGACCGGATTATCTTCAGCTGCGACGGTATCTCGCCCGAGACATATAACAAGATCCGTCGAGGTGGAAACTTCGACATCTTTCTCGAGAAGCTCAAGATGTTCCGTCAGCTTCGTGACCTAAAGAGCTCTAAGCTTCCGTTCTGGCACCCCAGGAAGGGACTGCCTGTGATCCGGCTCAACATGGCCATCATGGAGCAGAACCACCACGAGGTCCCTCAGGTTCGAAAGTTCTTTAAGGACCTGGTCGACGAGGTGTTTTTCAACTCCGTGTACCAGCCTCAGGGATCCAAGGGCGTCAACAAGGGCCAGAAGCGCCAGGAGAAGAGACAGGGCTGTCCTCAGATCTGGCAGCGCCTGATCGTGGACGTGAGAGGGAACGTCATGCCCTGCTGCGTCGACTACCAGGAGAAGATCAAGATGGGCAATGTCCACCAACAGTCCCTGAGGGTGATCTGGCACGGTCGGGCGAGAGACCTCAGGAATGCCCACAAGAACCACAGAGGCCGCAGCATTCCCGGATGCGCATCGTGTGACAACTTCTCCCTGAGCAAGAAGAACGACAAGGGCGAGGTGGAGTGGACGGACACGGGTTCCACTGCCGGGGGGACGGGCTGCTGATGCGTTGGCTTGAGATCGCATCCAAGTACCCGTTTAGGAAGCCGAGGTTTTTCAGCCGATGCTACTGGTGCCACAGGTTTTTTGCATGGAAGAACGGCCTGTATCCTCCTCATGAAAAGCACATGTTCTGTCGCATTTGCTCAGTGTGGTGGCTCAAGCGATGACCCATCTTCGATTTCCGGGAGGGATCTTCATGATCCACACGTCTCAGCTGGATCTGGTGCTGAGGTCGATGCATGGAAACTTTCAGTCGATGAGCCTGCTGGCCGAACCGTTTGATGATCTTTATCCTCGGTGGGCCATCCAGCTGAACTATGCCAACGGTGACGAGGTAGGGATCAACGGCCCGATGCTTTGCAATGACATGGCGAAGCAGGGATACATGATGTGTCTCAACTGATGATCTTCTCTCGTAGAGAAGCCTTTCACTCGATCCTCCAGACCATGGGAGGGTCGATCGACCAGCTTGTGAACGATCCAGTGCTGAAGAAGCAGGTCTATCGGCAATACAAGATCTATAGCCAGTACAAGCGGATCCAGGACGCAAAAGATGAGAGGCTTGAGACAGGGGTATTGAAGGCTCAGAGATCTTGGCATAGGTCTCACGCACTTCATTCTTACTCCCTGTTCAAGCTGACAGGTGATATGTCACCTGTGGTACAAAAGATCCGGTCGTTAATCCTGTTTTGCAGAAAGTGGGGGATCGAGATCATCGTCTTGATTTTGGTGTTGAATCTGATGAGAAGCTACTGATGATAGCTAAGGGTCTTCAAAGACGAATGCTTGACGCCTTTACCAAGGCATTCAAGCGTCGGTATGGAGGCAATCGACTCCCGTACGAGTGGATCACAAGCCCGGAGGATCTGTTGCGTCACAGAAAAGAGGCAGCCAGATGGGCGACCACGTGGTCGTTACGATGGTTGCTGAGGAAGAGACGATGACTAACCTGCTTGGCTGGATCGTATGTGTGTTAAAGAAGCACCACCCCGAACGTCGGTTTGGGGAAGATCAGTACGGAAATCACATGCACTTGTGCGTGAGGTGTGGTCGCATTCGAACAGAGGTCGGAGGGAAGTAAGATGTGGTCGATGTTGACAAGGGTGTTTCAAAACCTGGTCGCGTTTGTGGTCGTGGCGTTCATCGTGCTCGCTGTCTTCGATCTCGTCAAGCTCATTTTGTGGGCAGCCTTCGTCTGGAACCCAGACCTTACCTGTTTACTTGGTAAGTAATTCGTATTATAATTACTACGGTTGACTCCATCCGCACCGGCGTGCTTGGAAGCGTGAGGTAAGGTTCGATGCCTTTACTCTGGAGGTTCGACTCCTCCAGGGGCTTGGCTGCAAGAGGCGCTTCTGTCAACCACCACTTTTGAAAGGACCATCCTTTGAAGCTCATTGTCGTGGATCTAGATCGACTCCGACCGTGGCCCTACGTTGCCACAAAGGGAAACCCTGATCCAGCATACAGCAAGATGCGGTACAAGCAGTACCGAGCCGCCTTTCGTCACCTGTTGCTACAGTTGAACGAGACGAAGGTGTGTACACTTCTTCCCAGAGACTTTGGGAAGAAGACCCTGATGAAGCTGCCGAAGGGGAATCCAAAGTGCCTGGCAGCATATCGAGAATACTCCAACGCGATCTTCAAGCTGAAGGACGATGACGACGCGTTGAAACACGAGAACCGGATGTTCCGAAAGATCTTCAAGGAGATCCAGTGGTTTCGTGTTGGGGTCATCCTAAGGAGAGGCAAGGCAGTGAAGATCCTAGCGAGGCTCTTGAAGATCTCATGACAGCGGCACTCACAGCAAAGGAACATCCGTTGAAAGAACAGGACGCGTTTAAGACGTATCTGAAGAACAACCGCACGGCCCAGAAGACGGTGGACCTGCTTCGGCAGTGGGATTCCACCCTCACGATCAAGGACCTGGCGAAGAAGTTCGACACGTCTTACCAGCACATTTTTCTCTTCGCCAAGCAGTACGGCCTGAGGTATCTCAAGCTGCGGCACATGCCGTGGTCAGAGGGTCCTCGGGATCTCACGAGGCTGAAGTCCAAGGCCATCACCATCCTTAGGGATAACGGGTGGAGCATGGACAACATCAGCAAGGTAGTTGGTTGCTCACGACAGTACGCCCACCGATTGAAGGTTCAGAGGCTGAACGTGCATGAGCGGCAACCCAGGTCCAAGCCCCGAGAAAATTAAGCCACTCCCACCGTGGCTCGTGGTGTCTCTACTTCTGCTCGGCCACGTGGTCTTCACAATTTTGATCGTATCCGGAGCTAACAGTTCACCCAGCAAGTTTCTCCAAAAGGAGCCCTCCCCCGCACATGCCGAAACTTCCTGACATCAGGTCCATCTACGACAAACTGCCCATGTCCCTCGGTGGGATGTGGATCCGAGGCCACCGCATGACTGAACGCATCCTCATGGCGCTGAACTACAAGCAGCTGGCATGTCCCAGCTGCAGCCACAGGTTTCACGGTAACTTCAGCATGAGCGACATCCCGGAGCTGAAAAGGCAGAGCCAGATGCATACCATCGCCATCAAGCTGAAGAGCATGAAGGAAAAGTACATCGCGGTAGAGAACAGGGACAAACATGCCAAAACAGACCCGGACTACTTCGTCTATCTCTATCAGCCGCACACGGGAGCGGCTCCTGAGTATCCGTTTTCTCTTACTTCCCAGGACGGCTCAGCATCGACTGAAGCGAATGTACGCGTCGAAACAAAGATCACCATCACGGGCTCTCCGTCAGCTGTTCACCAAGGCGTCAAAGACCCACCTCAACCCTCAGTGGTGCCTGTTTTGGAACAAGAGCTTCACGCCTCTGGAAAACCTGATCAAGCACTGGGCAAGAACAATTCACAGGCGCAGGTTTGACGTGACCAAGAACAAGAAGCTAGACGCCGACGCCCTGGTCTCTAGCCAGGATCCTGCCGTCGACTTTGTGGTGGCAGACGAGGCAGTGCTTCAGGAATACATGAAGTCGATGGACTTTTCTCAGCTCATCGGCCCTGAGCGGGAAAGAAACGTCTACAAGAGGTTCAAGGAGGCACTGAACTCTGCCCTGTCTGCTGGTCAAAAGAACGACGTCGTGTTAGCTGCCCTGATCGAACGTATCGCCCGTACGGCTGTGTTCCTAGAAAAGCTGGAGAGGCTAATGGTGTCGGCTGAGGACGTGTTTAACATGGCGTCCCTGAAGTTCGACCAGAAGGACTACCTCCAGCTTCAGGCAGAGCACCGTAAGTGCCTAGAGATGTACTGCAACCTGAAGTTTCTCGAGAAAAAGAAGGTCCGCACAACCGTCTTGGAGGAGTTGAGACGCACCGTCAGCCGCGAGTCAGATGAAGCGGCTTGACGTCTTCAACCAGCTGCACCCTGGCGGCAAATCCTACGACTACCAGCGCCAGTGGGTGTTTGACGAGGCCAAGTATAAGCTGGCCGCCAAGGCTCGCCAGATCGGCATCACGACCACAGAAGCGATCGACCGGTTCATCGAGTGCGTGCTCTGGCAGGAGTCCGAGAGAAGTCCTATCCCTCCCGTCATCGTCTTCTGCTCACCGTCCCAGCGCCAGTCCAACCGCCTTATGCTCTACATCCAGCGGGCAAAGACCCGCTTCGAGAAGGCCTTTCAGGTCGACGTCAAGTTTCGGAAGGAGCGAGAGGAGTTCCTGATCTTCGACAACTACGCGGAGATCTGGTCCCTGCCGAACAACCCCAAGACGATCGAAGGCATTGACGCCTCACAGGGCGTGATCGACGAGGCCTCCAATTTCGACGGCCAGGAGGACAGGCAGGTCTACCAGGCGATGCTGGGTTCCCTTGGCGCCAAGAACGGGGGTATCGTCATCTTCGGCCGGCCGAGAGGCCGACGCGGCCTGTTCTGGGATCTGTATGACCCGTACGGGCCGTACGCCAGCCAGTTCGCCATCCACAAGTTTCCTTGGACGGTCCGGGCCAGGCACGACCCCAGCTACAAGCAGTCCGTTGAGGAGCACAAGACCCGGCTGTCCCCCATGCAGTTCGCCGAGCAGTACGAGTGTGAGTTTGTCGACGAGAGCGTCGTGATCTTCAGCTATGAGCTGCTCGACCGGCAGAAGAGACCAATCCGACTCCTGACCCTGAACGACGAGATCCCCAGGTTCGATCCCATCTACATGGGGATCGACTTCGGCAAGAAGGTCAACCAGACGGTCATCACGGCCGTGGCCCACGGGAAGGAGAAGACCAGAATGATCTTCAAGCTGGTCACCCAGGCCGACTTCAACGAGCAGATCAGCCTGATCTGCCAGTCCCTGGACCACCTGAAGCCAGTCAAGTGCCTGGTCGACGAGCTGGGCCAAGGACTCCCGCTCCTGGACATCCTGAAGGCCAAGTACCATGGCGTGGTAGAAGGTGTGTTGTTCTCAGGATCCTCCAAGGAGAAACTGGTGCTGACCACCAGGAACCTCCTGGAGGAGGGTCGCCTGGAGCTGCCTGATGACAAGTCTTTGCTGGAACAGCTCCACGGGTTCGAGAAGACCATCATGGAGTCCGGCCGCATCAAGTACACCGGCAAGCGGACTGAAACAGACTGGCTGGATGACGAGGCCTGCAGCCTGTTCATGGCCTGTGCCCAGCTGGGAGAAGGAGAATGGGGCTTCACGATCACCGAAAACAAGAGCGGAAAGATCATCACCATGGCTGACATGTGGCGACGTGACCTGAACCAGTTCGGCGAGCCCATCGACTAAGACTTTCTTTTTTTGTTTACAAGCTAACATTTTTGATATATATTGTCCTTGAAAATCCACATGACCAAGTTTACTTGGCGTGGACGCGCCCGGCACTGCAGCGAACAGCTGCGTAGTGACAGTACATTGTCCCACATGGGACTGCCGGATTGAATGGCCGGGCGCACCTATTCGATCGGCCTGGGGAAAGTTCGGACCGCGCGACCGCAGCCGCAGAGCGTGAAGGTACCTTCGCCTCTGCGGCACCCAATTCCAGGCCCTCTAGCGACTACACCATGGAGAATGCATGGCATCACGTCGCAGAGGGAAGACCCAACACCAGCCTGAGCAGCAGAAGACCAAGCTGCCGCTGCCTACCGATCCTCGGGCCCTCAAGGCCTATCACGAAGCCTACGGAAAGATGCTCGCCGCGGAGCGTCTGTGGGAGCTCAAGGCCGCCAACTTTGGGCGGATCACGGCGTATGACCGTAATACGAGCGTGGCCAAGTTGCCAGGCCGTGAGGGCTACACGGTCCTCAAGCGCAAGGACATTTACAAAAAGGCACTGACGCTCTACGATAGCAACGAGCTGGTCAGACCAATCATCAACATTCTCGCCGGCGCCATCTTCAGCAAGGGCTACCCTGACTTTCGCGGCAAGCAGGAGTACGTTGACAAGGCTTGGGAGATCGTCGAACATTCTGAGCTAAACTTTCATGACCTTGCCCGCGAGCTGGAGCTGTCAGGCGACCTTTTCCTGTGGTTTGACGAAGAGGCCAACGACAAGGTTCGGATCTGGTCACTGGATCCTGCCGAGACAGAGTCTGTCCTGAAGGATGGCAACATCCGTCAGCTGCTCGGCTACAAGCTGAGCACCCGCAAGTCTCTCCTGTCCGTCGCTGAGGTGCAACACCTCAAGATGAACACCACGCCCACGTCCCAGTACGGCAGGTCGTCTGTCAGGCACCTCTTCTACTGGTTCGACGCCTTGGACTCTCTCTTTGAGAACAACTGGTTTCGAGGCGCCCAGTACTACGGCAATCCCCTCATGGTGATCACCGGTGTCCCTGGTCCTTACCAGGAGACTGTGAAAAACCAGATAGAGGCCGTCGTCCAGCGGGCCGGTCGCTCGTGGGTGTTGCCTCCTGAGACCGACGTGAAGGTGCCTGACTTCACCCAGTCCTTCCCTATCCAGGACATCGTCGGCTGGGTCTTCCGGATGATCAGCATTGCCACGGAGATCCCCATCACGCTCCTCGGGTCCGCAGACGTCGCCAGCCGAGGCTCGGCCTTCTTCGCCAACCCTCGCTTCGAGCTTGCCATCAAGCCCAGACGAGAGGTATGGCGCTGTGGGCTTAGGAACCTGTTCCTCAAGATCTTCCGTTCCACTGGCCTGCTGAAACCAGACGAGCTGCTGTCCAGAAGGGACTTCGATGTCGGCTTCACTACTATCTTCGACAGAGACCTGACTGACGTGGCTGACGTGGTTGGTATCTACAGAGATCGAAACCTGATCTCGAAGCGGTCGGCCAGGGAGCTGATAGGTCTTGACCACTCAGACGAGGAAGAGTTTATGGAAGAGGAGCCTGAGGAGAACACGGCCCTAGATCCCAACGATCCGAACGCTGACCCCAATGCCGACCCTAACGCCGATCCGAAGGCCAAGGGTCAGGCTGGCTACGCTGCCAAGCGGGTCATCAAAAAGGCGTTGAAGAAGGTAAACCAGAATGGCACAGGGGGTTAAGCCGAACCGTGCTCGAGACATTCATCAGGACCCTCGTGATCGTGTTTCTCATGGAGATCGGCAGCGCTTCGCAGTTCATGATGGCGTCTGCGGCAGCTCACAGCCGTCACCCGTGGGTGGTGTGGGCGGCTGGAATGACTGCGCTGTGCCTGACCAGCTTTCTCGGGGTGAGGCTTGGAAGGTTTATCCATGGGCTGCCCATCTCGGCAGATTTTATAAGCGGCATCGTGATGCTATGCTTAGGGCTGTTCTTTCTATATAAGGCACACCCTTAAGGAGGGGACGAATGTCAAAAGAGATTCAAGTCATCTGTGAGCTGAAGGAACGGAAGATCGACGAGCAGGCCAGGACGGTCATCGCTGGCGTCCTGGAGAGCGACAGCCTCTCCACGAACAACCGTTTCTATCCCCACGAGGTGGTGACGGCAGCAGCCAAGACTCTGGCCGGCAAGCGATCGCTGATAGGCCACGAGACGGACGACGTTCGTGACGTTGTGGCCAAGATCACGGAGGCCGGGATGGTTGGCCGTGTGCTTCAGGCCAAGTTCAAGTTCGGCACTGACGCCGTCTCAGAGACGGTGTTCAGCAAGGTGAAGGAAGGCCTGGTGGATTCGGTGTCCATCAGGGCGACCGGCGAGACCAAGCGGGTGAAGATGGGAGAGGACTTCGTCGACATGGTCGAGAAGCTCGACATCTACTCCGTCGACTGGGTCGTCGAGGGCGGTGTGGAAGCTGCCAAGGTCGTTAAGGTTTTTGAGCAAAGCCCCTCTTACGAGAAAGCCCCACAGGAAAAGGAGACAACCATGTCTGAGAAGACCCCTGAGCAGCTCAAGCAGGAGCTGAAGGAAAAAGACGAACTGATCAAGAAACAGGCCGAAGAGAACCGCGTCGCCAACGAGAAGGCAGAGAAGGCCCAGCTGGACGCCCACATCTCTGAGAAGCTTTTCACCATCCGGGATGAAGAGTCCAGGAAGGACATCAAGGACGGCTTCCATGGCAAGACCGTCGCCGAGTTCGACGCGTACTTCGCCAGCCAGGTGAAGCTGCTCGAGCGCCTCAGCAAGAAAGCTGGAGCAAAAGAGCAGGTCATCATCAAGGCCAACGAAACGGCTCCTGAAGCGAAGGAACACAAGACCCTCGAAGAGGTCATGGAATCCTCAGACGTGTCCGCACAGGACAAGGTCGGCGTGCTCCACGAGCTCATGGGTGGCCGTAAGAAATAACCAGGACCAGAAAGGACACGATTACGACAATGCGCTTTAACGAGATCCCGGCGGAGTTCGACGACCGCACGCTCTGGAAGATGGACAACATGCTGCTGGCCAGGGGCCACAGGTTTGCCGACGTCCTGAAAGAACAGGACTCGTTCGACAGGCTGAAGGGGAAGCTGAAGGAAGACTTTCAGAAGACCATCGGCACGCCGATCGACAAGGCAGAGACCGAGCAAGGCATCGCCATGGGCCTGGAACCTATCTTCCAGGAGTTTGCCAGAGGCTACTTGCTCGCAGAGCACGTCAATCCGGATCTCCTGTTGAGCAAGGCCAACAAGAACACGCTCAACAAAAAGCTGCAGTCGTGGTGTGCACAGCTGAACCAGAACGTGCCTCTTGTCAGAAAGACCCCAGGCTCCCACGTGTTTCACGGCAAGCTGAAAGACGTGCCGTGTGTTATCGTGGCTGCCGGGCCTTCTCTGAAGAATGCCGTCGACAAGCTGGCCTCTCTCAAGGGAAAGGCCTGCATCATGGCTGTGGACACCAGCTTTCGCTCGTGCGTGAAGCGAGGCGTTGAGCCTGACTTCGTGAACGCACATGACGCTAACGAGAACGGTCAGAAGTTCTTCGCGGGAATGAGAACCCAATCGATCGGGGTCTTCGTCAACTACATCCATCCGAAAACCATCGCGTCCTACCAAGGCCCGATGGTGTTCTATTATGTGGAAGATGATTCGCTCGCCACGTACAAGACCATGGCGATCGCCTGCGACGACCCGACGAGAAAGGACGGCAGCTTCCTGCAGTCCAAGATCATCGGAGGTTCGTCCGTGGCCCACACGGCGCTGTACTACGCCTTGAACATGGGCTGCAATCCGATCACGTTTGTGGGTTTGGATCTGTCATACCCGGACATGTCCAGGACCCACTTCGAGTCGGACAACATGAAGAGAGTCGACGGTCAGAAGCTGATCGACGTGACGGCCATCAACGGCCGACGCGTCAAGACGAACCTGGCCTTCTACTCTTACAAGACCGTCTTTGAGCGCATGGCACCCGCGCTCAGCCTTATCCACAAGGTGAAGCTGTACACCAGCTCACAAAATGACGATGGCACCATGGCCGGTATAGTACATGCTGGCCTGGAGCCGATGCCCTTTGACGACTGGATCCTCACGCACGCTACGAAAGAGAGAGATGAGCTAAAGCACATCTTGGAGGTTTACTACTCACATGGCAACTAACTTCAAATCAGACGGCAAACATTTCGATGCCAATCTGATCATCCAGACCGGCACCACCATCACTGGTGGCTCCATGGTCTTCTGCGACGTGTCCGGTACGAACGTCGTGAGAGCAATCAGATCGTACTCCGGCGCGACCGTCGAGTCAGCCAGCCCCGCTACCGGTGTGGGTCAGGCCTCTCTCGATGTTCAGCCTGTGGCTGGCAGGTTCCTCGGCGTCCTTGCGAACACGCAGACGGGCACTCCGAACCTGTCCGGTGGCCACCAGACCGGCGTCACCTTCTTCACGGAAGGTGTGTTCGAGTTCAACAGCACCCCGACGGCTTCCGCTGCCCTGCGCATCGGCGCCCACGTGTTCGCTGTCACTCACGACACGGTCCGTGCAGGCACGAGCGGCGTCGATGCAGAGCTCACGGCCTCGAACTGCACCGGAACTGTTCCGATCGGTGTGGTGTCGTTCCTCCCGAGAGGACCGATCATCTCCAACACCGTGGCCTCCAGAGTTCGGGTCAAGATCTTCCCGTTCCGTACTCTGCCGGTTGTGGCGTAACGACGTCGAAAAAAGTTCGGTTCGTTTCAACTAACCAGGGTTGCACCTGCTGGGTTGCTCCAGCGTGACTTAAGCAGGAGACACATCAATGGCAGGAAAGTATGAGAAGCTGATCAAGGAGGCAAAGACCTCCCGCGGCTTCAACCTGAAAGAGTTCCTCACGAGAAGCGAAGGGCCCGAGCTCTTCACCACGGTCCTCAACGACAAGCTTCTGGAAGGCCTGCAGCCTGAGCTGCCGGATCCGGCCATGCAGCTCTTCGACGAGGTGCCGCTGGAGCGTGGCAGCGAGATCCGCTTCCCCTCCATCAGGGGCGTCAACCCTGACCTGGTCCCCGAGCTCGGGGAATACCAGCGTGCTGACTGGGAAATCACGGCCGTCACGGTCGAGCCCCAGAAGTTCGGCATGCTGCTGGGTCTCTCTCGTGAGATGATCCAGGAATCGATGATGGGCATCATCGGCCGCAACGTCCGCATGGTCGGGTCAGCGCACCGTGACCTTCGGCGCCGCGAGCACATGAAGTGCATCTCGGTCTACTCGACCGGCCCTGTCGTGGCGACGGCGATCGTGGGTCTCACCGACCACGGCTACCGGTACCCGACCCTCGGGTACACGAACTTCTTCTCCGGGACTGCGATGTCCTGGGAGGCGAGGTTCAGCAACGCCATCACGATGCTGATGAACCAGCGCATCACGATCACGGCCAAGGGGATCGACGTGCCATTCCCTGTCAAGCCGAACTTCGTCCTCGCGAACCCGCATCACATGAAGGACATCCAGAAGGTCCTCAACGCCTCGATCACGGTCGTCAGCATCGGCATCTCGACGGGCTCCACCCCGAACGTTGCCGGTACGAACGTGTTCCAGGGCGCCCTGCAGACACAGATCTACGACCCCGAGATCCCGACCGGCCAGTGCCTCGTCGGCCTCGCAAAGCGTGGTCTGGTCACGGTCACGAAGTACGGACTGGAGCTCGACGAGTTCCAGAACTTCTACTTCGATGCCGAGGACCTCAAGTCCCGGGAGAAATTCCTTCCGGCGGTCATCGAGGAACGGTTCGTCTGCGACATCCAGATCACCGGCTAATAACGACCCCTTAAGTGGGGAGAAACGGAGACAGCAGTGGCAGAACACACCCCGAAGTTTGTGGGGGTTCAGGAACGCACGGCAAAGGCGAAGGACGCCAACTTCACAAAGATCCTCACCAGGCTCAACCAGTTGGAGCAGCGATGCACCAAGCTGGAGGGTCAGGTGAAGGAGCTTCAGGACAAGGCGAGAAACAGACCGGCTGCCCCGGTCACGGCGTAACGACAACTCACGAGAGGAGCATGAGATGGAATCTGTAATGACGACGACCACGAACGCTGACGTAAACGGTTCTGAGACGATCACACTGTCTACGCCAGCGGTTAGCACCGAGAAGCCGTTCTTCAGCTATGACGACATCATGAGCTCGATCAGCCAGGGCGGAAAAAATCTGCGGCTTAAGCCGTACGATCCGTTTCTGTTTTGGAACGACGTCGGCGAGAACTGGTACAAGACCTTCGACAAGAGGGAGAAGTACTACGTTAGTGTCGCCTGGTTGGTGGACCGGTTGAAGCAGTTTCCTGATACCAAGACCCTCCTTGAGGTGGGCTGCGGCTTCGGTAGACTGCTTCCGTTTCTCCTGAAGGCCGGCGTGACTGAGAAGACCGAGGGCATCGACATCGCCCCGGAGATCCTCAGGTTTCATGCCGAGTACCTGAACCCTGAGCCGACAAAGCTGACAGAGCTGGATCGGTTGGCACTGCTCGTGAAGCAGGACGGGTTGACAGAAGCCCAGAAGCCTGTCATCGAGGCTGCGCTGAAGAGGCTTCAGGAGCTTTCAGGGGAGAACCCCAAGCCCGTCACCGAGGACTACAGAGACCGGATCATGCTGAAGGTCGGAGACGCCAGAAAGCTGGATTACGCCCCAGATTCCTTCGACTGCGTGCTGACCAGCGAGCTGCTTCAGCACCTGAACCCTAAGGACTGCCGCAAGGCCCTGGAAGAGATGTACCGCGTCACGAGCAAGCTTATCCTCTGCGTCGAACGCTGGGGCTTCCCCAGCGAGCACTCAGAGGCGCACATCTGGAGCCACAACATCGCCGAGATGCTTGACAGCATCGGCGCTGAGGTGCTGCAGGTCACCACGGTTGGAGCCGCCTTGCAGGGCGTGGTGGCTGTGAAGCGCAAGTAAAAGGAGACTCCCCACATGGGAGGAGAAGCAAACGAAGAAACAAGGTTGCTAAAAGAGATCAACAGCGGTCTTGCGTCACAGCTAGATCCGTCTGCTGTTACCAATGGCTGGATGACCCAGGAGCTGTTCAGCGCCACGATCGCTACGAACACTACAACCACAGGCGCCACGCTGAACGTGAAGAACGCCTCAAGCCATACGATCATAGTGGACATCACTGGCCAGCTGGTCAGCGGCACGGCTGCTGCTACTGGTGCCACAGGTCTGATCATGACGCTTCGAGGTGGACTGAGCGGCTTCGGCTTCATCACGCTGAGAACCACGACGGCTGGTCTCGGCACGTTTGCCTGGAAGGTGGCGGCTGCCGGCGTCACCAGCGGTGCGACGGCCGACACAACTGGCGTAACCAGGTTCGATGACCTGTTTCTACAGATCACGAACCCGGCAACAGCGACCGGTGGGTCTGTGGTTGTCAAGGCGAGGGTGTTCTCGAGCCCAGCGTTTTAACGGAGGTTTGACATGTCCATCGCAAGGGTGAGATCACTCATCGGCGACATGACCAAAGCCAGCCTCCAGGAACGAGTGGGAAGCGGCAATGGCACGAATACCATATTCCAGCTGGCCGCACCTCCTATCAGGACCGGAACGCTGCAGTTTTTGGTGTCTGGCGCAGATAAGATTGCATCAGCCATCGTTAACCTGGCAGTCGGCACAGTCGACCTGACAGGCAGCGCTCCTCCTCTGGGCGACATCATCCTGGCCTCCTACCAGTTCAATGCCCTGTCAGACGATGAGATCAGCGGCTTCTTGGACATGGCGTCTGCAGGAAGCTCTCTCGTAGCGGCGTCGTATGCCTGTAGGGCCCTTGCCGGGAACTACAATCGCTGGTTCAACTATAGCATCGGGAACAAGACGGTCAACAAGGACAATGTCGGCCCCAAGATGTTGAAGCTGGCCGAGTCGTTCGAAGACGCCTATGAGAAGGGCCTGAACATCATGGGCACCACCCTAACTGTGGCGTCGTTTAGTGATTCCGGCACCCCGTTTGATGGGTATGACACAGGCGTGGCCTTTGTGATGACTGGTCTTAGCAGGAGCTGGGAGCACTAAAGATGGAAGAGATGCGGCCTGATGAGAAGTTCCAGATGCAGCAAGACCTCATCTTTACGGCTCTTACCCAGTTCAATACGTTTGACATCAGGAGAAGGTCTGCGACGACAGACTCCGTCTTGGGTGGTGTCACAGTAACCTCTACGGCCATTGACACCAGGGTGATGGAGCTCCAGCACCTGGACGGGCGTGAGGCTACCGAGCTTGGCGGCCTCAGGATCGAGGCTCAGTACAGGGGCTTCACCCATGAGAACGTAAATCTGAGAGAGGGGGACATCCTGACCCCAGACTCAGGGACAAACAAGTTCGAGGTGGTCTTCGTGCAAAACATGCACGGCGAACACACTGAATTTTTTGCAAAGAAGGTGGACTAACCGATGCTGATGAAGTTCTTCGTCCTTCGTGACGGAAGCACGGCCACGTCTGTCAGCATGGACGTTGACAAGCTGGACGTCGGCAGACGTTGGCTCTACTGCACCCTGAGGGGCAGCGGGTCTGACTTCAACAGGTACCACTTTTACGGCTGCACGGAGCTGCAGGATATCTCAGGGACAGACAAGCTGGAAGAGGTCACTGGCACCATGACGGGCACCACGTACAGCATCGTAAATTCCAGGATCGTCACAGGATCCCACCTAGAGGTGGACCTTGAGCCTCTGCCAAAGGAACCTGACAATGGGTAAGCTGGCAGAGTTTAAGCTGGAAAACCTTGACGAGGTCCTGGAGCAGACCGACCAGATCATCGAGGGGATCGTGAAGCGAGCCAGGGAGGGCCTTGAGAAGGCAGCCAAGAACACGGCTGAGGACATCAAGGTGATCTTTAAGGGCGGCTCAAATCCAGGCTTTCAGGACAGAACTGGCGCCTTGAGGGCCTCGATCGCCGGAGGGCTGGTCGACACCGGATCTGAGGAAAGCATGATCGGTTTTGTCGGGGCAGGAGACGACAGCATTGGCTCTCACGGCCAGACAACGCGCAGCTATGTGGAGCTCATCGAGTTCGGAGAGTTTAGACATGCTGGCCACACCAGCTTTCTCAGGCTCGGCCTGATGACATCAAAGCCTCAGATCGACAGGATCATGGAGGAAAGCCTGGACCTGGAGACGCTGATCTGATGGGAACCTCGCTGAAGCGCATGGTGAGAGATCGACTGGTGAACGACGCCACGTTTCGTGGATTGTTTACAGGGGTGTCGACCACTGCCACTGCGCCAGTGGCTCCCGTGTTTATGGAGCGCACTGGGACGTATCCACAGGTGATCTACAGTGAGATGCCTGGGGCCACCGACCCTGGCATGTCAGCCACGAACGGGCTAATCACGTTTATGGTGCAGACCCAGGCGACGGGCGGTGTCAACCCGCATGCTCAGGCAGAGGTGATCAGCGAGAGGATCGACCAGCTCTTTGACGACCAGTCCATGTCTGGCGTGGGGATCTCTGGGACAGCGGCCTACAGCTTCCTGTTTCTCAGGCAAGGCGGCACGGAGCTGACCTATAACAAAGATCGTAAGGACTACTCACGCTTCACCGTCTTCAGTTACAAGATGATCAAGTATTAAGGGGGATCAGCTAAATGTCATTTGCATTCGGAGTTGGCACACTCAACGTTATGAGGAACCTGGAAATCACCGGCGTTGCAGCAACGACCGGTTCCTCAGGGGCACCGGCCAGCAACATCCAGATCGCCTCTGGTCTCGTCATGATTGACGGCATCACGGCGATTCTATCGGCCCAGTCTGCCTCTTATACGCAGGCTGGAGCGACTGGCACGGGTTTGTTGGTGTATGCCTATATCCCTGCTGGCAACACCATCACTGCAGCAGTAGCCATCGTCACAGCGGCCGACCAACTCAATACCGGCAGCAATATTCCGACAGCAATTGCTCCTCTCCACAGGTTCTCATTCGGCACTGGAGCCAACGCCATCTCGACTATCACCAAATGGTCCGGTGGCTCTGCTACGAAAGTGATCGCCAAGGTCCAGAACGTGAACATCAACGTGACATACGATCAGGTTCAGATGCGTGGCGGTGGTGACGTCTTCCCTGTAGATACCCAGTTCATGAACGGCTCGTGTGATGGCAGCTTTGAGTTCTCGGACGTCACGGCCAGCCACAACCTCTTGGTCGGAGGCATCTACGTGTCGGCTGGCAACTCTAGCGGCACATGGACTCTATCGGCCGTGTCAGTCCCTGAGGCAGCCAGCCTCGTGTTCGTGAACGTCACAGACGGCGTCACGTCCACGTGGACAATAATGAGGGCATACATCACCGAGCAGGCTAACGAGTTCAACAGGACGGACTATCTGAAGCCGACCTATAACTTTGTGGCACAGGCCAATATCAAAGGCTCTGTGGCTACAGTACAGCAGTAAGGAGGAAGCATGGCATTCCATTTCGGAGCGGGGGTGCTGCAGGTCTCGGCCACAGCAGGTCTCGTGACGCTCGGCAAACTGCAGGACATCTCAGTCAATATCTCGTATCAGAACGTTCAGATGCGTGGTGATCGTGACGTTTTTCCGGTCAACACTCAGTTCTTTGATGGAGCGATCGACGGCACGATCAAGTACGCGGACATCGAATTGTCAAGCCTTGGCCGGCTGATCGCTGGCTCTGGCTCAGTCGGTGGAGCTGGCGGTTCGGGCACGGCCACGTTCACGGCCTTGTCCAAGCCCTCTCGATTCCAGCTCATCCTTTCTGGAGTAACAAACGGAGTCACTTCTACCCTGACTCTGGATAGGGTGTATATCCCGTCGCTCTCGCTGGACTTCACGAGGACGGACTACACGATGCCGGAGCTCGAGTTCATCGTCGAGGCCGCCTCGAACGGAGAAATGGGACGTTGGCAGAATTAATCGGAATAAAAGCACTGCTCGACGACGGCAGGGAGCTGCACGTGCCACGAAAGTGGCTGAAAGCCTCACTGAGGCGGGCATTGTCCCAGGAGGTAGAGACCCTTCATGACATCAAGCTGACCGAGAACATCCACGAACCGAAACTGACGAGGAGAAAGACATGAGCGATCAAGAGCTAAAGCAGATCCTGTACGGGCGCACCGAGAAGGTGAACCTGGCAGACGGAAACGAATATACCCTCAGAGAGCCGTCGATTGACGCCCTGGTGACACTGGACATCAACCTGGCCACTGACATCAACGATGTCAAGACGGTCAGGAAGCTGGCGTATGTTCTCCTGAAGGAGGACAACCCAAAGCTGACAGAGAAGGAACTGGGGAAGCTGATCACCCTCAGCATGCTGTATGAGGGTACGCCCTTCATGGAGTCAGTCAAAAAGGTCATCGGCAACGGAGGGGCGGAAAAAAACGGAGGGTCGAGGACCCAGTAAAGTGGGCTGAGATCCTCGCCTTCGTCTGTCAACAGTTTCACTACAGCCTCATACCAGGGGCTGACCACTACGTCGGAAGGCTGCGGCTTTCCCAGATGAATGCTCTGCTTCAAGGGCATTCTGACCTTGAGCAACGCAAGGTCGAACAAACCAAGAGAAGCAGCCCTGGAAACCCAGGGAGAAAGCAGGCAAACACCATGGCCGACCTAAAGAACGTCCCTGGTCTCAGGGTGGAAAAGAGGAGAAAGTAATGGCCGACCTCAAGGCCCTGAACTACTTCATCAGCCTCAAAGGCGTGTCCAAGTTCAAGCAGGACATGGGCGATGCCAAGGACGCCGTCCTCAAGCATGAGCAGGCTGCTGAGAAGGCAGCCACCACGTACGAGAAGCAGTTCGAGCCTGCCGTCGAGCGATCCAGGGCAAAGGTCCGGACGTTTGAGCAGGAGCTCCAGACCACCAGGCGGACGATCAACCGCTTTGCCTCTGACATCTCAATCGTGTCCAGGGCAGCCTCCTCTCTGGCACTCACACTGGCGGCCCCTCTAGTGGCAGCCGTCAAGATCTCAGCCGACCACAACATCGAAATGGCCAATGCCATGAGGACGGCCAAACTGGCTACAGACGAGCTGTTCACGTCCATTGGAACAAGCCTCACACCGATTGTGCAGGACGTTGCGGTGCACCTGAGACGGTTGAGCGGCATATGGCAGGAGCTTCCGAAACACACAAGAGATTCCACTGTGCAGGCGATCGCCTTTACTGCTGCCTTATCAGGCGTGGCTGGCGTTGTTCTGAACCTAATTTCCAGGTTCGTGAGACTAGGCGGATTGATCGCAACACCTGGTGGTATGGTTGTTGCTGGCTTGGTTGCGATGACTGCCGCTTCGCTCACGCTCGTTAAGGTCTGGGAGAAGCTTACAGGTCAGGTGACAAGCCTGAACCAGCAGCTGATGAAGGCGGCAGAACTAATGAAGTTCGCCGTGAACCCAATGCAAGGTGCTGTGTCAGCTGCGATGGGAGCTGGTCAGAAGATTGGTCAGCAGGCAGTTGGAGGTGGAGCGGCAGGACCTGTCAATCTTGGAGAAGTCCAAGTCGGTGGTGGCGCTAACCCGATGCAGGCTTCTATGGAATCAATCAGAGCTGCACTTCAGGAGTTCAAGGCTGAGTTCGATGCTGCCTTCAGGGACATGGAGGTGCGTACTGGGTCTTTCGCAAAGATGATGGCCACCACGCTTGTTACAGCATTTGAATCATTGACAGCTGGCATCGGTGAGGCAGTTGCCCAGTCGATCGTATTCGGCAAGTCATTTGAGGAGACAATGAGGAACATTCTAAAGAACATTGCTGCCCAGATTATCTCCTCTCTCGTGGGTTACATCGCAAAGGTCATCATCCTCAGGTCATTGGGAGTGGTCGGACCAATCTCTACATTCGCTCTTGGTCTTGGTGGCGGAGGAGGTTCTGGTGGTAGCGGCAGCGGAGACTCAGGAGGCGGAGGCGGAGGTGGTGGGATCATGGGCGCCCTCAGATCCATCCTACCGTTTGCTGATGGTGGCATCGTTCGGAAGCCGACACTCGGCCTGATCGGCGAAGCTGGTCCAGAGGCTGTGGTGCCGTTGGATCAAGCCGGTTCTATGGGAAGCACAGAGGTGACAATCAATATGTCAGGCCCCGTGTTTCTAAACGATGAGGCCTCAAAAGACAGGTTTATCAGGCAATTTGAAGATGCGCTGATTAGGATAACAAAGCGCAGAACTGGAGGAACTGTCATTGGCCTTTGATACGCCAACACTTGGTGGATACCGAATAACCAACCCTCCGAACTCCATGCTGTTGGTTCCTGAGGTGGTACAGCAGGTAAACGAGTTAGCTGACGGCAGCCATCGTCAGAGGATCATCGGATACCGTATGAGAGCCATCTTGTCATGGGAGGAAAACTGGGTAAGAAGCCAGGATCTAACTGGGTTGATTGCCGTGGCAAACGATGCCAGCGCTACCCTGACATTTCTACCAAGGACGGACACATATCCTACCAGGACCTTTGAGGTGCTTTGGCTGAACAAGTTCAACTTCATGTACCATAAGGGCCGCTTTGGATATTACGGTGGCTCAATTGAATTGGTCACTCCGAGTGTAACGTCGACAGTCGGAGATCTTCCGTGAGGCTAATTCTATGAGCATGAAGACATTAATCTTAGCTTCTCAAAAAGATAATACTAACCCTGCAGCCGTTGAGTATGCTCCTCTTTGTAACGGTAACAAAGATTTTTCAGCCACAGAATCTGATGTCTTGCAGGTAATTCCAGCAGCCGGTGTTCTCAAGAACCTCTATGCTTGGATCGACGATTCGCCGGGAGTCGGAGATTCTTGGGATTTTACTGTAATGAAGAACGGATCTCCTACTTCTCTAGAGGTCGTCTTAGGTGAAACACCGGATGGAAATGATGATGTATATGATAACAATTCAACGGATGTAGTCTCAGTGTCTCCTGGCGACACTGTAAGCCTTAGACTTACACCAAACGGCACTCCAACCTCAAGCTCTCAGAATGCTTATGGCTGTACATTCCAGTCAACAGACGATAACGTGTCGCCAATGCTTTTTAACAGCGATCAGACTGACCCATTGGATGCCACAGAATATGGATGTCTTCAGGGCACTTTTGGTTGGGGATCTGGTGCTAATGGTGACAGACTCAGAGCCATAGTAAGCACAAGCGGAACATTAAGTCATCTTTATCTTGTGCTTGATGTTGCTCCAGGTGCCGGAACAGGAAACACGTTTACTGTATATAAAAATAGCGTAGCAACCAACATTTCGGTTACAATTTCGGAGACGAATACGACAGGGAATAACACATCCGATGTCGTGTCTCTCGTGGCTGGCGACGAGATCTCTCTTGTGAAGACAATTTCTGCTGGAACTCCTGTCGCTGTTCGTGTCGCAGGCGGTATTAGATTCAATCCGACAACGAACGGGGAATCGTTGATATTAAAGGGTACGGATGACGTGCTTAATACGACGACAACTAGCTTTGACAGCATCCTAGGCGATTTGTTTGACAACACAACTCCTGAAAAAGATTATATCAGCCTGATTACTGAAAAGGCGACTATCAGCAAATTTTATTTTACGTTGAGCGGTGCAGTAGGCGGAACGTCTAGGACAGCTCTCGTAAGAAAATCGACTTTTCCGCTTTCAATTGCAGACTCTGGGATCACTGTTACGATCACAAATCCAAGCTCTTCTGGTAGCGATTTGGTGAACAGAGCCGAGTTTGATCCTGGAGATGCGATCAGCTTCAAGTTTACAGTTGTTGGAACTACAAATTCGACATATTGGAGAAGCGGGTTGCTTTGTTATATCTCTCCTGTCGAGATGGAATTTTCGGCGTCTGCTAGCTCAGAGTTCTTAAATCTTCAGTCTGGATCGGCCAAGCCGGCGTACTACATTGAAGGCATCATCTCAGGCGTCACGTCTGTCGTAGGTGTCTCTTACGACCTATCTAGAAACTATCTAGTAGATGGAGGCGTAATAGATAGGGAGAGGCCAATCTTCCCTGGTGACAGATCGAACATCTTCTCAGCTGACGTAACACTGAAGATGGACAACTCAACCAGAAGATTCTCTCCAAGGGACTCTAGTAGCATCTTTTTCGGTAATGACTATCTAGAGAGTGTATTTAATTACTGGGCTGGGTTCGTAAACGTGTCTGGAACAGCTATCTTGGTTCAGAGGGGGTCGTTTGTTCTAGAGGGAGTCACGGTCGACTCTAGAGAGACCATGGCTTACTTGAAGCTTCGTGACAAGTTTAAGAGACCACTCACCGTTGAGATCGCTACACCACAGGTATCCGGCACGTCTACTCAATTTGTGATTACAGGAATCCAACTTGGAAATGGAGTTATATCTTCACTGATGATCACTGGGGCCGGTCTAACTTCAACTGACCTTGACTTCCAGACAGCCTCAATCAGCTTTGACAATTTGTCACTCGATAACCAATCCGTTGCAGAGGCAGCTTCTCTAGTAGCCGAGGCTTCAGATGGTTATCTGTATACGAACCGTCGTGGTATACTGACATTTAGGGTAAACGAGCCAAGCTTTACTGCGGCGACGGCTTCGTTCGTCATCAGGGAATCTAACTACGCCATGAACATGATGGCTGAGGAGACGATCAACGATCGTCTGTACAAGGTGTCTATCGGCTATCTCAGTGGTACGTCTGTCTTTGCGGTATCTGAGACAACTGGCATCACAGGTAATCACCTAACCATCACCAACGACTCTATCCAAGCGGCTGCTGAGGCTTTTGCCATAGCGAATAGGTTGCGTGATCGTTTCTCTGGTACTGTTACTAGATTACAGATCAGATCTGTATGGCTTCCGTCGCTGGATATTAACGATAGGATTGAAGTCCATAGCACTGCTTTGGGTTTGTCGGCATCATTATTTGAAATTTACAAGATTCAGGAAGAGCCGACTCGTAATCTGATGACCATCAACGCCCTCACGTTACGTGGTGAGAGATCGAACGACGGCAATAAGTTTGGATTTTTCAGCGACCCGTCAGCAGTAGCATGCGGTACAGTCTTCACAGGACTGACTGGAGAAGCCAATGGTTGGCAGGCGGGTTACGCCTTTTTCTGTACCGAGACAACGACTGCCGTGACGCCAGGCTTCGATGCGGACGGAGATGCAAACAACGTGATCAATTCAGGTGTCACGTCTTCTGGTGCAGGTGGCACTGGGATAGAAATCCCGTTTCTGTTTTACTAAAGGAGACCAAGTGTCATTTACTGCTTTAGCTACAAAAGTTTATCGTGGTCCCATCGACATCGTTTGGGCAAATTCGCTAAAAGACAATGACGATTATTTGTACACGGCGGCGTCTAAAGCATGGATAAATTTTGATGGATCTGCCACTACCCCGACGTCTAGAGCAAGCGAAAATATAGCCAGCATTACAGATTCAGGAGTTGGAATTTTCACACTGACTTTCACGACTGGTTTTCAATCATCATCACTAGTCGTGTTCGGAGGTTGCTCAGAACAATCAACGACGAACGTGACAGTTGGAGTACAATCTGGCACATTCAATACTGGAAGTGTTAGCATATATTGTGACAACATGAACAACAACGAAGTCGATCCAAATCAAGTCATGGTTGTGATTATGGGGAACAAGAAATGAGCACCTTAGATAGATGTCTTGTATCTAAAAATCCTAATGGAACAATATCTATCACTTCGTTCATAAGAGAGGCCATGCGTCGTGATGAGACTGAAGATCAGTTCATCGAAAGGATTCGACTTCAGCTTGAGGAAATCAAACCTCAAAGAAAAAATTTACCATATTTTATAGTGAGCAAACAGGTCATCCGTGATGCGGTATCTTCTTCTGCTAAAGGCCACAAAAGACGGCTTAGAATTAATGCTAATAACAAGATCGTCGTAGACGAGAGCGTGAAGACCCAAGATGAGATCAATTTAGAGAGGCTCAACAGCTTAAAGTCAAAGCTGATGTCAGCTCAACCTCTCACTGAGGACGAAGCTAAGTTCTTGCTGAGGATGAAGTAGATGCGAGTGGTCTTGATAGTCCTGTCATGCCTGTTGGCCTCAGCATTCTCAGACAATCACATTCCAGATGAGATCAAGAGCTTAAATCTTGAGGTCGTCAGAACGCTTCAAGCAAAAAATTTTAAAGGTATCAGAGCAAGGCTCCTTGAGTCTCACCACTGTTTGATTGAAAGCCGAGACGGCATGTGGGACTGCAACGACAGGGCAGAAGTCGTCAAAAAGATTGCAGAATCTAGAGGCATGACCTCCAGATACGTCATCGAGCGAGGAAGATTCAAAGGCGATCTAAACCACAAGTATGTGGTTGTCAGAGATTTTCAGGGGAAAGAACACGATCTATTAAGAATAAATCGAGGACTATTTACTAATCGGAGAATCAAATGACCGCTCAGGCAGACAGACGTTCAGACATCGGGTCAAAGATCTTGATTGGCCTGGTGCTCGGAGGATTCGGCACAATTGTTGGTTTTTTTATCAACACATTAGTTGCTCAGGCTAACGCAGGCATGGAGCGCGCCAACAATGTTGGGAAAGACATGTCTGTCCTCTACGTGAAAGTACAGGCACTCGAAAGCACAGCGATGCAATACATGAAAAATGCTGACGAGAGGTATGCCAACATCCAAGCACAACTTACGAGACTAGAAAAAAGGAAGGACATCTGATGAACCTCATCCTGTTCCTCGTCGTCTCTGCGCTGATCTCGGGCAGTATCCTCGAGTACAAGCTCGGCTGGGTGCGTCGAGTGCCGTACATCCAGAAGGTATTCGGTAAGCCTCATGGCTGAGAGAGAACCCTGGTCTTGGAAGCGCTGGTTCGGCGGCTTCATCGAGGGCGGTCGCTACGGCAAGGACGCCGCTATCCTTCTCAGGATGGCAGTCATCCTTGCCGTCGTGGCGCTCGTTGCCTTCGGCGTGATCCACGCCAAGGAGCGCCTGTTCGGTAAGGCTACTGGCGGCTCGTCTCACCAGGCAGGACCCTCGACCATCGAGGGGAACGCCGGCACCGTCACACAGACCGACGACCACGCGACCTACAATTACACCATCACCGAGTACCCCTTCGCCAAGGGGATCCTCGGCTGGATCTTCGGGCCCAACGGGATCTTCGACCACAAGACCCCGGCAAAGCCCACCCCCACCCAGCTACCTGCTGCGGTCGACACGCAGTAGGGTCAAAAAGCTGGCCATACGGCCGGCTTCCAGGCCTGGCCCAGCCTGGTTTCCATTCACATACATCTAGGGTTTTATTAACATCCATCACGTAAAAAAAGTATGTACAATGCTGTAGTTATACTATATAATAGATCCATGAAGATAAACAACCGAGACCACATGGTCTCAGAGAGGAAGGACAAGATGAACGCAGTGAAGACGATAGAGTTCGTGTTCGACGATCGGAAGTGCAAGGCATACCGAGTGCCTCACATGAACAACCAGGTTGTGGTTGAGGCCAACATGGTGGACGTGCACGGTAAACTCGTGCTTGCGCAGGACCAGAAGAACAAGCGGGCGTGGTTCAAGAAGGCCGAAAAGCACGCGATCAGATTGGGAATTTAACCGAGACGAAATCGTCTCAGAAAGGAGCAACGTAATGAAGGAGTCTGTCCTGGAGAAAGCGGTGCTGAGAGATGAGAGAATCTGCTTCGGCATCGTCTGGTTCGACAACGAGAAAGATGCCAAGGCATACGACCGCGAGGTCAGAAAGCGTGGCAGCGCGTACAACGGCGGGTACTTCCACGGGATGCCGTGCGGACGTGAAAAGTTGAGAGACATGGAGAAAGACGGCAAGAAGCTCTATGCCGTCACTCACTAAGCAGAGTGGCCCGCGCCTATACGGGCGGGTTAATGCACAGCTCGGTCACAAGTCCGAGCACAAACCGAGATCGAAAGATCTCAGAGAGGAAACAGATGAGAGTCGCTAAGGTGAAGTTCAGAATCACGGAGATCACGGTGCCCTATCCGATCAACATGTCTGAAAAGGAAATGATCCAGAAGGCGTGGAATGAGGTCCTCGAGATCGGTGAACCTCTCGTCCAATCTGAAATCCGTCTCGAAGAGAGAGATCTGACGGTGCAGCCTTGATCGGCAACGACAAGGTCCGGATCGTCCGCATCTACTACAGTCCAAATTCGAAGGGACTGGTCTGGGTCTACCAAGAAAATGGTCGCATGAAGAAAGAAGTCTGGTATATCAACGAAGACGACTCTGGCTTCGAGAGACATAGATCGTAGCTGACGGCGCCGCCTCACCAGCGGCGTAAAGCACACGGGCCGTCCGAAGTCGGCCCAAACAGAGAGTAGAGCTCTCGGAAAGGAAAGACATGTCTGTGCAAGCGTTGATCAGAGCGAGGTTGATTATCGAGACCGGAATGTTCGAGTTCATCGTGCAGTCCGAGCAAGGCGGCATGGTGACGTTGCAGCTTCCTCCGGATCAGTTCCTCGAGATGGTCAAGTATCTCGGTAAGGTGTCATCCAGCTACATCGATTGGATGAAGTCACAAGGAAAGTAACAGAGGTCTAACGACCTCGGAAAGGAAACACAATGCACAACATCAACGAAGGCCGCATGATGTACTACGGAGAAAAGCCGTGGCACGGCATCGGCAAGCAGCTCGACCACCCTGCGACCGCTGAGGAAGCGATCAAGGCAGCAGGGCTGGATTATAGAGTAGACCAGCGAGAGCTGGTTGCTCAGGTGAACGGCTCGTTCAAGCCGGTTCCCCGCAAGCACATCACGTACCGCACTGACAAGCACGAGCCGCTAGGCATCGTCGGTGATCGGTACCAGCTCGTGCAGAACAGCGAAGCCTTCTCCTTCTTCGACCAACTTGTCGGAGAGGGGCAGGCCATCTACCACACCGCTGGCGCCCTCGGCCGTGGGGAACGCATCTGGCTTCTGGCCAAGCTTCCCAAGGACCTCCTGATCTTCAAGGAGGATGTGGTCGAGAAGTACCTGTGCCTCACGAACAGTCACGACGGTACGTCGAGCCTGCGCGTGTACTTCACGCCGGTGAGGGTCGTCTGTCAGAACACGCTGACGATGTCCCTCAGGGACTCTGCCTCTGGCGTGTGCGTGCGTCACACCGTCAACCTCCAGGGAAAGATGGAGGAGGCCAAGAGGATCCTCGGCCTGGCGATGGACTACTACGGCGTCTTCGACGAACAGGCCAGCCTGCTTGCCTCGAAGAAGCTGACGGTGAAGGAGGCCGAAGGCTACTTCAACCGAGTGCTCCACCTGCAGGAGGACAAGCCGTCCACGCGCAGCCTCAACGTGCGCGCCACGCTCCTCACGCTCTTCGAGAAAGGGAAGGGGCAGGATCTCAAGGGGATCCAGCACTCCGCGTGGGCAGCGTACAACGCCGTGACCGAGTACGTCGACCACTGCGAGGTTGCGGGACGCAAGGATCCCTCGACACGGCTGCGGTCGATCTGGTTTGGCGCTGGCGCACAGCTGAAGAACCAGGCGTTCCATGAGGCAGTGAAGCTCCTCAAGTAAAGCCGATAACCGTTGGGTGAGGCTTGTCGCCTCACCCCTCGGTCTGCCGGGGCTGACCTACCGGCACTGACGAGGCAGGTCGAAAATAGTTGTGTACATTACTTTAGTTACATCGTATAATGTAACCGAAGATGATGCTCTGCTCTTTAACATAGAGACCGATCGGTCTCAGAAAGGAAGGCAACATGAGGTGGATCAACCCCAACTATACCGTCGACGTAAACGCCGACGGAGGGTACGACGTGCTGGTCAAGCTCGGCTTCAAGCCTGAAGGTCAGGCGAGGCTCGAGGAGCAGCGCGAACAGCACAAGGCCAAGTTCAAGGCCTGGTGTAAAGAGAAGAAGCAGCAGAAGGAAGCCGAGGATAGGGAACTGCAGGCGTCATGAGGCGCCAGCAGATCCAGGCCCGGTTCAAGCGTAACAACAAAGCTCGGGTGTCACCGAGGGAAAGGAACACACGCGTGTCCAACGCAAAGCAGACCGACCTGAAGTTCTTGCTCGAGAATTACATGCCCATGAGCAAGTGGACCGTAGAGAAGGCGCAACGTCTTCTCGAGCTCGTGAAGCTCGGCGCAGCCAACGATAACTTCAAGGCAGCAGCGACCGAGATGAAGATCAAACCGTCCGGAATCAAGGCTTTCCTCAGAGAGCTGAGGAAAGCTGCCGAAGAGGGCATGAGCCTTGAGGAATACTTCAAGCGCAACCGCCCTTACGCTATCTACCACGCAGCTGAAAAGAAGAAGGGAAAATGAACACCCGGCTGGTCTTGACCCTGGTGTGGCTCCTGGTCTGGTCACCAAGATTAGAGGCGTCTAATCCAGTGACGAGCTCAGGGGGCCAGAACCGCGTAGGCTGCGAGGAGGTGGCAGTCCAAACCATCCTCTTGGAGGCACGCGGAGAAGCGCACCAGGGTCAAACCAGCATAGGGGAGGTTCTCCGCACCAGGGCCAGACAGCGTGGCACAACGCCATGTCAAGAGGCCCTAAGGCCATACCAGTTCTCAGCTTGGAACAACCCAGCTGTAGCCCACAAGGTCCTCAGGCGGGCAACCGCCAATGAGTGGGCTGCGGCTCGGGCTGCCTGGGCTGAGTCCGCCCACTCTGAATACAGTCGAGGGGCGAACCACTATCACAACCCCTCAGTCAAGCCGTCTTGGGCGGATCCCAAGAGAAAGGTCATTACCATTGGTCGCCACATCTTCTATCGCCTCTAACGCCTACCTCTTCAAGCTGCTCCGCAAGGACACGCTCGAACAGGTGGACGAGTTCACCATTTTCGCCTCAGACTGGAGAGCTGCCTTCAGGAAGATGGGTGAGTACCTGATCCTCTGCGGCAAGTGCTACCACCTCACCTATCGCTGGGTCCGTCGTCCTAAGGGAAAGGTGGTTGCATGAAGATCTACAAGGGGTTCTGGAGAGACAGCGCCTGTGTCGTCACCGTGGACGATCAGCTGCTGGATCCCCAGCACAAGGTTCGCAACCACTCACCTGACGGATTTCAGTGGGGCTACGCTGGCTCTGGTCCAGCCCAACTGTCTCTCGCTCTCTGCATCAACGCAGTTGGCGTGCCGAGAGGAGAAAGGATCTACCAGTATTTCAAGTGTTCTGTCGTTGCCCCACTACCGAGGGGGAAAGACTGGGTTTTCACAGAACAACAGATCATCCAAGCGATCGAATATTTGGAGGGCCAGCTGCCATGAGGATGAAGCTCATCAAGGTCATCCGCAGGGAGAAAACGTCCATGCGAGCAGCATACTCAAAGCTGTTCTGCTTCAAGGGAGACGACGGCAAGTCCTACCAACTCTGGACCGACCCGTCTCTCGGCTTCAACAAAAGGTGGGAGGATCTTGAGCAGAAGTTCAAGTCCGCCGCCGAGAGGCAAGAGGAGATCTACGTCGACAAGGTGTTTCTCAGGGGTCGCTTCGTAGATGGCGACAGCCAGTTCTCATACAGCGTCGTGTCCGCACCGAAAACTGAATTTACATCTTAAGAAAGGAATGTTAGAATCATGACCATGCGAGCTCAGCGCTGCAACACGACCAACCTCAAGAAGGTCCTCGTCGATCCCAACCACGTCCAGACGTTCAAGGACCTGTACCGACTCCAGATGGAGCTCATCGAGAAGATCTCTATAGAGAAGCTTCTCGACCTCGATCAGTGCATCATCGGTCAGGAAGACCTGAGCCGAAAGTACAGGTGGCTGGAGCACATGATCGACGCCATGCACAACGAGCTCGAGGAGCTTCGCGACTGGCTGCCGTGGAAGACGTGGAAGACCTACAAGGGATACGACTTCAAGAAGGTCGAGATGGAGGTCAAGTACGAGGCCATCGACCTGCTGCACTTCCTCCTCGAGATCTTCATGATCCTCAGGATCTCGCCTGAAGAGCTAGTAAAGCTTTACCAGAGCAAGAACCGCCAGAACCACAAGCGTCAGGAAAGGAAATATTGATGCCGAAGAGACAACGCACCTGCCAATGCTGCAGGCATCGGTTTCATGGTCGAGGCGCGTGTCACAACATGGCTTCTGATGGGGAGTGTGGCTGCAAGGGCGTCAAGAAGCTCAATCTGGTTACCGTCAAGCAGGCGCTGAAAGACGCCAAGAGGCTGTACGAATGAGGACCTTCATTGGGCTCGGCATTCACACATCGCTGTGTATCGGCATCGACCGGCTGATGGAACCCATCACGCAGCGAGACACATCTCACCAAGGGGCTTGGGAGAGACTGATCAAGGCCCAGCTGAACCATCTCGGCTACAACAACGTCGAGATCGCCAGCAGGAAGTCGGATTGGACCGAATACGATATTGTGATCCTCAGCCACGGCATGAACTACCGAGGTGCGTTCAACGTGTTCGGCGGTGCCTCTGACGAGCTGGCCAGACGCCTCGAGCGGCTGCTGTCCAAGTCTGAGGCCAGGCTGATCAGCTTCGAGATCCCAATGCCGGACGTCGGCGAGTTCATACGGAGGCGTCACAAGACGGGCACTGAGAGGTTCAAGCAGCTCGACCATGAAAAGATCTCCCAAACGTGCAAGGCTGTCCAGCACATCGAGAGGATCTTCGAGTCAAAGCGCCTGTGCCTTGGGGACAGCCACATCCTGGCGTTCTACAAACACGGCCATCGGGTTGACAGGCATGACGGACTGACCATGCACGGTGCCCTCAAGCGAGGACTGAAGAGCCTGATCCCTGACCACGTGGAAGAACTGGTGCTCTGCCTCGGCAACATCGACGTACGGTTTCACCTGCATGGCCGAGGCACGGACGCCATCAGAGAGATGGTCGAGGAGCTAGAGCGCCAGTTGTTTCACCTGAACCTAAAGTTGGTGGAGATCATCGCCCCGCTGTTCATAGAGAACGAGTCACGCAAGCTGCCCAAGTCCGGATACCACAAGGGCAAGCCGTTCAACGGTTCGTGGGAAGATCGAGACATCATCCGACAGGAGCTCGGCAAGCTGCTGAGCGAGATGTGCTGGCGTAATGGCTATCATTTTTATGAGCAACCCCACTGGCTGATGAACAGCAAGCGGGAGCTCGACATGAAGTACATGGAGGCAGGAAAGTCAGTGCACCTAGCGCCCAGATATTATCGGTGGATCCATGGATCGGTTTAACCCCACTCGCTACCTCGAGGACTTTGAGAGGTACTACAAGAAGGCGAAGCAACTGCAAGAGGCCAACCTTAGTGGTGTCAAGAACCCAGTAGGGGACCTGCTGATGGACCAGATCCCCATCTACGACACGGTCAACCGTTGCTATGCAGGGTTCAGCAACGTGCCGCAGCAGCTGTGGTACGGATCAAAAAACCCGAAGAAACACCAACGGCGAGAGGAGTTTGACAGGCTGGCAAACCTGTGGAGAGAGCAGGAATGGTTCTACGTCCTGCTGGTCCACAGGGTGACTGGCTCCGGTGCCAGCTTCAGCCATGATCACGGCTTTCGAAACGTAATTTGCCCCACTATCGGCGCCGCACGCTTGAACACGATCCAAGAGATGGTGGACTTCATCAAGTGGCACAAGCAGCCTATCTTCACGTCCATCGGAAATCAGATCCCGCCGTTTCCAAGGCCTACGCATCTCTATGAACAGGGAGGGAAGTACTACCTCTGCGAGATGGCGCCTGGCCTCGTCTACCACATCCTCACGTGGTTGTCAAAGAAGGAAGAGCCGGTGGGCGTGAAGGACTGCGTGGATGAAATCCTTCGCTGGCAGGTGAGTAAGGGCCTGAAGCGGTATGCCTTCGTCTTGACGGCCTGGGCGATGGATCTCGGCGAGTACTTTCCAAAGTACGTCAACCCCCAGTCCCACTGCTACTACGGCAAGAACGCCCAGGAGACCTTGAATCTGATCTTCTCAGACGGCAAGAAGAACAACTTCGACCAGAAGGTAGACTGGCTGTGCGAGAGGCTGAGAGCCACGAAGCCCTACGACATGGAGGATGTGCTCTGCGACGCCATCAGATACTGGGAGAACTATGTGCCGAAAGGGTACAACCACATTCCCAATGAGAGGCTTGAAAACAACAGCCTAATCAAGGACCATCCGAAGAACCTGTTAAAAACGAGGGTCGTGAAATGAAACCAACTTGGGATGAGGTTCTGGGCGTTGCTATGTTCGTAGTACTGGTTCCAATATCAATAACAGTGTTTGTGGCACTTGCCAAAATATTCTACTGGGTCGCTTGGGTTTGGAAGCTATGACCAAGAAGCCTCGCCAAGCCCCAAAGCCCCGCTCATGCGCTTGGTGTGGGCATAAGCAGGTGGCTCGTCGGGCCAATCCTTGTGAGCGGTGCAAATGTCCGGGGGTGTACTTTTTTGTTCCGAAGATGGAGTTTCAAGTTGCGTAAGCTGACTACAAAGAAGGTGCGGAGATGAGCATACGAGAGGAATTTGAGAAGGCGTTGTGGGCATCTGACGTTCATTACCTATCACTAGGTGAGAAAGCGGTCGCCATCTGGGCCGCTCAATGGATAGCGGAGCGGTGTGCAAAACACCTCGAAAGCGGAGACGGTGCGGTTATAAGGTCAAAGCAGATGGCTGATGAAATTCGCCAACTTGCGAAGGAGCTGGCCCCATGACCCCATCGCTCGAGGAGCGGGTGAAGGAGGCGATGAAAAAGGCAGAGGAGATGTGGCCGTGTAGTCACATTGCCGAAGACGCAGTCGATTCTTGTTGCGCTTTCTGTAATGCCGTCCAGATGACCGGGTTGGTATTGAAGCTCCAGACCGATCTCACCACCCTCCGTGAAGAAGTTGTCTCTTGGAAGCGAGACTTCCTCAACATGAGAAACATGCGGGATAGGGCGCAGGATAAGCAGAAGGTGGCTGAGGAAGAAAATGCTCGGTTGCTGGAGCAACTTGCAAACCTTGGAACTGGCCCCACGGTTAATGACGACCTACGATGCAAAGTTGAGCATCTCAAAGCCGTCTTGGGGAGGGCGAAGGAGGCATTGAAGCCCTTTGCCACGTGTAGCGATTACTTTGAGAACCGTGACAGCAGTTGTCCAAACTGCTCAGCGATGTTCGCCCTGACCGAAATCGAGGCCATAGAGAAATGAGCTACGTTCCTCGTCGATGGAAGCTAGCAAAGCAGCTTTGTAAGGAGATGGAGTGGACAGACGACTGGAGAGTTTGGACGCAGGCTTTGACCATGAAAAAACTTGAGCAACTATTGAAGAGGCTTGGTATCGAGCCTGACAAGGCGGACAAGAAGTGAGCCATCACAACCACGTTCTAGACGGTAAAAATCAGGATCTGTCAAATGGAAGAGATCGTGAATATTACCTCGATCTCGCCTACGGATTCATGAGCTCGTTCGGGCCTCCAGTCGTCCAAGAGATGGACGGCTACCACGTGGTGCGTGAAGAGCTGATCGACGTGGGATCCAAAGCAAGGTTTGGTGAACTGCTATTCTCGAAAATCAAGGAGACGGAAGTCGTCTACGTTCAACCACGCTATGGTTTTGCTGGTGTGTCTCTATCCATGCTCGCCAAAATGTATCGTAAAAACCTGACGCTGTTCATGCCTGCCTCAAAGGTGATATCGGAACACCAAGCCTACGCGATCGAGCAAGGAGCAGTGCCGATGTTTCACCGCGTGGCTGCAATGCCAAACTTAAATAGAATTGCAAAGAAATATGCTGATGAACAAGGAGCCTTCTTCATCCCGTTCGGTCTTCGTCACGAGCTGGTCACTGCCATGATCGTCAAGACGTGCGACGACCTCATCACGGCTTACAGCCAGCCGAAAGAACTGTGGTGTGCCATCAGCACTGGCGTCCTGTGCCGAGGCCTTCAGATCGGTTTTCCTGATTCTGAGATCCATGCTGTGGCCGTCGCAAGAAACCTGAAGGCTGGTGAGGCAGGGCGGGCAAAGATCCGTAGCCATCACCTGGACTTTCACAGAGCTGTTGAAAAAACGGTCAAGATTCCATTCGACAGTGCGTCAAATTATGATGCAAAGGCTTGGCAATACATGCTACAATGGGGCTCTAAAGGCAGCTGGTTTTGGAACGTTGCCGGAAACCTAACAAGTGGACTCGACAAGACAAAAGTCAGGTCAGAAAGGGGTTGGAAGTGATCTTCATTCTAGAGGGCGTCGACAAGTGCGGCAAGACGACGCTGTCCGAACGTCTCATCAAGCGATTCAAAGCTGAGTACGTAAAGTTCTCAGCTCCCACCAAACCTCCGTATCAGGAGTACAACGAGTTCCTCGACAGAGTGGACCCGAACAAATGCTACGTTTTGGATAGGTTCTGTCACGGAGAGCTCGTCTACGGGCCTGTCTATAGAGGCAAGTCAGGGCTCAACCTCTGGCAGCTGTTCTACCTGGAGCTTCGGCTGAAGGCGTTCAACGCCGTCGTGATCTACTGCGAGATCCCATCGATGCTGATCCGCAGCAACTTCAACAAGGACAAGGAAAAGATCACGAGGCCTGAGGACATCGAGCGCCTTCTCGAGAGCTACGACAAGGTGTGGAACCACTCTCTGATCAAGCCTCTGAGGTATGACTATACCGAGGACGTTACTGCTGGAGAGCTGCTCGGCCAACTGGATCAGCTGCACTTCAAGAGCAAGACATTTTTTCAGGACTCCAGTCAATACAAAAACTACATCGGCTCGACGAGCCCTGACGTCGTCTTTGTCGGAGACAGGAAGAACCCAAAGCGATCTCACCTGCCGATCTTTGACAGCCTGTCTGGATACTTTCTCCTGAAGTCCTGCTTCGTTCGACTCGACCTCAACAAGGTTGGGTTCTGCAACAGCATAGGAGAAGGCGGCGACATCGTCAGCTACGACTTCATCAAGTGGCTGAAGCCTCGAAAGCTCGTCTGTCTGGGTAAGCTGTCGTATGACAGGATGTCGTCCATCATGGATGAGGACGGAGAATTTTTGAAGGTGCCAGCTGTTGAGGTGCCTCACCCGCAATATGCAAAGAGGTTTCTTGGGAAGCAGGCGCTGACGAAGTACGCCTGCCAGCTGGCTGAGGCTGCCAATGCGTAGCATCCAAGACCTAAATCTCGCTTACGCCCAGTCGCTAGACTGGATCCTGAAGAATGGAGATCTGGCGTTTCCCAGAGGCTTCACAACGAAGGAACTGATCAGTTATCAACTTGGCATCGACAGCAGCAGATGTGTCCTGATAAACCCAGTCAGAAAGCTGAGCTATCCGTTCATGGTGGCCGAGTGGCTGTGGATCCTCTTCGGACGAAACGACACGGAGTTTGTCGGCCGGTTCAACAAGCATATCGGTCAGTTCTCTGACAACGGCCTCAACTTTTATGGTGCGTACGGCCCGAGGTTTCGGGCTCAGCTGGCCCACGTGTACAACTCTCTGTCGACGGACCCCAATTCCAGACAGGCAGTCATGACCTTCTGGCATCAGAACCCAGAGAAGTCGAAGGACATCCCATGTACCGTCGGACTGCACTTCGTCGTGCGTGGCGGGGCTCTTCACCTGCTCAGCTGGATGAGATCCAATGACGCGTGGCTTGGCATGCCATACGACACCTTCAACTTCTGCCAGCTTCAAAACTTCTTGGCGGGTCTGCTTAAGGTAAGGCGAGGCACGTACGTGTTGACGGCCAACAGCTACCATCTCTACGACGACAAATTCGCTGTTGCCCAGAAAGCCGTCGAATGGCAGGAACCTAGAAATGACAACGTGTTTCAGCCAGCCACGTCTGACATCCTGGTCTCCGGTGGTGTGTCAGAATATGAGGAGATGTGTGAGATCTTCAACCAGATGGTGCCGCATCTGCTTAACGGAGAGCTGAACGACGAGGCAATCCGGGCAGTGCTTCCTCCTGGCATTTCTGAGCACGTGGTTTTTCTGAATCGGTTTGTGCGTGGTCAAGATCACAGGGCTGTCAAGTTTTGGAAAGAGGTGTACGAGTTGAACGGCGAGCGGCCAGCCTGTGCATAACTCTGTGCACAAGCTGTACATAAGTTGTGCACAGCCCGTCCCCTTCCCCCTAGCAACCCCCATCCCCTCTTTGAGAGAAGGACTACTATTGAATTTAAACCTTCCGGAAAAGGAAAGGAGATAGTCGTTTGACTAAGAAAGAAAAGATATTAACATTGATTCGTAGAAAGAATTTCTTGGAGTCTCGCGAAACGTCACTGGCGAGTCGACATTATGACCAGGCTGAGGTAAGTTCTCTTGGCTTCGCCATCGAGTCGATCGTCGAACTGTACCCAGACCTGAAGGAGGTTTCAGATGAGCAACACAGATGAGTTGGCTGACCGCGCTTCAATCGAGATGAACGAGAACAAGAACTTTCTCGTCTCTGCCCCGCAAAACAGTGCAAAGGCCATGGAGAAGATCAACGCCATCACCAAGGTTGTTGATGGAGCGGTGCGGCTCGCATTGCAGCGCACGTCCAGCCAGGACTGGGTGAAAATGGGGGAAAAGTACTACCCTCAGGCCAGCGCCGTGGAGAAGGTCCGGTCGATCTTCGGGATCTACTATCGCGACATTACGGTGGTGCGTGAGGACCTTCCCAACGGGGACTACGCGTATATCTGCACCGGCAAGGCAGGATCCAAGCTGCTGGACAGCCTGTACGGGGAGACCGTGATCGAGATCGAGGGGTCGAGGTCGTCCAATGATCCGTTCTTCACCGGTAAGGACGGCAACAAGCAGGTCGACCCGATGGACATCCGTAAGTCCGCCTACGCGAACTTCCAGGTCCGTGCGGCCAAGGCGTTGCTTGGCATCGGTAACTACAACGAGCAGGATCTCACGTCATTCGGCGTGAAGCTTACTCAGGTCGCTGCCGTGAACTATCAGCAAGGAGGCGAGGGTGGCGGTCATCCGAGCATGATCAGCGCGGCACAGCATGGCAGACTCATGGCCATCTGTCGCAAGAACAACGTCCTCGAGTCGACGCTGAAGGACTTTCTCGTGAAGACCCACAAGATCACGAACCCCGTGCAGATCCCTCGAAACAAGTACGATGAGATCTGCAGGTGGGCAGAGAACGGTGGACAGGCTGGTCCGACCGATCGTACGCCGGGTCAGGAAGGCTAAGCGAGTGGGTCAGATCGTCGACGCCGTCTACAAGCATCTCGAGTCGTCCCGCTCGGGCTACGTGCCAACCGCAAACTACGCTTCGCAGGCAGGTCACCCTTGCGCGAGGCATCTCACCTACCAGCGTCTCAACTGGCAGGACAAGCCGCTGCCTGAGGTGCGTCGGCTGCTCATCTTTCGAGATGGCAACATGCACGAGGAAGATGTGATGCAGCTGCTGCGAGACGCTGGCCTGCAGGTGATCGAGCAGCAGCGACCCTTTGAGTGGAAGGAGCTGCAGGTCAGAGGAAAGATCGACGCGAAGGTGAAGTTCCCAGACAGTAATGTGATCCCGATCGAGGTCAAGTCGATCGCAGCCCACAGCTTCGCGAAGATCAACTCGGTGAAGGACATGCTCGAGTCCAACAAGCCGTGGGTCGTGGGCTACGTAGGGCAAATGATGTTGTACCTGCTGATGATGAACGCAGAGGTCGGCATCATCCTGTTCAAGAACAAGGCGACAGGGGAGCTGAAGGAAATCGAGGTGCGACTCGACTTCGCCTACGCCGAGAAACTTTGTCAGAAGTTAGAGGTCGTAAATAAACATGTACAAAACGGTACATATCCTGATAGAATAACCGACAGAGCGGTTTGCCAGATGTGTGACTTCAAGCACGTCTGCCTGCCGGACGAGGTGAGCGACATGGTCGTGCTCGACGATGACCCTGAGGTGCTCGAGAAGCTCGACCGGCTGGAGGAGTTGAAGGCCATGGCAGCCGAGCACGCAGAGATCCAAGAGGAACTGAAGGCCAGATGGCAAAAGCGGCAGCAGGGCACGTACCTCGTGGGGACCAAGTACCAGGTGGTGGTCAGCTCGTATGAGAAGAAGGGCTACCAGGTCCCTGCCAAAGCGGTCACGAGGGTTCAGATCACCAGTCTCGACAAAACCCAAGCCACAGACGAAGGCGGAGCTGCTTAAGAAGGCGTGGCAGGAAGCTGAGCGGTCTCTGATCGAGGCGGTCACTCGCAGGGACAAACACTGCCAGCTGCATGGGCCGACCTGCAGTCGAGGCGGTTTGCAGGTAGATCACTTCGAGAGCCGCAGCCAGAAGAGCATCTTTTTCGACCCGAGGAACTGTACGTTGGTCTGCAGCTATGCCAACTGGGCCAAGGGTCGAGGGATCCGGAACATGGGCTACTGGATCGGCCGAGTGGTGGAGAAGCGAGAAGGGTTCCCAGCGATCCAGGACCTGGTGAACCGAGCGAAGATCCAGGTGAAGTTCACCGTGGAGAGCCTGGGCGAGATCAAAACATATCTGGACGGGCTGTGGAGGGCGGCTGGTGCGTAAGCAGAAGATGCGGCAGAACAAGAAGCACAAGGAAAAGTACGAGCGTCAGCGCGAACGCACCTACCAGAACAAGAAGCTCCACATCCACAAGCAGATAGAGTCAACCAGGCTCATCCTGCAGAACCCACCTGAAGATCCCCAGAAGCTGGAGAAGTGGCATCGAGAGAAGCCGTTCCGCCAGTCCCACATTAGTCAACTCGAGGCCGTGCTAAAGCAACTTGACGCCAGGCGCCACGACAAGAGGGAGAAGCGTTGAGCCCTATCAAGCCGGGCACAAGGATCCTGATCGTCGTCACCGCGCGCAAGGGCTCCTCGTTCAAGGGGAAGAACTACTACCCGACGGCTGGCAAGCCTATGATTGACTACACGATCGAGGCCGCCAAGTCAGCCGAGTGCACGTTCAAAAGCACACTCGACATGGTGCAGATTGAGACGCTAATGTCGACCGACTGCCACCACTGTGAAGCGGCCGCAGAGAGCCACGAAATGCGCATCGACAAGCGCCAACAAGAGCTGTCTGGAAATCATGCAACTCTAAACCAGGTAATGACTTACATCGCAAAGAAGTATACAGAATACACGCATTATGTCTGTCTTGCCCCTACATCACCACTGCGCACTGGCAAACACGTCAAGGACTCTATCGAGCAGTATTTGGATCAGGAGGCAGACAGCCTGTTGTCGGTGACAGAAGAACGCAAGGGCATCTGGAACAAGCCAGAAGGCGGACTGTACGGGAGGCCGCTGTACCTGCCGCTGAAAAACCGGCAGGACATCGAGCCCGTGTACGTGGCCAACGGCGCCATCTTTATCACCAGCCGACAGATTTTGCTTTCTCGGGAGCAGCGGACCGGAGGTCGTGTGAGCTTGTTTGTGATGTCAACGGAGGACTCAGTAGACGTGCACACGGCGCAGGACGTGGAGCTCGCTGAATTTTACCTGCAAAGGAGGAAGGGGTGAAGGTACTCGTCACTGGCGCTCAGGGTTACATCGGTCTGCCACTCAGCAAGAAGCTCAGGGATGAAGGTCACGACGTTTACCTCATCGACAACATGAACCGCGAGAACTGGGTTTTTGAGGTGGGTGGTGCTTCGCTGACGCAACTAGACTACTTGGCGATGAATGCCAACATCGACCTTACCGACTTTCATGCGGTCAGGGAAGTGCTTGAGGACTTCCAGCCGGATGTCATCATGCACCTTGCCTCGCAGCCGTCCGGTCCTTTCAGCGAGCTGTCTAGCGAACACCGTGTCGAGACACAGGTATGCAATCTGGCGATGCTGATGAACCTTCTCTGTGCCTCGCACGACCTCAAGCTCAGCCCCAAGTTCATCGTCAGCACAACCACGGGCGTGCCTGGAGCACCGGACCAGCCGATCGTCGAGGGACACACTCCGAACATGGCCGGGTCCACGTATCACGTCAGCCGCGGCTTCGACTCCGCCAACCTCCAGCTGGCAGCGAAGCAGTGGAAGTTCAGGATCCTCGAGCTGCGCACGAGCATCGTGTTCGGCACCCGCCTCGAAGGTTCCGTCAAGGCCGACACCCGGTTCGACTGGGACTTCTGCTTTGGCACGCTGGTCCATCGCCTGTGCCTCATGAAGCGCATGGGCATGAGGGGCAGGATCTACGGCAAGGGGCTGCAGCGGAAGCCGTTCATCAGCCTGAGGGACTGCGTCCGCAGCTTCGTCAACGCAGTGGACTACGAGGTCAACGGCCACGTGATCATGAACCAGACGACGCTCTGTCTCTCTCCGGTGGAGATTGCCAAGCAGGCCGGCGTGGAGGTCGAGCACATCCCCAACCCTCGGGTCGAGAATGAGGAGCACCAGATGGTGATCCACAACGAGAAGTTCCTGAAGCTGCTCAACAAAAACGGCCCGGTGGTGTTCAGCACCGTCGCCGACGAGGCCGAGGGGATCCTGCAGGACATCAACATCTCGTTCCTGCCGAAGAACTGGGAAGAGGTATACAGCGGTGTACGGAAAGAGTCATAACTCCCAAGTCGGAGTCATCTTTACCAGCAAGGGTTACAGGGAGACCTACCTCTACCCGAACTGGCACAGGCTCGCTGAGTCCAGAGACTCGACGACCAGATCCCTGTCTTCCAACTTCAACGCGGGCGTCTCTGAGGTGGGCTGTGAAGCAGAGTACCTGATCCGAATCGACGGCGACGACATGAGACCCAGGTTTGACGCTCTCAACCACATGATCGAGGACCTGATGAATAAGATCGCCGCCAGGCCTTATCTGTGTGCGTGCTACCCTACCTACATGATCTACAGTAACGAGAGGTTGGTTCCATCCATCATCAATGTACGCAAGCCACAGGGCGCAGGGATCCTGTACAAGAGAGACTGCTTCATGGATACTCACGGCTACGATGAAAGCCTTGACCTGCAGGCAGACCTGGAGTTCCACCTCAGGTTTCTCAAGAGACACTCCATGGACATCTCAGACAATGCCATCTATCCATGGTACTTCACAGGGAAGAATCGCTCCTTCAAGAAGCAGCGAGAGATCCTAAAGTTGCGGAAGAAGATCCTAAAAAGACACGACACGCCTGATCATGCGATGCACCACTTTGGCTTGTATCACTACATCAAAGATCACCTGAGGAGATAACACCATGTCAGAGAAGCGTGTCGTGGTCACGGGGTCAGAAGGGTTTCTCGGCAGCATCCTTTGCAAGCGTCTCAGGATCCCGGACACAGACAAGTACGACGAGGTGAAGGGAAAGGACGTGTGCGAGTCCAAGGTGCAGGACGAGCTGGTCAAGGGAGCACACGTGATCATCCACCTGGCCGCCATCTCTGGCATCGCAGCCTGCGAGAAGGATCCTGACATCGCCCTGGCCACCAACACCGAGGCCACAATCGAGATCGCACGCAAGGCCAAGAAGAACGGTGTGCGTCGGATCATCTTCAGCTCGTCCAGCGCTGTGTACGGTGAGGCACAGGACTTCGTCATGAACGAGAACCATCCCTGTGAGCCCAGGACCCTCTACGGGAAGAGCAAACACCAGGCAGAGGCGATCCTCAAGCTGGCTTCTCCGACGTTCGAGGTCATCATCCTTAGGAAGTCCAACCTGTACGGGTGGGGCACAAAGTGGAAGGGCATCACGGTTGCCGACCAGTTCATTGACAAGTTTCTATCGAAGAGCTCGTTTGAGATCACTGGGTCTGGGTCGCAGAAGCGGGACTTCGTGCACGTGATCGATGTGCTCAACGTCTATGCGAAGCTGACAGCAGCCACACGGGTGCGCAGCGGCATCTACAATCTCGGAGGCACGGAGACCATGTCTATCCGTCAGCTGGCCGAGTTGACGAACGACATCGGCGAGACGATTCTCGGCTACCGCGTGTCGGTGAACTACAAGCCCGTCACCAACGAGGCTCTCTGGCATGACTTCAGGTATGACTTCTCAAAGGCCATGAAGGAGTTCCAGTATCAGCCAGTGATGACGCTGGACGACTACATCAAGGAGAGGTTTCAGATGGAGCTGAGAAAATGAAGAGCCAAGAAAAATCTACGTTCGTCCAGGTGTGCGACACTGTCGCTGCCATGTTCTACTGTCTTACCGGCATTCTCGTGATCTTTTTGGTCATGTACATGCTGTTTCCTGACAACCCCAACATCCAGTGGATCTATCAGAAGCTAGGAGGAAGATGATGTTCAAGTACAACATTGGCCAGAAGGTCACCCACGTCCAGCTCGGGAAGGACCAGGCCGTGTTCATGGTGCTGACCCGCACCCGCACCGAGTTCCCTTCTGGCTACAACAACACGTACGAGCTGAGGCAGATCATGCCTCCCTCCGTGGCTGCAGCCACGTTTATGGCTGGTGAGGTAGAGCTTGCCCCAGCCTAACACCTTTCAGGTCGACGACTCCAAGGCCATCATTCGCTTTGACGTGGGAGGCAGCGTACAGACCTTCCTGAAGAGCGGTGAGTACAAGATCGAGGGAACATATTGCGAGCTGTTCTCACTCTACGCCAATATGCAGGAGTACTTCAAGCATGGCCTATTCAAAAAGGAAGAAGGGGTCGTCACGAAGACGTAAGGCGAAGTGTACCACCAGACAGCTGATGAGGATGTCCAAGGAAAACCCTGACGCTGAGTGCACATGCGTTTATCACAAGTACATGACTTACCTCGCCAGAAATAACCGGGCCAAAAAGCCCAGAGAGGGCCGTCAGGCCAAAAAGATCCTGAGGCACAATGCTCCCTAAGATCAAAAACCTCGAGTTCGGAAACACCTGCAAGGTCATCGCCGAGCTTGGCACCCTGCACCACCACAACCCAGACGGCCTGATGGCCGCCACTCGTCAGTGCTTCGATGCCGGAGCAGACATGGTCAAGGTCCAGTTCATCCGCCCACAGTATGCGTGGTGGGCACATCCCAAGGCGAAGATGAGGTACTACGAGCTGGACGAAACGTTCGGCCCACGCCACTGGGCTGACTACCTCAACGACGCCAACATGAGAAACGCTGGACCGGTGTTCGGCTCCATCTTCGACTCGATCACCCTGCACGAGCTCATGGACCACCTGCCTGTGGTGAAGCTGGCCTTTAAGGTCAACATGATGCCAGAGCTGTGGATGAGGCTGAGCGAGGAGATCCTGCCGTGCATCATGTCGACCAACGACACGATCCCTGACAACGCCTACTGGCCTCTCAAGCGGACAGACAGGTGGCTCTTTCAGTACGTGCAGCCGTCATACCCACTGGACGTGGCTAAGGTGCGTCTGCCCTTGTTTGGCCGATACTCTTCCCTGTATGAGGGACTGAGCTACCACGGCAAGGACATGAGGGTCGTCGCTGGTGCCGTGGCGCTGGGCGCTAAGACCGTTGAGATGCATGTCAAGGGAGAAGACGCACAAGGCCATGACATGGACTTTGCCCTGACCATGAAGGAGCTGGAGGTTATGGTCACCATGATCAGAAAGCAAGAAGCTCGTGGTCTCTGACCTGCTGAGGGAGAGGATGACCATCCAGCTTCAGCATGGCCACTGCGACTGCAAGCAGGTCAAGTCTCACATGACAGAGGTCATGACGACATTTGGAGTCAAGAAGGAGTGGGTGTATAAGCCTGCCCCTGAGGTCGACCAGCCAATGCTCACGTTCGTGCCGTCACTCGATCCACGATACTGGGTTGCCACGTGTCCAAAGAAGGAATGCAGGAAGGTCCACACAAGGAGGGTACAGTGAAGCTGTCAGGCATGAGCGATCGCATGAAGAGGTATCAGCTTCATAAGTCAGCAGACCTGCCCCTGGAGCTCAAGCAGATCCTCAGGCTGTTCCCTGCCTCTACCAGAAACACAGACGGCACGTTCAACAAGTCATACCTCAATGAGGAGATGGTTCGCCTGTGGGAAGCAGGATACAGGCCAGAGCCGCTGTCTGACAGGTTCGTGAAGAGGTCATCCAAGTGGCTGATCAGGTGACTCAGGTGCTAAAGATCTCTCACGAGAAGCCTCCCAACTGGTCAAGGCTGGTCAAGCAGTTTGACGCCAAGTGGGGTCACGTCGTGGTCACCTACGGTGACACGTGCTACTGCCGTGACCCGCTGTCTGCTGACCTCTTTGTGCATGAGACCGTTCACCTACACCAGCAGGCTGAGGTAGGCATAGAGCAGTGGTGGGAACGGTTCTACATCGAGCCTGCGTTCAGGGTGCAGCAGGAGCTTCAGGCATATCGAGCCCAGTACAGATACCTAAAGCAGACGGTCAAGGACCGCAACATGATTCTGAAGCACCGTGACAGGATCTCCATGGTCCTGTCAGGCAAGCTCTACGGCAACTGCATCACGTATCACGACGCCTTTAAGGCATTGGAGGGCAAGGGATGAGTGATTCTGGTCTTTGCGACAACTGCAAACGTGAGCCAGAGCAGTTTGAGACCGAGACTGGAGAGAAGGCTTGGTGGCTCCGTGTGCCAAAGGAGAATCAAGACCCGTCTCACCTTATCACCAAGCTTGACTTTGCTTTCATCGCTCTTGTGCCTGAGCATGAAAGCGAGAAGCGCCACCCGATTGACGATAAGGAAAACTACTACTGGTGCGCCAAATGTTGTGCCTCGGCCTGCCAGGATGAGGAGAGATCATGAGCCAGCGAGAAGACTACGAGAAAGACCTCAGGAGACGCCAGGAAGATCACATCGCTGAGATCACCAGGAGGAACGACCTGAACTGGCGGCCGTGCCTCCATGACAGCTGTCCTGAGTGCATCGGCACAGGGCTCAGGAGGATCGGTGGATCCTGCATCCACATGATCTCCTGTCCGTGCCCCAAGTGTACCCCAACCTGCTCCTGGACGGCCGTCTCTTTCGGCACCAGGACAGCCTATCAGGTGCCTACGTGAAGACCCACTGGCGGTGGAAGCACAGATCCTGGTCACGCCATCAGGTTGTCTCTGAGCTGTATCTGAGGCTTCGCTTGATGGACATCCCAGCCATCCTTCAGTACGACCTGAAGGTCCATGGCCTGTTCGGCCACCGGAAGGCTGACCTGGCAGTGGTGGACTATCACGAGGTCGTGGCCCTCGTCTGGGTGATCCGTTACCCTGTCCACCCTGCCAGGCTCAAGGCCACTCGCCACCACCGCCAAGTACAGAAGCTAATAAGTATAGGCCACCCAGCCGTGTTACTAATCCACGGGTTGTGTGAGGTGGACCAGGCGGCCCAGTTCCTGGCTGACCGGTGGCGGTCCTACCCTGACGTGCCTCAGTCGTGGCCTCCACCTGGCCAGGTCACCCTCCGTGGCCTGTACCAGCCATCCAAGCCCCCAGAACCCGCCCCAGACCTTCAACCCCGCGCCTGGCTCCTGTCCCACCTGGAGCCCTGTCTCCCTGCCCACCCGTTCTCCTACGCAGGCAACCCAGCCATGCGGGAGAGGAGGGAAGGGGAGAAGGGGGTAGGGGGATGAGGAGGAAGGAAGGTGTGGGTTACCGGATCCTCAAGGTCTCCAGATCCACCTCCATGGTTGAGTGTAGACGGTGTGGTGCATACTGGATCACCAAGACCAGGAAGGTCAAGAGCCCGTATACGTGTCCCAGCTGTCAGAGGTACAGGCAGGCACATGGGAAGTGGCCCAAACCCACCCACCCAGTCAAGGATGGGACTAGACCAGTGCGTGGTGGAGTGAGAGGAAGAAAGAAGAAGTAAACCGTGTTCGAGGATTTAGGACTATGGTTCGCGAGATGTTAAAAGTATTTAATATGTTAATACAAGTTTATAAAAGATTTTCTAATGTGCATAAACCTGTGCATAACTCTAGGTATTTCAAGGGCCTGTGGTTAATATTTACTTACATAACGTATATTATAGGACATTAGCCCCACAAGTGATTGAAAACATTGAACTTATGAGAGTCGATACCCAGCTATGTATCCTGGTGGTGCAGGGATGATGGTCTCACCAGTCTCAGGTCTATACACCACTAATTGTTGTCATACTCATCAAGGCTCGATCGAGTTAAGAGTTATAAACAGCTTATTAACAATTAAAAAGGTACACAGATTTTTAAAGTCTTTAATATGTATATAAACCCGAACTGTTTGACTCTTATCCAGATGGCGCCCTTTTCCGACAGGTGGCATGTACCACGCCTTCGTACCTTTTCCGGGGGAGTGCGCGTGGGTTTTTGGAAGGCTTTTATATATCACGTACGTGTTATTGTGCTCGACAGAGTCAACGCATTGATCTTATCGTGTCGATTAGACCGCATTTTCCCGGGGGAGGGCACGCGCCTTGAGACACAGGAATAACTACCACGTGCTTGGTTTCATCTTTGTCTTGATGAAGATCCTTTTGATCTCAGCCATCTTTTGTCTTTTTGGCTTTTACATCAGTTCCTACCTTTCGATCCAGGTCAACGTAGAACGCTTGGATCCCTCAGAGACAGATGGAGATGCTCGGTGACGAGGAAACGCGTGGTGGCGAGCAACCTGACGAGGGCAGTGGCTCGTGAGGACGACACGAGGGAGCTGTCCTGCGGTCATATACATGACTCAGTCTTTGTCAGGGAGAGGTTGGACAGACGGTCTGGCGAGCACTTTAAGGCCGTGAGGGTCCGGTCGGTGCTGGTAAGAGATTGCCAATGTGAGGTATCCTGATGGGATCATTTTCGGAACAGGTAGAATTTGAGTTCACGGTGAGGTGTGACGTCTGTGGCTCAGATCTTGACGAAAGCACCTCCACCAGGAGAGGTGTCAACGAGATCACGGTCACGCCGTGCAACACCTGTCTTGATGCTGCCAGACAGCAAGAACGTGAAAAGAAGACTGGGACCACCTGATGGCTACCATCACGAGGGGAAAGCACAAGGGCAAGACCTGTGAGCTCTCTCAGTGGGCGAACGACTGGGTAAGCGTCACCGTAGAGGGGGTGCCCGTGATCATGAATCCGACCTCTCTGCAGTTCACCGAGAAGGAAATGTACGAGATCTTGACCCAATATCCAGAAAGTACCGGTTTTTTTCACAAGAGATACCAGCCGGGTCCTGGGCTGGTCAGCAGGAAACTGGTTCGAAAGGACCTGAAGTGAACGTTCTTTGCGGGAAGGAGCTCTGGCTGGGCTTGGAAGGCTCATAACCTTCACGTGGTGGGTTCGATTCCCACTCCCGCTACTTCTTGAGGATCGTAATGTCGAAGCGAAAAAAGAAAAATGATGGGCCGTTTACGGTTTGGTGGCGAAAGTACTTCGGCCATGAGCGAGATGAGAGCCCTGAACAGGTTCATCCTCAGCTTCCGCCTCCAAAGACTGCCCAGTTGTCGGAGCTGGCGAAAAGGTGTGGCGTGGAGGATCGAGGAATGATGCCTCCCTTCATGTGCGAGCTAGAGGATGGCAAGTGGGAAGAGCGGGTTCGAAACTGCCGGTTCTGCAAAACAAGGATCCACGTGGTTCTTGGTCCTGGAAACAGGCGTGGTGAAGCCTGCCCACTCTGCCTAAAGGTGACATGGAACGAGGACGACCTTGATCCTGAAGAAGCATAGCTACGAAAACGACTGGATGAACTAAAATGAGACTCCATCAGGTAGATCCTTGTACGATTTCCAACTACGTGGGACAGTGGGACGTGGTCGTCTCGCTGATCGAGGGAGAGGTTTGGGTCAACTGCCGCAACATGCAGGACAAGGTCTGGTGCAGCTGGCGCAGCAGGGAGAGCTTTGAGGCCACGAAGAAGGCCGTGGCTCAGGCAAAGGAGGCCTCGCGTGTACGTAGTCGGACTGCTTCTTAACACCGTGGCGACGATGATGCTCTTTCCGTTTCTGATGGCGTCGATGAACATCACCATCAGGGGCGAGAGGAGCAACGTGGCAAGCGCGATCGCAGTCTGCCTGATCATCTTCATCCTCTGGAGGGTGTGGGCGTGACGGCCATGTCAGGAGAGTTTCTAATCGGTTTCGTTGTCGGATGCGCCTGCATGCATCTGATATACAGGATCATGTACGACGGCCTGCTGAAGTGGTATGGGGAGAGGCTGGACTACTGGGCAGAGCGTGCCGCGGAAAACTTTGAGGCACGCATGGAGGCCGAGGAAGATGACCCCGCGGACTGGTGGAAGCGATGACGAAGAAAGATTTCGACAAGTGGCACAAGACTGGACTGATGCAGCGCGATGAGGCTGAGGTGGTTGAAGAAACCATCAACAAGCTCATCGAGAATCTTTACTGCCCGTGCGAAGACGAAAGGGTTGAGCACGGCATCGACTTCGTAGCAGATGGAGAGAAGCTTAAAAAGCATCAGATCAACAACGAACCTATCAACTGGGGCGACCTGAAGGTCGTTGAGATAAAGCCGTTCAAGGACGGTGAATATCTCGTCGTGGTGGATGAAGCTGCGCCGAACTGCGTCGGCTTGATTACCTACATCGAAAAGTTCATGCACCTATGGGGCTGGAAGGTCCGGGTCCAAACGGAATGGTAAACCAAAGGAGATTCACGTGAAAGTTGAGAGAAACATCCACCTGCGCAAGGGCGTGACTGGCTTTTTGAAGGACATCTGGCGAGACGCCCACTACCGGTATTTTTGGAGCAACCCATGGCGCCACATGGTTTATCGCTGGGGCTGGCATCTTCGGCCGGTGCTCATGACGGCAGGCAAATATCCGCTCGCCGTTGACGTGGAGTTCGCCAACGGGTGCAACTTCCGCTGCATCATGTGTCAGCAGTCAACCAACTGGCTGCCGAAGGCCGATGAGACCTTCATGAGCTGGGATACTCTGGCCAAGGTGATGGACCAGGCCATGCGCCTCGGCGTACATTCCATGAAGGTGAACTGGCGTGGCGAAGCTACGCTGGATCCTGATTGCGGCAGAAAGTGTCTTTACATGAAGATGATGGGCGTGCACGAGCTGCAGATGAACACGAACGCGTCCAAGCTGACAGAAGAGCTTTCCGTGGAGCTGATCGAGTCGCTGGACCGGATTATCTTCAGCTGCGACGGTATCTCGCCCGAGACATATAACAAGATCCGTCGAGGTGGAAACTTCGACATCTTTCTCGAGAAGCTCAAGATGTTCCGTCAGCTTCGTGACCTAAAGAGCTCTAAGCTTCCGTTCTGGCACCCCAGGAAGGGACTGCCTGTGATCCGGCTCAACATGGCCATCATGGAGCAGAACCACCACGAGGTCCCTCAGGTTCGAAAGTTCTTTAAGGACCTGGTCGACGAGGTGTTTTTCAACTCCGTGTACCAGCCTCAGGGATCCAAGGGCGTCAACAAGGGCCAGAAGCGCCAGGAGAAGAGACAGGGCTGTCCTCAGATCTGGCAGCGCCTGATCGTGGACGTGAGAGGGAACGTCATGCCCTGCTGCGTCGACTACCAGGAGAAGATCAAGATGGGCAATGTCCACCAACAGTCCCTGAGGGTGATCTGGCACGGTCGGGCGAGAGACCTCAGGAATGCCCACAAGAACCACAGAGGCCGCAGCATTCCCGGATGCGCATCGTGTGACAACTTCTCCCTGAGCAAGAAGAACGACAAGGGCGAGGTGGAGTGGACGGACACGGGTTCCACTGCCGGGGGGACGGGCTGCTGATGCGTTGGCTTGAGATCGCATCCAAGTACCCGTTTAGGAAGCCGAGGTTTTTCAGCCGATGCTACTGGTGCCACAGGTTTTTTGCATGGAAGAACGGCCTGTATCCTCCTCATGAAAAGCACATGTTCTGTCGCATTTGCTCAGTGTGGTGGCTCAAGCGATGACCCATCTTCGATTTCCGGGAGGGATCTTCATGATCCACACGTCTCAGCTGGATCTGGTGCTGAGGTCGATGCATGGAAACTTTCAGTCGATGAGCCTGCTGGCCGAACCGTTTGATGATCTTTATCCTCGGTGGGCCATCCAGCTGAACTATGCCAACGGTGACGAGGTAGGGATCAACGGCCCGATGCTTTGCAATGACATGGCGAAGCAGGGATACATGATGTGTCTCAACTGATGATCTTCTCTCGTAGAGAAGCCTTTCACTCGATCCTCCAGACCATGGGAGGGTCGATCGACCAGCTTGTGAACGATCCAGTGCTGAAGAAGCAGGTCTATCGGCAATACAAGATCTATAGCCAGTACAAGCGGATCCAGGACGCAAAAGATGAGAGGCTTGAGACAGGGGTATTGAAGGCTCAGAGATCTTGGCATAGGTCTCACGCACTTCATTCTTACTCCCTGTTCAAGCTGACAGGTGATATGTCACCTGTGGTACAAAAGATCCGGTCGTTAATCCTGTTTTGCAGAAAGTGGGGGATCGAGATCATCGTCTTGATTTTGGTGTTGAATCTGATGAGAAGCTACTGATGATAGCTAAGGGTCTTCAAAGACGAATGCTTGACGCCTTTACCAAGGCATTCAAGCGTCGGTATGGAGGCAATCGACTCCCGTACGAGTGGATCACAAGCCCGGAGGATCTGTTGCGTCACAGAAAAGAGGCAGCCAGATGGGCGACCACGTGGTCGTTACGATGGTTGCTGAGGAAGAGACGATGACTAACCTGCTTGGCTGGATCGTATGTGTGTTAAAGAAGCACCACCCCGAACGTCGGTTTGGGGAAGATCAGTACGGAAATCACATGCACTTGTGCGTGAGGTGTGGTCGCATTCGAACAGAGGTCGGAGGGAAGTAAGATGTGGTCGATGTTGACAAGGGTGTTTCAAAACCTGGTCGCGTTTGTGGTCGTGGCGTTCATCGTGCTCGCTGTCTTCGATCTCGTCAAGCTCATTTTGTGGGCAGCCTTCGTCTGGAACCCAGACCTTACCTGTTTACTTGGTAAGTAATTCGTATTATAATTACTACGGTTGACTCCATCCGCACCGGCGTGCTTGGAAGCGTGAGGTAAGGTTCGATGCCTTTACTCTGGAGGTTCGACTCCTCCAGGGGCTTGGCTGCAAGAGGCGCTTCTGTCAACCACCACTTTTGAAAGGACCATCCTTTGAAGCTCATTGTCGTGGATCTAGATCGACTCCGACCGTGGCCCTACGTTGCCACAAAGGGAAACCCTGATCCAGCATACAGCAAGATGCGGTACAAGCAGTACCGAGCCGCCTTTCGTCACCTGTTGCTACAGTTGAACGAGACGAAGGTGTGTACACTTCTTCCCAGAGACTTTGGGAAGAAGACCCTGATGAAGCTGCCGAAGGGGAATCCAAAGTGCCTGGCAGCATATCGAGAATACTCCAACGCGATCTTCAAGCTGAAGGACGATGACGACGCGTTGAAACACGAGAACCGGATGTTCCGAAAGATCTTCAAGGAGATCCAGTGGTTTCGTGTTGGGGTCATCCTAAGGAGAGGCAAGGCAGTGAAGATCCTAGCGAGGCTCTTGAAGATCTCATGACAGCGGCACTCACAGCAAAGGAACATCCGTTGAAAGAACAGGACGCGTTTAAGACGTATCTGAAGAACAACCGCACGGCCCAGAAGACGGTGGACCTGCTTCGGCAGTGGGATTCCACCCTCACGATCAAGGACCTGGCGAAGAAGTTCGACACGTCTTACCAGCACATTTTTCTCTTCGCCAAGCAGTACGGCCTGAGGTATCTCAAGCTGCGGCACATGCCGTGGTCAGAGGGTCCTCGGGATCTCACGAGGCTGAAGTCCAAGGCCATCACCATCCTTAGGGATAACGGGTGGAGCATGGACAACATCAGCAAGGTAGTTGGTTGCTCACGACAGTACGCCCACCGATTGAAGGTTCAGAGGCTGAACGTGCATGAGCGGCAACCCAGGTCCAAGCCCCGAGAAAATTAAGCCACTCCCACCGTGGCTCGTGGTGTCTCTACTTCTGCTCGGCCACGTGGTCTTCACAATTTTGATCGTATCCGGAGCTAACAGTTCACCCAGCAAGTTTCTCCAAAAGGAGCCCTCCCCCGCACATGCCGAAACTTCCTGACATCAGGTCCATCTACGACAAACTGCCCATGTCCCTCGGTGGGATGTGGATCCGAGGCCACCGCATGACTGAACGCATCCTCATGGCGCTGAACTACAAGCAGCTGGCATGTCCCAGCTGCAGCCACAGGTTTCACGGTAACTTCAGCATGAGCGACATCCCGGAGCTGAAAAGGCAGAGCCAGATGCATACCATCGCCATCAAGCTGAAGAGCATGAAGGAAAAGTACATCGCGGTAGAGAACAGGGACAAACATGCCAAAACAGACCCGGACTACTTCGTCTATCTCTATCAGCCGCACACGGGAGCGGCTCCTGAGTATCCGTTTTCTCTTACTTCCCAGGACGGCTCAGCATCGACTGAAGCGAATGTACGCGTCGAAACAAAGATCACCATCACGGGCTCTCCGTCAGCTGTTCACCAAGGCGTCAAAGACCCACCTCAACCCTCAGTGGTGCCTGTTTTGGAACAAGAGCTTCACGCCTCTGGAAAACCTGATCAAGCACTGGGCAAGAACAATTCACAGGCGCAGGTTTGACGTGACCAAGAACAAGAAGCTAGACGCCGACGCCCTGGTCTCTAGCCAGGATCCTGCCGTCGACTTTGTGGTGGCAGACGAGGCAGTGCTTCAGGAATACATGAAGTCGATGGACTTTTCTCAGCTCATCGGCCCTGAGCGGGAAAGAAACGTCTACAAGAGGTTCAAGGAGGCACTGAACTCTGCCCTGTCTGCTGGTCAAAAGAACGACGTCGTGTTAGCTGCCCTGATCGAACGTATCGCCCGTACGGCTGTGTTCCTAGAAAAGCTGGAGAGGCTAATGGTGTCGGCTGAGGACGTGTTTAACATGGCGTCCCTGAAGTTCGACCAGAAGGACTACCTCCAGCTTCAGGCAGAGCACCGTAAGTGCCTAGAGATGTACTGCAACCTGAAGTTTCTCGAGAAAAAGAAGGTCCGCACAACCGTCTTGGAGGAGTTGAGACGCACCGTCAGCCGCGAGTCAGATGAAGCGGCTTGACGTCTTCAACCAGCTGCACCCTGGCGGCAAATCCTACGACTACCAGCGCCAGTGGGTGTTTGACGAGGCCAAGTATAAGCTGGCCGCCAAGGCTCGCCAGATCGGCATCACGACCACAGAAGCGATCGACCGGTTCATCGAGTGCGTGCTCTGGCAGGAGTCCGAGAGAAGTCCTATCCCTCCCGTCATCGTCTTCTGCTCACCGTCCCAGCGCCAGTCCAACCGCCTTATGCTCTACATCCAGCGGGCAAAGACCCGCTTCGAGAAGGCCTTTCAGGTCGACGTCAAGTTTCGGAAGGAGCGAGAGGAGTTCCTGATCTTCGACAACTACGCGGAGATCTGGTCCCTGCCGAACAACCCCAAGACGATCGAAGGCATTGACGCCTCACAGGGCGTGATCGACGAGGCCTCCAATTTCGACGGCCAGGAGGACAGGCAGGTCTACCAGGCGATGCTGGGTTCCCTTGGCGCCAAGAACGGGGGTATCGTCATCTTCGGCCGGCCGAGAGGCCGACGCGGCCTGTTCTGGGATCTGTATGACCCGTACGGGCCGTACGCCAGCCAGTTCGCCATCCACAAGTTTCCTTGGACGGTCCGGGCCAGGCACGACCCCAGCTACAAGCAGTCCGTTGAGGAGCACAAGACCCGGCTGTCCCCCATGCAGTTCGCCGAGCAGTACGAGTGTGAGTTTGTCGACGAGAGCGTCGTGATCTTCAGCTATGAGCTGCTCGACCGGCAGAAGAGACCAATCCGACTCCTGACCCTGAACGACGAGATCCCCAGGTTCGATCCCATCTACATGGGGATCGACTTCGGCAAGAAGGTCAACCAGACGGTCATCACGGCCGTGGCCCACGGGAAGGAGAAGACCAGAATGATCTTCAAGCTGGTCACCCAGGCCGACTTCAACGAGCAGATCAGCCTGATCTGCCAGTCCCTGGACCACCTGAAGCCAGTCAAGTGCCTGGTCGACGAGCTGGGCCAAGGACTCCCGCTCCTGGACATCCTGAAGGCCAAGTACCATGGCGTGGTAGAAGGTGTGTTGTTCTCAGGATCCTCCAAGGAGAAACTGGTGCTGACCACCAGGAACCTCCTGGAGGAGGGTCGCCTGGAGCTGCCTGATGACAAGTCTTTGCTGGAACAGCTCCACGGGTTCGAGAAGACCATCATGGAGTCCGGCCGCATCAAGTACACCGGCAAGCGGACTGAAACAGACTGGCTGGATGACGAGGCCTGCAGCCTGTTCATGGCCTGTGCCCAGCTGGGAGAAGGAGAATGGGGCTTCACGATCACCGAAAACAAGAGCGGAAAGATCATCACCATGGCTGACATGTGGCGACGTGACCTGAACCAGTTCGGCGAGCCCATCGACTAAGACTTTCTTTTTTTGTTTACAAGCTAACATTTTTGATATATATTGTCCTTGAAAATCCACATGACCAAGTTTACTTGGCGTGGACGCGCCCGGCACTGCAGCGAACAGCTGCGTAGTGACAGTACATTGTCCCACATGGGACTGCCGGATTGAATGGCCGGGCGCACCTATTCGATCGGCCTGGGGAAAGTTCGGACCGCGCGACCGCAGCCGCAGAGCGTGAAGGTACCTTCGCCTCTGCGGCACCCAATTCCAGGCCCTCTAGCGACTACACCATGGAGAATGCATGGCATCACGTCGCAGAGGGAAGACCCAACACCAGCCTGAGCAGCAGAAGACCAAGCTGCCGCTGCCTACCGATCCTCGGGCCCTCAAGGCCTATCACGAAGCCTACGGAAAGATGCTCGCCGCGGAGCGTCTGTGGGAGCTCAAGGCCGCCAACTTTGGGCGGATCACGGCGTATGACCGTAATACGAGCGTGGCCAAGTTGCCAGGCCGTGAGGGCTACACGGTCCTCAAGCGCAAGGACATTTACAAAAAGGCACTGACGCTCTACGATAGCAACGAGCTGGTCAGACCAATCATCAACATTCTCGCCGGCGCCATCTTCAGCAAGGGCTACCCTGACTTTCGCGGCAAGCAGGAGTACGTTGACAAGGCTTGGGAGATCGTCGAACATTCTGAGCTAAACTTTCATGACCTTGCCCGCGAGCTGGAGCTGTCAGGCGACCTTTTCCTGTGGTTTGACGAAGAGGCCAACGACAAGGTTCGGATCTGGTCACTGGATCCTGCCGAGACAGAGTCTGTCCTGAAGGATGGCAACATCCGTCAGCTGCTCGGCTACAAGCTGAGCACCCGCAAGTCTCTCCTGTCCGTCGCTGAGGTGCAACACCTCAAGATGAACACCACGCCCACGTCCCAGTACGGCAGGTCGTCTGTCAGGCACCTCTTCTACTGGTTCGACGCCTTGGACTCTCTCTTTGAGAACAACTGGTTTCGAGGCGCCCAGTACTACGGCAATCCCCTCATGGTGATCACCGGTGTCCCTGGTCCTTACCAGGAGACTGTGAAAAACCAGATAGAGGCCGTCGTCCAGCGGGCCGGTCGCTCGTGGGTGTTGCCTCCTGAGACCGACGTGAAGGTGCCTGACTTCACCCAGTCCTTCCCTATCCAGGACATCGTCGGCTGGGTCTTCCGGATGATCAGCATTGCCACGGAGATCCCCATCACGCTCCTCGGGTCCGCAGACGTCGCCAGCCGAGGCTCGGCCTTCTTCGCCAACCCTCGCTTCGAGCTTGCCATCAAGCCCAGACGAGAGGTATGGCGCTGTGGGCTTAGGAACCTGTTCCTCAAGATCTTCCGTTCCACTGGCCTGCTGAAACCAGACGAGCTGCTGTCCAGAAGGGACTTCGATGTCGGCTTCACTACTATCTTCGACAGAGACCTGACTGACGTGGCTGACGTGGTTGGTATCTACAGAGATCGAAACCTGATCTCGAAGCGGTCGGCCAGGGAGCTGATAGGTCTTGACCACTCAGACGAGGAAGAGTTTATGGAAGAGGAGCCTGAGGAGAACACGGCCCTAGATCCCAACGATCCGAACGCTGACCCCAATGCCGACCCTAACGCCGATCCGAAGGCCAAGGGTCAGGCTGGCTACGCTGCCAAGCGGGTCATCAAAAAGGCGTTGAAGAAGGTAAACCAGAATGGCACAGGGGGTTAAGCCGAACCGTGCTCGAGACATTCATCAGGACCCTCGTGATCGTGTTTCTCATGGAGATCGGCAGCGCTTCGCAGTTCATGATGGCGTCTGCGGCAGCTCACAGCCGTCACCCGTGGGTGGTGTGGGCGGCTGGAATGACTGCGCTGTGCCTGACCAGCTTTCTCGGGGTGAGGCTTGGAAGGTTTATCCATGGGCTGCCCATCTCGGCAGATTTTATAAGCGGCATCGTGATGCTATGCTTAGGGCTGTTCTTTCTATATAAGGCACACCCTTAAGGAGGGGACGAATGTCAAAAGAGATTCAAGTCATCTGTGAGCTGAAGGAACGGAAGATCGACGAGCAGGCCAGGACGGTCATCGCTGGCGTCCTGGAGAGCGACAGCCTCTCCACGAACAACCGTTTCTATCCCCACGAGGTGGTGACGGCAGCAGCCAAGACTCTGGCCGGCAAGCGATCGCTGATAGGCCACGAGACGGACGACGTTCGTGACGTTGTGGCCAAGATCACGGAGGCCGGGATGGTTGGCCGTGTGCTTCAGGCCAAGTTCAAGTTCGGCACTGACGCCGTCTCAGAGACGGTGTTCAGCAAGGTGAAGGAAGGCCTGGTGGATTCGGTGTCCATCAGGGCGACCGGCGAGACCAAGCGGGTGAAGATGGGAGAGGACTTCGTCGACATGGTCGAGAAGCTCGACATCTACTCCGTCGACTGGGTCGTCGAGGGCGGTGTGGAAGCTGCCAAGGTCGTTAAGGTTTTTGAGCAAAGCCCCTCTTACGAGAAAGCCCCACAGGAAAAGGAGACAACCATGTCTGAGAAGACCCCTGAGCAGCTCAAGCAGGAGCTGAAGGAAAAAGACGAACTGATCAAGAAACAGGCCGAAGAGAACCGCGTCGCCAACGAGAAGGCAGAGAAGGCCCAGCTGGACGCCCACATCTCTGAGAAGCTTTTCACCATCCGGGATGAAGAGTCCAGGAAGGACATCAAGGACGGCTTCCATGGCAAGACCGTCGCCGAGTTCGACGCGTACTTCGCCAGCCAGGTGAAGCTGCTCGAGCGCCTCAGCAAGAAAGCTGGAGCAAAAGAGCAGGTCATCATCAAGGCCAACGAAACGGCTCCTGAAGCGAAGGAACACAAGACCCTCGAAGAGGTCATGGAATCCTCAGACGTGTCCGCACAGGACAAGGTCGGCGTGCTCCACGAGCTCATGGGTGGCCGTAAGAAATAACCAGGACCAGAAAGGACACGATTACGACAATGCGCTTTAACGAGATCCCGGCGGAGTTCGACGACCGCACGCTCTGGAAGATGGACAACATGCTGCTGGCCAGGGGCCACAGGTTTGCCGACGTCCTGAAAGAACAGGACTCGTTCGACAGGCTGAAGGGGAAGCTGAAGGAAGACTTTCAGAAGACCATCGGCACGCCGATCGACAAGGCAGAGACCGAGCAAGGCATCGCCATGGGCCTGGAACCTATCTTCCAGGAGTTTGCCAGAGGCTACTTGCTCGCAGAGCACGTCAATCCGGATCTCCTGTTGAGCAAGGCCAACAAGAACACGCTCAACAAAAAGCTGCAGTCGTGGTGTGCACAGCTGAACCAGAACGTGCCTCTTGTCAGAAAGACCCCAGGCTCCCACGTGTTTCACGGCAAGCTGAAAGACGTGCCGTGTGTTATCGTGGCTGCCGGGCCTTCTCTGAAGAATGCCGTCGACAAGCTGGCCTCTCTCAAGGGAAAGGCCTGCATCATGGCTGTGGACACCAGCTTTCGCTCGTGCGTGAAGCGAGGCGTTGAGCCTGACTTCGTGAACGCACATGACGCTAACGAGAACGGTCAGAAGTTCTTCGCGGGAATGAGAACCCAATCGATCGGGGTCTTCGTCAACTACATCCATCCGAAAACCATCGCGTCCTACCAAGGCCCGATGGTGTTCTATTATGTGGAAGATGATTCGCTCGCCACGTACAAGACCATGGCGATCGCCTGCGACGACCCGACGAGAAAGGACGGCAGCTTCCTGCAGTCCAAGATCATCGGAGGTTCGTCCGTGGCCCACACGGCGCTGTACTACGCCTTGAACATGGGCTGCAATCCGATCACGTTTGTGGGTTTGGATCTGTCATACCCGGACATGTCCAGGACCCACTTCGAGTCGGACAACATGAAGAGAGTCGACGGTCAGAAGCTGATCGACGTGACGGCCATCAACGGCCGACGCGTCAAGACGAACCTGGCCTTCTACTCTTACAAGACCGTCTTTGAGCGCATGGCACCCGCGCTCAGCCTTATCCACAAGGTGAAGCTGTACACCAGCTCACAAAATGACGATGGCACCATGGCCGGTATAGTACATGCTGGCCTGGAGCCGATGCCCTTTGACGACTGGATCCTCACGCACGCTACGAAAGAGAGAGATGAGCTAAAGCACATCTTGGAGGTTTACTACTCACATGGCAACTAACTTCAAATCAGACGGCAAACATTTCGATGCCAATCTGATCATCCAGACCGGCACCACCATCACTGGTGGCTCCATGGTCTTCTGCGACGTGTCCGGTACGAACGTCGTGAGAGCAATCAGATCGTACTCCGGCGCGACCGTCGAGTCAGCCAGCCCCGCTACCGGTGTGGGTCAGGCCTCTCTCGATGTTCAGCCTGTGGCTGGCAGGTTCCTCGGCGTCCTTGCGAACACGCAGACGGGCACTCCGAACCTGTCCGGTGGCCACCAGACCGGCGTCACCTTCTTCACGGAAGGTGTGTTCGAGTTCAACAGCACCCCGACGGCTTCCGCTGCCCTGCGCATCGGCGCCCACGTGTTCGCTGTCACTCACGACACGGTCCGTGCAGGCACGAGCGGCGTCGATGCAGAGCTCACGGCCTCGAACTGCACCGGAACTGTTCCGATCGGTGTGGTGTCGTTCCTCCCGAGAGGACCGATCATCTCCAACACCGTGGCCTCCAGAGTTCGGGTCAAGATCTTCCCGTTCCGTACTCTGCCGGTTGTGGCGTAACGACGTCGAAAAAAGTTCGGTTCGTTTCAACTAACCAGGGTTGCACCTGCTGGGTTGCTCCAGCGTGACTTAAGCAGGAGACACATCAATGGCAGGAAAGTATGAGAAGCTGATCAAGGAGGCAAAGACCTCCCGCGGCTTCAACCTGAAAGAGTTCCTCACGAGAAGCGAAGGGCCCGAGCTCTTCACCACGGTCCTCAACGACAAGCTTCTGGAAGGCCTGCAGCCTGAGCTGCCGGATCCGGCCATGCAGCTCTTCGACGAGGTGCCGCTGGAGCGTGGCAGCGAGATCCGCTTCCCCTCCATCAGGGGCGTCAACCCTGACCTGGTCCCCGAGCTCGGGGAATACCAGCGTGCTGACTGGGAAATCACGGCCGTCACGGTCGAGCCCCAGAAGTTCGGCATGCTGCTGGGTCTCTCTCGTGAGATGATCCAGGAATCGATGATGGGCATCATCGGCCGCAACGTCCGCATGGTCGGGTCAGCGCACCGTGACCTTCGGCGCCGCGAGCACATGAAGTGCATCTCGGTCTACTCGACCGGCCCTGTCGTGGCGACGGCGATCGTGGGTCTCACCGACCACGGCTACCGGTACCCGACCCTCGGGTACACGAACTTCTTCTCCGGGACTGCGATGTCCTGGGAGGCGAGGTTCAGCAACGCCATCACGATGCTGATGAACCAGCGCATCACGATCACGGCCAAGGGGATCGACGTGCCATTCCCTGTCAAGCCGAACTTCGTCCTCGCGAACCCGCATCACATGAAGGACATCCAGAAGGTCCTCAACGCCTCGATCACGGTCGTCAGCATCGGCATCTCGACGGGCTCCACCCCGAACGTTGCCGGTACGAACGTGTTCCAGGGCGCCCTGCAGACACAGATCTACGACCCCGAGATCCCGACCGGCCAGTGCCTCGTCGGCCTCGCAAAGCGTGGTCTGGTCACGGTCACGAAGTACGGACTGGAGCTCGACGAGTTCCAGAACTTCTACTTCGATGCCGAGGACCTCAAGTCCCGGGAGAAATTCCTTCCGGCGGTCATCGAGGAACGGTTCGTCTGCGACATCCAGATCACCGGCTAATAACGACCCCTTAAGTGGGGAGAAACGGAGACAGCAGTGGCAGAACACACCCCGAAGTTTGTGGGGGTTCAGGAACGCACGGCAAAGGCGAAGGACGCCAACTTCACAAAGATCCTCACCAGGCTCAACCAGTTGGAGCAGCGATGCACCAAGCTGGAGGGTCAGGTGAAGGAGCTTCAGGACAAGGCGAGAAACAGACCGGCTGCCCCGGTCACGGCGTAACGACAACTCACGAGAGGAGCATGAGATGGAATCTGTAATGACGACGACCACGAACGCTGACGTAAACGGTTCTGAGACGATCACACTGTCTACGCCAGCGGTTAGCACCGAGAAGCCGTTCTTCAGCTATGACGACATCATGAGCTCGATCAGCCAGGGCGGAAAAAATCTGCGGCTTAAGCCGTACGATCCGTTTCTGTTTTGGAACGACGTCGGCGAGAACTGGTACAAGACCTTCGACAAGAGGGAGAAGTACTACGTTAGTGTCGCCTGGTTGGTGGACCGGTTGAAGCAGTTTCCTGATACCAAGACCCTCCTTGAGGTGGGCTGCGGCTTCGGTAGACTGCTTCCGTTTCTCCTGAAGGCCGGCGTGACTGAGAAGACCGAGGGCATCGACATCGCCCCGGAGATCCTCAGGTTTCATGCCGAGTACCTGAACCCTGAGCCGACAAAGCTGACAGAGCTGGATCGGTTGGCACTGCTCGTGAAGCAGGACGGGTTGACAGAAGCCCAGAAGCCTGTCATCGAGGCTGCGCTGAAGAGGCTTCAGGAGCTTTCAGGGGAGAACCCCAAGCCCGTCACCGAGGACTACAGAGACCGGATCATGCTGAAGGTCGGAGACGCCAGAAAGCTGGATTACGCCCCAGATTCCTTCGACTGCGTGCTGACCAGCGAGCTGCTTCAGCACCTGAACCCTAAGGACTGCCGCAAGGCCCTGGAAGAGATGTACCGCGTCACGAGCAAGCTTATCCTCTGCGTCGAACGCTGGGGCTTCCCCAGCGAGCACTCAGAGGCGCACATCTGGAGCCACAACATCGCCGAGATGCTTGACAGCATCGGCGCTGAGGTGCTGCAGGTCACCACGGTTGGAGCCGCCTTGCAGGGCGTGGTGGCTGTGAAGCGCAAGTAAAAGGAGACTCCCCACATGGGAGGAGAAGCAAACGAAGAAACAAGGTTGCTAAAAGAGATCAACAGCGGTCTTGCGTCACAGCTAGATCCGTCTGCTGTTACCAATGGCTGGATGACCCAGGAGCTGTTCAGCGCCACGATCGCTACGAACACTACAACCACAGGCGCCACGCTGAACGTGAAGAACGCCTCAAGCCATACGATCATAGTGGACATCACTGGCCAGCTGGTCAGCGGCACGGCTGCTGCTACTGGTGCCACAGGTCTGATCATGACGCTTCGAGGTGGACTGAGCGGCTTCGGCTTCATCACGCTGAGAACCACGACGGCTGGTCTCGGCACGTTTGCCTGGAAGGTGGCGGCTGCCGGCGTCACCAGCGGTGCGACGGCCGACACAACTGGCGTAACCAGGTTCGATGACCTGTTTCTACAGATCACGAACCCGGCAACAGCGACCGGTGGGTCTGTGGTTGTCAAGGCGAGGGTGTTCTCGAGCCCAGCGTTTTAACGGAGGTTTGACATGTCCATCGCAAGGGTGAGATCACTCATCGGCGACATGACCAAAGCCAGCCTCCAGGAACGAGTGGGAAGCGGCAATGGCACGAATACCATATTCCAGCTGGCCGCACCTCCTATCAGGACCGGAACGCTGCAGTTTTTGGTGTCTGGCGCAGATAAGATTGCATCAGCCATCGTTAACCTGGCAGTCGGCACAGTCGACCTGACAGGCAGCGCTCCTCCTCTGGGCGACATCATCCTGGCCTCCTACCAGTTCAATGCCCTGTCAGACGATGAGATCAGCGGCTTCTTGGACATGGCGTCTGCAGGAAGCTCTCTCGTAGCGGCGTCGTATGCCTGTAGGGCCCTTGCCGGGAACTACAATCGCTGGTTCAACTATAGCATCGGGAACAAGACGGTCAACAAGGACAATGTCGGCCCCAAGATGTTGAAGCTGGCCGAGTCGTTCGAAGACGCCTATGAGAAGGGCCTGAACATCATGGGCACCACCCTAACTGTGGCGTCGTTTAGTGATTCCGGCACCCCGTTTGATGGGTATGACACAGGCGTGGCCTTTGTGATGACTGGTCTTAGCAGGAGCTGGGAGCACTAAAGATGGAAGAGATGCGGCCTGATGAGAAGTTCCAGATGCAGCAAGACCTCATCTTTACGGCTCTTACCCAGTTCAATACGTTTGACATCAGGAGAAGGTCTGCGACGACAGACTCCGTCTTGGGTGGTGTCACAGTAACCTCTACGGCCATTGACACCAGGGTGATGGAGCTCCAGCACCTGGACGGGCGTGAGGCTACCGAGCTTGGCGGCCTCAGGATCGAGGCTCAGTACAGGGGCTTCACCCATGAGAACGTAAATCTGAGAGAGGGGGACATCCTGACCCCAGACTCAGGGACAAACAAGTTCGAGGTGGTCTTCGTGCAAAACATGCACGGCGAACACACTGAATTTTTTGCAAAGAAGGTGGACTAACCGATGCTGATGAAGTTCTTCGTCCTTCGTGACGGAAGCACGGCCACGTCTGTCAGCATGGACGTTGACAAGCTGGACGTCGGCAGACGTTGGCTCTACTGCACCCTGAGGGGCAGCGGGTCTGACTTCAACAGGTACCACTTTTACGGCTGCACGGAGCTGCAGGATATCTCAGGGACAGACAAGCTGGAAGAGGTCACTGGCACCATGACGGGCACCACGTACAGCATCGTAAATTCCAGGATCGTCACAGGATCCCACCTAGAGGTGGACCTTGAGCCTCTGCCAAAGGAACCTGACAATGGGTAAGCTGGCAGAGTTTAAGCTGGAAAACCTTGACGAGGTCCTGGAGCAGACCGACCAGATCATCGAGGGGATCGTGAAGCGAGCCAGGGAGGGCCTTGAGAAGGCAGCCAAGAACACGGCTGAGGACATCAAGGTGATCTTTAAGGGCGGCTCAAATCCAGGCTTTCAGGACAGAACTGGCGCCTTGAGGGCCTCGATCGCCGGAGGGCTGGTCGACACCGGATCTGAGGAAAGCATGATCGGTTTTGTCGGGGCAGGAGACGACAGCATTGGCTCTCACGGCCAGACAACGCGCAGCTATGTGGAGCTCATCGAGTTCGGAGAGTTTAGACATGCTGGCCACACCAGCTTTCTCAGGCTCGGCCTGATGACATCAAAGCCTCAGATCGACAGGATCATGGAGGAAAGCCTGGACCTGGAGACGCTGATCTGATGGGAACCTCGCTGAAGCGCATGGTGAGAGATCGACTGGTGAACGACGCCACGTTTCGTGGATTGTTTACAGGGGTGTCGACCACTGCCACTGCGCCAGTGGCTCCCGTGTTTATGGAGCGCACTGGGACGTATCCACAGGTGATCTACAGTGAGATGCCTGGGGCCACCGACCCTGGCATGTCAGCCACGAACGGGCTAATCACGTTTATGGTGCAGACCCAGGCGACGGGCGGTGTCAACCCGCATGCTCAGGCAGAGGTGATCAGCGAGAGGATCGACCAGCTCTTTGACGACCAGTCCATGTCTGGCGTGGGGATCTCTGGGACAGCGGCCTACAGCTTCCTGTTTCTCAGGCAAGGCGGCACGGAGCTGACCTATAACAAAGATCGTAAGGACTACTCACGCTTCACCGTCTTCAGTTACAAGATGATCAAGTATTAAGGGGGATCAGCTAAATGTCATTTGCATTCGGAGTTGGCACACTCAACGTTATGAGGAACCTGGAAATCACCGGCGTTGCAGCAACGACCGGTTCCTCAGGGGCACCGGCCAGCAACATCCAGATCGCCTCTGGTCTCGTCATGATTGACGGCATCACGGCGATTCTATCGGCCCAGTCTGCCTCTTATACGCAGGCTGGAGCGACTGGCACGGGTTTGTTGGTGTATGCCTATATCCCTGCTGGCAACACCATCACTGCAGCAGTAGCCATCGTCACAGCGGCCGACCAACTCAATACCGGCAGCAATATTCCGACAGCAATTGCTCCTCTCCACAGGTTCTCATTCGGCACTGGAGCCAACGCCATCTCGACTATCACCAAATGGTCCGGTGGCTCTGCTACGAAAGTGATCGCCAAGGTCCAGAACGTGAACATCAACGTGACATACGATCAGGTTCAGATGCGTGGCGGTGGTGACGTCTTCCCTGTAGATACCCAGTTCATGAACGGCTCGTGTGATGGCAGCTTTGAGTTCTCGGACGTCACGGCCAGCCACAACCTCTTGGTCGGAGGCATCTACGTGTCGGCTGGCAACTCTAGCGGCACATGGACTCTATCGGCCGTGTCAGTCCCTGAGGCAGCCAGCCTCGTGTTCGTGAACGTCACAGACGGCGTCACGTCCACGTGGACAATAATGAGGGCATACATCACCGAGCAGGCTAACGAGTTCAACAGGACGGACTATCTGAAGCCGACCTATAACTTTGTGGCACAGGCCAATATCAAAGGCTCTGTGGCTACAGTACAGCAGTAAGGAGGAAGCATGGCATTCCATTTCGGAGCGGGGGTGCTGCAGGTCTCGGCCACAGCAGGTCTCGTGACGCTCGGCAAACTGCAGGACATCTCAGTCAATATCTCGTATCAGAACGTTCAGATGCGTGGTGATCGTGACGTTTTTCCGGTCAACACTCAGTTCTTTGATGGAGCGATCGACGGCACGATCAAGTACGCGGACATCGAATTGTCAAGCCTTGGCCGGCTGATCGCTGGCTCTGGCTCAGTCGGTGGAGCTGGCGGTTCGGGCACGGCCACGTTCACGGCCTTGTCCAAGCCCTCTCGATTCCAGCTCATCCTTTCTGGAGTAACAAACGGAGTCACTTCTACCCTGACTCTGGATAGGGTGTATATCCCGTCGCTCTCGCTGGACTTCACGAGGACGGACTACACGATGCCGGAGCTCGAGTTCATCGTCGAGGCCGCCTCGAACGGAGAAATGGGACGTTGGCAGAATTAATCGGAATAAAAGCACTGCTCGACGACGGCAGGGAGCTGCACGTGCCACGAAAGTGGCTGAAAGCCTCACTGAGGCGGGCATTGTCCCAGGAGGTAGAGACCCTTCATGACATCAAGCTGACCGAGAACATCCACGAACCGAAACTGACGAGGAGAAAGACATGAGCGATCAAGAGCTAAAGCAGATCCTGTACGGGCGCACCGAGAAGGTGAACCTGGCAGACGGAAACGAATATACCCTCAGAGAGCCGTCGATTGACGCCCTGGTGACACTGGACATCAACCTGGCCACTGACATCAACGATGTCAAGACGGTCAGGAAGCTGGCGTATGTTCTCCTGAAGGAGGACAACCCAAAGCTGACAGAGAAGGAACTGGGGAAGCTGATCACCCTCAGCATGCTGTATGAGGGTACGCCCTTCATGGAGTCAGTCAAAAAGGTCATCGGCAACGGAGGGGCGGAAAAAAACGGAGGGTCGAGGACCCAGTAAAGTGGGCTGAGATCCTCGCCTTCGTCTGTCAACAGTTTCACTACAGCCTCATACCAGGGGCTGACCACTACGTCGGAAGGCTGCGGCTTTCCCAGATGAATGCTCTGCTTCAAGGGCATTCTGACCTTGAGCAACGCAAGGTCGAACAAACCAAGAGAAGCAGCCCTGGAAACCCAGGGAGAAAGCAGGCAAACACCATGGCCGACCTAAAGAACGTCCCTGGTCTCAGGGTGGAAAAGAGGAGAAAGTAATGGCCGACCTCAAGGCCCTGAACTACTTCATCAGCCT